>Ga0302123_10000007_pt1 | contig 147766 bp, 110 predicted proteins | sample CB21_321_MG_FD_203109 | JGI IMG/M metagenome (GOLD analysis project Ga0302123, IMG submission 203109) | Marine microbial communities from Western Arctic Ocean, Canada - CB21_32.1 | ecosystem: Environmental > Aquatic > Marine > Oceanic | place: Canada: Western Arctic Ocean | collected 2017-09-28 | reverse complement strand
GCGAGCCCCAGCATGCACGTCTGGGGGCTCGCTTCGCTCGACCCCAGCCACCCAACCGGGATTATCAGTCCGAGCAGAACGCTTGCGCTTCTGAACGCAGAAACGCTCCCGTCATACCAATCACCGACCGATAGAAGTCACTCGTCACTCGCCGCCCGGCCGCTTCGAGTAGTTCCGTTGGCCACTGCAGGTGCGTCAGCGAGTAACTCGTCAGCAGATCGTTCTGTACAGCCTCGGTCTGCGGCTCGGCTGGCGACGCCGACATCAGACTGAGAATGTGACCCATCACGTCGAGTTCTATGCCCAGATGATCAAGCATGATGCCGCTCGGCACGGCATCGGTGTCGTAACCGACAATTTCGACAAACTCCTTCATCGACGCAGCCGTGCCGTCCTGGAACTGTCCGCTCTGCCAGACTGACTGAAACGGCGGCAGATGATCGGTCGGGCCAATGAACAGCCGGCAGTATTCGATCGCCAGTTCCTCGATGGTGTCTGCATCTTCGCGTGCTGACATGAGTCCGCCAGCGCCCGTAAACGCGTCACATAGCGGAGCAGTCGTGAGTTCCTGCAACAGATCGCGATCGACTTCGCGCAGCCAGAGCCGCGCAAGCAGGCGATACATGCCGCTGCGTGCCGCAGCATCCTCGGGCGTCAATAATTCCACAGTGCTCGCCATCGTCATCCGACTTTTCTGATCGTCACGACCGTGTCGTGATACGCCTGCTGTCCACTGACGGGATCAGGAGAAATGGGCATCAGCCGATTCTGATTCCAACCGTTACCCGTGTTCGGTTTCCACTGCGAGAGGTTGCCGTCGGACCGGTCTTCCCACCACATGTTGCGTTCCCAGTCGGCGTCGCGGTAAGTCGCGGGATCGCTGCCGGTCAACTGTCCAGCATCCGCCGGCTTCCTGCGGGCCTGAGCCACGCTGCTGTATTGCCAATGCCCGCAACTGTTGCTCATGGCGATGGCTCGTGGATGAATGCCCTGCATGATGACGATGGGCACACGCATGGTGGACACGACCCGCCGACCGTTCGTTTCTTCCAGGTCGTCGCGCTTCAAGTGCGCGGACCGCGCTTCGAGTTCCTTCGAGTAGTAGGACGTCAGTTCAATCCAGTCGCCGTCTTTCAAACCAAACTTCGCGGCCGTCTGCGGATTCAACCATGCCGGGTTCGAGTGCACGATCTCTGCCAGCCACTTGAGATTCATCGTGCGGCCGTGGTTGTGCACATTCCATTTGAAGCTGGTCATGATCAGCTCATTGTCGGCCAGATCCTGATGCTCTCTGGGCTGGAACCAGGACGGCATGGGATCGACTTCGACGTCGTGTCCTTTGTGCGTGGAGTGCCGATTGTTCGTCTTCGTGACTCCACTGCGGGCGATCAATTCTGAGCAGTCTTCGTTCCTGCCGATCTTCTGGACAAACAGACTGCGAATCTCGAATTTCCGGCTGGGCGTTGCAAAGCCTCGCACCGGCGTTCCGTCCTGGACCAGACCGATCCCGACGCCATCCTTCATGATGACGCCTGATGCGTCATTGACGTCGGCGCCCTGCAGATCGTCCGCGGACAGGGCAGCCATGTACGGCTCATAATACGGTTCGCGCTCGCCTTCCCACGCACCTTCATCCATCAGACGGTCGAGCCCCTTCTTCCCGGTCTCCGGATTCTCTGGGACGGTGGAAGCCCATTGCTCCATGTATTCCTCGATCGTCTCGCCGTACCACTCTTCCATCCCGCCGCCAATTCGCCGGGCCAGTTCCGGAAAGAATTCGCGCACATCTTTCGCCTCACCCAATGGTTCAATCATCGGGGTCCGCAGTCCGACGTACGGTTTCAGGTTGTACGACGCGCGCGCGTCGAGGTCCCAGCGCTCCATGTACGTGGCCCAGGGAAGAACGATGTCCGCATAGTGGGCGGTTTCGTTGTAGAAGCAGTTGATGCAGACGTGGAATTCGATCATCTCTTCGTTCGTCAGTACCTGCTGTGTGAGACTTTCCTCCGGCCAGGTCATCGGCGAATCGAGGTTGTACGTCATGTAGGCCTGCAGCTTCGCGCGGCCCTGCAGCAGATAGAGGTAGATCACCTCGCCGACGCGCATCCGTCGCCAGACATTAGCCAGCGGGTACTCTGGCGGGTCTTCGAGCACACTCCATGTCTTCGCGCCGGGTGGCATGATCGGCGTTTTGACGATCGGATCGAGCCCGCCCCACGGTGACCAGCACCAGCCACCTTTCTTTCCGACACTGCCCACAAGGGCATTCAGCATCTGGATGGCACGGTCGTTGTAGAAACCGTTGATATGCGCCGAGCTGCCGCGATTGCACATCGTGGTACAGGTCGGAGCGGCTTTGGCAAATTCCACCGCGATGCGACTGATGTCGGCCGCCGGCATGCCACTGACTTTTGAGGCCCAGTCTGGTGTGTACGGTTCGAGGTGTTTCCTCAGTTCATCAACAGTCACGTTGGTCCAGCCGTTGATGAACCCCGCGTCGTGCAGGTTTTCGGCCAGGATCGTGTGGCACATCGCCAGTGCGATGGCACCATCAGTTCCGGGGAACGGAGCGAACCATTCGTCACTGGCGCCGGCGGTGTTCGATAGCCGCACGTCGAACGTGACTAACTTGGCGCCATTCTTGTAGCGACCGTTCTGGATACGCGTGGCAAACGGAACGTGGCCCTGATGCGCCTCGAAGGCGTTGGACCCGAAATTCAGGATGTATTTCGAGTGCTCGACATCGTTCAGGTCCCAGTCGCTCTCCCACAGATAGGTCAGGTTCGCCGCCCTCCGATTTCCCGAACACAGCGACCGGTGACTGAGCTGCGTCTTCGTTCCGAACGCATCCAGAAACCGCTTGAGCGCGTCCTTGCTCCGCTGTCGACCCTGATGAAATGCAAACTCTTCGGGATGACCACTTTCCCGCACAGCCTTGAGCTTAGTAGCGATCTCGTCGAGGGCTTCGTCCCATGTAATCCGCTTCCACTTTCCTTCGCCGCGCTCGCCAACTCGCTTCAGCGGATACAGCAACCGCTCGGGATGGTAGAGGTGATTCAGACCCGCGTGGCCTCGGGCGCACAGGTGCCCCCGACTGTTGGGGTCGTTGGGGTTGCCCTCAATCTTGATGACACGGCCATCTTTCACATGTCCCACAATGCCGCACACCGTGCTACACAACTGGCACATGCCAGGAACCTGCTTCGTGTCTTTGTACTTGTCCCGATCCGGCCAGTTGCGTTTGGCTTGGGGCCCAGGTAACCGGCAGACGCCCGGCATCGCACCGAACTTACCTAGTTCATAGTCCGGTCCTCTGAGGCGCAGATATTTCTCGAGGTCAATGCGCGGTGGAGGAGCGGCTTTCTTCTTCTTGCCTGCTCCGTCTGCAGGTGCATTCTTCTGCTCAGGAGACTCGTCACCGCAGCCTGTCATCGCAGTCAGAGCGGACATGCTGCCGGCAGCCAGACCAAGCTGCAGAAACCGGCGGCGGGATTCAGGGGTGTTACTCATGTCGTCATCTCAAGCGGATCGATGGTTCACGATGAAAACGGCGGCGCGAATACTCCGCTTTAGCCAGCAGGCACATCACACCTCCGGCGTCTGCTTCCAGTTGTAAATGTTGTAAGCGTCCCCGGAGTACGACTCGCCTTCGCGCGGGATGTCGTCTTCGGTGACTGCCGGTGCAGGGCCCGCGAACCACATTCGGGGCTTTGTCTCTTTCTCCTCACGGAGCTGTACAAGTTCGACGCCGTCTGCTTCGGCACTGGCGATCGCCTGGCTGATCTTCGATTTGTCATCGTTCAGATCGCCGTAGTACAGCGCTTCGGAGGGACAGGTCGGTACGCAAGCGGGCTCCATTCCGAGTTCCGTGCGGTGGTAGCAGTTGTGGCACTTGACCGCCTGCTTTGCGACAGGGTCCATGTAGATGGCACCGTAGGGGCAAACATCCACGCAGGTGCCGTGTCCGCAGCAGACGTTGTAATCAATCGCGACCGTGCCGCCGGCTTCCTTATGCAGTGCTCCACACGGACACGCTTTGATACACGGCGCGTCTTCACAGTGCTGACAGGCCATCGGCAGAAACGTTCGAGATACCTGCGGATACTCACCGACGTCTTTGTAAATCGTCTGCCGAATGAAGTTGCCGAGTGGCACATCGTTTTCCGCTTTACAGCTGACTTCGCAGGCGTGGCAGCCGAAGCACCTGCGCGTGTCGACGAACCAGCCGTGTTTTTTGCCGTCATCGGGCGCTTTGATGCGGTCCTGCCAGAACTCCTCCGGCTGGAATTTCCCATTGACTGGGTCGCCGTCAGCGGCCTGGCCATTGTCTGTGGCCGCAAGCGGCAGTGCTACAATGCCTGCGGCTTTCCGGATGAAGTCTCGTCGGTTGTCACGCGGGTCTGTCATGTGAAGGTGTCTCGTTGAGCAGCGATCGGGCTGTGTTGTCGCGGTGTCTGCAGGAGCGTTCAGGTGGCGAGAAGTTACCGGAGTGGGTTTGGTCTTAATCAAGTGGCCGCAGCCGACAACCAAACCCCGCCGACCCTGTGTCGGTGGATCCATGAGCGACAGCTACGGCGCCGTTGTGTAGCTGCCGGTCATGTTTCCACCGACGCGGGGTCGGTGGGGGAGTTCGCAAATGCGCGCGGGCGAACAACAACTCGACGACTAGTAATACGACTTCTCCAAGAGCAAACCCACTCCTTCGAGCGATAGGAAATTCTGCCGCTCGGGTTACGGCGTGGTCGTCCGAGGCGTGTCGCTGTAGGACAGCGACAACTTGATCCTGTCTCGCGGCCACACCCGACCGTCGACTTCCACGTAGGGGTAGACGAAGTAGTTCAGCGGTTTGCCGTTCTGTCGGGGAACCAGTTCGATGTCACGGCCGACACTGAAAGCGACACGATTCTCCGTGAGGTTGCCGAAGTAGTAATCCTTCATGCCGGGGTGCTTGTCTGCTTCCGAGATATCAACAGGAACCCACCCCCTGTCGTCGGTGTGGAATAGTGCCCAGCAGTGATAGCCGCCGATGTTTCCCGTTCCCCGTTCAGTCGGGAGCGGCAGACCGATTTCGAACCTGGCCGGAAGTCCTTTTGACCGAGCCAGCGAAATGAACAGGCTGTGAAAATCCGTGCAATTGCCGAACCGGCTGTCACAGACCCACAGCACGTCTCCGTTGCCATATCCCGGGCGTGATTTGTCGTACCGCACGTGGTCATCCACTCGATCGTACAACGTTCGGGCCATGGCCAGCGGACCGCGCGGGAACTTAATGCCGTCCAGCAGATTCAGCGGTTTGCCCTGCAGCGGTACCTTCGAATTCGCGGACAGGAATCGTTTTCGTTCGTTGACAGGCAGCTGTTGGCGCTCGCCGCTGACGTCCAGGCCGCGGACTTCTCGACGCTCTACTGAATAAGTCCTCGCGAATGGCAGTTCGCCCGACGCTGGCCCGCTGGTTTCGAAGTACAGGATTTTGTTTCCGTAGACGGGTTCGGTGTTCACGGATCCCTTTGACGGCACAACGGACCTGAGAACCTCGACGCTCTGATGGTCGTTCGACTGTGGCACCGGGAGCCAGACGCGAACTCGTGAGCCCTCTGGTAATTCCGACAGTGTCGCGCCGTAGTCCAGACGAAATGACCGCGCCTTGGAGTCGTTCTCCTGACCGGCTTTGGAATCCTCAGCGACAACCATCGTCGCAAGCACGCTAACGAGACCGACAACGGTCAGTGGCTTGGATAGAACCATATTTCACTCGTGTTTGTTCTCGACGGATTTCGTCAGACAGCGAAGCGCTCGCTTCGGTGATGAACCGTTGCCCGAATTCGGGACACCGACGGCCCGCTTAAATCTCATAAGAATAGTTTATGTCGTGGACTATTCAGATTAGCATTGCTTGTATCTTCAGGCAATCGCATGGTGACCGGGCGTAACTCCCGAAACCGCGTCTGAGGACGTCAGTCGACCTTGCCCACAGGATCCAAACATGGAACTGCGCAACCTGCGAACGATCATCGCTGCCGCCGAGCGCGGAAGTTTCACGCGTGCTGCCGAGCGGATGGAACTGACGCAGGCTGCCGTCAGTCAGCAGATTGGGGCGGTGGAGACGGAACTCGATACCAGACTGTTCGATCGACAGGGACGGGGAGTGCAGCTGACGGAATCAGGACATCGCTTGTGTGAGTACGCCCGGCAGATTCTTGATCTGGTTGATGAGGCGACTCGCGAAGTCGGCGGCGGACAGCAGCCCCTGACCGGAAACCTACGAATTGCGACCAGCAGCGTTCCGGCGGAATGGCTTGTCCCGGAGTTACTTTCGGAGTTTCGCGTTCTTTGGCCGCACATCCATGAAACGATGGCCGTGTCCGACAGTAGTCAGGCGGAAGACGCTGTTGAGTCTGGAGCGGCAGACATCGGGTTCGTGGGCGCCCTGCCTCGCTCATCGGCCCTGCGGGCCAGTCCGGTCGTTGAAGACGAACTGGTGCTTGTCGTGGCCGTCGATCATCCGATGGCCGCCAAAGGCATCACGACTCTGAAACAACTTCGCAACGAATCGCTGATCGTTCGCGAAGCCGGTTCCGCCAGTCGGCGTTGCGTCGAACTGGCGCTGGAAGACCAGGGGCATTTTGCGGCCGAATTCACGATCGCTCTGGAATCGAACAGCAACGACGCCATCCGCGCCGCTGTCAAACGAGGAGTCGGTGTCGCCTTTTTCTCGCGTGCCGCAATTCGGGACGATCGCGGACTCGCCTCTGTCAAAGTTCGGGGATTTCACCCCCGACGACAGCTGTATGTCATTAGTGATCCCGATCGGATTACGGAAACGCCAGCTCGCAAGTTCCTGGCGTTCGTTGAGGAATGGCGGTCACGTCACGTCACTATGTTGACCGGCACGACGTGACCCCTGAGGCTGAGAACGGCACTGCGTCGCGGCGCCGGCAGGAACGTGCAAGAATTGCCGAGACCGTGGAATTCCCGGTTTTGTACGACGAACGACACCGTTGGATTCTGAAATGACTCATATGAAGCTGATGCCTGCGATACTTGTCACCGCTCAACTTGCGGTCGTGTGCCTTGCGCACGCGACGAGCGCTCAAGAATGGAACCGTTTCCGTGGACCGAACGGTTCTGGAATCAGCGACGCCACGACCGTCCCGACGGAGTGGACTGAGGGCGATTACAACTGGTCTATTGAGCTGTCCGGCAAAGGCAATTCGTCGCCCGTCGCCTGGGGCAGCAAGCTGTTCGTCACCAGCGCTGACGAGAAAGCGAAGACACGATCAGTGCAGTGCCTGAATCTCGCAGATGGGTCAGAAGCCTGGCGGAAGGATGTGCCGTTTGATCCCTACAAGAAACATAAGAACAACAGTTTTGCTTCCAGTACTCCGGCCGCGGATGCGGATCACGTGTATGTCTTGTGGACTTCAAAGACGACGTCGCCGCTGATTGCCTATACGCACGCTGGCGAGAAGGCGTGGGAGTATGACCTCGGTCCCTATCGACACGGCCAGGGCGGGGCAACTTCGCCAATCGTTTACGAAGACGTCGTCGTTGTGGCGAATGATCAATCGGCCGGCAGTTTTCTGCTGGCGGTTGACCGAATGACTGGCAAGGAACGCTGGAAGGTCGATCGCGAAGGCAAACGTGCCTGTTACGGAACACCCTGTATCAACACGCCGAATGACCGACCGGCCGAGGTCATCTTTTCGCACTGCTATGAGGGCATCGTCGGTGTCGACCCAAAGACGGGTGACCAGAACTGGCACATCGACGTCTTCGGACGCGCCTCACAGCGAGCCCTCGGCTCACCGGTAATTGCTGGCAACTTTGTCGTTGCCAGCAGTGGCGGAGTCGGCGGCGAACGCCAGGTCGTCGTCGTGAATCCGCACGTGTCAGGAAAGGACGTCAAGGTTGAGGAGGCTTATCGCGTCGTTCGGCAGGCTCCACACGTGCCGACGCCGCTCGTCTTCCGCGACTGGATGTTTCTCTGGAGCGACAGTGGAATCGCGACGTGTGTCGAACACGACTCGGGCGAGGTCGTGTGGCAGAAACGCATCGGCGGCAACTACTTCGGCTCACCGATCTGCGTCGACGGAAAGTTGTACTGCGTCGATCTGGACGGCGAGGTCGTCGTGATCGCAGCGTCCGATGAATATGAACTGCTGGCCCGCAACTCCCTGGGACACCCCAGCCGTGCGACTCCGGCCGTCAGCAATGGAACGCTACTGATCCGTACGGATTCGCATTTGTTTTCGATCGGCGGCGAGTGAAGCCGGCTGCTGGACTGCACCGATGGCTCGCTGCCGCCCCAGGGTGCGCGTCGTTCCTCCGCTCCTACGAGCAATGTCGGATGCAGGTCCCTATTCCAGCGACACTCAGCGATGAGTTAGATTCCTGAAGGTTGCCTGCCTCGGGATTGAGCCGCCCGAAGTCTGTCTTCAGGAGTTATTCGCGTTCGAGTGTCTTGACAACAAGTGAGGCAAGGATGCCCCGAGTCAGCGTCATCATGGCTTCGTACAACCACGAACAATTCGTGGGACGGGCCATTCAGAGTGTTCTGGACCAGACGTTCCAGGATTTCGAGATCATCGTCACGGACGACGCGTCACCGGATGGCACGGCCGACGTGATTCGATCGTTCCAGGATCCTCGAATCAGCGTCGAACAGTTCGAGCGAAACCGCCAGGACAGTGCTCGCAATCGCTGCCTGGCACGCGCAACCGGTGATTACATCTCAATTCTGAACTCGGATGACGAGTTCCATCCTCGGAAACTTGAAGAGCAGGTTGCGTGGCTGGATGCGCATCCGGAAACAGGAGTCGTCTTCACGCTCGTCCGTATGATCAATGAGGACGGTGATGATCACCCGTCGCACCGCGACGGCAGCGGGTTCACATCAACCAATCGGTCACGCTTCGAGTGGTTGCGGTACTTCTTCGACACGGGCAACTGTTTGTGCATCCCATCCGCCATGATCCGCAACGATATTCTCAAGGAGACGGGCGGCTTCGATCCGCTGCTGGCACAAATGGCAGACCTCGACATGTGGATCCAGGCCGCGCTGCGAGCCGAACTGCACATCCTGCCCGTCGAGCTGACGAAAATGCGGCTCCTCGACGGCGAAGCCAATGCCAGCGGTCGCCGCCCCGAGACGATCCGACGCAGGCTGCACGAGTATTACCATCTTCTGAATCACTACAGATCGCCGCTCGGCATTTCGCAACTGGCACATGTTTTTCCCGATCTTGCCGGACGTATTCAGGATCAGCCTGCGTCCGTGGCCGCTTACGAACTGGCCCGTTACGCGATGGAGCTGCCGACATCACACCACCGTCTGTTCGGCGTCGAGCTGGTGCGTGAACTGCTTGCGGACCCGCATCAACGGGCGGAAATCGCGGCACATACACCTGAGGCACCGATTGCCGAGTTCATGCGTCGGGTTGGCAAGATCAGCCTCATGACAGCGGGGCAGGAGCAGTCCATCGAACTCCATTGGACGACCGAGGATTCACCAGACTCCAGCCAGAAATCAGAGTCGCTCATTCCGATTGATTTTCGCCACACCGCTCGATTGGCGTACCCGGGATCATCCGGAGACAGACTGCAGTTACGGATCGATCCGGGTCATCAGCCGGGAATCGTGTCACTGCACTCTGTGACGGTACGCGACCGGGAGAATCGCGAAGTCGTGCAGACGTTGAGTGGGCGGGAGCTCGGGCGTTCGGCAGTGATCCGAGGAACGGCGTGTCCGCTGCCGCGTCGCGGTCAACTGCGTCTGTTGAGTACGGGGCGCGATCCGCAGATTCATCTGGCCCCGATTTACACTCGGTGTGACAGGCCGCTCGAGATCGAGGTCGACATGAAGATCTCGACCGATCTGGCGCCGCTTGCTCGACGAGTCGCGCGGCTTCACAGCATGAGGCAGGCAATCAGGCTGCGTGCTTCGTTGGTAAAGAAGTGGTTGAAGCGTGGCATGGCCTTCATCTGGCCAAGCGTCATCCAGCAGTAGTTGTCTGGAATCGTCAGCGATTCGGACTCATCCGCTTCCAGCACGACATACCGATTCTGATCCTGAAAGAACCGGCCGCCTTCCTCAGACTGCCGGACCGAAGCGCGGATCATGCCTGGGTCTGGAGCATCGAAGAATTCAAGGAACTGATGATTCGTGCGACAACCGTTGCGGAAATCAAATCCAGGGTCGCACTGAACAGTGGTCGTCAGCTCAATCCCGTCGAACAAACCTGCTTCCGCGCGGGCCTGCACCAGAAAGTGCAGCACTCCGGCGCGCCGCTGACATAGAAACCCAATCAGGCCTTCTCCCCGGGATGAGACAATCGGCTGATCCCACATCTCGACTTCCCGGCAGTTCGTTTCCACGTGCATCTGAATCACGGAAAACGGTGCGCCATCCGGTTGATCCAGTCGGTCTTCATACAGGGACCAGTCGGCGAGCTGTTCGAGGGCTATCGTTTCCGACGTCACGGGATATCGCGCTTTGATTTCGTCGAACCACGCACAGGCACGGTCCACGGATGATCCCAGGGAAACATCCAGCGAACGGGCGGACACGGTCAAGTGTCGGCCAAATTCCGTCGCTTCCCGATCAGCTCGAAGTTGCTCGTCTGCTTCCAGCCACTCCAAAGGCAGGCACGACAGCACGGATCGGGCGTCTGTGTTGAGAACGTTGTCACCGGTCAGCAATTCTGCCAGTTCCGCGCACCCGACCCAGCGAAACGTTTCGTCGTGGTCGATCGTGTGTCCTTCCGGAACCTCAACCACCATGTTGCGGTTCTTCTTTCGTAAGAACCGGGTTCCCTGCTCTGACTGAAGCTCGTCGACGATGACCCGCCGAGTTGGATTCCCCACAAACCACTGCAGAAACGCAGGTTCCTTGCCCCCGTGCACGCAACTGTAATTGCTCAGCGTCGCTTGCAGGGTCGGCGAGAGTTGCACGCCTCCGATGTTCCCCGGCTCGAGTTTCCCCTGAACAAGAAACCGGTGGCATCCGTCCTGGCGCTGCACCAGAAAACCGAGGATTCCGATTTCCGGCTGGTCGATGATCGGTTGCTCGATCGATTCCATGCCTGGAAAACCAGACGTCGCCCGCAGCCCGCAGCCCGGAGACCGAGAAGAAACGCTGACTGGTATGCTGCATGCGCCCGTTGACCAGTTGCCATTCCCGCGACTCAGCAAACGGGATGCGCGTGCATTGCATGCGGCTTGACGCTCGCTGCCCTTCAAGCCATGCCCGTGCGTCCAGTAAAGGAGTGTGGGCACTGTCGAAACGCCGGCCGGACCAGCGATCCGTTCGTTTTGGCTGGATGCCGCCAGGTGCAGATCGGTCGGCTGTTTTGGCGAGTTCCTTCGCAGATACAATCCGTTGCGTCATCGTATGCACCAATATAGACAACAGGCGTCGTCCAAGGAGTCCTTTCCCCGCACTGTTCGTGTCTGCCAGCCTATGTCATCGGCCAATCGGAATCGCGCCGTGCATGAAACTGCACTGTTTCGACCTCAAAGGTTCGATCCCAAAGCACGGTTTCGACGGACGGAACAACAGAACTGCGTCCCCCCAACTTCTGGCTGGAACACGACGCGTCGTGTCCGGACAGGGATTCGGCTGCTCTTACAGACCGAGTTCGTCCCGCGCGTAATCGAGGCTCTGCCGGACGTTTGCGTCTTCCCGGGCAAGCTGCTCCTCGGGCGACATGCGCGAGATGTACTGCAGATTGTCGGAGGAATGGGCTCGCACGTAGCGGAGCGTTGCGGCCAGATCACGAGCCGGCAGTGTGGGAAACGTTGACCAGTATTTGCTTGTCAGACAGGGCACTTTCAACGGGTCGCGCGTGATGAGTTCCAGATTGAATTGAATGTCCGGCTTAGCCTTCTTCAGAATCGCCACCATGCATTTCAGATCAAGTCCGCCCTGACCCAGAGGGATGTCACCCAGCAGAAATCCCTCGTCGTACAGTTGCAGAGCCTGGTCTTTCAGATGGACCGAATGCGCCCACGGAGCAAAATCACGGACTGTCTGAATCGGGTCTTCCAGCAGCGCAAAGCTGTTGCCCGTGTCGACACAGGCCCCGACGTACTCGCTGTCGATATGCTCGAACAGGGCGATGCGTTCGTCGTCACGCTGATCTTTATGATTCTCGACGGCGATCGGGATGCGATGCTTCTCGGCCACCGGTGCGGCGAGTTCCAGCATGCGGCGTCCGCGCGCAGCGAACTCCTTAAACATGTCGAGCGAATCGAAGTACTCGTAGCGACGCCCGGGAATAATCGTCGTGCGGACGGCCAGCGCGCCCACTGCCGCCGCAGTCTGCAACTCTGCTTCGAAACGGCCGACGTCGGATTCGTCGCCTGGCGGACGGACGATCGCCTCGATGAACAGCCGATTGTCTTCAGCAAATGTCTTCAGCACATGCACACCGGCGACGTTGAGTACGCCCAACGAGCACTGCATGCCACCGGCGCCCAATTCGACGCAGTGGTTCAGAAACGACAGCGGCGCATACAGGTCGAAGTCCTTGTCTCGCCCCCGCAGCGCGTCGCGGCGAAACCGCGAGCAGTAAACGACGAGACCCAGCCGCGTACGTTTCTTAGAGTCAGTCGTCGCCAACGCCGGACGCGTCAGGCCGGCCGCCAGCAGACCCAGCGCAGAACGGCGATTCATTAAATGGTGTGTTCCCATGACCTCTGTCCAATCTGCTGAGTCAGTTGCTTGAATATCGAGCTGGATATCACGGCGTCTGGCCTGTTATCTGACAGATCGTGCGACCACCTCAGCGAAACAATCCGGCATACCACCTGAGCGCCGTAGAAACGGGCCTGATGTCCTTTTTCACGATGACAATCAATGGCGCGTAAACCAATTCAACGGCGTTGTTGAAACTGCGGAGTTTGATCGTGCGCGCCAAACCGGACATCGGCCCGGCAGAAAGGACGTAGAAGGTCAGCGACGCAGCCATGCATAGCGCAGTCACCGGCAATCGAGACGATTTCGTTTGAGCCTCGTCCGGCTCGGTGACTGCAACGATCTGATCGGCTGCGTCGGACGGTGTCGCGTTCTCGTTCATGGCCAACACGCATTTCGACAGAATGTTGCATGCAAGGGATCGAAGTCAGAGAGCTGTCAAAACCAGCGTACTACGGACCAGGCGGAAGCTGCCAGTCGGCTGGCTGTTTGTCGAGAAATGCCGCCATGCCCGTTTCTGGTTCGTTGGTCTGATAGCACGCAGCGAAAGCTCGTGCTTCGGCTTCGAATTGAGTCTCCGGATCCGGCCCTTCGAATGCCGCGAGCAACTTGCTGGCTGTATCGCGAGCATGCGGACCACGCCCGAGCACCATCGCGATGCGGCGTTCCACGGCGTCACGGAATTCGTCATCGGGGACCAGTTCGTCGATCAGACCGAGTTGCAGGGCAGTGGCCGCGGGCAACAATTCGCCAGTCAGGATCATCCGACGTGCGACTGCGCTTCCCAGCAACCGCGTGGCACGCACAGTTCCGCCCCAACCCGGGATGACGCCGATTCTGGTTTCCGGCAGCCCGATTACGGCGCTGGAAGCAGCAAGCCGCATGTCGCATGCCAGAGCCAACTCCGTTCCACCTCCGGCACACGCAGCATGAATCGCAGCAATCGTTGTGAACGGCAATGCGGCAATTTGTCCCATCACCGCCTGGCCCTCCCGCGAGTTCTCATAAGCCGTCTCTGGATTGAGTGCTCGCAATTCGTTGATGTCCGCTCCGGCGATAAAAGTTCGCCCGGTTGATTCAAAAACAACAACACTCAAATCGTCGTGCCGAGCGATCTCTGTGAGCGTTTGGCGCAGTTGCTCCCGAGTGTCAGCCCCCAGAAGCTGCACCCCGTTTTCCGTGTGTAGCTGCACGCGCCCGATCGGACCATCGGTCACAAAATTCACCTGAGTACCCACTGTTATCTCCATTCATGAGCGCCTTGGCGCGATTGAGGAACCCGGCCTATCATCCCGCCTGGCCATCGGAGAGGTGACAGAGTGGCCGAATGTGCTGGTCTCGAAAACCAGTGTACCCTCACGGGTACCGTGGGTTCGAATCCCACCCTCTCCGCTCTCAATTGAAGCCCGACGACCGCGAATAAGCGGTTTTCGGGCTTCTTTTGTCTCTTCAGGCATTTCAAAGGGGATGGACTCGAGTCTCCCGTCCGGTGCATCAGGGCGCACCGCAGCGCTCTCGAATGTGCCGGGTTTCGGTAAGCCAGACGGTAAGCCCGAATCACCGTCTGTTCCTGTCGCGCAGACTATCTGTGTCTCATGATTCGGATTGTCGAACAGCGAAGGCAAGGCTGGCAGGACTTCCAATGCTCGGGCCTCGTCAGTCATCACCGTGTGTGAGTATCGGCTGAGCGTGAGTTCGGCAGTCGAGTGCCGTGCCAGGCTCTGTGCAATCCTTGGGTGTACTCCGCCCTGAGTGATCAGTGACACGTAGCTGTGACGCAGCGAATGGAAGTCGGCATACAGGTCGGAGGCGTCCACGTATTCGATCTCAGCGGCCTCCAGGTCCTTCCGCAGCATCATGGCCGTGTTGGCCGTCAATTTCGGCCAGAGCGGGATCTTCGGGCCGATCTGAGCTTCCTGAATCCACCGGCCCAGCTCGACCGCAAGTTCCGGACGGATGACCTGCGACGTCGGTTTCCGGTTCTTGACGTCGCCGGCGGACACGTCGATATGCGGCGGCTCTGCGTCAAGGTTCAGACTGCCTGGCGTCAACGCCCGCAGCTCGTTCCGTCGAAGTCCCGTCTCCATTGCTACTCGGTAGAGCATTGCACGCGCCGGGCCAGTCAGCTTGTGCCGGACTGGTCCCTGCCGGGTTTCGATTAGCAGTCGTATCAACTCGTCCGCAGACAGACTCCGACGGTCATGCCGACGATCGAGTTTGACGTTCAGGCCAGCCAGGTGTTCGACAGGAGACTCACTGGCACGACGGTCGCGGACCATCCAGCGACACAGTTGCTTGATGGCCTGCAGATAGAAGTTGCTGGTCTGATAACTGATGCTCGCCGCACTCTTCGAGCCCTTCCGCATGTCAGCCAGCTTGCGTTGAACGCGAGACCCATTGATGTCGCTATAGAACGTGAACTTGCAGTCGGTGATCAGTTTTCGCGATCTCTTCGTGACCGTTTCTGCATGTTCCGAAGTGTTGCCCTTATCGAGCAGCGACCTGTGAAAGTCGTCCAGGTGTTCCGACAATGGGCGCGTTTGAGCCACCGCGCGTGAGTCCAGGAGACCGATTTTCGCCAGCCGGTCCCGAAGTTCAGCCGGCATGGTCTCCAGCCACCGGCCAAGGTCTACGTCCATTGGCTGATTCAATGACCGCAGCATGGCCAGCCGTTCGAGCTTGCGTCCGAGTTCTTCGGTCAGCTTTTTGTCGCTGAAACCCGGAATCCGGCGACGGACATCGTTGTGGTCTTTCAGTTCGACGTACCACTTTGCGGACTCTCGCGTGGTCCCGTCTTTTGCCGTGTACTTCTGCCGGAAAGTTCGCATCGCACTCTGCCTTTCCCAGTACGAGAACCTGCGACCGTTCGTCTATTCGTCGGACTGACTGACGCAGGTCAGCTTCAACTCCAGATACAGACTCAACGTGTCTACGGCGTCCATTGGCAAACCGCGCTTGCCGTTCACGAATCGTGAAAGCGTTGCTTGTGAAATTCCGGTTTCCAGACTGATCCGGTATCGAGACTCCGGCCAGGCTTCAATGATCTCGCGAAGCTGAGCACTCAATGTCGCAGGCTTGCCTTGTCGTCGCTTCATACGCATGAGTATTGCGGATAATTGCCAAAACGACAAGTATCTTTAGCACGAATCGGCAAACAGCTCCACAAACCACCCTCGTCCACAAATCCCTCGGTCAGCCGCTCACACTGACGCAGTCCAGAGGTCTCACGATGAACGTTGGAGAGACTCCCAGCGGTCACGCGCAGGAGCACCGGCGGCCAGCCAGTCACGAATTTCATCCGCTCTCCAGCGTGTCACGCGGCCCAGCCGAATCGGGCGTGGCAGCCGACCGCTTGAATTTAGCGCCCACACGTGCCGAGGCGAACAACTTAGAATCTTGGCCACTTCAGCGGCGGCCAGCAGCTCTGCCGTAACAGCCAGTGCGCGACGCGCTGCATCGATCTTTGTTATCTCGATCGTCATAAGAATTCTCCATGTAGAAACTGTTCGTTTGTTTGACTGCAACTTGCCGTCACTCAATCCCCAGCGCCTTCCGTGGCATGTCGTTGCCTCCATTCGGTGGTGCATGCGTTCTGAGGGCCGATCTACGCTCCGGCCCGTTCCAGCGTCGTGAGTGCCTGAGCATTCGGCACAAAGCCACGTGCGACGTCGCGTGCCAGGTCCTCATCGAGATGAAACCGTTGTTGCAACGTGGCTGCGACGCTGTCCGGGTCATCGATCCGGGTGCCGTCGCCGCATTCGATCCAGACACTGCCGCTGACGGGACGAACACATCGAAGGCTGCCAGCCTCTCGCAGGATTACTGGCCCGATCGGTTTGCGGGTCTGAGTCATTGGCCCGGCTCCCCTGGCCCATCGGCCATCAGCGCCGCACCCTGGTCCGATAGCCGCCAGCCGCCGCGTTCACCGACTCGCGTGACGAGGCCAGCTTGTTCCAAGCCTGCGAGGAGCTTTTGAGCTTGGCGACGTTGGATGCCGCATGTGTCCGCGACGTCTTGTGAGGCCGCGCAAGCGCACTGTCCGCTTATCAATACTAAAGCGGACAGTGCGCTTAATCCGGTGAGGACTCTGACCTCAGATCCCGTCAGCGGCCTCAAGTCATCCTCGAAATCTGCCAGCGGAAAACCGCATTCCTCAGTTGATACGACGACGCAGTCACAGCCGGTTTCGAGCAGCGATCTGGCCCGGCCGGCTGCCTGCACGATGCCGGCGCAGACCTTGGAACGATGGGCCTGCGCCCATCTCGGACTTGTGTACCCGCGCCCACGAACGACTCGCGGCTGACCGGATGTGGTGGTTCCTTGCCAAGTGACCTCGCCCCATTCGCCGCCCTTTCTGAGATCATCAAACCAACCGCACCGAAGCATTGTCCGTTTGATTTCGATCTCCGCGACCCGAGGTGTCCCGAGTACGACCAGCAAATCACATTCGGCGGCGAGCCATTCGTTGCTGCCACGGTCGGATCCGGAGCCGAAGTGACTGACCCTCGCGATTCGCGATCGAAAGGGCTCGTCGATCGACTTGATCGCGGCTGTCCGATTGCTGTGCGTGATGATTCCGATCTTTCGACAGTCCGGCCGGCTGGTGAGCACACCGCAGGTCAGTTCCCGAGCCCGTTTCGGAGAAGTGCCGCGAGTCACATCAACTGGATGCTGGACGATGCTCTTCTCGCGGCAGAGTGTCCCGCTCGGAGTCATGTCCTGAATGTCCACGCCGGTCGCTGCCCGCAGTAATTCAATGTCTGCCGTCGCGTCAGACAGGAAAACGGTCGAATTGGGATTGGCAAAATTTCGCAAGGTCAGGACGAACTCCTTGCCCTCCAGTCCCTCCGGTACTGATATGTCAGGTGCCGAGTCTTTCACGAGTTAGAACTCCCGATTGATAGAAACTACCTGCTGCGAAACGCAGCAATACTCGCCAGACGGCATACCCGTTGAACGTGATTCCAAGTTTCTGGGATGCCCGAAACAGAACAGCCTGCACGCCGGATGGCTCGGCCATCGTGGTAGTGACCGGGACGGCAGCCACGCCATCCGTTGTCGACGACAGCGTTGCGATGACAGCGTCAATGGTGTCTGCCAAGTGACGAAAGAACGTGTACTGCGCGTCACGTCGATCGGATGCCCGCTCGTTCTTCGCACGTGTCCTGGATTCCCGGTCGACCTCAAACACTGGACCGAATCGGTTGAGCCACGTCGGATCGTTGAGCAATCTTTCGACGACGAATTTCGCCGTTGCCAGCAAGTCCGCCGGAATCGATTCCTGTGGGACGACGACGTTGACGCTGTCTTCATGCACACAGACGAGATCACGCCCCTCGCTGAGACGATCCAGTCCCGCATGCACAGCCCTGGCGTGCGTTGCCACGGCAACTCGGGCGTGACTGGCAATTGACACTTCAGCCAGGTAACCGCCTTGCAGACACTTGGCTTGGTGCTCACATCCGAACCTGCAGACTGCGGCCACAACCGACAAACCCAACTTTTCTGCCTGGTCAGCCGCTGTGTTCCAGCAATTCTTGTTTTTTCCACAGGTGAAACGTCCTGGATAGGCAACTGCGTCAATCCCTCCGGCAGTGAGCTGCTCGACCACGTCTGCACAATTCGTGTGTGCCGGTTGCACCGAGAGGCCGCGAGCAGCCCGCTGAAACGCGGCGACATCAGCCGTCGATTTGCCCGAACCGGTTGGAGACCTGTCCAGCCAAACGCCGGGCTGACCAAGAAGATCGACGCGTCGGCTGGACATTTCTCGACGGTACTGCTCCAGATCAACTGTTTCTTCTGGTGGTGGTACCGGGATGACATCAATTCGAGGTGGTTCGAAAACCTCAAGCCTGATAAGTCGCTGTAAGAGTTCGGTCGGTGTGCTGATCGACATCTCATACGACCTCCTCACCGGCGCGAGACCGTTGCAAGATCTGCCGAACATCCTTTTCAACACGGGGCATCATCACGGTCACCGACCGGTTGAGCCGCTCGGCCAACTGACGAGCGGTCATCTTTGCACCGTGCAAGCCGGGCCAGCACCGGCTGCATCCCTCGCACTGCGGTTCATGCTTGGCCCGATTCTTGTCGCTGAGACCGCTGTGCAATTTTCGGTCGTTCTCACCGATGACGATCAACTCGCGATCAGCATGTCCCCGCAGTAGCTCGGCCAGCATCGCGACGCCACCAACATTGCTGGGACGTCCAATGACGCAGCAGCCGGCAGACATGCCCGCCGCGACGTCACTGAATCCTTCGACCATCAAGATCGGGCCATCGTCCGACAGCCAGTCATCTGCGTAAGTCAAGCCTCTGGAACTTCCTGGCAACTGGCGTTTCGTGCCGTTTTGAAAGCGGCGGTTGATGCCGATTATGCGCCCCGCCGCGTTTCGCTCCGGCATGACCCAGTGACTGCCCAACCATCCGACTTGCAACCGTCGCAGCGGCTCTATATCGACGCCAAGTTGATTCGCCAATTCTCGCCGTCGCGTATCGATTTCCGAGTGTTCGAGCGAGATGAGCATCTGGACCAACCACTCATCCGGATCCTCAGATTTGGTGGCTGTCTTGAGCTGTATCTTCTTCGCAGACTGTCGTTGCGACAGTGCGGAGTAGCCCAGCGATCCGCGAACGTGTTTTTCTACAAGACGGTGTAGAAACTGACCACCAGCGTTCTGCCGGTCGGACTCGATTCGCCCGCACCAAACAGCGCCGTGGTCGTCACTGATCGTGCAGTTGTGGTCTCCATTGCACTTCGGACACCGCTCTTCTCGCGATGCCGGATGCCATCCGTCGCGTGCCATTGATCACACCCTCCATTCTTGAAGGATTGATGCAAAATGCACGTTGCTTTCGTGGTAGCGCAGTCTCATAATCCGGTCACCAAATTGAGCTGTGCCGCCTGGCAGCGGCAATGAGTCACAAACCCCGGCCAACACCGGGGTTTTCTCTTGCGCGAGGTCGTCGATTCAGGTCTGGGCGACGGGCTGACAATCGGCGGAAACGCGGTCGAGGTACGCCGCCCAGTCCGCTCCCCGAACGAAGCATTTGCCGCCCGTGTAGACGACTTGGAGCCCGTTTCTGCGGGCCGTGCGAAATCCCGTCTCCTTCAGTCCAACGCGCTGAAGGAACTCGCCCTTTTGGTAAATCTCACCGGGTCTGACGACACCTTCCGGGGTGGTAATGATCGCTGCCATGCTGTCTCTCCTGTGCCTCGCGTTCATGTTGCGTTCGGCCAAATGCCAAACACATGAAAGCACAGAATTCCATTTGATCCAGAAGCTACCCGACCGACTCTCCGCGCGGAGACCCCAACTCTCCGCGCCCTAATTCACCTTCCACAGGTGCGGAAACTTGCGAGCTTCACGAAGTCGGCTTTGCGCTTTGTTTTCCCGCTTGTTTGGATCGGACTCGGATTCCTCGAAGAAATCGCGGGCAACCTGAATATTGCTCCGTCGGTCGCTTTCAGGCTTGGCCAACTCCTTCGCCAACGCTTCACAGAGATCTTTAACGTCCGGATCTTTGGGGTAGCTAACTTGCGGAGACTTCGGACTCTCCGCGCTCTCCTTGCTGGATTTCAGCCAGTTCTCAAACCGCTGCAGCGTCGGAAGCAACAGATCTACGAGTCCTGCTGCACAGACAGGGTCGTAAAACCAATGCACTGGACTGTTGGGGTCATTGCAATTGAGAAGGGTGTCAGCGCCGTCAACACGACGGCAATCGCCGGAGTCCAAGACACTCTGAATCTCGGAACTCAGCGACGTCAAACACTTGGATGGTTTGGAGTTCTCCGAGATGTAAGTTCTGATCCAATTCACATGATCGGCGAGCGAACGTAGCCATCCTGAGTACGTCGCTGGGTTACGGTCGCGCAATTCCCCAAGCAAACAGGTGAGACCATTAATCGGTCGCCGAGCATCATTGAGTTGCGTCCAGCCATCGGCGTAGGTCAATGTCGGCAAATAGCTCTCAAGGGCATCCGCCGCAGCGATGGCGGCAAACTGAAAACTTGTGCCTGGAGCAGTCATCGAGAAAACGGCATGTGCCCATTGACCCAACTCGCTTTCCGCACGCGGAACGCACCGCAGGGCAACTCTCCAATCCTGAAGCGATTCAATCGTCTTCGTTGCATCCGGCAGGTCATCCGTGGCTGTGAGCTGGGTTCGCAGGTCGTGCGTTGCCTGCAACAGTTCTGCGGCTTCAAACTCCATTTCATCCTCGCCTTTCCCACCGGGCCGGACCGAGCGGGGACGGGCTGGAAAGGCGTAGTCCGTCGACCGCTCAGACCGCTTCGAGCCGCACGGTGATCAGCCGCAACAGCCAGCCCGGTCACTTCGTCACGTGTCGCTGTGCTCAGCGAATCATGCCGGGTGTAGTTCTCGGCAAGTCGCACCTGAATGATATCGGCCGAATGCCGTGTCGCGAAGATCCTGCAGAGAATCGCGTGGAGCCACTCGCGGGGTACCATTACCCGCAAACACGACGTAACATTATCGATACCATGTAGTTAGAGTGATTCACCTGGAATGCAGCGCCGTCGACACGTCAGGCACCGGCCTCCGGATGTATCTATGTCTCGGATATTCACAGAACCGCCGGAATCCGTTCCTGGTACTGAGCCTACACGTCGCTGCACGACATGCTGCAATCTGTGGCCGCTGAGTCAGTTTCGAAAGCGCGGCATTAACTCACAGCGGCGTCACCACGAATGCCGCTCGTGTCATGCGATGCGGGCACGGGCACGCCGCGCTGCGGCCCGGGATTCACGTCGCGCGGCGCAGGTTCGAACTGCGATGGCCGCGATAAATGGCGCCCGCAGAGAACGGCGCCGGCTGGCCACGCTCGATGAAGTCATTCACAAATTCGGAGGCCCGACCCAACTTGCTGCGAGAATCCATGAAAGTCTGGAACATTTCATGGAGCGCAAGCGATACGGACACGCGCTCACGCTGCTGACCGGTGTGACCCGACTGGCGTGTCTGACGGCGCGCCCGGCACCGCCCCCCAGCGAACTCAGCGACGAACAGCTTGACGCGAATGTGGCTGCGTTGATGGATCGAATGATCATCGACGGCACAGTTGGCGCGGCGGTCCGCCGGCTCGTTAAGACCGGTCGGCTGTCTGCGGGGACGGTTGCCAGTTGGATTGCAGATCCACCGGCTGATGCCGAAACCGGCGCGACGGTGGCTGACTGACCGTCCACAGGTCGCAGGCGGCATGGGGTCGATTGCTGGTTGTGTCACATGACTCAAACACACAAACAATCGCAGAATACGGAGCCTTTGCGCCCGTAACATCGATTGGCAAGCTACCAGTACCGCCCGTGTCAGTTCGCGTCATCAGGCGGGGACTTGACCAACTTCTGAAACTCCGGCAGATCACGCAGAGCCGCCAAATCTGGGTCTTTTTGGGCTCGCTCAACATCGTCATAGCCGGCCGCGAAGGCTTCTTTCAGGCAGACCAGTGACAGGTCAAGAAACTCGCGGCGACGGGACTGTTGCCCTTCAGTCAACTCTTCACCCTTTGCCGATTTTACCGCAGCGGCACAAAGACCATAACCGCGGGCTGCGTCGTAGAGCATCGCCGCCTCTGCTTCCGCGGCATCGACGGAGAAAACTCGCAGATAACCAGCGGCCTGAGCCGCCTCATCGATCCTTTGGTGCTTTGCGAGTTCTGCCACGCGGTAGTACAGAAGGGCCGGTGTCTTTTCCGCCTTTTCGAGAAATGTGTCCCAGTCACCTGTCACCAAATGTTGGAGTTGAGATTTGGCGACGTCCCGCCTTAGTGACTCGATGAGTGACTCAATTGTGCCTTTCAGCCAACCACGGCCGTGCACGGTCGTCGCGACTTTCAGGGCTGACTGGAAGGACGCTACCGACGCGGCATAGTCCGCGTTAGCCCGGTGCGCCATACCCAGATTCCCGTGAGATTTGATCAGTAGCTGATGAGCTTGAGCATCTGCTGGATCGACCGTCACCAGCCTCTGCGCAATGTCGAAAGACTGTCGGTAGAACTCAAGTGCCGGCTGCACCTGCCCTGTCCAAAGGCTCATGTCGCCGAGTTTCTGATACGGCACCCAGAGATTGCGCTGTGCTTGGGCATCGGCAGGACTGGCATCCGCGAGCTTTTTTCTGACGTCGAGGGCCTGCTGGTAGTAGTCGCGAGCTGCATGCAACTGCCCCAATTGCAGGTTCGCGTTGCCCAGGTTGAGGTACGAGCCTGCAACACCTCGCTGTGCCCGGGTGTCGGCGGGATCGGCGTCCGCGAGCTTTTTGCTGACGTTGAGAACCTGCTGGTAGAAGTCGCGAGCTGCATGCAACTGCCCCAACTGCAGGTTCGCGTTGCCCAACTTCTCATATGACACAGACAGATTGTGCTTTTCTTGGGCATCGGCAGGACTGGCATCCGCGAGCTTTTTTCTGACGTCGAGGGCCTGCTGGTAGTAGTCGCGAGCTGCATGCAACTGCCCCAATTGCAGGTTCGCGTTGCCCAACTTCTCATACGACACAGACAGATTGTGCTGTGCTTGGGCATCGGCAGGACTGGCATCCGCGAGCTTTTTTCTGACGTCGAGGGCCTGCTGGTAGAAGTCGTGAGCTGCCTGCAACTGCCCCAATTGCAGGTTCGCGTTGCCCAGGTTGTAGTACAAGCCTGCAACGCCTCGCTGTGCCTGCACGTCCGTGGAGTCAGCCGCCGCCAGCTTGTTCCAGATGGCCAGGGACTGCAGGTAGAAGTCGCGAGCCTCGCTCGTCTGCAGGCTCACGTTGCCCAGTCTTTCGTACGAGGTTGCGAGATCTCGCTGCGCCAGTGCGTCTGCGGGATCGGCCACTGCCAGCTTCCTGCGGATGTCCATAGATTGCTGGTGGAAGTCGAGGGCCTCATCTCCGCGCCCTAACTCCAGGCTCACCTCACCCAGGTTGAAGTACGAGCCTGCGACAGCTCGCTGTGCTAGTACATCCGTGGGGTCGGCCGCCGCCAGTTTCTTCAAGATGTCCAGGGACTGCAGGTAGAAGTCGCGAGCCTCGCTCGTCTGCAGGCTCACGTGACCCAATTTTTCGTACGAGGTTGCCAGATCTCGCTGCGCCAGTGCGTCTGCGGGATCGGCCACTGCCAGCTTCCTGCGGATGTCCATAGATTGCTGGTAGAAGCCGAGGGCCTCATCCGCGCGCCCTAGCTTCAGGCTCACGTCGCCCAGATTGTTGTACGAGACTGAGAGATCCCGCTGTGCCGTTGCGTCTGCGGGTTCGGCGGCCGCCAGTTTCTTGCTTATATCGAGGGATTGTCGGTGGAACCCAAGCGCCCTATGGACATGCCCTGCCCGGAAGCTCACCGCTCCCAGTCTTTGGTACGAGGATGCAAGGCCACGCTGCACCAGTGCGTCCGTGGGATCGGCCGCCGCCACTTTCTTCGCTACGTCCAAGGATTGTTCGTAGGAGCCCAGGGCCTCTTGGACATATCCTGCCTGCCAGCTCACGTCGCCCAATCTTCGGTACCCAATTGAGAGATCATGCTGTGCTTGAACGTCGGTAGGGTCGGCTGCGGCCAAATGCCGCGCGATTTCCAGAGCCCGCTGGGACAAAGTATGAGCGACACCGACCGCGGAAGACCCGATCGGATTAGGTTTCTGTCCGTCCGATGCTTCCCCGAGCCGATTGAAAGTCCACCCGGCCTCGCCCATGCCGACTCGCAGAAGCACGGCCGCCAGTTCGTTTAACGCGACCATCGTCTGGCGGTCGACGCTGTCTGAATCGGCGAATTTATCGGCAATCTGCTGGAGCCGGTTCAAGGCCGTGTTGAGCAACTTGCGTCGCAACGCACCCGCGCCCGGGACATTGTCCAGTCCTCGCTGGATGTCGAAGATCACAGTGTTGAGTGTTCCGAGGGCCACGCTGGTTTGTGCCCGTGCGGTTTCTGTCGCAGCCTCAGCCAACTGAGTCTGATCATAGGCTTCCTTCGCATTGCGATCGGCTCGGTCTCGGGCGACGCTCGCCTCTTCAGCTTTACTTTGTGCCAGCTTGCCTGCGCTGACAGCGGCTCGACGTTGCTGTTGCGCTTCATGCGCGTTGCGTTCCGCGATGCCTCGCTGAGTGGCCTCGTCCGCTTGAGCCGACAGCGCTCTTTCCCGCTCGAAGTTGACCCACACGGCCGCGATGATTGCGAGCACGGCAATCGTCACAGTCGCGGCAAAGCCAAACCGACGCAGACGACGAATTCGGCCGGTCGCTGAAGCACGTCCCGTCGCGGCAGTCTGAATGGCGGTCGCCAGACTGGCCTGATCGGGGTCGGCTTCATCCAGCAGAGACAGAGCCAAATCGAAATCACCACGGTCGAACGCGGCCTGGGCGTAGTCCTGTCGAGTCTCATTCAGGCCCGCTGCCGCCCGCACATTGTCCGGCCACTGTTCCAGCGACGTTTCGAAACCGAATCGCGCCCGACTGAAGTCGTCGTATGTGCCACTCTTCCGCGCAGCCTCCAGGTCATCCGCGGCACGGGAAGCGAGTTCGATGCTCTCCTCGTGGATCTGAAACTTCAGCACCGCCTCGCTCAAATCCTTCGCCGCCTGATAACGCTCGTCCCTGTGCCGGGCCATTGCGGTCGCGCAGATCGTTTCCAACTCGTCAGGAATCGTGGCGTCGATCGCACGGACTCGCGGTGTCTCGCCGTTCGCGATGCGGTGCAGCATGGCGGTCAAACCGGACGCGACGTCGTCGGATTCGTCCGATTGATGCGGTGCCTGGCCGGTCAGGATTTCGAACAGGATTGCCCCCAGACCGTAGATGTCGGTTCGCTCGTCCATGTGTTGCACACGGCCAGCTGCCTGCTCCGGAGACATGTACGCTGGCGTGCCAAGTTTCTGTCCCGCCTGCGTCGCTTCCGTCTGTCCGTCGTCTGTCACGACGATCGGTGCAGAGTCTTCGTCCTCGCTGCCCACCGAGCGAGCAAGGCCCCAGTCCAGCACGAGAGCCTCACCGTATTCACCCAGCACGACATTCTGGGGCTTCAGGTCGCGATGAATCACACCGCGCGAATGTGCGTAGGCGATGGCGTCGCAGATGCTCAGAAAGATGTTGAGCAACCGCCGTTCCGAGAGCGGGTCTTCGGCTCCAGCCTGTTTCGTCGCGTGGTGCTCGCGTATGGCTTTGGAGAGCGTATCACCCCTCACCAGCTTCATCGTGTAGAACGGTCGACCCTCATCACGATTCACTTCATAGACCGGCACAATGCCCGGATGTTGGAGTTGACCGGTGATCTGAGCCTCTTTGATCAGCCTCCGGACAGCCTCGCTCGACGCTGAGCCTGGTTTGATTTCCTTCAGAGCCACTTCACGCGACAGATCGTTGTCCCGCGCGAGCCAGACCTTGCCAAGGCCACCCGCACCGACTTCGCTGACCCATGTGTACCGCGACTTTGGCCGTTTCGACTCGTCCTGGGTCTGTTCAATGGTCTCGATCAGAACAGGTGCCCCGGACGGCCATGAGCTGAGCGACTGCTGGACATCATTATCGTCTACGTCATTCCGCAATGCGTCGCAGACGTCACCGCGCGTAGCTGCATTGAGCGTGACGCGCGGGTCGTTCTGGTGCTTCGCGAGTTTCCGTTCGGCCTGCTTCTCAAGAGACGACCGTTCTTCAGCCGTCACCCAGCCACGCTCAACCAGCAGATCGGCCAGCGTGCCCGACTTGTCACTCGACCAGGCACGCACGGCCGACGTGAGCTGCTGCAGATCGAGCAACTCTCTTTCAAACGCCAGAACAGCAAACAGCAGGTGTTGTTCAACAGGCATGCTCGTGACCTTCTGCAATGGGTGGCTGAGTTCATTGCGGCTCGACCCATAATGCGTTCCGGCGACCGCGTGCGAAAGTGAGACGTGAATCCGGCGACGGTCTGTCACTAACGCCCAGCGGCATACTTCGTATCGCAAGGCCGAAACCGTTTTCGCGAACGACTCTAAGGCGGGAACGTCGTCGGATGTATCACTGTCGCCGCTTCGCCATGCCCGTCCTCTCCGCAGAGCCCGTCCTGCTCCGCTTCTCGCCGTAATCCACAGCGAAGATGATCCGGGTCGTGTTGAGAATCCGAGAGCGTCAGACCGTACGAGAGACCGCCAGTGCGGATGCCGGATCAAAAAAAGTCAAAAACTCCCGGGCGGGAACCTAAGCATGTATGCAGGGGAATCGAATGGGGGGCCGCCCCCCCGCCCCCGGCAGGGTCAGGACGCCTCGACGATAGCCACGATGGCCTGTCGCTGGGACTCAGAAAGTGAACTCCAGGCACCAATCACATGACGCAGAACAGCGTCAGATTTCGTCGTTTTCGGTAAGCCAGTCGGTAAGCCGCTCTCGGCTGTCGACATATCCTGTTCAGCAGTAGCTGGTTGTGTCGATTGCTCACTGGTCTCGAAAACCAGTGTACCCTCACGGGTACCGTGGGTTCGAATCCCACCCTCTCCGCATTCACGTGTATCGCCCTCGTAAGTGCTTGCAAACAAGCCACTTACGGGGGCGATTCTCATTGACACAGCTTGGCCTCTGTCCGACTTGCTTTGCGTTGGTCTACTGGTTTTTCCGACGTTTCGCGTCCGCGATTTCAATCCCTGATGCCAGCAAGACCCGCCTGGATTCGACGCAGAATGGACGGCGGTTTGACGTTGTGGTTCAGGGCGATGTTGGCGGCTGCTTTCTTTTCGGAGACGGTCGCTGTGGGAATTCCGTTCAGGGCGTCCAGCAGGTCTGCTGCCATCAGGGGGCCGAAAACTCCGACGGGTACAGGGTCGAGTTCCTTTCGCAGAATCTCCACCGCCTGTTTACGAATCGAGATCGCCTCTATTGGATGACCCGCCTTGTCAAGCAGATTGGCGACGACGTTCAGTGCTTCGCCTCGGTCGTATCTGCCGGCGTGCGTGAACCATGACCGCGCGTGAGTCAGGGCTGTGTCGATGTCGTCCCGTTTTTCGTAGGCCGCTGCAGCGGCCTCATGAACTCCGGCCTGTTGTTTTTGGGACGGGTACGGAATTGCGGCAAACGAGTTGAGTGCTTTTTCCAGATCGGCGGAGCTTTGCTGCGTGTCGGCGCACGCGATACGTGCTCGTTCAGACGCAGCCGTGACACGCTGGCTGGTAGTGGCGTGCGACTCCGTCATGGCGAGTTCGAAATACGTGAACGCCTCTGCGTACTTTCGCTGACGGGACCTCAGCATTCCCATCAGGTTACTGGCCTCGATCCGGTAGAGGACTGGCGACTGGTCATTCGTCAAATACACGTTCGCAATTGCTTCGGCTTCGGCTGGCTTGCTTTGATAAACAGACGTGAAACTTTTCCTGAACGCGACGAACCGGGCCGTGTCCCATTCCGAGCGACCGCTTTCTGACTTCGAGCTGACGAATTCTGTTCTGACCCAGGCCCGCAGCAGTCCCCGGCCATACTCGCATGCCAGTTCGTCGTCGAGCCCATTGCCACGTTGGGTAAACGGTGATTCCAATGTCGCGGCAAAATCAACTCCGTCGTGATACGCGAAGTAATTCGAGAATGGCATGCCGCCTTTCGGAGCGGAAGGTCCTGGCCTGGCCATCAGATCGCGTTCACTCCAGATGACTGCTGGCGGACGTTCTTCGTCCATCCAGCCGATCAGTTCATCCATGTTGTTTTTGATATGCGGCAGACGGATGCCGGCGAAGTAGAATCCCTGATGAATGTCCATTCGTAGTGTCGGGCAATGAAAGTCGAGCGCCAGTTTGATCCTCTTTGCCTTCGCCAGTTGCACCATCGAGATGACCGGCGGGTAGATCATTCTTTCCTGGCCGTAGTCGCGGTTGTGGTCATGGGGACTCCGCCACTTGCCCTGATCGCCTTCGGCAACTCCGTCCACGTCCACGATGGGAATCGCGTACAGAATGTACTTTCTGCGAAAGGCAGCTCCGGCAGGCGAGTCGGACAGCGCTTCCTCAAGAAAACCTTCCAGCACGTAACTTGCGAGGGCCTCACACGCGTGATGCCGGGCACTGACCAGAACGGGGATCATGTCTGGCCCCGGCTGACCGACCTGCCATACATCGACGGGACGGCCTTTTCGACTTTTCGTCAGAACGTCTCGGACGAGATGCGGGTTCTCACCCAGCCGCGCGATGAACTCATCAAGGTTTCTCTGCAGGTACGGAATCCCAACAGAGAATCTCACCGTGCTGTTTTTGGCAGTGAAGTCGTACCAGAACGAATCGGACGGCACCGCAGGTGAGTCCCGCCCTGCGGAGCGAAAGCCGGCATGGTCCGCGCCGAGCCACTCCCATGTCCTGCCCTCATCAAGACTGACAGCCGGGCCGTTTACGCCGATCTGCGCACCGGCGTCAGCAGGGAACACGAACGTCACGCGCCCGGGCTGCGAGACCTCAGCCTCGAAGTTCCAATAGAACCACTGACGCCCGCCTCGCAATTCGGGCGCAATGTGGATCGTGTTGCCCTCGATTTTGTTCACGAGGACGTTTCCGCCAGGAAACTTTGTGTTGACGCTGATCGCCGCGCCGGGCAACGGTTCCGAAACATGCTGTGCGTGCAGGACCGACGTGATCAACAGGAAGAGGAGTACCAGGCAAGCTGTTCTGCTCGCCGATCGAAGCGTCCCTGATTGTTCGAGAAGCAGGATTGTCGCTTGCGCGAGGGTCACTGTGGCGACTGACTTTGGCATCATCCGCTGCTCCGATTGTAAACTTGCACATTCGACACCGAGATGCCGCCATGCATTCCGGCAAGCCGTCTATTGGCGCCATTTTACGCATGACCTGGTCATGAAGCACATTCGGTGACTCACCCCGCCGCCCTCGCGTAGTTGAAACGTGTCGAAAGCACCAATCTGACGGCCATGGCAGCGGTAAGATTCCTGCAGCCAAACGCCGTAGAATGCGACATCGAATCCACACACATCGGCGCGATCGGCCTTTCCTGGTCCCCGATTCCTCGCACAGAAGCCGGCCGAGCTGAACTGAAGCCCGGAGTTGAGAAGACCCTCGAATCCCGCCCGACACCAACCCCCGGGTTACGCTCACGGCTTCGCCGTTTCGCTCACCCGGGGCTATATGCTGCCGCCGCTCCGCGGCTCAAATTCGGGAATCAAATAATTCCCGGTTTCATAGCCATGAAGCGGGACACCTCCTGGTCTGTTTCCTGTGTCTATCCCTGCTGCTGCTCCTGACAGGCGAGGGCTGCGTGGGCGTCGGCCAGCTCTTCGTCGCGGCGGTGATAGCCGCAGTCCTGGATCAGTTTGGCGGCGCGGTCCAGGTCCTCGCGCGGCGAGCCCCACGGGTAGGCTCCTTGTTCGTTCTGCAAACCGTTGGGAAGAAGTCCCAGCCGGGCCCGCGTGAGCAGCACGTCGGTCTGGTGCAGCTTCATCGAGCCCCGCTCGGCAATCTCCCAGGCCTCGTCCAGATCCTCGATGGCTCCCGGGACATCCCCCGTCACCTGCCGCCACCACGCCCGCGTCAGCAGACCGCGCGGGAGGTCGTCCAATTGCCCGGAATCACGAAGTCCATCGACGGCGGCGCCGAGGTGCTGACCGGCCGCGCCCAGAGCTTCCGCGTTCGAATCCTGCGGCCCGGGATGATCAGCCAGCCAGCGGTAGAGCGCCGGGCGGGCCAGAGTCAGATTCTCCAGCGCGATGTCAAGAAGTGGATCATTGGGCGCACGCCATTCGATCCATTGCATGGCACGCTCGGTGACATGGTTGCAGGCCGTTACATGGTCCTCGCGGGCAGGGCCGTCGTCCTCCACGGGCTGGAAGCCCGTGCGACTCAGAGTGGCCTGCCACGCCGCCCGCTCGGCACCGGACAGCAGCAGGTCGCAGTAGCGGAAGCCTCGCCCCCCGTAGAGCCGGGGAAACCGTGGCTGCTCCCGGGCCTGCCTGGTTTCGAGATCGGCGAATAGTTGGCCCGCCTCGTCACGTTCGCCGGCCTGATGCTGGGCATCGGCGTACATCGCCCGGTACCCCCAGTGGACTCCCCGCTCCGAGCTGCGTTCGGTGTAGTCGATGATCCGCTCACCGTCGTGAATGGCGGCGGACACGTCACCCAGCGTCAGTTCCAGCTCGCTCAGGTTACCGGCCTGAATTGCAGCATTGTTCCAATCCTGCAGCTCGACGTCGATTTCCAGCGCCGTCCGCATCGGCTCGACCGCCTCCGTCAGACGGCCCACGGCACGCAGATAGAAGGCCGTAGAGTTGAGGAGCCACGACTGGTCGGCGGGGGCGAGGTTCGGTGACAACCGGCTCCAGGGTTGCTCGAAGAAGCATGCCACCGCGCCGAGGTCGGCCCCGATCGCCCCGAGCTTTCTCCAACTGTAGTAGCCGTCGCTCCCTGTGCCCCGCTGGATGCGGTCGCGGTAGACGTCGGAACACGCCCGCTCGTGCAGGCCGGCGTGGCAGCCGTGGGGGATTGCCTGGTACAGCGGGGCCAGGCCGTCGACGCCGTCCGGGCGGTGCTCGGTCGACTTGCACAGGAACTCGAACACGCGGCGGTGGCCCTCAGTCCAGGCAGACAAGCTGCTGTGCGCGGGTCTCCGACCCCGCACGTCCTCTGACCGCAGGTCTCCTTCATCTGCTTCAAGGCTCTCGTCGTTCTCAGTATTGCCTTCTGCTGCCGGGAGACCTGCGGTCGGGTCCCCGGCGGGGTCGGAGACCCGCGCCAAGCCAGCTTTGAGCTGCTTTGCAAAGTACTCCCGGATCAGCGGGTGGGCGTCGACGACCAGGTCGGACGGCAGGCCGGTCGATGAGGCCTCGGCGCCGACCAGCGTGATCAGGCCGAGGTCCTGCAGGTGCGTCAGCGCGCTGTTCCACTCGTCGTCGGACGCGTGGACCACGGCGTCGTTCAGGCCGTCGATGATGGGCTCGTTCCGCAGGTCATTCAAACAGCCGGGCGGAGCCGGGCGGTCGAACAGGCCGAGCATCCGCAGCACCGCCAGCATGCGTTCGCCCTCGGGATGCGGCTGCGGCTCACTCACTTCGTAGCGAAAGTCGTCAAGACTTTCGGCGTTCTGGCGTTCTATGCCGAAACTCTTGACGAGTTTCGCTACGTCCGAATGCCCGGAGTGAGTGGCACTGAGCCAGCGTTCGTACGCGGCGATGACGCGGAAGGCGTGCTCGTCGCTGGTCGTTTTCATCGCCGGTTCGAAGCCGAAGCGGTCGCGGCGGCGGATGTCTCCGCCCTGCGTGCGGGCGAGGTACGTGGCCATGAGCTGCAGCGTGAGCGCGTGGCCGTTGACTTCGCCCACGGCGTCGTGCAGTTCGCGGTCGTCGGGGCTGATCGGCGACTTCGCGCCGGCCCGGCGGACGCCCAGGAGGTGCAGCAGCTCGGCCCCGGCCGCTGCTGTGAGGTTGTCGAGTTTGATTTCCTTCGCGGTGTGGCCCTGGAATTGCGTCAGGTCTTTGACCGGTTCGCGGGTCGTGATCACACACAACCCACGGAACGGCCGCTGGGCGATTCCGCGGATCAGTGACTTGAGCGCGGGGTCCTTAATGAGGCCTTCCTGCGGGCCGGGGCCGAACTGCATGGGTTCCAGACCGTCCAGGATCAGCAGCGTCGGCTGTTCGACCGCGAGTCTGGCGAGGCGGTCGCCGCGATCGTGCGGGGAGCCGGCCTGCGGGTCCGGATCGCCGAAGAACCGCAGCGCTTCGGCGATGAACAGGTCCGCCGAGGTGCCCTGTTCGCCCTTCGTGCCCTGGCTGTAGAACGACCAGTCGAAATACCGTTCGATGTCGCCCCAGTTCCGTTCCGCCAGGCGGACCATCCAGTGCGCGGTGAGGGCCGACTTGCCCGTCCCGCCCCAGGCGACCAGCGACAGGACGTGCGTGTCGCCCTTCAGGGCGTTCGTGAGCTTCCGCAGTTCCGTCGACCGGCCGATCAGTTTCGTCCGCGTCGCCCCGGCGGGCAGTTTCGAGACCGCAATGCCGGTGACGCGTCCGATCAGACGGTCAATCTTGTCGGAGCTGATCTCCGGAGGCTGATCACGGTAGCGGTCTTCATGCTCCCGCTTCATTTCCCGCAGACGTTCGACGGGATACTCGTCGACGTTGTCGGTTGTCGTATGATGCGTGGGGCAAAGGACGATCAGGTTGTCGAACGCGCGTCGCTCTTCGTCCGTCTGGTCGGGGTTGAAGCGCTCGCCACGCTCGTTGGCGGCCTCGATATGGCAGACTTCAGCGATCAGATCGCCGTGCTCATTGACGACGGCGTGCGGGCACCCGGGGAAGGCGCAACGATTGCCGGTCAGAGCGAACAACTTCTTGAGTGTGGATTCGAGGATGTCGCGACGCGCCATCAGGCCGGCCTTTCGATCGCCGTCACAGTGTATTTGTTGTCATTAGTAGACAGATTCTGGCATCTCAGGCAAGCTTCCCGATCAAGTGGTCAATCGAAACGGGGGCGGAGCATGAATGGCATTGCGCTGAACAACCCGGGTCAGTTCGGGCAGCGACTGGTCGATCTGTCACTGGAACAGGGCTGGCAGTCGCTGAGCAAGCGGGACACGGACCTGCTGATGTTCCTGCTGCTGGAACTGGACGGGGCGATCGATCGCCGGGCTCCGAATCACGCCGTCGCGCGGCAGTTGCGCGTGACGCCAAGCCGGGTGGCGTCACTGCGTCGCGACGCGTATGCCCGCTGGCGGCCGCTCGTGCAGGACGATCCCATCAAGGTTCTGCAGCGGATTCTGAAAGAGACTCTGACTCCCGAGCGGCTGGACAGCGCGGCGCGGTATGCGTCCGAGCGGCGACGCGAAGACGGGTTTCTCGCCCTGCTGGTCGAGCACCCCGACGACCGGCTCGAACTGGAGCAGGCGATCAAGGATGCGGGAGCGATTCCCGTGTACGAGCGGAACCGCGAAGTCGTGCTGGTGCATTACGAGACGCTGTTCGAACTGGCCGAGAAGTTTGCGTTCCTCGATCAGGATCCAGCGAAGATTCAGAAGGCCCTGAAGAAGCTGTTCCGGTCGGAGACGGACCTCGAAGGCTTCCTGAAGAAGGACATCCGCGAGCTGACCTGGCAGGACGCTCGCGAGGCCTTGAACTCGGCAGGGGCGAAGGTCGTGTCCGGCGGGATTGGAAAGGGCGCGACGGCTCTGTTGAAGCTGGCGTTTCCCTTCCTGCCGTGACGACTGGCGGCGGCGTTCCGGCCGTCGCAATTCGTTGTGGTCAGCGGAGCATTCAGGTGCCGCAGTGCCTGAATGACGGTCTTGTCGTTCGGCTTGAGCTTTCCGAAACGTCAAGCAGAATCTGTGTCAGGCGGGCAACAAGGGCATCGCTGCTCCGGCAACCGAAGCAGCTATGCGGGGGCAGGTACATGGGCGCTTCGGCCTGGAAGCGCCAGGCCGCACGTTTGTTGGCGCTCCTTGAGAAACACCGTCACCTTGCCGCTGGCGTGCTTTCTCTTCAGTGAAAGGGTTCAACGTTCGCGGTTGACCGCCATTTCCCCGAGTGCCACAGAACCCAGTCACCGTACGCCGCATGTTCGCCCCCGAAGCCCGGCAGAACGGTCGACCCCGCCAGCGTTTACGAACTGCGTGCGTCTGCAGGACGTGGGCGAAACTTCCGGAGATGCTGTCAGGGAACGAAGGGGGTAGCGGAATTCGGCAGTCGTTCGCCCGAACAGTGCGGCACCATCCGGCCCACCTGAAACTGAATTGGCAGAAAAAAAGGCCGCACGCCGAGGTTCGGCATGCGGCCAGAATTTACTGCTATGGTCGTGCTCTCGGACTTGTCGGTCGCTACTTCTTCTTTTTCGGAGCGGGCTCGACTTTCAGCTCCTTCAGGGTCGCCAGAATCTGCTTTCCGTGATCCCCGGCTTTGACCTTCTTCTCGATTTCCAGAATCTTGCCGTCTTTGCCAATGTAGAACGTCCAGCGTTCCGGCACCTGACGCGATCCATGGACCACGCCGTAGTCCTTCGCCACGTCTTTCTTCGGGTCGCTCAGGATGGGGTAATCCAGTTCGAGCGATTTCGCGAACGCCGTGTTCTTTTCGACGGTGTCGCAACTGGCGGTGAAGTAGGCGACGTTGAACTCACGCAGGGCCTTGCCACTCTCACGGAGGGCTTTGCATTCGGCCGTTCAGCCACCGGTGAAGGCTTTGGGGTACCACGCGACCACCACGACCTTCTCGTCTTTGAAGTCCGACAGCTTGTACGTCTCGCCGTCACTGCCTTTTAGTTCGAAGGCCGGGGCCTCGTCTCCAACTTTCAGATCGCCCTTCTCGAAGGCGGACGCCGTGCCAGCCAGACTCAGCAGCATGGCAATTGCTCCAATAGTTCTCATGAGGTTCTCCTGGAAACAGAGTTGTCGAGCAGCAGCGATCATAGTCGCCGCGCCATCAGGCCAGGAAGTGAGCGGACGGACGCGGTCGCCATCATTCCGCAGAGGCGCCTGTGGCGAAGATCTCTGCATTGATTTTCTCAACCGGTACGTCCGGCTCGGCGACAGCAACCTGCCCGGCAAAGACCAGCGTCTTCGGCTGCTCGCACTGTTCGTCGTTGCAGGCCTGGTAGCGAATCTGCAACTCGAAGTTTTCCGTCTTGCCCCCGGCGTCTGCCGGGATGACAAGGTCGCCAAACACCGTAATCTTGCCGTCATACACGCGGTAAACGCCGGTCGTGCCCTTGAGTTTCAGGTCACCGGCCGCCGGGTAGCGGACGTCCTTCAAGTTTGTTCCCAGACTGGACTTCATCGTAACCGTCGTGGGAATCAGAAAGTCGGGCGACGCTGGATTGGCATTAATGTGCCAGTTCTCGGCGACCGTCAACACAACGGCCACACGACACTGCGAACCGGCGGGCAGCCGATCGGTCGACAGATACGCCGTGGCGGAGACGCGATCCGGACGCACACGAAGTGCCGGCTTCGCGTTCGCCGAATCGCTGCCGCCGGGCGTCGCGGAACCCGGCACGTTCGGCACAGCGGGAGCGGGCTCACTGGCAGGACCTGATGGCAGGGTTGGCACGGCAGTGGCTGGATCGTTCGTGCGGTCGATTCGCTGTAACAACGGCCGATAGTCGCGATTGTCCAGGAATTCCCCCAAAGCGATCGCCAGATTCGTCGTGCCGCGCGGGTTCTTCTCAATCAAGTGTGCGAACTGATTGAGCGTCTTGCTGGCGTGTTCACGGTATTCCGGCTGCCCGGTCAGCGAAGCCAGTCGGATCAGGTTACGGATTGAGACGCTGTTCCCCGACGGCAGAACCGAGTCCCAGGCGTTCATCGTGCGTGCCAGCAGTTTTTCGTGTTCATGCGAGGTGAAGTAGAACCCACCGCGCGCGTCGTCAGCGAACATCTTCAGTTGATCGTCGGCCAGCCGTTGTGCCGCATTCAGCCATTTGTTTTCCGGATCGCTGGTGGCCCGCTGCAGTTCCAGCAGAGCTTCAATCAGGAACGCGTAGTCGTCCAGGTATCCGTTCAGCTTGGCAGCTCCGCCGCGATACGTTCGGAACAGGTGCCCATCCGAATCTCGCATGTTTGTCAGGATGAACGTCGCCGCGTTCTCAGCGGCATCAAGATATCTCTGCCGGCCAAACACAATGCCCGCGTTGGCGAGCGCAGTGATTGTCAGGCCGTTCCAGCTTGTGAGGACCTTGTCGTCCTTGAGTGGTGAATCACGCTTGCGCCGAACTACCAGCAGAGTGCGTCGCAGATCGTACAGCTTGACCCGCAGTTCACTCGGGACGATCCGCACATCCGCCGCGAGCTGATCGATCCGTTTTGGCTGGTGCAGCACGAACCCGTGTTCGAACGGCGATGGTTCGGCAACTCCATAAGCCTGTTTGAACAACGCCGTGTCGGCGCCCAGAGCCTGATCGATTTCGTCCGTGGACCAGACGTAATAGAGACCCTCGATCGCGTCGGTTTCGGCGTCCAGCGCGGAATGGTAGCCGCCGCGCGAATCGAGCATGTCTGTCAGCAGGAAGTCGAAGATCTCCTCGGCGGTCTCGCGGTAGGTCGGATCGTTCGTCGCTCGAAAGGCCTCGGTATAGACGTTCGCCAGTTGTGCGTTGTCATAGAGCATTTTCTCGAAGTGCGGCACGAGCCAGCGGCGGTCTGTGCTGTAGCGATGAAACCCGCCACCCAGATGATCTCGAATGCCACCGGCCGCCATCGCGTCCAGCGTGTGATACAGCACGCGCTGGGCTTCCGGGTTTTTTCGCTCCCGGATCTCGTACTGCAGAAGAGCCAGTTTGACGGGCACAGGAAACTTCGGGGAGTTCGGAGAATTGAGCTTGAAGTCCACTCCACCGAATTCCGAGTCGTGACTTCGTATCACTGAGCTGACCGCTGACGCCACGAGTTCGCGAGTCAACTCGGCGGGCTGCAGATTCAGTTTGGGTTCCATCTCCTGCCGCACGACTCGCGCTATGAGATTGGCATTTTCGATAAGTGGCTCGCGCTGGTCGGTCCACGCCGACTTGACCTGACTCATCACGGACGGAAACCCGCGACGCCCGTCCTTGTCATCGGGCGGGAAGTAAGTGCCGCCAGCGATCGGCTGACCGTCCGGTGTCAGGAACATCGACAGCGGCCAGCCCCCGCCTCCGCCCGATCCGCTCATCTGCAGATAGATCTGCAGGGCGAGCATGTAGATTTCGTCAATGTCGGGACGCTCCTCGCGGTCGACCTTGATGTTCACGAAGTTCTCGTTCATGTAGCCGGCGATCTCTTCGTTTTCGAAGACCAGCCGCTCCATCACATGGCACCAGTAACAACTGCTGTATCCGATCGAGAGAAAGATCGGTTTCTCTTCCCGACGTGCCTTCTCGAGCGCCTCGGGGCCCCACGGAAACCAGTCGACGGGATTGTGAGCGTGCAGAAGCAGATACGGGCTGGTCTCGCCAGCGAGTCGATTCGCGCGTCGCTGCGTCGGCTCCGACGGCGATGTGGAACTGCCATGGCCTTCGTCCCCATGCGGAACGGAATCGTCCGATGCTGGGCCTGACGGCGTGTCACCCGCATCCGATGTCGCTGGGATTGCAGGCGGTGCTGCTGCTGGCACTGCCGGATCGACTGCGTTGGTAGTTGCTGGCGGTCCTGCGGCAGGTTCCTGCTCGCAACCCAGGATGGAAAAGCTGATCGCTGTGCTCAGCGCAACAAGGAAGCATGTGGCTGGCCGGAATCGCATGGGATCAGGTCCGATCGGACGAAGGGAAACCGCAGATGGTTATGGGCTGATGGCCGCGTTCTGAGATGACGTCTTATTTGAAACACGCCGGTTTGCGAACTCGAATCAAACCAGACCACGACGTTTACGCACGAACCATTCGGCAGTCATGAGCAGAACGAACAGGCTCAGGTACCACCAGTTGTCCCAAAGTGGAAGCCGAGTGATGCGTGTCTGTTCCAGATTAGGCGGGCCGTCTTCGATCATTTTTTCGAGGAACTCGTCGAGCTCCTCTGGCGGAATCACTCGGCCGCCCGTCAGTCCGGCCAGCTCCTCGAGCAACGCAGGATCGGCGGCCGGGTTGTCGAGTTCCAGATCCCGTGAGTCGACGAGAAATCGCGTGGTCGCAGTCGCGCCAATTGACTGGCCATCCTTCGCTGCAGAAACGGTCACCCGGTAGATGCCGGGTTCGGTAGCACCGTCGAATCTGGCCGATGAGCTGTCTCCGGAACCTAATGCGTTCAGCGGGATCTGTTTGCCGTCCGGGCCCACGACCCCGACTTTGAAATCCGCGTCCCGGATGGCCTCGCCCTCGTCGTTGCGGGCTCCGAATTCAATCGGGACGGAACTACCGGGTGAGAAATTGCGAGGATCGACACGGACCCAGACCGGCTGCGTGGTATCCAGCTCGCGCCGCGCCAGCCACAGGATGACCTGTCGCCAGAATCGCTGATGCGTGTCGCGGAAGTCGGCCTGATCGTAATGGTACCAGCGGTGCGTCGTGTCGCCTGCGAATGCCAGCACACGGGCGCGTCCCGGGGCCGTCGAAATCAGCAGCGGATCTCCCGCTTCGCTTTCTGCGAGAACCTCGGCGATTGTATTCCGACGACGCAGTTTGTTGGCTCCTCGCAATGGCGGTAAGGCAGCCCATACCTGGCCGTTGTTCTGTGAGGACAAACGCATCAGAAAATGCCGCTCTCCGTCGGGCGTTGGCATCATTTTCAGGTCGCCCTCGTGATGCAGGTCAGTGGAGAAATCCGTACCGGCGCCGGTCGGATCCTGAATTTCCCGCTTGTCCATGCTCACGGGTAAGACACCGTCCAGAGCCGTGTCGGCATAACCGCCTGCCCCGAAACTGAAGAAGCCACCCGTCATGATCAGGCCCGCACCTGCCTCAACTCGGCGGGCCAGCAGACGCAGCAGGTCTGGTCCACCCTCGGGCTGAAACGACTTCGCCGGAACATCGCCAATGATGAACACGTCGTAGCGGCCGGGATCGAACATGCTCGCTTCGATCTTCGATCGCGCCGCGAAAGCGCCCGAACGCACCCAGTGGAAGTCGAGTCGAATCTGGTCGGCCGTGTTGATGCGGAGAATGTCCGCAACCTCGTCACGAACCGTATCGAAGTAAGCGACGGTGACTCCACCAGCCTGAACCGTCAGCAATGTCCCGCGGCGGTTGTTTGTCTTCTTCAGTTCGCCGTCAATTGGCTGCACAACTACGGCAACGCGGTATTCACCGGGCAACTCAGGGACGAAAGACAACTCGACGGGAATCGTCTCGGCGTTCTTTGTCGCCTGGACCTGAACGACGGGCCGCGCTCCACGTGTCGCCGCCGGTGCGATCATTCGCGTGCCAGTAGGATCATTCGGGTCCTCGATGAGCAGCTCGACATTGAAATGTCGTCCCTCGCCACCGAGCACCTGGATCTTTGCGTTGACCGGCACTGTGTTCCTCACGAAAGCGATCGGGCTCACCGCAAGATCTTCGACGGCGATGTCGAGTCCGGCTTCGGCAATGTCGGACTCGCCGAGCGGTACGGGGAACAGTGCGATCTGCAGTTCCCCCAGTTTGCGCGCCACCGTCCGCGGCGCGTCGGAATCGAATGGCGGTGCGACTCGCTGAGCCCCATCGGTCAGCAGGATGATGCCGACCGTTCGATTGCCTTGCGATTCGCGTTCAAGAGCCGCAAGCACGTTTCCGAACGCGCTCATCTTTCCCGGAGCTTCAGACGTTGCCTCGTCGACTGGTCGGATGTCGTTGTCAAAGTCGAACAGCCGGACGTCCAGTTTCAACTCGTCCCGAAGCTGCGTGAACCGATCGACGTTGGATTGCAGTAACCGAACCAGAGCCTCCCGTCGCGTGACTCCGCCGGGCCCATCTGGCGTGGTCATGCTGCGGCTGCTATCCCCGGCAACCAGCAGAACAGCCGACTTCGTGTCCGTTTCGACGAACTGCACTTCCGGGCGGAGCATTGCAAACACGAGCAGGAGTGCCGCCGCCAATCGTGCACCGATCAACATGCGACGGGTTCGCACGGGCAAATGGCGGACGCGCGGCGGGTACGTCAGAAGAACCAGACCCAGGAGCCCGGTCGCTGCCAGGACAACCACGGGCCAGCTCCAGACGGCATCAAGAGCGAATCGAGTTTCCACAGAATCCGATCAGTCGGGGGTATCGAAGTGCCTAATGAATTCTGCTGGCCGATCCACCGCCTCGCAAGACCGCCGTCATTCGATGGTTCGTCAGACGGCAGGCTCTCGGTCATTCGGCGTTCAGAATGGCAATTCCGGACTTCTGCCGAAATAGGCAAACGTTGGTTGACCTGCCATTTCGGGCCGACCATAATCGCGATACGTCTCAAATGACCTATCTGACGCACTCTGCCGTCATCTCAACTGGGTTTCTCTACCCGCGTTTTGCACATCTTCTTTTTCACCCATGTCACGATCTTCCAATGCGCGGCTTACGCAAGCCATAGCTCTGCACCTTCGTACCACTTCGTTTTGTGTGCGCCGTTCAGCAAATCCAATTCATGTCACTTCAACCGGTCTCTGTTCTGAGCCCGGTTCGTTCACATCGCTTGCGGATTCCGCTCTCTCGAAAGCAGCTCGAATTGAAAGCTGCGATCGATTGAAGAATTCAACACCTCTCAGCGATTCACTTCCTCAAGCCTCTCAGAGGTCCATGAAATGATCAGTCCCATGACCGAAGTCGAGAGTGATGCCGCGGCCACCGGCCTGTCCAGTGAACTGGAAAAAGACCTCGTTCAGACATTCAAACTGCTCTCCGACGGAACTCGACTGCGCATCCTGATGCACCTCGTGCGTGAAGGAGAACTTCATGTGACCGCTCTGTGTGCCCGACTGCAGCAAAGCCAGCCGGCCGTCAGTCATCACCTGGCCCTCTTGCGCGACTCAGGTCTGATCGTTCCTCGTCGCGACGGTAAGCACAACTTTTACTCGGTCAAGCGTGAGCACTTTCACCGCATCGTAGGCGAGCTGTTCAGCACGATCCTCGACGACACTGACGAGGCCCTTCGCATCAACGATTTCGTGTTGCAGCAGGATCGCTCAGTAACCCATTCCGACTGAATGCGTTTTGTTGGACGCGCAGCGAACGGGCACTATCAGCCCCGTCGAGGTCTGAGAGTCACAACTCGGGGAATGTGGTCCGCAGATCAAGCGAGTCGCCGGTTTCCTTCTGCAGTTCGAGCAATCGGGCAAACAGTTGCTTTGCGACCGGACGCAGTTCCTTCCGAGCGTACAAGTCCGTCAGCTCTTCCGGATCGTCAGCCAGGTTGTACAGAATTGCGTGCTTAGCCGCCGGGTACAGAATCAGCTTGTGATCGCCGTGCGTGATCATCCTCTGAGCCTGCAGATACGCGCCGTAAATAGACTCGTACCCCGGCTTCGACGCGTCCTTGATCCGCGGCAGCAGACTCTGGAACTGCACATACTCGGGCCGCTCGGCACCGGCGAGTTCAAGGGACGTCGCCATGATGTCCTGCAGATAAACGGACGCGTCACGTTTCTCACTGGCAGGCACATCCGGTCCGACCACCATCATGGGCACGCGGACGGAATGATCGAACAGGTTCTGCTTGCCCATCAGACCGTGCCGGCCGACCGCCAGTCCGTGATCCGCACTGAAAAAGATGTACGTGTTGTCGGCCTGTCCCGACTTCTCCAGCGCGTCGAGGACACGACCGATCTGGTCATCCATGTGCGTGATGATCGCGTAGTACTCCTGCCGGTTGACCTTCACGGAGTATTCCGTGCGAGGAAACGGAGCGAGTTTCTCATCACGCAGTTTCCGACCCGATGCCATGGCTTCGTTAAATGGATACTCAGGTACAAAACTTCGCGGCATACTGATCTTCTCAAGCGGATATCGATCAACGTACTCCTTTGGCGACTGCCTCGGATCGTGTGGAGCATTGAAAGCGATGTACATGAAGAACGGATTGTCGCTCTGTTTCGCCATGTCGAGGTATTCGATGGCGTCATCGCCAACGATTTCGCTCCAGTGCTTGCCGCCCTTCCAGAAGCCTCCGAACTGAGGATCCCACGGCGTCCACTTCAGCGGCTGTCCGTCGATCGGACGGTTGTATCCCGCGGGTGTCTGATTGGGCATGCCGGGGCGGACATTGTGAGCGACCTGGAATGCCTTCGTCGCATCCGCCCGAATGTGCCACTTGCCAGTGAAGTAAGTGTCATACCCCGCGGCCTGCATGAGCTGAGGCCACATGCGCCCTTTTTCGAGATATCGCTTCGACGTCTCGCGATAGTCCTTCTCCGCATTCCACAGAAACTTGCCGGTGATGAGCATCGTCCGACTGGCAACACAAACCGCCCCGCTCCACGACCCCATGTTGTACGCCCGAGTGAACGTCGTCCCGCGCTTCACCAGCCGATCGAGATTTGGCGTCTGAATCTCGTCATTGCCCAGCGAGTGAATCGTGTCAAACGCCTGATCGTCAGCAAAGATAAACAGGATGTTCGGTTTGTCAGCGGCGGAAGAAGATCGACTCACACCCAGAACAGCGGCAACCAGAACAACAGCATGCGTGATAACTCGAAGCACGGAAGATCCCCCGAGAACTGAAAGTGAGCGATTCAGAAGACGGGAATTCTGTCGAGTAGCGTCTCGATCGCAAGGCAGCCCCATCACGTGAGGGGAACCGGCTGCCCACACGACCAGCGTTCCATCCAGCAGTCAGAAATCACTTGCGAATGTCCTGTGCTGGTGGCCCGGTTTGAAGACTCGCTATCATCGCACTGTTGTTGTGTTCACAGCGAGTACGCAGCAGCACGCATTCCACGAGAGCAGCGTGAAGCTCGCGGTGATTCTTCATCAGTACGCACGGCAGTCAGGGGTGGCACATGTTGGAATTGCTCGCCGTGTGGGGAGTCGGTCAGGCAGGCTGGTCGGTCTTTCGTCCGATCCTGGAGGACCTGGCGAAGGACATCGCCAAAGACGCGGCGAAAAGCTACGTCGGGCAGTGCTTCAAGAACGTCTATTCGGTCATCCACCGCGAGACGCGAATGATGTCCGTTACGTAACACTGATCCACTTTGTGTAGACGATCCCATAACGGAAATTCTGGCATGCCGCTCTCTCCCCGCACAACTTACACCTACCACGTCTTTCTCGCATCGCCGGGTGATGTCGGCGACGAACGCCAGCACGTCCGACAGTTCTTCGAGCGGTATAACCGCCACCACGCGCGTCAGTGGAACGTGCGATTCGAGGTGATCGATTGGGAAAACAATTCCTCGATCGGTGTGGGACGTCCGCAGGAACTGATCACGCAACAAACGCTGAAAAAGTACAAAGATTCGCTCGCATTGGTCGTCGGGATCATGAATCAACGGTTTGGCACGCAGACGGGGATAGCGGAATCGGGCACCGAAGAGGAATTCGACACGGCACTCGCCTGGCATCGGGAAAACGACGGCTGGCCGGAGATCAAATGGTACTTCCGCACTGTGGAAGAACTTAAGCTGTCGGCCGATCGCGAGAAGCGGAACGCGGCCCTTGAGCAATGGGACAAAGTCGAAGCCTTCCGCCACCGAATGCAGGACCTGGACAACCCGGTGTTCTACACCGAGTACCCCGGCACCGACGGGTTTCGTGACGTGCTTGAGAACGACTTGAACGTCTGGCTGGCCGACGAGTCCAGGCCGTGGGTTGTCGAGCGACCGGTGTCAGTGAAACGCCCAACCAGTTCGATGTCGCCGCCGACGAAATACTACGAGAACGTCGATCGCGACTTTCGCCGCCTGGACATTGCCGGGATCGACAACGATCGGACGTTCGAGATTCCGCTCAGCGAGATCTACGTACGGCTGCGCGTCATGTTCGACGAAGACGCGACGGAAGAGACCGAAGAGTATGATTCCGGTGCAATCGATATTCAGACCGCCCTGTTGCAGTACAACAAGTTGGTGATCGTCGGTGATCCGGGCAGCGGAAAATCGACGTTCCTGAAGTACATCGCCTTGATGCTCGCCCGTTCGGTGTTGCAGGACGATCCAGGCATCGCGCGCGAGAAACTCTGCCTTGAGGAACCATTGCCGGTTCCGATCTTCCTGTCCTGTTGGGACCTGGCGGATTTCCTGAAGCATCGCGAAGAAGTGCGTGTGGTCGCGCTACTCGAATTCATCGCAGACCGTCTCACTGCCTCCGAATTTTCGATCACGGCGGAGGATGTGGAAAAGTTGCTCGCTTCAGGCGGTTGTTGCCTGCTGTTCGATGGCCTCGACGAAGTGCCCAGCGACGCGGGGCGGGCGGCGGTCAGCCGAATGCTGGAGGACTGCATTGATCGTTATGGGGACAATCGCTTCGTAGTCACTTCTCGCATTCGAGCGTACACCGGCGATGCAATCCTCAAGGGCCAATTCACGCGTTGTGATATCCAACCCTTCGATGCCAACGACCGCGCGGAGTTCATTCGCAACTGGGTGGCGTTGTTGTTTCGCGTGTCGCCGGGCGATGTCGAGACCGCGGGAACGGACGCTGCGCGAGAATTTACGAGTCTTGCTAATGGCGTCGAAGCCAGCGACCGCATTCGTCCGCTGGCGGTGAACCCCTTGCTGTTGACGGTGATCGCCATCGTGCACTGGAATCGCAGACGCCTGCCGGAACAGCGAGTCGACCTGTACGACGAATGTATCGACGTTTTGCTGGGCCAGCGCAAGGAAGCCGAGCACATCCAGATCGGTCGCAAAACCGACATGTTGGACGACGCGCGTGAAGAGCAGACGCATGAAGAACGCGCCTGGGTCCGCAAACGGTTCGCCGAAATCGCGTTGCAAATCCTGAGCCTGGACGGCGAAGACGACGAAGCATCCAAAGCACAGGTGATTAAGCTTCTTGTCCCTCGGTTCCTCGACCAAGGTGCGGCAAACGCCGAGCAGGCCGCGGCCCGCGCGGAGCGATTTCTTGAGCGACAGGAATTACGCAGCGGGCTGCTGGTCAGCCGGCGTGCCCACAGTTACCGCTTCGTTCACCTCACATTTCAGGAATACCTGGCCGCGTGGCAGCTGTCGAATATGGATTTCGACACGGTGACTGCAGTCATTCAGCCCGGACTGCGGCTGGCCAAGTGGTTCGAGACGTTGCAATTGCTGGGTGCTCAATGGGCCATCGGATCGGACGACAAGGCCGACCGCTACATCGCATGGCTGTTGAGCGAACGAGGAACCACGATCACGGATCAGGCTCCGGTCGTCGCCCTATGTTCCAACATCGTGAAGGACATCAGCGGCGTCACGGAACTGCAAATGGAGACACGCAAGAGCTTTTCTGAGGCTGTTGAAGCAACACTGGACGCTTTCCGGAAACGTTCTGGTGTGCCACAGAACACGCAACTCGAAATCCTCGAAGCTCTGGGCCAACTCGGTGCTGCCGTCAAGTCGCATTTGATAGACGCGACCAAAGCCGGCGCGTTCCAAGTGCGGCGACGAGCGATCCAAATGCTGCTGCCACACCTTTCGGATGACGAACTGTTTGGCATGACCCATCTCGTAAAAGACCAGAGTCAGGAACCCATCAGGACTTATTTGCGGGCGCTGCTCGAACGCAACCGCACTCGAGCAATAAAGTTCCTTTCGGGGCTATCGACGGTTTGGAAGATGGCCGAAGGAACGTTGACTGTCTCCGAGGGTTGCCTTAGTGATGATGATGCACTGTCAAGAACCTTGCTTGCAATCCGAGCGGTAAACCAGAATTACTACAGCCGTCGCATCGCGCTTGAGACGTTGGCCGAGAAGTGGCCGGACGAGACCACGCGCGAACTGCTCGCCCAACGGGCCGCACAGGATGACAACGTCGACATCCGCGTCGCCGCGCTGAAGTTTTTGATCAAGAAGTGGTCGGACGAAACCACGCACAAACTGATCGCCCAGTGGGCCGTCCAAGATGACAGTTTTTCTGTCCGAAGCACCGCGCTTGAGGCTTTGGCCGAGAAGTGGCCGGACGAGACCACGCGCGAACTGCTCGCCGTCCAGGATGACAACGCGTATGCGCGCACTGCCGCGCTTGAGGCTTTGGCCGAGAAGTGGCCGGACGAGACCACGCGCGAACTGCTCGCCCAACGGGCCGCACAGGATGACAACGCGTATGCGCGCACTGCCGCGCTTGAGGCTTTGGCCGAGAAGTGGCCGGACGAGACCACGCGCGAACTGCTCGCTCAGCGGGCCACCCAGGATGACCGCGAATATCCCCGCCGCGCCGCGCTTCGGGCGTTGGCCGAGACGTGGCCGGACGAGACCACGCGCGAACTGCTCACCCAGCGGGCCGTCCAGGATGACGACAATTGGGTCAGGTCTGAGGCGGATCATCTGGCAGCGGAGTTGGCGAAGAGGCTTGAAGATTCCGGGCGGGGAAGCGGTTAAGGCGTGGTCCGAAAGGCGATGTCGGGTTGCTGCGTTCGGACTCGACCGAAGGTTTCTCAATCAGACGGCTCTGCATCCGCCGGCATTGAGCGATGGCGTGTTCGACGTCGATCCCTGGTTGAGGCGGTAGCGACTACTGCTTTGTCTGAGTGAAAACTCAGTGTGGCTGGGGTCGAACGAAGTGAGCCCCCAGACTGAAAACGCTGGGGGCTCGCTACACTCGACCCCAGCCACCCAACCCTGAGATTCCGTCCTGACAAAGCACTACGCGATGATCTGATGAATCGGCTTGCCGAAGTCGATTTCCAGGCGTTTGTGGCCCGGGACTTCCAGGGTGTGCGGATCGAGGCCCAGCTGATGCAGGATTGTCGCGTGGGCGTCGGTGACGTAGTGCCGGTCCTCGGCTGCGTGGAATCCGATCTCGTCCGTCGCTCCGTGAGCGATGCCGCCCTTTAATCCGCCGCCGGCCATCCAGATGGAAAATCCATACGGGTGATGGTCCCGTCCGTCCGAACGTTCGGCTCCGGGCGTGCGCCCGAACTCGGTGGCCCACACGACCAGCGTTTCATCCAGCAGTCCGCGCTGCTTGAGATCCTTGAGCAGGCCGGCGATCGGCTTGTCGACTCGGGCGCAGTTTTTCGTGTGGTTCGACTTGAGCTTGCTGTGAGCGTCCCAGCCTCCCCCGCCTCCACCGCCGTCGTAGATCTGCACGAAGCGCACGCCACGTTCGACCAGTCGTCGTGCCGCGATCGCCTGGCGTGCCATGTTGGACGTCGTACCGTCGTTGAGGCCGTATAGATCCTGCGTCGATTTTGTCTCGTCATTCATCCGGACAACTTCTGGCACCGACATCTGCATGCGGAACGCCAGTTCGAACGACTTGATGCGTGCCCGCAGCTTCGCATCGTTCGGATACTCCACCGCGGTCAGCCCATTGAGTTCCCGCAGCAGGTCGAGCTGTTTGCGCCGTTCTGCGACGTTTACGTTGGAGCCGGGTGTTCCAAACGGCAGCGGGTTTTTCGGGTCGAGCGTCATTTTCACGCCCGAATGCTCTGGACCGAGATAGCTGCCGTCGTGTGCACCGACTCCACCGCAGCAGTCACCCGGTGGCGGTCCCATCACGATGAACTGGGGCAGGTTTTCGTTGAGTGTCCCGAGTCCGTAATGCACCCACGCGCCGACCGAAGGAAAGAAGCCGTCGAAGATGTGTCGGCCCGTGTGAAACTGCAGTTGAGCCGCGTGATCGTTGTCGGTCGTCCACATCGAACGCACGACCGAGATGTCGTCGATGCAACTGCCGACATGCGGCCACCAGTCGCTGACTTCGATGCCGCTTTCGCCGCGCTTCCTGTACCCGACCTGTAACGGATACAGCGTGGCCATCAACGCTCGCGGAGTGCCGGCAAAGTCACGCACGTTCTTCCGGTAGAATTCCGAATCCAGCACCGCCGACTTGAACGGCGATTCGTCGACGGTCAGACCGGAGTATTTGTTGAGCGCAGGTTTTGGATCGAACGACTCCACATGCGAGGTGCCTCCGTTCATAAAGAACCAGATAACGCTCTTCGCTTTGGGAGCCACCAGCGGTTGCCCGGATGGCACATGCGGCTGCACGTCCGGTGACGCGTGCCCCTCGCGCTGCAACATCGCACCGAGTGCCAGGCCGGTGAATCCCATGCCGCAGTCGGTAAGGAACGTACGACGCTGGATGCGACCGCAAGGGAATGTGTTCATGGTTTCGTCCACTCAGCTGAAGAGGTCGCTGATTACGCGGCCGTGAGGAATAAGGCTCACAGGGCGACCGGTTTTCGTGAAATACTCTTTGTGATGGTCGATGCCCAGGGCGTGGAAGATCGACGCTCCCAGATCGTCCGGGTGGATGTCCGTGCCATCAGTTGGGCCTGTGCCGGCTTCGTCGGTCGCTCCGATGAGCTGGCCCGGTCGCACGCCACCGCCAGTCATCAGACACCAGTTCGCTCGGGGATAGTGGTCCCGGCCGACGTTCTGGTTGATCTTCGGCGTGCGGCCGAATTCTCCCATCGCCACGACCAGCGTTCGCTCCAGCAGGCCCTTCTCGCGCAGTGCCGTGACGGCGGCGGTGAGGCACGCGTCGAAGGGAGGCAATAGGCGCGCATGGCCTTTGAAGTTGTCCAGGTGCGTGTCCCAACCCTGATTCGTCACAGTCACGAATGGGACACCGGATTCGATCAGACGCGTCGCCAGTAACAGGCTCTGACCGACTTCTCCTGCGTCGAACAGCTTGCTGATACTTTCCGGTTCGCGGCTGACGTCGAAGGCCTCGCGCGTGCGCTTCGAAGTGATCATGCTGTAAGCCTGCTGGCCAAGCGTGTCGAGTGCTTCCAGCAACTGGCTGTTGGTCTCGACATTGCGAAAGGCGGTGTCGATTTCCTTCAGAAGTTTCTCACGGCGAGCGACTTTCTCGACGGTAATACCTGCCGCTGGCGTGATGCCTCGCACGGCGAAAGCCTGACCCGGTTTCGGGACGGCATTCGTCTGGAATGGCGAATAAGCATCGCCCATGTAGCCGGCGTTCCACTCGGTCGCTGGGATGGCAACGTATGGTGGCAGGTCGGGCTCGTAGTCCAGCTCCTTCATCACGACCGACCCGTATGACGGATACTTCACGGCGGGATTGGGACGGTTGCCGGTCGAGATGTACGACTGGCCCTGCGGGTGGTCGCCGGTGGTGTGACTGATGCCGCGCAGCAGTGTGTACTGGTCAATCGAATCGGCCAGCTTCGGCAGGTGTTCGCAGGCGACGAGGCCGGGGATTTTCGTCGAAATATGCGAAAACTCACCGCGGGTTTCGCTCGGTCCGTCAGGTTTCATATCCAGTGAATCAAGGTGTGCCGGCCCGCCAGCGAGGTTGAGGAACAGAACGGCGTCGGCAGTCGCGTTTTTGCGGTCTTCGGCGTGAACCGGCCGCAGCCAGTCACCCGTTGCGAGGCCGGTCAGTCCGAGGGCTCCGGCAGTCAGAAAATCCCGGCGTGTCGGACCATTACAGAATTGTTGCGTCATCAGGTTGCCTGCCGTACGGACCATTGTCTCGAATTACTGCGTTCAGCGTGGGCCGGAAGGACTGAACTGTCAACGGCAAGCGGCGCGGTTGCTGAAGCACATTCAGGTTGCAGTTTCACTTCCGCTTGGATCACCGACAGAAGCGAGTGTTTGCGATTCCAGCTTATGACCCAGACGCCCTGCCAGTCGTCGGATTGACTGCCGATACTCGTTGACACCCGCACCTGAATCGCGGCGGGGAATCAGGATCAGGTCGAGCCCCTCGGGCAGGTCGCACCGACATTGTCGGAACGCCTCACGAAGCTTTCGTTTGATGCGATTGCGCCGCACGGCAATTCCGTGCTGCTTCTTCGACACGCTCAGCCCGCACCGTGTTTCGCCCAGCCCGTTCGGGCGCGCGAAAATCAGCAGATAGCCGTCACCCGCCTTACATCGCGCGCCGTAGACGGCCTTGAATTCTGCCGGCCTGCGCAGATGCGACGACTTTGGGAAACGAAGATTGTCGGGTCGGTCGCTCAAATCGAATTCGTCCCTGCGTGTTTGCAGCGCCGCCTTGCGACTCACGTCGCTGGTGGAGCTCGCGTGATGATGGCTTTCAGAATCAGCCCGCTGAGCAGACCAGTTCCAAGCATGGCGGCGAACAGCCAGGGAGCATGCTCTGTTTCGTAACCGTGGATCAGGTTTGTTCCAAAGACGGAACTCAATGTCGCAATCGGAAAGAAGAATGCCACAAGCACGTTCAGCCGATGAGAGGACACACCCATGCGATGGCTGGCTTTCGCCTGCTCTTCAGCACGCCGGGCGATCATGAAGTCGAGTGCGTTTTTCGAGTCCGCATGCAGTAGTTCGGACGCCCGTTCGATCTCGTAGGTCTGGTCTCGAAAGTTGATCACATCCCGCGCATCGGCAGCCAGTTCACGTGCCTGCTGCAGCGCCATGTGTTGATTTCGAGCCGCTCGGTACAACGGACTCGACTCAGACAGCAAGGAGAAATAATCGTCCGCTGTCTTCGCCCCGACTTCCAGGTCTTCCAGTTCCTCCAGCCGTTTCCGATAGGCGGTCAGGTGGTTTTCCAGAGCATGCTGACCGTTGCCCTTTGACGTCGAACTCCAGGTGCCATCCGAGTGTCGCCAGAAGAACCGCCCGTTACGTTCCGCCTGGTCGGCTGTCGGGGGACTGTGGAGTATCAGCAGCAGATGACCATCCGACGACATGACCCGCTGTCGGCCGACTTTGTCGCCCAATCGCTGTCGAAACACAGCCGGCACGTCCCAGGTGGCGGGAATCAGGCTGCTATTGGAATTACTCGAAGGTGCGGGTTGTTGCGGGGTTGCATCGGGATTCACTGAAAGATCTTCCGTCCGGGATCGTAAAAACTGACAGGTGACGCGAATACCGGCTCTCTCGCGGCGTCAGGGACAACCTGGGCAAACTGGACGCGACCGTCATTGCGAGATTACTGGAACATGTGCCCCGATCACACAGTCCAATGTGTACTGGCACATCGAGTGCTCTGGCTGGTTTATCAGTGACACTTCCTGCCAGATTGGCCGAAGTTGGCCTTCTAGCGCCAGATTACTCGGTGTTGTACACCTCAGTTTCAGGCCAGATCCTCGCCGCCAGGCGCGGCTGAACCGGTCTGGCCGAGTCTGGCAGGCCGAACTACGATTCTCAACTCAACTTCCCACGGATGGTGTCACGAGACCCGCGCTGATCCCGACACGTGGCCAACCAGTCACATCCTGGCCCATTGAGCCATCTCTGGAGACACGTCATGAAACGCTTCACGTTGACCGTCGCTGGTATCGTACTCGCAGTCCTGACGGCCTCGCTGATTGTGCAGGCTCAGAATGCCCGTTCCGTCACGATCACCGCAGAAAACTGCATCGTGCAGTTGCGAAAGCAGGATGAGGCGCAACTCGCCGCCGAGCGACCCGGCATTATCGAGTTCATCGAGTTCGAAGAAGGCGATCCGGTCCAGAAGGGTCAGGTCATTGCCAGACTGAAAGACGGTGTGGCTCGGGCGACGCATATGAAGAACACGTTTACGGCAACCAATGACGTGCATATTCGGTATGCGGACGCCGCCTACAGACTGGCCGAACAGGAACTGGCAATCGCAATCGCCACGAACGCACGCGTTCCAGGGACCGTTCCAGTACTCGAACTCAAGAAGCTTGGCCTGGCCGTTAATAAGGCATTGCTGCAGAGGGAACAGGCCGAGTTCGAGCAGATTGTGGCCGAGAAGACCGTCGTCGAAAGTGAAGAGGCGATGAAGACTCACGAAATCAAAGCACCGTTCTCTGGTGTCGTCTCAGCAGTTTTCCGCACGGCTGGCGAAGCCGTCCGGCAGGGTGATCCGATTCTTGAGATCATCAGCACGGAGGTCCTACGCATCGAAGGCCTGATCAAGATCAAAGAGGGCTACGGTGTTAAGGCCGGCGACAAAGTTCGCGTGCAACTCGACACGAAACACTACGATCTGCCTGACCACGTTGCCAAGAGTGTGTTTGTGGGTGAAATTACCTGGGTCGACCCTCGGCCACTGCCACTGATCGGTAAGACCAAAGTCGCCGCGAACGTTGAAAATCTTCGTGGATTCCTGCGGCCCCAACTGCGAGCTCTGATGTCGATCACACCAGTGGCAAACCCGCAGACGGCCGGACGATAAAGCGCGTCGGCGATGGGCACTCGTGCTCTGTCAGTCCTGAATTGACGGGTCGTGTGCCACTGGAACGTGACGAGCGGTGATCGTAACCACTGACCAATGACTAACGACCAGTGACCAATGGAAGTATCGCAACAAGCATCCGCGATGACCCCCTCGACCCAGCGACCGATTCCGCTGGAGGTGAGGCCGGATCTCGTCGTCAAGCGGATCGACTATCTGGGTGTCGGCTACTGGGTCGTCAAAGACCCGGCCGGACTGAAGTACTTCCGGCTCCAGCAGGAGCAGTACGAAGTCCTGAAGTTGCTCAATGGTGAACGCAGCCTTGAGCTTCTTCGGGATGAGATGCTCAAAATCATGCCGACCGTCCGGCTGCAGCTTTCCGACATTCAGCACCTGATCACCGACCTGCACGAAAAAGGGCTGGTCTACGCCAATCGCGAAGGTCAGGGCGCGGCGCTCATCAAGAAACACCGCGAGGAAAAGAAGAAGAAATTCTTCAACACGATGCGGAGTCTGCTGTATCTGCGACTGCCTGGCTGGGACCCCGTTGTGGCCCTCGACCTGATGTATCCGTTCTTGCGGTGGATGTATTCCTGGTGGGGCGTCGGATTGTGGACGATCATCGTCGTGACCTCGTGGATTCTGCTCGGGATCCAGTTTGAGGCATTTCGACAGGAACTGCCTGGCTTTCAGCAGTTTTTCAGTTGGCCGAATCTGTTGTACTTATGGGTCACTCTGGGAATTGCAAAAATCATCCACGAGTTCGGGCACGGACTCTCATGTAAACACTTCGGCGGCGAATGTCATGAAATGGGCATGATGCTGCTCGTGTTCAGCCCGTGTCTGTACTGCGATGTCTCGGACTCGTGGATGCTGAGGAACAAGTGGGCCCGAATCATGATCGGGGCCGCTGGGATGTATATCGAGATTCTGTTATCCGCCTTCGCAATCTTCATCTGGCGGTACACAGAACAGGGGCTGCTGCATAACCTGGCCTTAAACACATTTTTTGTAACGACCATTACCACTGTGATTTTCAACGCCAACCCGCTGATGCGGTTTGACGGCTATTACATGATGTCCGACTTTCTGGAGATTCCGAATCTCCGTCCCAAGGCCGACAAGCTGTTACGCGAGACGTTCGCGTGGTGGTGTCTGGGCATTGAAAGCAAACCGGACCCCTTCATGCCGGAAACCGGGCGGGCCTGGTTTATTACATTTGCCATCTGTGCCGGCATTTACCGCTGGTTCATTGTGATTGCCATCACGGTCTTCCTTTACACCGTTCTCAAACCGTATGGCCTGCAGAGTATCGGAGCGACGCTTGCCTTCGTCTCCGTATCGACCATCGTCGGAAACATGGCCTTCAACCTGTACAAGATGATTTCAGCGCCGAGGATCGAACCCATGAGTAAGCCGAAGATCGCCATCAGCCTGTCTGTCCTGGGACTTGTGCTGACCGCGGTGCTGTCAATTCCGATGCCGTTGCACATCGAAGCCACATACATCGTCGAGCCACTTGGGGTCAACCATTTCTACACGCAAGATGCCGGTGAGCTGATCGATGTGCTCGTCGAACCGGGCCAGAAAGTCAAAGGCCCGGTGTTGGACGAAGAGGGCACTGAAGTCGAGCCGGGCGAAGTCCTCGTGATCCTCTTCAGCCCCGAAAAGGAAGACGAGCGCCGCGATCTCGAGCTGAAAATCAAGTTGCAGGAAATTGAGGAGCGAACACAGGCAAAGAAGAATCAGTCAGGCCGAATGCATCTGGCACAGCAGCGAATCCGGGCGTTCAAGAATCAACTGGCCGAAGTTAACGACCAGATCGAAGACCTGACGATTCGCGCGACGGTAAGTGGGACGGTTGTCTCGGCACCGCGCACTCCGGAACCACCCATCGAAACGCGACGCCGTCAGCTCACTCCGTGGAACGGCACCCCGCTTAATAAGAAGAACATCGGAGCCACCCTTGAGGAACGAACGCATCTACTGAGCATCGCTCCGAACCCAGGTTATCAGGCGATCATGTTGATTGATCAGGGCGATATTAATGAAATGATTCAGGACGGATTTGCCGAACGGCTGCTGAATCAACAAGAGAACAACGAAGTTATCCAACTGAAGTTTGACCACCTGGCGTCTCGGACCTACGAGGGCGAGATTGTCGAAGTCTCTCAGGAGATCATGGAGTACGTGCCGGAGTTACTTTCGAACAAGCTTGGTGGTGAATTGCCCACGGTCACGGATAGTCAGGGCCGTGAGAAACTCCTGAGTAGTGTTTACCAGGCAACGATCGAGTTGAGCGAAGACACTCAACTGCTTCGTTCCGGCATGCGAGGACGGGCCCGCTTCCGTGTCGACGAACGCACTGCCTGGGCGTGGATCTGGCGCTATCTCAAACAGACCTTCCACTTCCGCCTGTAGACACCGCCGTTTGTAGTAACCGCATTTATGCGGTTCCTGGCTTGGCGGCCACTTCGTCGATCCGACCGTGCACAAGTTGCGCAGTCGGTGTGCGTCAGCGAAGCCGGACAAGTCCGGCTACTACAAACGGTTACGACAAAGACCCCACGAACCTCTCAACGGCTGCTTCGACATTCTCACGACTGTTGAATGCGCTCAAACGGAAGTAGCCCTCGCCCGCTGCCCCGAAGCCGCTTCCAGGCGTACCCACCAGGTGTGCTTTCTGCAGCAGCTGATCGAAGAAGTCCCAACTGCTCAGTCCGCCTGGTGTTTTCAGCCAGACGTACGGCGCGTTGACGCCTCCGTAGACTTCGATGCCGACCTTCGTGAGGCCTTCGCGCAATAGACGCGCGTTCTCCAGATAGAAGCTCACAAGTCCGCCAACCTGCTCCCGCCCGGCGTCGCTGTAGGCGGCTTCGGCACCTCGCTGGATCGGGTATGACACGCCATTGAACTTTGTGGAATGGCGACGGTTCCAGAGTTTGTGAATCTCAACGGTTTCACCGTCAGACGTCTTCCCCGTCAGTGATTTTGGAATCACCGTAAACGCGCATCGAGTGCCGGTGAAGCCGGCATTCTTACTGAAACTGCGAAATTCAATCGCGACATCGCGGGCTCCGTCAACATCGTAGATCGAGTGCGGGATGTCTGGATCGGTGATGTATGCCTCATAAGCCGCGTCGAACAGAATCAGCGCGTCGTGAGCCTTTGCGTAGTCCACCCACTGCTTCAGTGTTTCCCTGGTTGCGACAGTCCCCGTCGGATTGTTGGGGTAGCACAGATAGATCAGATCAACCGGCTGCTCAGGCAACGAGGGCGTAAAGTTGTTTTCCGCCGTGACCGGAATGTAGACCAGCCCTGCATAGCGTCCCGCATCGTCGGCTGCTCCCGTTCGACCAGACATCACGTTCGTGTCGACATAGACGGGATAGACGGGGTCGGTCACGGCGACGGTGTTGCCTGTTCCAAAAATATCCAGAATATTGCCGGAATCGCACTTCGAACCGTCTGAGACAAAGATCTCGTCGGCCGACACATCGCAGCCGCGTGCCTGGTAGTCGTTAGTCGCGATTGCCTCGCGCAGAAAACCATAACCCTGCTCGGGACCGTACCCGCGAAATGTGTCGCGGTTTGCCAATTCGTCGAGAGCGCTGTGCATGGCTGCGACAATCGCTGGTGGCAGCGGCTCGGTGACGTCACCAATACCCAGACGGATCACCTGGGCATCCGGATTGGCTTCACAGAAGGCGTTCACGCGGCGGGCGATCTCGGGAAACAGGTATCCGGCCGTGAGCTTCAGGTAGTGTTCGTTAATCTGAACCATCGCGAGGAAATCCTTGTAGATACGTTCGTAGTAACCGCATTCATGCGGTCGACACGCAGCTCACGGCCGAACGAAACGGTAGCGCGAGCGTGACGAGTTGGATGCAAAGAGCTGGATACGCCGACAGACAGAAAAAATCAAACGAGCCATCCGAACAAGCGTCCGCTCCGCTCAGTCCCCGACAACATGTCCGATCGAGAACCGTAAGCAGCGAACCGTTTCGTACGAGCCCTTTTCACCGGATTCGAACAGACACACGATGGAGCCGTCGGGCATCACGGCCAGTTCGGAATAGGCGCTCGGCCCAGCGTGCAGAACACGACTGACCGGCCACGTTTTGCCCTCGTCGTACGTCGCCCGGATCGTCAGATGTGATCGTCCCGGTCCACCAGGACCAGAATAGAGCACGATGTTCGACGGTTTGACGGCATACCGATGCAGGCTCGCCTGGCACGTGGGACAGAAAACCTGGGCGTTGTGTTCGGGCTTCGACCAGGAATGCCCGCCATCTGTGCTGATCGAAAACGCCCGCTGATTTTTGCCGGAATAATTGCGCATGCTCAAGAGCAGCGATCCGTCGGCTCGTTCAATCACTTCACACTCATTCATGAACGCCGCTGTCGCTTCACCGCATTGCCACGTCTTGCCGTGATCGTCGCTGTAGATTGCGTGACTGTGCCGATACTTGCCGACTCGCGGTGTGTCTTTGATGCGGTGGTCACACGGGATAATCAGTCGGCCGGCATGTTCGCCGCGTTCAATCTGGATCCCGTGTCCCGGACCTGTCGCATACCAGCCCCAGTTGTCGGCTTTGACGCTCGACGTGATCTCAACCGGTTGGCTCCAACTCTGCCCGTCGTCGTCGCTGTGAGTCATGAAAACGCGGTCGTTGTCGTAACAGAACGGCAGCCAGATGGTCCCCGAATCCTGATCCACAACGGGACACGGATTGCCGATCGTGATCTTCCTGTCGCCACCGACCTCATGGACGATCTGCTGGTCCGACCAGGTCTCACCACCGTCGAGACTGCGTTTGAGCAGCATGTCGATGTCGCCAGCATCCGATCGACTGGTCTTTCGGCCTTCGATGAAAGCCAGAAGTGTGCCCTTCTTCGTCAGCACGAGACCGGGGATACGATACGTGTGATAGCCGTCGGCTCCGCTGCGATAGACGACGGTGTCGTGCATTCGCGGTGGCGGTGCATAGGAGGTGAGGTGGCTCAGCAGCATGACCACGAGCATGGTTTGATGTGTCATTCAGGATCTCCCAGTCCTTGAAACGACGTGGTGAAACGCCGGATCCGGGGTTTGATGCATTCTCGTCGGATGTCAGTGGATATAGTTAGAGGAGAAAAGTGGAGAGGCTATGCCGAGGAAGATTCGCGAATTGAAAGCCATACTCCGCAAGGCGGGATTTCTTAGACGAGCCGGAAAAGGCAGTCATTCCGTGTGGAGACATCCACAAATAGACGGCACGATCGTGTTATCGGGAAATGACGGAAGCGACGCTCGACCGTATCAGGAACGTCAGGTGAACGATGCCATACGCGAGGTGGAGGACCCGAAATGAACAACCGGTACAGCATGGAAATCCAATGGTCCGACGCTGACGAAGCTTTTGTCGTCACGTTACCGGAATTCGAGAACGCGCGGACGCACGGTTCGACCTATGACGAAGCTGTGGCCAATGCACAGGATGTTCTGGATTTATTGATTGAAACATGGAAAAACGACAACCGCCCGCTTCCAACTCCGCAAACACTGCCGGTTGAATGAAGCCGTCTCGCGGCGAATTCACGCCAGAATCTCTCGGATGATCTCACCAGCAACATCTGTCAGTCGGAAGTCGCGGCCGTTGAAGCGGTATGTCAGGCGTTCGTGTTCGAGGCCCAGCAGATGCAGCACGGTCGCGTGCAGGTCGTGCGCGTTGACACGATTCTCGACAGCCTTGTAGCCAAATTCGTCCGACGCTCCGTACTGGACGCCACCCTTGATTCCGCCGCCGGCGAGCCAGGTCGTGTAGGAATTCGGATTATGGTCGCGGCCTTTCGAGCCCTGCGAGTCGGACGTACGACCGAATTCGCCGCCCCAGATAACCAGCGTGTCTTCCAGCAGGCCGCGCTCTTTCAGGTCCGCCAGCAACGCTCCCGTCGGTTGATCGATGGTCGACGAACAGGCGCGGTGGTTCGCGTTGATGTCACTGTGTCCGTCCCACGGAACGTCACCCACGCCGCCGCCGGGTGTGCTCGGACATGCTGCGAACAGCTGCACGAACCGCACTCCGCGTTCGATCAACCTGCGAGCGATCAGACACTGTCGTGCATAGTCCTTCGATTCGTTGCGGTTCAAGCCGTAGGCTTCCTGAATGTGCTGAGGTTCCTGACCGACGTCGAACGCTTCCGGTGCCGCGGTCTGCATACGGTAAGCCAGCTCGAACGATTCGAGCCGAGCGTTCAGATCTCGGTCGAAGGGCCGCTCTTCGGCATGACGCCGGTTCGACGACTTGAGCACGTCCAGTAAATTGCGTTGCTGGTCGGCATTGACGTCGCCCGGGCGTTCCAGGTTCTGGATCGGTTTTGCACCGCGTGGATCGAGTGCGGTTGCCTGATAGACGGACGGCAAATAACCGGACGACCAGACGGGATCTCCGCCGCGCGGCTTTGTCCCGTGCATGACCACGTAAGCCGGCAGGTTCGAGTTTTCACTTCCCAGCCCGTAAGTCGCCCACGAGCCCATGCTCGGGAACCCCTGACGAATCATGCCGGAGTTCAATTCGAGCATCGCCGGCGTGTGGTTGTTCGACCGCGAATAGCACGAGTAAATAAACGCGATGTCATCCACGTGCTTTGAGATGTGCGGAAAGATTTCAGACGTCCACGCGCCGGACTCACCATGCTGGCTGAATTTGAACGGCGACTTCAGGCACTTGCCGCTGGTCGTGAAAAAGCCCGTCTTCGGATCGGCTCCGTCGAGCGTCTTGCCGTTCTGCTTCGCGAGTTCCGGCTTATAATCGAACGTGTCGACCTGGGACGGACTTCCAGTCTGAAAGAGCCAGATTACGGACTTGGCTTTCGGCTCAAAATGCGGCTGCCGTGGCGCCAGCGGATTATTCGATTCCGAATCGGCGGCGATCAGTCCTTCCTGATGCAGCAGCGACGTCAGCGCCAGCGAACCACAGCCTAGACCGGCGCGTTCGAGAAACTCTCGGCGGTTAGTAGAGCTGATCTGAAAGACATCGGACATAAAACTATTCCTAATCGAATGCTGTTAATTGCGGCCGTTCTCAGCGAGCGGCCTCGACTGTCGCCGGCTGACCGACGAACTCGACAATCGCGTCACGAACGGCCTGTGCCCACAGAGATCGAATCCACTTGAATTCTCCCACAGGGATGACTCGATCGGTCGTCCAGCCCGCCTCATCGAGCACGGCGAGCATGCCCACGGCTGCTGGACTATTGGTTGTATGCGTGATGATGGGACACACCGCCGGTTGCGTTGCCAGAAAGTCAGCAACATCGCGACCCGTCCCAGGGTCAATCAGTCGATGGCCATCGACAGGGATCAGATCCAGATCATGATCCAGGATGATGGTCAGAAGCTGGTCGAGATGTTCACGTAAATGCACGATGGTCTCGCCAGCCGTCTGAAAGAAACGAACGTCGTATTGGGGAAATCGATCGTCCAGAACCTCTCGCATCAGGCGGCGCCGTTGTGCGCTGCTGTCGAGAATCACAATGTCCATGCGAGCGAACTCCCACTCACAACTGTGTCCGAGTTGGGCTATCGAATTCCAGGTCCATCATTGACGACTCACCCGGTGCCAGACACAGCAGCACAGAGACCTGTGACATGACGTCGTCGGGCAGTCGATTCAGAAAACGAAGTGCATAATCGTGGCGCTCACCCTTGGAACGTCCGTGAAACACGGAATCCACGATTTTCACTCGAATCGACCCTGGATTATATCTGTATACATACGATTTCGCGGCAGAATGTGTCTGTTCAAACTCGCCAAGGACTTTGGCGACGCTGTCGACCTCATTGTCTGGCTGTTGCAGGATCATGACCATTTCAAGTTCCCTTTCTAGATTCGGTTATCCGCCCAGTCCATTATGGCCTTGACCTCACGAAGAAATCGATCTGCGTCCCCAGAATTGCCTCGCCCAGGTTGATACCGCAGGGAAGTGTTCCAGGTTGAGACGAAGAGCAGAGAGTTTTGGATGGCTCGTGGCAGTGGCGGAGAATTCGTTTGTGAATATCGGTGTCGGAGTGAATCGTAGTTGTGAGCGTCCTGGCCACGGAATTTTGAAGCGACCGATTCGTGTTGATTCTTTGGTATTGCATCGAGGATCAGCGTCTTCAGGATGCATTCAACCGAATATCCGGCGAGATATACTGCACCTGTATAATACTCCAGATTCAGCAGCACTTCGGCTTCTTCGAGCCGCTGCCATGCCACGCGATAGAAAAGACGCGGTATTGGTGAACGCGGCGTGCCCACTCGATTGACCCTTCAGTCAGTCAACGTAAACGAATTCATTCATGCACAGCAGGACCTGACAGAAGTCTCGGAAGGCCAGTGTTTCGGCGTTTCCGTTCGAGCCACGTGATTCGGTCTGCCGTTGGATAAACGCACCCATGGAAGTCAGTTCTTCTTCCGCTGCGGGGCGGGACAGGGCTGTTTCGTAGGCTCGGTTGATGGCCTCGGGGATTGTCGTTTCCGCGTTGGGACGCACGCGCTGGGCGAGTTTGGTTGCCAGATTGTGGACCAGTGGCGAATTCAACATGGCCAGTGCCTGCGGAGCCACCGTACTTTCCTGTCGGTCGCCGGTTGATTGAATCGCATCGGGGGCGTCGAACAACTGCATCATGGGAATCAGATTGCCGCGTTTGACTGTGAGGTACACGCTGCGACGCGGCATGTTCTGGTCGAGTGAGCCTTTTCCAAACTGCTTGCGGTCGAGCGTTCCACTGACAGACAGCAGCGAGTCGCGGATCACCTCGGCTTCCAGGCGGCGGGCATTGCGACGCCAGAGCAGCAGATTGTCTGGATCGTGCTGTCGGCCCGTGCCTGTGATGGCGTTGCCCTGCATGTAAGTGGCACTCGTCATGATCAGTCGGTGAATCGGCTTAAGCTGCCAGCCACCGCGGATCAGCTCTCCGGCCAGCCAGTCGAGCAGATCGGGATGCGTCGGTCGTTCGCCTCGAGTTCCGAAGTCACTCGTGGTGGAAACGATGCCACGGCCGAAGTGGTGATGCCACAGACGGTTCACGATGACTCGAGCGAGCAGGTGGCCGGCTCCCTGGTCTGTGTCCGACATCCATTGACCAAGTGCAATCCGCGCCGCGACAGGCTTCGGCGTGCTGTCCGTTGCTTCAGTCGACAGGTCCGTCTGCAACCAGCGATCGAAACCGCCTTGGTCCCGCAACAGAACCTGCAGGAAGCCCGGCTTCGCTTCGCTCTGTTTGTTGTCGGCATTGCCTCGACGCAGGTGATAGACCTTGTAGGTGTCTCCGCCAAAGTTGTACGTCGAGCCGCGGACTTTGGCGGCATAGATGTTCGTGAGCTGCGGTTTCGGCTCGGCCTTCGCGTGCTCGACGACCGCCTTGTTCAGCGACACCCATTCCGGCTCGATCGTGCGGAACCAGTCGATCACCTGCTTACGCTGCTTGTCGTTCCATTTGTCTTGCGGCATCGCAAGGAGCTTCGTCACTTCCGGCGGCGCGCCGTCGCCGGCTGCCTTGAAGTAGAAGCCTGACGGACCCGTGCTATTCACAATCTTCATGAGCAGTTCGTTGCGACCCTTTTTTAACGACAACTGCACTTTCTCCTGATCGGCGGCGGCTCCGCGGCCAATCTTTTTGTTGAGGATCTCTTTGCGGTTGACCCAGAACTTGATCGAGTCATCGCTGCCCAGCGACAAAGCGAACTCCGTCGCATTCGGGACCTCGATCGTACGGAACAGGTAATTGGCCGCGTTGTCCCCAGTCAGCGTGTTGTGAATCACGCCGTTCTTCCACGTGGGTTGAGGAGTCCACTTCAGCTTGCCGTCTTCGTAGGTCTTCTTCAGATCGACTCCAGCTTCCGGAGGAAAGGCCTTGTCGTGAGCCTCGTCAAAACTCGCTGCTGTGAAGGGGCCGACGTGATGCCAGTCGCCGAATTCCGGTTCGGGCGGAGCCTCGGGGCGATTCGCGAGCCACTCGTTGAAGAGCGTCGGCAACTTGTCTTTCTCGAACGCTGCAAGTGTGTCTGTGAGCGGCTTGTGCTCGGCGTCGTACTTTGACTTCGCCTCACGGAATGCCTCGGGCTGCATGTTGATGCCCGTGTCCGCGAAGCCGACGTCCGCGAAGCTCGATGCGAGCTGGTAGTAATCATGCATCGGCAGCGGATCGTACTTGTGGTTGTGACACCGGCAGCAACCGACCGTCAGACCCAGCATCGATGTGCCCAGCGTCTGAATCATGTCGTCAAGCTGCTCGTACCGACTGCGTTCCCGTTCTTTCTGAGTCTGCTGTGTGGTGAACGGGCCGGCGACAAGGAATCCAGTGGCGGCAAATTTTCCGACCGCTGCCTGAGCCGCTTCCGCAGTGGGAGCATTCGCATTCGCCAGCAGGTCACCACCGATCTGCAGCCGGACAAATTCGTCGTACGGCATGTCCGAATTGAGTGCGCGGATGACCCAGTCGCGGTACTGAAACGCGTTGGGCCGATCCTTGTCGAAGGCGTAACCATTGCTCTCGGCAAAACGAACCAGGTCCAGCCAGTGACGCGCCCAGCGTTCTCCGTAATGCGGACTCTGCAGCAACTCATCGATAAGTGCCGCATAGGCAGCGGGCAGGTCCTGTTCCGCAGCGACGACGAACGCTTCGACGGATTCCGGTTCCGGGGGAAGTCCAATCAGATCGAAGTAAGCACGACGGATCAGCACTCGTGGACTGGCCAGCGTGTTTGGCTCAACCTGAGCTGCGATCTGACGAGCCAGAACAAACTGATCAACCGCGGTTCGAATCCAGCCTCGGTCACGCACCGCCGGCGGAGCGACATCCCCAAGCGGTTGAAACGCCCAGTGTTTGCGGCCGGCGGCGATATCCATCTCGGCAACATTGATGACGGCGCCCGTGCGCGGGTCGGGTGCGCCGAGTTTGATCCACTTCACAAAGTGGCCGATGAGGGAATCCGGCAGCTTCATTTTCGGCGGCATCTTGAACGTCTCGTGCCGCAACGCACTGATGAGCACGCTCTCTTCCGGCTTGCCGGGGACAACGGCCGGTCCGCTTTCGCCCCCGGTGCGCAGACCGGCTCGCGTGTCAACCAGCAGCCCGCCTTTGAGTGTCTTTGTCGCCGCAGCTTTCGCAGAATGACACTCGTAACAATGTTTGATCAGCATCGGGCGGATTTTGGCCTCGAAGAAATCGAGTCCCTTGCGATCCTCATCGGCTGCGTCAGCCAACGACCCACACAGCACCAGCAACAGACAGAGCGGCGCACGATTCATGTTTCGATTCCGGATGAACGAGACTTCTTCTGCTCAACGAACGCATCAACCGGTTTCAATATATCGTTTTCGGCGTCACACTGCTCGTTCCAGGGTGAGTATTGACTCGAATGAAATTGTTGTCTCTGGCGTTCGTGAGGACACGCAAAATGAGGGCTGTTGATGAGTGAACGCTGGAGCGACGCGGAACTCATTCGCATCTGCCTTGAAGGATCGGCTGACGAGTTGTCCGATGAGGTGATCGAGGCGCTGCAGCAGCGTCTGTCCGATTCTCTGCTGATTCGCGAGACGGTGCGTGAGTCGCCTCATGCAGAGGTTCTTCTCGAGCGGCTGGAGTTCCCTGAGTCGAAGCCGCAGGACGAAACGCCGAATGGGCGGCGCAAGTTGGTCGCGTGTCTGGCAGTGGTAGCCGTGACGGTGGGACTGGTCGTCTGGCTTAAACCGGAACCACACGACCCGGACGCGAACCCACCGGTCGGCGACGTCGCTGATTCGGACGTCGGGCCGGATCAGAAAGGACCAGACGGCAATACTGCCGAAACCGTCGCCGCGCAGACGCCTGCGGAGAGTTCACCGGACAATCCGGCGCCTGAGACTGTGGTCAAGGATCCTGCACCGGACGATCCGGGCTCGGTTACGGAACCAGTTGAGACACCGGAGACCACACCGGTTGTGAAGGCGGTCGATCCTGAGTCCGAGGAACCGTGGGCGAAAGCACTCAGTCCCGATGCAGCGCCGCGTCGCTTTGAAGACGTCGCCTGGCTGTTGCCGGGGATGGAGGACAAGGGCGAGTTTCCGCCGGACGAATTCCGCCGCTGGTTCGAACCGGTGCCCGGCCTGGCGTTCAACGTCAGCGAGCACAAGCACGCGACTCAGCGGCTTACGTACCTGGATGGCGGCGGGCGTCTACGTGCGCCGTGGGTCGACGGGGCTGTACTGCGTCTCGCCATTTACGACACGACCAGTTGCGATCTGTTCTGTTGGAACGGCAACGCCGGCCTCCGTCTGCGGCTCTTCCGAACGCGAACGCCTCATCGCTGGGCTGTGCACCGCGTGACACGGAAGGACGCGAATTCCCCGGCGGAAACGGGTGAACTGCTCACGACTGATTGCGGCCGCTGGCACCGGTCGTACTACGGTCCGTTTGACCTGCGGTGGGAGAATGGCGAGTTGATCATGGCGCGCGGCAGCGTGCGGATGTTGAGTGTCCCGTATCCTCAGTCGCCCGAAGAAGTTGTGCTGGCCGGCAAGATGCGGATTCGGCAAATGACGATGTTCCGCTCGGATCCGATGCCGCCAGCAACTGTGGCGCTCGCGGAAACGTCGCCGCCGCCATTGCACGACCATCCGGCCGGGCGTGAGTGGCAAGTCGCGGAAGGGACGGGATTTCGGTTCGGGAAAGCGGTTGTCGGGGACGTCGACGGCGACCGGCCGGAAGCCGTCGAACTGGTCACCACGGCCGAAATCACTGCCATGGCCTGGGCATCGACGCCTGTCGAGAATCCCGGACTGAGCGAGTTCATCTTTCGCATCGATCATGCCGATCCCGGTACGGGAATTCACTTGGGAGCTGCGGATGGTACGCCGTTGTTTCGGCTGAACCTGGTCCGGGACACGAAAACCAAGCGATCCGGATTCATGCTGAGGTATGCAACTGAAGTTACGATCGACACTGCCATCAACGTGACGACCGATCCGGCACCGTGGATGGGCGAGTCGCAATGGTTGCGTCTGGCGTTTCACGCCGGCTGTCTATCGGCGTGGATCAGTCCGGATGGAGTGCACTGGGGCCGGCTCGGAGAACCGCGGCGCAGTCTGCCGGGTCGTTTCGCTACCGTCGGCGTGTTCGCTCACAAAGGAGCAGCGCGGACGATTCGTCTGCGGCACGTGTCGTCGCGCGAACTGCCCATGTTCGCGTCGCTGGCCAATGCCAATCTCGTCGACCTGGTGGATACTGCGGTGTTCGAGCCGCTGGACATTCTTGATACCGGAGCCTGGATGCATCGCGTGATTCGCACGCGACCATCGGATGTGGATTTGTTTGACTGGCGTCGTGCCTGTGCTGTGGCGTGTCTGCAGGAAGTGCCGTCGACAGGACTCCAGATATTTCTCGTCAACGGACTGCTGGCAGAGGGACTGTTTAACGGCGAACCTGGTGACACCACGATCGATAACACGGACGGCCGCGTCTGGCGGCTGCTCAACGAAGCCGCCGTTCTGAGCGACGGATACGACGGCGCCCGGGCGATCCACCTGACGCAGCTCTGGCATGAAGTGACACGCCTGCTGGCCCGTCAGGTCGCGGATGCCGGTTTCGGTGAAGGCGTTGACTCTCCGACTCTCGACAGCATGGAAGCTCTACTCCGATCGGAGTTTATCAGCACGTATATCGCGCCGCTGACGGCTCAGGACGCAGCCGATCTGGAACTGACGGCACTGGTCGAAGCGGGCGATCGCGACCAGCAGGTTCTGGAATTCATCGATAAGCTGGCGTTCTGGAACACGAATTCGCATCCGAGTCACTCGTGGTGGTCACCGGTCGATCCGGTCTATGCAAAGGTCGTATGGGCCGAGCTGGCCGCGCATCGATCGCTGAACGGTGAAGAGCAGGCGGAGCGATTCAGTCTGCCTCGCCGCTGGAAAACCGCACTGGTGCCAAATCGGCATTCACTGGCTCAGCGAGTCAGCAAAGAGGCCTACAACGTGATGGCCGAATTTCAGGCGGCCATCGACGGCAACGCGTTCAAGGACGCGTGCCAGGTCATCGCGTCTTCGTCGGCATCGGATTTGATCGGCCTGCTCCCGGACGGCAAGGACCGACGTCTGCTGGTGTCGTTCCCGAATGCGGTCGCTTTGGCCATGGATCGTTATCCGCCATTGCGAGTGAGCATGAATGAGAAGTTCGGAGCCGTCGGTCGGCTGCGCGTGCGACAGGCGATCGAGTCCGGGGACAGTCAACAGATCGAGGCCGCGACCGTGCAGTATTATGGCACTGTGGCCGCGGCCGAGAGCGAATTCTGGTTGGGTGACCGCGCACTGGCCGCGGGACGCTTCACCGAGGCGCGCAGCTACTACGGCCGCGCACTGGACGGATTCCGCCGCAACTCGCTGGTCAACACGGCGGAGACCGCGGGACTTGCCTCTCGTCTGAGACTGACGGCTGCATTGATTGGCGAACCGGCAGCGGGAACAGAAGACCCGGCCGCAGTGCCAGCAACGATGGCAGTTAACTTTAGTGGCACAAGACTGACCGCGGATCAGTTCGAGAAGCTGGTTACCGAAATGACGGCACGGGCTCCGGACAAATCAACCGGGGACACACTGGACAGCGGACAGTCCAGGTCATCCAGCTCACTGCACACGGCGGTGCGTCTGCCGGAAATTGCCGGTTACAAGACCGAGGCACGTGGACGGTACGAAGGCGATATGGGTGACCGCGCCGGCCAGAGTGCTCCGGCGCTCATCGACTGGGTTGCGCGACAGATGGCTATTGAGACCGAGGGCAACGAAGCCATCCTGACCAACCGGTTTCAGGTCAGCAGCATCGACCTGACAACTGGCCTGCTGAAATGGCGGCGCGACATCGGCGCGGATCACGGCTACGCGCATCAGTGGCCGATGCTTCCCATGCGACCGCTGCTGACTCCTGGAGCGGTGTTCTGCCGCTGGGTGACGAAGCGTGGTGTCGAACTCGTTCGCCTGGCGCGCGACTCGGGCAACATCATGTGGTCGCAAAAACCGCCGCAACCGGTCGCCAGCGACCCGATCCTCGTCCGCGGCCGACTTGTCGCATTCGCGGTTGATCAACAGTACGCCGGGCCGAAGGTTTTGACGCTGCTGACGCTCCATCCGGAAACCGGCACGATCCTGAGTGCCGTTCCCGTCCTGCAGATGTTCGACGTGTGGCCGAATGCGACGCAGGTCTGCCAGGTAACGGCCCACGACGGACGCATTTACGCGACTGTGGCCGGCGTCGTTCTGTGCTGTGACGGGCAGGGACAGACGATCTGGGTCCGCCGTCGCGATGCGATTTCTCCCGCGCTCGATGCTCGGCATCTCTACACACGCACGTGGGTACCGCCGCTGGTCGATGGTGATCGACTGATCGTGACTCAGCCGGAATGTCCCACGATTGAATGTCTCGATATCCAGACCGGCCGGTTGCTCTGGCAGCACGTCAGTCTCGACCTGCAGCGGATCGTTGCAAAGACCGAGGATCGATTATTCACACAGACCCGCGCCGGCCTGGAGTGCCTGGACGTCAAGACGGGCCACTCGCTGTGGATGTATCCGGCCGCCGACCTGCTCGATGGCCTGGCTGTCCTGGATGCGCCACCGCCCGTCGTCGCAGCTGCCGTTGCAGGCGCACCTGCGCCTGAAGTGGCAGAACCGCCGCCGACCAGTCCGGGACTGCTGGTCACTCGCCGAATCCCTTTTCTGGAGGGCAACGGCAAGCAGTTTGTCCCAGCGCTCGTCTGGCTCGACGCCGAAACCGGACACGAAATGGGGCGTCAGGTCCTGAAGCCGTTGATGGATGTTGCGCCGTACGTTGGGCCGATCCTGATCACTCCCGAGAAGCAATGGTTGTTTTTCGCCAAAGGCCAGAAGACGCCTCAGCGGGAGATTCACGAACTTCTGCCGGACCCGATGACACGACCGACAATCACACTCAGCGAGCGCCAGTGGGGAACGTGGCATCCCGAATTTCGCCTGGCCAACTACACGGATAACCGCACGGCGCGTCCGCACCTGACGCGGCTGGAACTGGCCGGTCCGATCCATTCTGCCCTTCAGCAGGTTTGCCCAGGCTGGCTGATGCTGGCCAAAGCTCAGCCCAAAGAGGCGGGTCTGCGACCCGATCATCGCGGACAGAAAAATGCGCTCGCCATGCAGGCAGCACCGCGGACTCTGACCGAGGATCAGTGGAAGCAACTGGGCGACGCACCGGTGGATGCGGTGCGTTTGATCCGCGAGGTTTCGATCCCGGACTTGCCGAACGCCGTTCTGAAATTCCGAGCCGGACACGACGCCAGTCAAAACTGGAAGCTGACTGTCGAAGCGGACGGCCAGCGTCTTTACAGCGCCCTGGTCAACGACGAGACCGCTCCCACCGGCTGGCAGGTCGCGCACGTGAGCATGGACCACCTGGCCGGACAAACCGTCCGCCTTGTCATGACCTGCTCGTCCGCCGAACGCAAACCGGTGTGGGTCTACCTGAGCCAATTCGAAACCGCCGGCGACGTGGCCGTCGCCGCCGCTCCATAATGCACACACCGTTCGGCGGTTGCGGCAGGTCAACGGTCGCTGGTCCCGTCAATCATCAGCGTCGGATGATCTCAGTGGCTCTTCGGACACGATTGTCTCTGTACCGTCGGGGGCGATGGCGACTTTGATCAGCTTTCCGTTCTGGCTGCGGACCAGCGGCACTCCCGAGACCATCGCCTGGCGGCGTGCTCGTTCGGCGGCTCGCCTCAGGGCTGCTTCGATTCCTTCGCCCACCGATTGTGATTGCTCTGTCACGTTCATTCTCCTGAGTCGATCAGAATCGGTTCTGTCCCGGCGTTGTCGTAGAGTCGCCAACTGTCCACAAGCGGCCGGTAGATGGAGTCAAAGTTCTCGCGTCCCGTTTGGTACCGGCGGCGGATCACGTCCTCGTCGATGTTGTGCCCGCCTTCGGCCACGCGCTGGGCAACTCGGGCGATCGCCATGTCGACGCTGGGCAGGCTCAGGAAGATCAGCCTGACTGTATACCCGGTCTGTCGCCAGCGGGGAATCTTCGCCGCGTAACCGCGACCGCTGAGAGTCGTCTCGAAGGCAAAACTCTCGCTGCGGTCCACGTACCCATCGATCTCGGCGAGCATCATCCGACCGGCGCGGACGGCGGCATGTTCGGGGCGGAATGGCTGCAGAGCCGCGGCGATCAGGTCGGCGTTCACGAAGTTCAGGCACGTGGCTTCATTCGGCAGGTATTCACGAGCAAACGTCGTTTTCCCCGCCCCATTCGGCCCGGCCAGAATGATGATCTCGCGGTCTGTGCTCATGGCTCTGAAATCTGCGCTCAACCGTGGGCGTCTGCGGTTCTGTGCCAGTGTATCAGGAAGCATCCATTTCAGTCTCAGCGTCACGATCTGACGCCGATCGACAACCGAAGGTCGGTGTGTGGTCTGCGAGTTTTGACACGTTCATTCCGACCGCTTGAACATTCGGGCTCAGATGAGCACTGTGTGAGACGGAACAGGGGCGCACGCCATTCATCGCCACCGGGGCGAGTCCGGTGGCGTGTGATGCACCATGAAGCGTTCAGCAGGGAGCAGTATCGATGGGCCAGAACAACAAGCTGAAGGACGACCTCCGCAAGTTGATTCAGGACCGGACAATCACGGCAGTCATCGGGTCGGGCGTCTCGAAAGCCACGAATCCGAAGGCACCGATTTGGGACGCCCTGATTGCGTCCGGGATCGCCCGTTGCGAGTCGCTGGGGATGCCCGCCGACGAGTGCGAGTCCGCTCGCGGGTTGCTGGCAGTTGGGTCGCTTAGAACGCTGTTGCCTGCGGCGGAACTCGTCGAAGAAGTACTGCAGGAAAGTGGCGGCGGTGAATTCAAACGCTGGCTGTCAGATGAGTTTGAAACGGTCAAGCCACGCAGGCCCGCTGTGCTGCGTGCGATCGGTGCGCTCAACATTCCGCTGGTCACCACCAACTACGATGACCTGATCGAGCAGGTGACAGAGCAGAAGTACGTGACCTGGCGAGATCCCAGCCGCGTCACAAAAGTGCTGCGCGGCGACGACCGACGCGTGCTGCATCTGCATGGCCACTGGGACGAGTCCAAGTCTGTTGTCCTCGGGATTCGTTCCTACCTGGCGGTCACTCAGGACGACCACGCGCAGGCCGTGATGAAGGCTCTGGGTGTTACCACAAGCTTTCTGTTCATCGGCTGCGGTGATGCAGGTCTGAAGGATCCCAACTGGGGCCGATTCCTGGAATGGCTGACGAAGCACGACGAGGACGGTGCGTCGCAGCATCGGCACTACCGACTGGTCTGCGAGAAGGACCGCGTGGACGAGCACTCGTTCGACCGGGTCGGTCAGCTCTACTGTTTGAAGTACGGCGAGGACTACGACGAGCTGGCCGGGTTCCTGAAATCTCTCGCTCCGCCACAGTCGGATGCCGACGACAACGAGGAGGGACAGCCGGCGAAGGTCGTCGTGCCGACCACTGTATCCGACAGCGTCTCGTATTACCTGCAGCGGCTGGAGACGCACACGGACACGCTGGAGCTGCTGGGGCTGGGACGCAGTCTGCAGGTGGCGCTGCCGATTTCTGAGGCGTATGTGCCGCTGCGGGCCTCGTGGCATCATTCGCTGGAAGGCAAGCGGACCGACCGACTGCCCGGTGACGAAGCCCAATCCACGGATGTCGAACTGAACGAAGTCTTTACCCGCAGTGGTGAACTCGAACTGCGGGGCGTCGTGCTGCTGGGGGAACCAGGGGCGGGCAAGACGACCGGGGCACGGCAGCTCGCATGGCGGCTGGCCAGTCGCGAGAAGCTGCCGCAGGACCTGGGACTGCCGGCCGGGATCACTCCCGTGCTGCTGCGGTTTCGTGAGATGAGCCGCAAGGTCCTCGCACGCAGGAACAGCGGGCTGGAACAGTTTCTGATTGAGCAGACGCGCTGTGACGAAGCTCCCAACGGTCTGGGGAATCCCGGGCCGGATTTGTGGAATGCTCCAGGTGGGCTGTTGTGGATGCTCGACGGGCTGGATGAGGTCGTGGATCCGCAGGTGCGGAGCAAGGTCTCCGGCTGGATTCAGCGGGCTCTGAAGAACCGGCCGCATGATCGGTTTCTGGTGACGTGCAGGTTTCAGGGGTACTTCCGCGACGATGGTGTTCCGCTGGGGGCGTCGTTTGCCGAGTTCCATGTCCGGCCGCTGGATGACAAGCAGATCGAGCGGTTCGTGACCGACTGGTTTTCAGCGGCGTATCGCCGGCTGGCGATCTCGGCAGAGACTGCGGCGACGCGGAGTGACGGACTGCTGAGCATTCTGAAGAAGCCGCGGTATCAGACCGGGCGGATGAGTGAGCTGTGTCAGAACCCGCTGCTGCTCACGATTCTGTGTATCGTCTATCACGACCAGCAGAACCTGCCGACGGAACGCGCGAAGCTGTATGCCGAGTGCATCCGGATTCTGCTGCAGCACTGGCGTCACGATCTGTACGAGAAGCCGGACGAAACTGACAGGGACGACCAGCCGGCCGCGGACGATGAAACGGAAGCAGCCACAATCGTGACCGAACTGCCGCCGTTCGATGCGGAATCGGCTCAGTCGGTGCTCGCGCGGCTGGCGTGGTGGATGCATCAGGAACAGGGCCGCACTTCGGCGCCGATTGATGAACTGGCCGCGGAAGCGAAAGTCGCTCTGGAGCTGCTCTCGGCGTCCGCGGGACTGGGCCAGGACGGACATGTCTTCATTGACCGCATGCGCGACGAGACAGGTCTGCTGGCGATGTCCGATGACGGCGAAGCGCACTGCGGGTTCCTGCATCTGACGTTTCAGGAATACCTCGCGGCCGAGTACGCGGCGACGGAGGGTAAGGCGAAGGAGCTGGCCACTCGTGCGACGGACAGCTGGTGGCGTGAAACGGCGTTGCTGTCGCTGCGGTCCTCGCGGCCGTACTGCGAGGAGTTTTTCAAAGAGCTGCTGAAAGCCGGCATCGCGGAAGACCATCCGAACCTGGCGGAGCAGTGTCTGAACGAGACCTCGCATCCCTCGTGGGATCAGTTCCTGAAAGTACTCCGCAGTAAGCGAACGAAGCCGCAGCGTCAGGCCGCCATCCTGCGACTGCTGCGGAGTCGCAGCCGCGAGATTCCGAAGCTGGAGGCAGTGGCCGCGAAACTGGCTGAGTCGGACGATCCGCAGGTGAGTTCTGCGGCGCGAGAGATCACCGCAGCTCACAGGCCGGCGAAAGCGGCAACATTGTTCGGCCCTGTGTCAGTTCAGGCGTCGGCCGATGTCGTGCGCGGAGTCTCTCCGGAACAGGCCGGCGGAGTGTGGGTCGAAGATCGGACGGGCATCACGTACGTGTGGATCCCGGCCGGGCAGTTTCTGATGGGATCGCCGGAGAACGAACCAGAGCGGTACCGCGACGAAGGTCCGCAGCACGCAGTCGAAATCACGCGACCGTTCTGGCTGGCGCGTTATCCGATCACGAATGCGCAATACGAGAAGTACATGCAGGCGGTCGGCGGCAAAGTCAAACAACCAGCGTACTGGGGCGAGCGGCGGTTCAATCAGCCGGAACAGCCGGTCGTCGGCGTGAGCTGGGATGAGGCTGCGGCCTTTGCGGAATGGGCCGGGGGGCAACTGCCCACGGAGGCGGAATGGGAATACGCGTGCCGAGCCGGAACGACAACGGCTTACTGGTTCGGCGACGACGCAGAGCAGCTGGGCGAGTTCGCGTGGTACAAGCAGAACTGCAAACAGCAGACGCAGCCGGTTGGCGTGCAGCCGGCAAATCCGTGGGGGCTGCACGACATGCACGGCAACGTGTACGAGTGGTGCCGGGACTGGCTCGGCGACTACTCGGAGGGCCTGGCCACGGATCCGGTTGGGCCGCCAGCGTCGGCGTACCGGGTCGTCCGGGGCGGGTGCTGGCTCGGCACCGCGCGGTACGTGCGGGCGGCGGTCCGCGACTTCTGGCACCCGTCGCTCCGGGACAGCTTCCTGGGTTTCCGCTGCCGAGTTCAAGTGAGCTCCAGTCAGTCAAGTGCCGGAGGCAACAGGCCGGAAGCGGACAGCCAGTAAGCGGAGCCGTACACGCAGCACGGAACGCAGGCCCGGAGGGGCGCAGGCGGAGCCGCCCCGCAGGAGCCGGAGTGAAGTGCGGAGTACACGGCGGAGCGGCGATACTGAACAGGCGCCTTCGTTTGTTCAGTACAAACGTCCGCCGACCCTGTCCGGCAGATCATCCACCGACCCAGCTCGCGGCATTCCACGGCAGCCACTCAACGTTAGCTGCGACATGTTCCCCCGGTCCCTTGCGTCGCGCCCGTTGACGGGCCGGCTGCGCGGGATCGGCTGCAGGTTCATTATCAACATCGGCGTCGAGCTGGATACTGATCAGCGGACGATCCGGCGGAGTCTTTGCAGCGTCGTTCAACAGGTTCACCAGCCGTGAAACCAGCGACCAATCGGACCGGGCAGGCAACCGCCGAGGGAATGACCGCGTCCTCGCAGGAAGCCCTGAGAAGCGATGCCGGCCTATGCTTTGGGGCGAACGATTGAGTTCTCCGACTCAGACGACGTCGCCGCTATCATGTCCCGCCTGAAGGACGACGGTTTTCGCGTCCGATCCATGATCCGCGAAGTCGCTCTCAATCCACTTTTCAAAACTCGCGGATAATCGAGGCGGAACGCCGCCGCCGTGCCCGAGGAGAACCATGTCTGTGATTCGAACTGCATTTGTCCTGGCAGCCGCGTTACTGATCGCTGCGTCGTGCCAGGCCGCGGAGCGTCCCAACATTCTGTTCATCTTCGCCGATGACTGGGGCTGGGGTGATTTGAGTTGTCACGGGCATCCCTATGTGAAGACGCCCAATATCGATCGGCTCGCACGTGAAGGCACGGACTTTCATCGATTCACCGTCGCCAGCGGTGTCTGTTCTCCCAGCCGGACTGCGGTGATGACTGGCCACTTTCCGGCTCGATACAACATCGACGGTCACTTTGCATGGGTGCCGAGCAACGCCAAACGCAATATGCCCGACTGGTTGAGTCCGAAAGCTCCACTCCTGCCGCGGTTTCTTCAGCAGTCCGGTTACGCCACAGCGCACTTCGGGAAGTGGCATTTGTCGAACAACATGATCCCGGACTCTCCGCTGCCGAGCGAATACGGCTACGACGAATACGGAGCCTTCAATTGTGCCGGTGAACAGATGCCGGTCCACGAAGATGCCGACAACGCGGTCGCCTTCATTGAAGAGAGTCATCGCGAGCAGAAACCGTTCTTCATCAACCTGTGGATTCACGAGCCGCACACACCGTTTCACACAGTGCCAAAGTACCGCTGGCGATTCCGTGAACTCGAAGAGCCTGACAACATCTACGCGTCCGTACTGTCCCACGCTGACGACCGTATCGGCGAGGTACTGAATGCTCTCGATCGGTTGAAACTGACAGACAACACGCTGGTCATCTTCAGTTCCGACAACGGGCCGGCCCGGGCCGCCGCACCGACCGAACTCAAATTAATGCACGACACGGCCACCGGAGCCGGCTACGGAATCGGCGCGGCTCGCGGCATCACCGGTGGCCGAAAGGGCTATAAGTCCGCACTGTTCGAAGGCGGCATCGGCGTTCCCTTCATCGCCCGCTGGCCGGGCAAGATCTCGGCCGGAAAAATCGACAAGTCTTCATTAATGTCCGCAGTCGATCTGCTGCCGACCTTCTGTGAACTGGCTGGTGTCTCACTTCCGGAAAGTTACAAACCAGACGGTATCAGCCAGGTCGCCACGCTGTTCGGCAAGGCGACAACGACTCGCAGCAAGCCGTTGTTCTGGAAGATGCAGTCTCCCTGGCCAACCCCCAAAACGAGGCCCTATCACTGGGTGTCCTACGCGGTCCTACATGAGAATTGGAAGCTGCTCACCAACCGCGATGCGACGTACTCGGAACTCTACGATATCGCTAAGGACCCCTACGAGAAGACTGACCTGAAGCAGCAGAAACCGGATGTTGTGCAACGGTTCCTGAAGCAGATCAACGAGTGGAAAGAAACGCTGCCTGCAGGTCCGTCCGGCCAGGTGTTCTCGATCGAAAGGACGAAAGAGTCGCGCCCGCAGAGATAGCTCGCTGCTCTCGCGTTGCGCGGGAAGCGACTTTGATGACTGCTGCTGGCTCATTCAGTCAGATTGATAATTACTATGCAAAAGTAAAGTTCGGCCATTCTGTTACACCCGCCCTCCGCTTTGTGAGTATTCCCGTGCATTACGGATATCAATGAGTCGACAGGCCGAATCCGGTCTCTTGAATTTCGTGCCCGTCAGGTTTCTGTCGGCAACAAACCCAGAACTCGTCTCATGCACAAGCGAGAATCACCGTGGAAAAGAGATCTCCTGGTAAGACTGGAATTGATCTGACGACGCTGTCGTTTGGAGCGTCGTCGCTGGGTGCCGAGTTTCGGAGTGTTGACCTGAACGAGGCGTTTCGCAGCGTGCATGTGGCGATCGAGCGCGGCATGAATTTCATCGATACGTCTCCGTTCTACGGTCGTGGGATGAGTGAGATGCTGCTTGGTCGCGTGCTGCCCGAGATTCCTCGCGACAGCTACTACCTCGGGACCAAGCTTGGACGATATGCGGGCCAGCACTTTGATTTCAGTGCCCGGCGCGTCGAGGAAAGTGTCGACATCTCGCTGGAGCGAATGAAGGTTGATCATCTTGACATGGTGCTGTGTCACGACCTTGAGTTCGTCGAGATGTCGCAGATTGTCGAGGAGACGATTCCGGCTTTGCGGAAGCAGATCGAAAAGGGCAAGGTGCGGTTCATCGGAGTCAGCGGTTACCCGATGAAGATGTTCAAGTATGTGTTGGCCAATGCTGAGATCGACGTCCTGCTGACTTACAACCATTACACGCTGCAAAACGACATGGCTCTCGAGCTGGTGCCAATCTGCAAAGAGAAGGGCGTTGGGCTGATGAACGCCGCTCCGTTCTCCGCGCGACTGCTGACGAGTGCTCCCCTGCCCGCGTGGCACAAGGCGACGCCGAAGGTCCGCGAGATCGCAAAGCAGGCCGCCGATCATTGCGCAGCCGCGGGAGTTGATATCGCTCAACTGGCTTTGCAGTTCTCGCTGGCCAACCCGGACTTCACAACCTGCGTGACGGGTTCAGCAAATCCGGATCGCGTCTCGCAGTGGGTCGATTGGGCCGAAGAACCGATGGACGAAACGCTGCTCGGCGAGGTCATCGAAATCCTCAAGCCGATTCACAACTGGTTCTATATCGAAGGGCGACCGGAGAACAACGACGAGCCAACCGTTGAGGCGTGACGAGTTCAACTCGACCGTCGAGTCGAGCACTGTCGGTCGTTTGATTACTTGTGGCAGGGCAAGGAAGACCGGTAGAACGACGCTGCCTGCGGCCGACTACCAAACCCCACCGACCCTGTGTCGGTGGATCCATGATCGGCAGCTACGGCGGCGTTGTGGTAGCTGCCGGTCATGTTTCCACCGACGCAGGGTCGGTGGGGGGAGTCCGCAAGTGCGCGCAGGCGAACAACAAATCGACGACCAGTAGTACGCTGCCCTTTAGAATCAACTCCCGAAATCGACATCACAGAGAGAGATTCATTATGCGGACATGGTTATTGCTCGCCGGAATTGCATTGCCTTCGATGGCTATTGCGGCGGATCATCCAAACGTTCTTTTCATCATGTCGGATGACCATGCGGCGCACGCGATTTCTGCTTACGGAAGCCGTCTGGCGGAGATTGCTCCGACACCGAACATTGATCGACTGGCCAACGAAGGTGCTCTGTTTACGAATGCCTTCTGTACGAACTCGATCTGCTCCCCGTCACGGGCCTGTGTGCTGACGGGTCAGTACGACCACGTCAACGGTGCGTTCGATCTGGGCGGCAAGGTTGAACCTGGAAAACAGATGCTTGCCATCCAGATGCGCAAGGCCGGTTATCAGACTGCGATGATTGGCAAATGGCACCTGAAAGCTGAGCCGGCCGATTTCGATTACTACTGCGTACTTCCCGGCCAGGGGAAATATCACAACCCGGAATTCCGCGTTCGTGGCGACAAGCCGTGGGGAAAGAACCTCGTCAAGTTCGACGGAATGCACGTGACGGATGCCATCACAGATCTGACTCTGAGCTGGTTGAAGGACGGCCGGGATCAGGACAAGCCGTTTTTCCTGATGCACCACTACAAGGCTCCACACGACTACTTCGACAACGCGGCTCGCTACGAGTCGTACCTTGCAGATGTCGACATCCCGGAACCGGACACGCTGTGGAAGCGTGACGGGAAGTTCGGTTCCATCGCGACGCGTGGTGCCGACGACGAATTGGTCCCTCACATCGGGACGTCGATCGGCTCACGAAATCCGCGGCGATCGTATCTCCGAGACCTGCCGAAGATGTACCCGGCCGAGTTTCCCGAGAAGTACGACCCGGCCAATCACAGCGACGAAGAAAACACTCGACTTGCATACAACGCTTATCTGAAGAAGTTTCTGCGTTGTGTAAAGGGGATCGACGACAACCTCGGCCGGTTATTCAAATATCTTGAAGAGTCAGGGCAGCTCGACAACACCATTATCATCTACACCGGCGATCAGGGCTTCATGCTCGGCGAGCATGACTATCAGGACAAACGCTGGATGTACGAAGAGTCGCAGCGGATGCCATTCCTGGTCCGTTATCCGGAGACGGTGAAAGCAGGGCAGCGATTCGACACAATTATAGAAAACGTCGATTACGGCCCGACGATGCTCGACTTTGCTGGTGCCCAGATCCCAAAGTCCGTGCAGGGCCGCTCATTCAAATCACTCCTTGAGACTGGCAAGGAAGCGGACGACTGGAAGCGCGAAGCCTACTACCGCTACTGGATGCACATGGCCCATCACGACAATCCTGGTCACGTCGGCATCCGTACGAAGACTCACAAGCTGATCTACTATTACGGCTGCAACTACGATGGCGGGTATCAGACTCCGCCTGGCTGGGAACTGTATGACCTGGCCAACGATCCGCATGAGACGCGGAACATCTTCCACGATCCAGATCACGCGGGCCTTGTGGCCAATCTGAAGCAGCGGCTTGCCGACACTCGCAAGCGAGTCGGCGACGACGGCACTCACTACCCGGCCTGCGAAGCGATCGTGCAGGAGTTCTGGGACTACGACGCGGCCGATCAGGCCAAAGCGAGAACGATTTCTCACGAGTATCTCAAGCGTCGACTGGCGGAACTCAACGCAGGCAAACGCAACGTTCGCACACACCGAGGAGTGCAGAGAAAGTGAAACGGCTATCATGCGAGCTGTGTTTGCCGAGTCGACAACCTCGCCCTGAGCGTTGTCAACACGCTCATCCGCACCAGTTCGCCATGTCGTCCGGCTGCCGTCGTCTGTCTGTCTCCCTGGACCGACCTCACAAACTCCGGAGCCAGCATGACGGACAACGACCCGTACGACATGATCACTTATCAATGGCCATGCAGTGGTCTGCATGGGTCTGCGGCGCAGCCAGGCACGAGTCGAGGAACGTTGGGTCAGATCTCACTCACCGAACCCGTGCTGCTGCCGAATTGATCGCTTTCGATGTCCATCTGCTGCAACATGCGGACAAACAGATTGGACATTGGCAGGTTTTTGTCGCGGTCATAGGCGACGTGGCCGGCGTGTTTGAGTCCGCCACCGGCCAGCAGGATCGGCAGGTTGTTCGTCGTGTGTGCCGAGGCATTACCAAGATCCGCGGCGTACAGCACTTGCGTCCGATCGAGAAGTGAGACGCCGCCTTCGCTGGTGACTTTCAGCTTATTCAGAAAATCACCGAACGACTCAATCTGAGCTTCTTCGATGGACGCGAGGCGGGCGATGTTGCTGTCTTTCCTGCCGTGGTGTGAGGCTTCGTGGTGCCCGATCTGTTGTCCGTTGATGACAACCGGGCCGTGCGAGTAAATGCTTAGTGAAATCACTCGCGTGCTGTCGGTCTGTAAGGCCAGATGCATGAGGTCATACCACTGTCGTTCGCGTTTGACCTGGTCTGGTCCCGGATGGTCACTGGTAAATGGTTTGACGCCAGCGACTGGCTTTGGCTTGCGGACCCATTGCTCGTCCTGCTGCAGTTGCTGTTCGGCTTCGCGGATCGAGGTCATCAGCAGATCGATACGATCCCTGTCGGGCGTACCGAGTTTACGAGACAGACTCTTCGCCTGATCGCGGACGCCGTCCAGAATGCTTCGTCCATTGGCAATTCGCTCAACTTCGCTGTCGATTTCCGCGGGCGTGCCGTCTATGAACAACTTCCTGAAGACTCGGGTGGCTCGGTTCTCAGACGGAATCACCATTCCCTTGCGGTTCCAGGAGAGTCCTGATGAGCCGAGTGTCAGGCTGGCAATTCGGGTTGGCGATTGAATGCGAACTGCCACTTCCTGATCGAGTGAAATCGAATTCCGCACGTTTCCGGGTCGCATGTTCTCGGGCGCTGCACCGGTCATCAGGCCTGCACGCGTGCCATGTCCACCTCCGTAAAGATGCGACATGCCCGAAAAGACCGTGAAGTCCTGGCGCAGCGGGTCGAGCAGTTTCAGGTATCGACTGGGCTCGTAGTTCTTGCCGTGCGATTCCGGGAAGAAGTACGGCGCGTGCAGGCCCAGCGGTCGTGCGATCAGCACCATCCGCCTGGGCGACCTTGTGGCAGGGTCATCTGATGCACGGGACGTCCGCGGCGACATCGCGTCCAGCATCGGTAAGGCGATGGACACACCAGACGCTCGCAGAAATGTGCGACGTAAGAGTCGTTGTCGTGGCATGGCGATGTCTTTCGTCGGCGTTTGCCGGCTACTTGTAGAGAAACAATCGGCTTTGTGTGATCGCATGAATCAGCGACCGGAATCCGTAATCGCTGGCTCGCGAATCTGTCACAAGCTGCTCGACGACTTCGCGATCGGCGAACTGAATATCAGCTCCGGTTGCGTAGACCAACAGTTTAACAGCCAGGTTTCGCGCCAGCTGGTCTTTATCCTTCAGCAGGATTGCCCGGTACTCGTCGATGTCACGAAATGTCCGCCCATCGGACATGCTCCCATGCGATTCAACGTCTGCTCCGCGAGATACGAAGCGGCCGGGGTAGTTGAATAACTCGGTGCGGACTTTACCTGTACCTCGATAGAAGTCGCGCCAGCCGCCGATGGCATCGAATGACTCCAGTGCAAAGCCGGGCGGATCGATGTGTTTGTGGCAGGCAGCACACGCGGCGTTGTTCCGATGCTTATCGAGCTGCTCCCGGATCGTCGTCGTTCCGCGCACGTCCGGATCGATCGCCGGGGTGTTCGGTGGAGGCGGATCGGGAGGCAGTCCAACAAGTTTCTCCAGCACCCACTTGCCTCGGAGCACGGGTGAAGTCCGCGAACCGTCGGCGGTGACCTTCATGATCGACGCCTGAGTCAGAATCCCACCGCGATGCGAGTCGGCCGGCAGTGGCACTCTCCGCAGTTGCCCGCCGTCGACATCGGAAATTCCATAATGTTGAGCCAATCGTTGATTGAGGTAACTCCAATCGGAATCGACGAACTCCGTGAGCGGTCGGTCGTGAGTCAGAACGTCGTTGAAGAAGTGAGTCGTTTCCAGAGGCATCGACCAGAACAGGAAGTCGTCGAATTCTCCATACACCCGCGGGTCAGGCGTCGTCGCGTTGATGTCTCGCAGATTGAGCCACTGTCCGGCGAAGTTCTCCGTGAACTTCCGCGACCGCGGGTCCTTCAGCAGTCGTTCGACCTGGGCATGCAGCACGTCGCGCTTGTGCAACTGCCTCTCGGTCGCCAGTTGAAGAAGCGCGGCATCAGGTGTTGATGACCACAGAAAGTACGACAGCCGCGACGCGAGGGCGTAGTCATCCAGCTTCGTGCGATTCTCGGGTGAAACATCTCTCAGTGGTTCATACAGGTAGAGGAAATGCGGAGAACAGAATGCTGCCGTGTACGCGACGATCATCGCTTCCTGGAACGACTTGCCCGCGTCGAGCTGAGCATGTGCGATCCCCGTGAAGTAGCTGGTCAGCGTTTCGTCGACAGGCCGACGAAAGATCATCGGCAGGCGCGAACGCATGAGCCGAGCCGCGTCCTCTTGTGGATTCCCAGAAACGACCTGCAGCGAGTTCTGGTTCCACGCCACCGCTCGTTTCAGCGGCAAGTCATCGAACAGCGTCCGATATCCCGGCTGTGGAAACGGATCGATCGGGCCTTCAATCTCAAGCCAGTCCACAACAAGGCCCGGCCCCTGAAACTTTTCCAATGGCGAAACGTCGGGCAGCTTGGCCAGGTCGCGGGCGCTCGGCAGATCCCAACCGTTGAAGACGACGATCTCACGGGTCTGTAGATCGAATTCCTCAGTGATGATCGTCGGCTGTCCGGCCGGAATGTCGTGCACGCGACGAGCAGCGACGTCTTCACGAGTGAGGTATCCATGATGCGTCACCATCACGGGCAATGGACGCCCGCCAGTTCCAATCGCCGAAATCGAGGCTCGCACTCGATAGCGGCCCGGCTCTCTCACGCGTTCGGTTGCACACGGCACGCTGTCGTACATCCGCGTGTGCATCACCAGCGAGTCTCCGTCGAGCCGCACGGACTTGTCGAGATACGACTTGTACGTCTTCACCTTTTCCGTGACCTGTCGCCCGCTCAACCGCACTTTCATGGTCACCGGTTCGTGATTCGGAATCGCAGAGCGAATCGCCTTTTCCGCTGCTTCCTGATACCGCAGCAGGTGAATTGACGAGACATCCAGAACCGAACTGACGTTGTCAAATCCCGCGGCCACGTTGTCATCGGGAAGCAGATCGCTGACAGAGACCTGCCGGCCGAGCAGATCGCGCAATGTTGTCTCGTACTCATTTCGATTCAGTCGACGCAGTTCAACACGACCGTCGCGCCGCTGCCGGGCGATCGTTGCGGCATGCAGATTGAAGCTCAGCGTGTCGAAAAACTCCCTGCGAGCATCCGTTGCCGGCTGATCTGCATCGGGCGGCGGCATCTTGCCGCTCGTGACTTTGTCGAGCACCTGCACCCAACGTCGCAGCACCGCGGGCTGATCGAGATCGCCCGAAAGCCTGTCCAAACGCAAGCCGGCTTCCGCGGCACCGGAACCGTGACAAGAGACGCAGTGCTGCTTCACAAACGACTTCGTGACGTTGTCGACCGAATGCCCGTCAGCTGCAAGTACCGACGCACTGGACGTCATTGATGCCGCAATAATCAAGCACTGAATGGTCAACATTCACCTGTCCTCGCCGTCAGTTATTCAGAGGCCGCTGGGAATCCATCAACTGAGTGTTCTCGACTGCTACGCACAGGACGTTCCAGAAACTTGACGATCAGTTCGCGATTTCGGCACGGATAGAAAGCGGAGCGGCGTCTATCCTACAGAAATGCCCATCCCCTTTCGCCACGCTCAGGGGCAGGCACGAGTCGTTTAACCGACGCTGCCTGCTGTCGACAACCAAACCCCACCGACCCTGTGTCGGTGGATCCATGATCGGCAGCTACGGCGCCGTTGTGGTAGCTGCCGGTCATGTTTCCACCGACGCGGGGTCGGTGGGGGAGTTCGCCATCGCGAGAGTCCAGGTGCTCGCCCATGTACGTGATCAGCAACGCGACAAACTGCTGCTGGATGTCGAGTTGGCTGAAGCGATCAGTCAGGAAGCCGAGACGCAGGCGGCAACAAAGGGCCGGAACATCGCAAAGGATCGTTCGATCATTTAGTGTCGCCTTTCGCTCCGCGAAAGTGCGTTCTTTCGCGGAGCGAAAGACGACAATGTGACACTTAATTCAAGGACGATCCAAAGTGCGTTCTCCGCCCTTCTGGATACCATCCTTGAGCGGCAAGTGGTTGCATCTCGCGACGACTTGTGATGTCGCCGGGCAACGTGTGACGCACTTCCTGGACGCCGAGGTCCTGCACACGGAATCGATTCCTGACCATCAGCTCGTGAGGACGACGCACATTTTGCGATCCGCAACCTCAACGGTCGCATCGACGAATTCGCGATCCTCACTGCAGCCCTGACGGCGGATGAAATCATGGAGATATATGGCAATGGCAAGCCGTGATCGAAGCGTCAGAATGGTGAACGGTCTTGAACATCGAATATCGAACAAGGAATGTCGAAATATGAAGTTTCCAGCAGCGCCCAGACTTCGTCCTTCGGAGTTCCTTGTTCAATATTCGATATTCGTTTTCGTGGTCACAGCCGTAATGGGTTCCGCCACAGATTGCCGGGCGCGCCAGGCACAGGCGGTTTTCGATCAGCCGGCGGCGAGACGTCTCTTCACGTTGAAGGTCCTGCCGTTACTGAAAGTGAAATGCTTTGGCTGTCATGGCCAGGATCCAGAGGATATTCGCGGTGATTACAACATCCTCACCCGCGAGGGGATGATCGAAGGAGGCGAGTCGGAAGAAACATCCCTGGTACCGGGTAAGCCTCAAGAGAGTCCGCTTTATATGGCCGTACTCTGGGAAGGCTCCGAAATGCCACCCAAAGAGAACGACAGACTGACGAAAGAAGAGACGGAGTACATTCGGAAGTGGATCGCGGCAGGTGCTCCCTGGCCAAGCGCCGAAGCTCGGCTGCTGATTCAGAAGAAGGAATGGTCCGTCCGAGAAAACGAGGACGGGTTGATTGTCGATACCAGTGGCGGACTCGTGGATGACTGGACGTATCGCCGATATCAGCGTGAGGATATCTGGGCGTTTCAGCCGGTGAAGAAGCCGGAAGTGCCAGCCGGAGCGACGATTCCGATCGACGCTTTCGTGATTCGCCGGATGGAGTCAGATGGGCTGAAGCCGGCCCGGCAGGCGGACTTCAGGACATTGATCCGCAGGGCCACGTACGACCTGACGGGACTGCCTCCCAGCCCGAACGAAGTCTTTCGGTTTCGTCAGGCCTGGGAGAAGAACCCGCAGCAGGCCTGGAAAGATCTGATCGACCACTTGCTGGACAGCGATCATTACGGAGAACGGCAGGCTCAGCATTGGCTCGATGTCGTTCGTTATGCCGACACAGCTGGCTTCTCGAATGACTACGAACGCTCGAACGCCTGGCGGTACCGCGACTACGTCATTCGGTCGTTCAATAAGGACAAGCCGTTCAATGAATTCATTGTCGAGCAGATTGCGGGCGACGAGCTTCGACCTGGTGACTCGGAGGCTCTGATCGCGACCGGACTGCTTCGGATGGGACCCTGGGGGACGCAGATGATTCCCCAGAAAGAAGCCCGTCAGATCTATCTCGATGATCTCGTACACAACGTCGGTCAGGCATTCCTGTCGATGCCGATGCGTTGTTGCAAGTGTCACGACCATAAGTTCGACCCGCTGCCGACCCGTGATTACTACGGCATGTACGCTGCGTTTGCGACAACTCAGCCGGCGGAAATGGAAGCGGAGTTTCTACCGGGTGAGAATCGGAAGGGATTTGCCGAAAAGCGAAAGCTCGTCGAAGAGTTGGTCGCTTATGCCAGAGCGGAGCAGGCGAAACTTCAGAACAAGCAGGAAGCAGCTGCGAAGAAGTGGTACGAGGAACATGATCTGCCATACAAGAACGAGAATGCCCGGAGGAAAGATCCGGAAGACAAAAAGCCGCCTAGACATGTCGGGCTGACATACGAAGAGAAGGGGATGAAGAAAGTTCGCGAGCAGGATGTCTGGATCTGGGAACGCCGACTCGAACGCTACGAACCGATGGTCCAGGCAGTGTACAACGGGCAGGATGACTTCAAGAACGGTCGTAAACTGAGGCCCGCGAAGAAGATCAATGAAAAGTGGCGCCCCGCGAATTTCATTCTTGGTGGAGGTTCGCTCGAAGCTCCGCTGAAGCCTGTCACGCCGAGAGTCCTCAGCGCAACGGCATTGCCTGCGCAACGCTCGAACGGAAATCCCTGGGAGATCACCAGCGAACTCAGCGGACGACGTCTCGCGTTCGCGGAGTGGGTCGTCAGAGACGACAACCCGCTGACAGCACGCTCCATCGTCAACCGCGTCTGGCAGTCACACTTTGGCAAGGGAATCGTGAAGACGGCGAACAGTTTTGGTGCGAAGGGCAGCAAACCGACTCACCCTGAACTGCTCGACTGGCTCACTGCTGATTTCATTGAGCACGGCTGGAAGATCAAACGCCTGCATCGAATCATCATGTCGTCTGACGTCTACCGCCGGTCCGGCAGGCCGGTCGATGTGAAGAAGCAGGCAACGGTTGATCCTGACAACAACCTGCTGGCCTCATTCCCGTCACGTCGCCTCACTGCTGAAGAACTGCGAGACAGCACACTGCTCGTTAGCGGAGAACTCAACCGCGAAATGGGAGGTGTTCCAATCATGCCCGAGATCAATCTGGAAGTTGCGCTGCAGCCGCGCATGATTCAGTTTTCGATTGCTCCGGCTCATCAGCCTTCTCGAACGCCCGCCGAGCGTAACCGGAGAACTATCTACACGTACCGCGTCCGCGGACAGGCTGATCCATTTCTGGAGATCATGAACCTGCCGAACCCGAACGAGTCCTGCGAGATGAGAGAGTCGGCATCGGTCACTCCCCAGGTATTCGCGCTGATGAACAGCGACGTGATCACTGATCGGTCCACCGCATTTGCTCTCCGCGTTCAGAAAGAGCGACCAGACGACACTGAACAGTGGATTCGTCGAGCCATACAGCTTGCTTACAGCCGCGTTCCAACTCGGAAGGAACAGACGAGTCTGCACGCCTACCTCAAGGAAATGCAGGCGTATCACAACACCCATAAGCCGGAAGAAGTGAAGTACCCGACACAGGTCGTCAGATCACTGGTCGAGGAATTCACGGGCGAGCCGTTTGAGTTCATCGAGAAGCTGAACGTCTACGAAGATTACGTTCCAGATGCCAAACCATGGACAGTGGATGCGGACACGCGGGCATTGGCGGATGTTTGTTTGTTGCTGCTGAATTCGAACGAGTTCCTGTTTGTTTATTGAATATTCAAAACAAGAGCGAGCTGATGATGACCCAAACCGCAATCCCCCGTCGCGAATTCCTGTACGGCCTCGGTTCATCCCTTGGAGCACTGGCTCTCACCGACCTGCATGCGGCTGAGAAGAAGGCTGTCAGTCCGCTCGCACCAAAGCAGCCGATGCATGAAGCAAAGGCCAAAGCTGTAATCATGCTCTTTATGGAAGGAGGACCATCCCAGGCGGATACGTTCGATCCAAAAACAAAACTCAGTGAGCTGCATCTGACCGAGTCACAACGCACTGCTGGTCTGGCTGGTGGCAAGCGGTTCTACGTCGGCAGTCCTTTCAAGTCGCGCAAGGTTGGCAATGCCGGAATCGAAATGTGCGACCAATGGATGTTTCTGGCCGACCCTGAGGTTGCCGATGAGCTGTGCGTCTATCGCGGCTGCAAGGCCGACTCGCTGAATCATCCGGAAGCACTGCTTCATATGAACACAGGCAGCCGCCTGGGTGGCGACCCGGGACTTGGTGCATGGACGACGTACGGACTCGGTTCTGAGAATCAGAATCTCCCCGGCTACGTTGTCATGACCGAGTTGGCTCTTCCACAGGCCGGTCCGGCGAATTGGACTAACGGCTTTTTACCCGCGCACTACCAGGGAACCCGGCTTCGCTCGACCGGCTCGCCGATCCTCGATCTCAATCCTCCGAAGTACAAAACCCGCGAGCACCAGCGCAAGGCCCTCGATCAGCTCGCCCTGCTAAACGCTCGCCATGCCGATCAGCATCCCGAGCACGAAGAGCTTAAGGCCCGCATGGAGAGCTACGAACTCGCCTACCGCATGCAGATGTCGGTACCGGGAATCATCGACATCGACAGCGAGCCGGAACACGTCCAGAAGGCCTACGGTCTGGAACGCAAAGAAACTTCAGCGTTTGGACGTCAGTGCCTGATGGCGCGTCGACTGGTCGAAGAGGGCGTTCGCTTCGTGCAAATCTTTTCCGGCGGCTGGGACAGTCACGATTACCTGGAGAAGGGCCACTCATCCCGCATTGCGAGCGTCGACCAGCCGATCGCCGCGCTGATCAAAGATCTCAAAGTCCGAGGTCTGCTCGACGACACTCTCGTTGTCTGGACGGGAGAATTCGGCCGCACTCCCGACAACAACTACCGAGGTGGTGTCACCGCCCTTGGCCGAGGCCACAACGCGGACGCCATGAATATGTGGTTCGCCGGCGGGGGCACAAAGCGTGGAACTGTCGTTGGCGCCACCGACGACATCGCCGCCGAAGCCGTCGAAGTCGTCCACCCCATCCGTGACGTCCACATCACCATGCTGCGCCTGCTCGGACTGGACGACAACAAACTCACCTACTTCCACGCCGGCCGCTACAAACAGCTTTCCCAGTTCGGCGGTGAACTGATCCCGGAACTGATCGCATAACGCCATTCGGGATGACGCAGCTGGCACTTCGATCCCGCGCCCGTCAACGCACGAATTGCGATCGCAGTTGATCAGCGTGACACTGGTCGTCTCGCGGGGGAGTGGACTCAGGAGAACCCTGATTTCCGGAATGTCAACGCGAGACAACGGCCTCAATCACTCGCAAAGTAAGATTTGTTTTGCAACTTGCGGAGCCGATGGGCAGTCATACAATGGCCCGATTATTACGGTCAGCGGCTTATCCAATCCGAAACGCGGCTCACGGCTGGAATCACGAGGCTCCAAGATGCACGTCATTTCGCGTCGCGAAAACGAAGGAATTGTCATCGACAACCGTTTCATCGTCACGGTGCTCGACTTCGACGATGAACACGTCCGTCTGTCGATCGAATCTCCTCACGAGGAGCCGTACTATCGTGAAGAGATCATCTCTCTCGAAGCAGAATATGCCTGATCCCGTGTCAGCCTCCGATGCTTAGCGGCGGGCATTAGCGCCACGGGCCGTATCTGGCATCATTGGCCCTCATGATTGTGTGACATCATGGGACAGGCTGAATCAGCACCCGAAGCGCTGCCTCGACACGTCGCCATTATCATGGATGGCAACGGTCGCTGGGCTCAGCGACGCGGGTTGCCTCGCATCGAAGGACATCGACGGGGCGTCCGCAGTGTTCGCGATACAGTTGAGTCCTGCGCCGACCTCGGTCTGGAGCAGCTCACGCTGTTCTGTCTCAGCAGCGAAAACTGGAAGCGTCCCGAGGCGGAACTTCGACGCTTGATGAACCTGCTGGAGCAGTTTCTGATCGAGGAACGTTCGGAAATCATGCGACAGGGACTGCAGTTTGCGACCATCGGCCGGCGCGAAGGCCTGACCGATGGGGTGATCCGCGAGATCGAACGCTCGTGCGAAGTCAGTCGGTCCAACACTGGGATGCGGTTGTGTCTGGCATTGAACTACGGTGCTCGTAGTGAAATTGCTGATGCCGCCCGGTTGATTGCCGCTCGTGTGGTCGCCGGTGAACTGGCAGCCAATGAGATCAATGAAGACACGGTGGCCGCTCACCTCTATACGGCCGGTATGCCAGACCCCGACCTTCTGATCCGGACCGCTGGTGAGATGCGGCTTAGCAACTACCTCTTGTGGCAGATCAGCTATGCGGAACTCTGGGTGACGGATAAATGCTGGCCGGAATTCCAGAAGTCTGATCTGATCGAAGCCTTACACGACTTTGCATCCCGCGACCGACGCTTCGGCGGACTGAAAGGCTGACGCTTTATGCTGGGCTGGCGGCTTCTTTTTTCTGCGATTCTGATCCCGGCACTCATTGGGGTGTTTGTCCTTGACCACCGTGCGGGAGCGTCTGCCCCTTATCTGCTGGGCCTGGTTCTGCTGCTCATCTGGCGAGCGAGTTTTGAATTCGCGGATCTTCTGAAGACGCGATCATTCGAACCGTCGTTCCTCATGATTGCGTGTTGCTCGACGGCAATCGTCGTGGCAGCCTGGAGCTGTCGCTTCAACCTGACTGTCACGGATCAGTTGGAGTCGGACCTGACGGTCGGTGCCGCGTCTGCACGTGCCATCGTCATGACTGCCGGGCTGGCAATGTCGATGCTGGTCTTTGCTCTATCCGTCCTGGCAATCTTCCTGCGGGGAGCGATCCGTTATCGAGAGCCAGGCAGGACGATGGAGACGGCCGGGGCAGAGGTTCTTGGCGTCGCCTATGTCGGATGTTTGTTGACCGTGACATGTCAGCTTCGCTGGATCAGCGGAGACCAGGCCGGTTATCTCGTTCTGGCATCGCTGGTCATTGCCGTGAAGTCCGGGGACACGATGGCGTACACGTTCGGGCGACTATGGGGAAAACGGAAGATGGTCCCGACGCTCAGCCCAGGCAAAACATGGATGGGTGGTGTCGGCGCGCTGGTCGGCTCAAGTCTGGGGACGTGGGCATGGCTGCACTGGGCGCCGGGACTGTTCTTTGACAACGCCGAGCCGTGTTCCGCTGGCTGGTCGCTGCTGTATGGTGCGATCCTTGGTGTCGTCGGCCTGATTGGCGACCTCGCCGAATCACTGATCAAACGCGATGTTCAGAAAAAGGACTCGGCAGTGCTAATGCCCGGATTTGGCGGCCTGCTCGATCTGATCGACAGCGTCATCTTCGCCGGCCCCGTGGCTTTCGTGCTCTGGCTGATTCTGCCGTTGCCGACATGGCCGGTCGTCTCAAGCTGAGGCAGCCTGAATGGCCTGTTTCAGGTTTGCACCCCACGCTTCGTTCGCGGATTCCCGCAGTACCTGTTCGCTGACCGAACTGTCTTCCAGCCGGACGACGCCGTGGTTTCCATACACCGTTACTGCCAGCGTTGATCTGTCGCCGGCGCCGATTGAGATCAACGCGGTTCGTCCGCGGTCATCGCGAGCCAGGATGTGCAGCAACTGGCCGCCCGCTCCTGTGCGGACGCGCCAGACGGGGTTCTCCAGACTCAGAATGACGTCGGTAAGACTCGCGGCCACGATCGCAGTCTCCGTCAGGTCTGTCGTGGACTTTCCAGTTTGCCAGTGGAGTCGAACATTGACGGGCTCGCCAACCCGACCGCTGCCAATTGCGGTCAGCAGACCTGTCCTCACGGAATCCAATGTCACACCAGCAGAGCCGGCCGTCAGCGATTGAGTCATTGTGCTACCTCTCTTGACCATTGGACGGATCGACGTGCCCGGGGCATAGTGCGTGTGCGTTGTACTGCCTGGTCACAATGCCCTGAAGCCTGTGAGTGTCATCTGAGAACGACATGCCTGACCGTTCGCTGATCTCGTCTGAGCGACCTGTTGTCATTGGGATGCTGCACGCTCCAGCTCTGCCTGGAAGCCCGCTCTGCGGAAACTCGCTGGCCGACATTCGCACTGCCGTTCTGCGTGACGCCGTTCTGCGTGACGCCGAGGCCTGGGTGACCGGCGGTGTGCGATTCCTGATGCTCGAGAATTTCGGTGACACACCGTTCTTTCCAGGTGCGGTCCCGGCAACGACGGTCTCGCACATGGCTGTCCTCGCTCACGATGTCGTATCGGAGTTCCCGGACGTCAGTCTCGGAGTCAACGTGTTACGAAACGACGGCTGCAGTGCCCTGGCAGTTGCACATGCGGCAAACGGGCAGTTCATTCGCGTGAATGTGCTGTGTGGAGCCAGGTTGACTGATCAGGGGATCGTCGAGGGAATCGCTCACGAACTCATGCGACTGCGGGCCCAACTAAAGGCGGATCACATAGCGGTGCTCGCAGATGTGGACGTCAAACACTCGGCGCCGCTGGCCGCCCGACCGCTGGAATCCGAGGTCCGCGACCTGATTCATCGCGGACATGCGGATGCCCTGATCGTATCTGGCGACGGGACCGGGTTGCCGGTTGATATCGAGCATCTTCGTTGCGTGGCAGAGGCGGCCAATGGCACTCCCGTGTTCGTCGGGAGTGGCGTCAACGCAGACAATGCCGCCGAACTCGCGCAGAGTGCCTCGGGCTTCATTGTGGGCACATCAGCCAAAAAAAAAGGAAACGTGTTGGCGGCGGTGGACGCTGACCGCGTGCGGCGAATCGTCGCGGCAACGCATCAGTAGAGATCGATCCGCGCGGGTGAGTAGCTTTCGTGTCAGCACGCGATTGGCTAAAAACTGGCCTCATGCACTTCTGAAGCCCGGCTGTTTCACAGGCCGGGCTTCTTTGCCATTGGGCCTCTCCGATCCAGCACTTCCAGACACAGTTCGAAATTGCCATGACGACTGACACCACCACCGCAGACTTTCCAATCAATCTGGCCGAGCTGAGAGTCCTTCCACTCGATCCCACGCAGCCAACGCTGGCGGACGAGCAGCGGGAAGCGCTGCAGTTCAATATCCAACTGTGTCGTGATGCGATCATCTTCTTCACGGCGGTCGCTGATGCGAAAGGTCTCGGCGGACACACCGGCGGGCCATACGACACCGTGCCGGAAGTCATGATCGCTTACAGCTTCATGCTGAACGCCCAACAGGGCGGAAGTCCCGATGTACTGCCAGTGTTTTTCGACGAGGCCGGACATCGCGTCGCGACTCAGTATCTGATGGCAGTGGTTGAAGGCAATCTGCCTGTTGAACGCCTGCTGCACTACCGTGAATTCGAGTCGCACCTGCCGGGACATCCCGAACGTGACTTCACCCCAGGTGTGAAATTCTCATCAGGCCGTCTCGGTCATATGTGGCCAATGGTCAACGGCGTGGCAATCGCGAATCCGGATAAGGCCGTCTTCATGCTCGGCTCCGACGGGTCGCAGATGGAAGGGAATGATGCGGAAGCGGCGCGGCTTTGTGTCGCTCAGCATCTGAATATCAAGCTCGTGATTGATGACAACGATGTCACCATCGCGGGATTTCCGTCCGACTACCTGCCCGGCTATGACGTCGCGAAAACGCTGGAAGGTCACGGGGTTACATGCGACACCGGCGACGGCGAGGACCTCGACGAACTCTACGCCCGCATGTGCAAAGCAGTGACCTGCGACGGCCCCATTGCCTTGATCAACAAACGCAAGATGTGTCCGGGCATCGCTGGACTGGAAGGTTCGAATCACGGACACGACGTCATCAAGACCGCCACCGCGATCGAGTACCTGGAATCGCGAGGTCGAACAGAGGCGGCTGACTACCTGAAATCCGTATCCAAAGGTCCTGGCAAGCCGGCACTCCGTGGTTCCGCGGGAGCGGGCAAGAACCGGTCGGCGTTCGGCACCATTGTGAACGGACTGCTGGATCAGATGTCGGAAGAGGAACGCATCGCGGCCGTGCGCGTCTTCGACAGTGATCTGGAAGGTTCGTGCGGCCTCGACAGCATCCGCAAGGAGCACCCCGAAGTATTCGTCCGCGGTGGCATCATGGAACGAGGCAACTTCTCAGCCGCAGCAGGTTTCGGCTTCGAGGCTGGCAAACAGGGCATCTTTGCAACGTTTTCAGCGTTTCTCGAAATGATCGTGTCTGAGATCACGATGGCCCGCTTGAACAAATCCAACGTGCTGTGCCACTTCTCTCACGCTGGCTGCGACGACATGGCCGACAACACTTGTCACTTCGGTCTGAACAACATGTTCGCGGCCAACAACCTGCCCGACGATGACTCGACCCGACTGTATTTCCCGGCGGATCAGCATCAGTTCAAGGCTTGCCTCGAACGCATTTTTGGTGACTCCGGACTGCGGTTTATCTTCTCGACCCGCTCCGCTGTACCGGACATTCTGGACGACAATGAGCAACCAGTTTACGGCGATGGCTACGAGTTCGTGTCCGGCAAGGACGATCTGATTCGCGAGGGCACTGCGGGTTATGTTGTGTCGTTCGGCGAATCGTTGCATCGGGCGCTGGATGCGGTGATCAATCTGAAAGAAAACGGTTTGGACGTCGGACTCGTCTGCAAAGCAACGCTGAATGCTTACGACGAGGACATGATGGGGAAACTCGCCAAAGCGCCGCTGGTACTGGTGACCGAATCCTTCAATGTGAATACAGGACTCGGATCGCGTTTCGGGACGCAGCTCCTGAAGCGGGGCTTCAAGGGCGCCTACAACCACATCGGCACTTGCAAAGAAGGCTCCGGCGGACTGTGGCAGCAGATGGGCTACCAGGGCATCGACAGCAATGGCATCCAGGCCGCAATCCGTGAACTCGCTGGTCAAAGTTAGTGTGTTCCAAGATTCCGGGCTTCGCGTCGCCAAACGTTTGGCGCGGAACAGAGCGGTAGGCGGATTTCTCCGAAATCCGCTGCCCTGGACCTGGGAAGACAGGTCGGCGTTCGATGTGGCAGCAGGTCGCGACGTCGTCTGGTCCCGATTTCGGAGAACTCGGGCTACGGCTGTGTCAGGATGACACGGACGGACCTGGTGTCCCACGGCAGACCTGTGGTAGACTGGGAACATGGTTAGCCCACAACCCACTACCACCGAAGCCGACATCCTCGCGGACGTCATCGCCCCGGAGCAGGGTGATTTCCCGCCCGAGTTCGCTCGCTCAGTGCTCGGCTGGAAGTTCAGCGACAAGGCCGCAGACCATATGGGTCGACTGGCCGAGCAGAACCAGCAGGGACAGATCACGCCACAGGGGCGCGACGAACTGGAGCGGTATGTGCGAGTCGGCAGCTTTATCAATCTCCTGCAGGCCAAGGCCCGGCTGTCCCTGCAGCAGTCCGCCGGTGGTTCCCACTGAATCATGGCGAAGGCGATTCGCAATCAGGTGCGGCAGCGGGCAGGCGACGTCTGCGAGTACTGCCGCATGCCGCAGGAATTCGACGTTCGACCCTTCCAGCTCGACCACATCCGGGCCGAGAAGCACCACGGGCCGACCGAGCTGCCGAACCTCTGCTGGAGCTGCCTCGCGTGCAATTCCTTCAAGGGCAGTGATCAGTCGGCCTACGATCCCGAAACGGATAAACTGGTCCCGCTCTTCAATCCGCGAGTTGACGTCTGGTCCGAGCACTTCGAGTGGAACGGGCCAGAACTCACTGGTCGGACAACTCGGGGTCGCGCCACGATAGATCTGCTCCGCATCAATCAGCCCGAGCAGGTCGCTCATCGGTGGAAGTTGACCAGCCTGGGCGTGTTTCCGCCGACGAGCTGACTCGCTGCGAGATTAAATTCAGACGACAGCCCGCTCCCGGTGCAGAGATGGCCGGCTACATCGGTGGCTGGAATCCCATTGCGGCGAAGCGAGTCAGCTCGATTGTTGTGGAAAGACGAACGGCCGCGACCTGTCCGTATGGCAGGATGACCTTCCGAGTGCCGAACTGGTCCGGCGTTTCACGCTCGACCACGAGTAATCCGCCGGAAACCATGAATCCGTTGAACGGAATCGCCTCGCCGAAACCGGTGACAATCATGCCGGCGCGAGGAATAGCGTCGGGCCAGCCTTCGAACAGCGATCTCCAGGCGACGGCAGGATCCATGTCTGCTCCTTCGGTCAGGCTGGGCTGGGCGTGTATCGACTAATGCCTGCGCACGAACCGGATTCAAAAAAAAATGCCCGAGCCGGTTGACTCGAGCATTCTTACTGAAACTGACCCCAAGGGGATTTGAACCCCTGTTGCCGGAGCGAAAGTCCGGAGTCCTAGGCCACTAGACGATGGGGCCGCTCGCAAGTGCGCGTAAAGTAATTTTCGTCACGGCCCTGTCAATGCTTCACACAAAATCGACTGCGAAAACGGACAATCGGAATCTCACCGTCAGGCATGACGGCTCGGAAGCGAACTACTCCACGGCTTTTTCTTCCGCCTTCGGCTCGTTGACACGAGCAGCAATCGCTGCATGGACCTCGCTGCGATGCACGGGAATCTCTCGGGGAGCTTCGATGCCAAGACGCACTTTGTCGCCTCGCACGTCGACGACCGTCACGACGATAGAATCCGCGATGACGATGCTCTCGTTTTTCTTCCTCGACAGGACCAGCATAACCACCTCCTGAAGCGACCGGCCAAACCAGCCGCGAGCTAATTCCGTGCCTAACGTAACCCGAGATCGAAAAAAGTCAAGGACCAGGGGATTTCGCAAGCGAAATGGCCGCATTGGCGCATGTGGCCCGACGGCTCTCGTCTCCTTTTTCTGATACGCATCGTGGTGGCCAGATGACGGACCGCATCGCGTCTGGCCGACATGATGCGAGAATTGCCTCGAACTGGTCCAATGGCCCAAACTCTGGTTAAGTTGCGCGTCGATTTGAGAATCGCGTTGTGAAATTCAGGACACTTCATGCTGGCCTCAAGTTCCGCTCAAAAGCCGATACGCAAACTGGCTTTGGCGCGGATCCGCAGCTCACCGTCGCTCATGCGGCAGTACCGTCTGGCACGCGGTGGTTGGCGATTCTATGCGCTGAAAATGGTCGCCGGTTTCGCACTGCTGCTCATTCCTGTTCTGCTCACGATTGTGCCCGCCGTGGGTGGCTGGCAGTTGACTCAGTGTCGTGACCGAGTGTCAGGACTGGGCACCATTACCATCGCGGCTTTTGTTGCCGCCGTGGCTGCCTTGATTCATGGAAGCTGGCTGCGACGGGAATTGACTCGCTCTGTCAGCGTCGCTCTGCTGGGTCAGCTTCCGTTTTCGGACCGTCGCTACCTGCGCAACCGGGCGACCCTGTCGATCGGTATGACACTCGTCTTTCTGTTTGTCTGCCTTTCATACGTCGGCGGGACACTGTTGTCGTTGAAGCTCGGACCGGCGGAAATGGGAGCGCTTATCGGTCTGGGGGTCGTCGAATGGGTGATGGTTGCTTCACTGACCGTTCTGCTCCCCGTGTGGTTGCCTCAGGTGGCTCGGGAAGAAGTCGTCGGCGGCATGCTTCTGCTGGCTCTCGTGTTGTTGGGGGGCGGAGTCATTGTATGGCTGTTGGGAATAGCGCAACTGCCTGCGGGTGAGGTTGTTCTGGGAATCCTGCTTGCCGCCACGCCGACGGGCTGGCCGCTACGAATGATGCTCGACGGGGTCCTGCAACCGCAGCCGGGAGCCTGGTGGTTCGCCGTGCCGACCGGGCTCACCGTACTGGCGGCGCTGGCGAGTTATGCCTGGCTTGAACGCCGCTACGTGGTTCGCGAGGTGACGATCGAGAACGGAATGCTGGGCGTTGCTGTCGGCGACAGGAATTGGCGACTGCTCAAGTCACCGGAAGAGGAAGATGCCGCAGCCGAAGCGGCAGAATCTCCGCTCGCCTGGCTGCCGCGTCGGTTATCTCGCGGAGACGAGGATGCTGAACTCAGCCCGGCGGAAGCACGCGACCGTGTCCACGCCGCGGATTTTCTTGAGCGTGACGCGTGGACCTCGGCTGGCTTTCTGGAACGCCTTGTGGCCTCGATTCTGACTGAACGCGAGCGGCAGGCTGTGGAAGTGATGACCGGCGGCCGACCGTCATGGACAAAATCTCTGATGATTTCCACCACGGTCTCACTGGCGATTGTCATGCTGCTGTTGCTGGCCGACCAGGCGTTTCAGTTCCGGCTGATCGCGATGGGCGGACACGTCGCGTTCTTCGGGTTGGTCGCAACGATGTCCGGAACATGGAAGGCGGCGATCTGGAAATCATCTGACGGGCATGTGTGTCCCAGCATGGCTCTTTTGCCCGTCAGCCAGTCGGAAGTCGAGCGACTGGCGATGGTTCTGGGGGTCATTCGGGCCTTCTGTCTTTTGCCGTTCGCGATCGGTGTGACCGTGATGATGACATTCGGCCTGACCGGGCGGCCCGAGTTTGTCATGAGCATTTACATCGGTGCGAAAGTCGCACTCGCGTTTGCGGCACTTCATCAGTGGTGGTTTCTCGCTGTGCAGCTCAATGTCGCGACTCCGTTTCCGTCTTGGGCTTGGCTGACCGACCTGCTGGTCGGGGGCATCTGTGTCGTTCTGAGCATCGCCGGGGCGGGCGGCCTGTTCGTCGCCGGTCAGTCAGAAGGCTGGTGTCTGGCGGCGACCGCAGTTCTGTTCGGCAGCGGGTGGGTGGCCCAACGGTTCCAGCATGCGCGACTTCTGAAGGATCCGACCGACTTCGTCGTGTCCCAGACGAGTGCGTTTCGTCTGGATCAGCAGATGCGGAGAACATAGCCAGTGAGTTCCCGCACGTCCGACAGACCGAACCGATTCCTCGATCAGGTCGGCTCTGGCCTCGCCGCATGCGGCGTAAAAAACACCAGAGTTCTGGTTGCTGTGTCTGGTGGCCCTGACAGCGTCGCCCTGCTCCGAGCACTGCTCGCAATACGCGAGACCACAGGCATCCAATTGTGCGTTGGACATGTCAATCACCGACTGCGCGAACGCAGTTCTGATGCCGACGCCCAATGGGTGAGCCACTTGAGCCAGACGCTCGATGTTCCCTGCGATATCCGAACAGTCGAGGTTATTCCCGGAAGCGACTCCGGAGAATCGCTGGAAGAATCTGCTCGACGCATGCGGTACGACCTGCTGACAGCAGCAGCCGAAGACGCAGACTGCTCAGCGATCGCTGTCGCCCATACGGCCGATGATCAGGCCGAGACCATTCTGCACCATCTCGTTCGTGGAACGGGCATCACCGGACTCCAGGGCATGCCTCGAACCCGGCGGCTCAGCGACGGCGTGCGCCTCATTCGACCGATGCTTGATGTGTCACGCACAGAGGTTGAAGCGTGGCTCAGCACGATTGACCAGGAGACACGGATCGATGCGAGCAATTCCGACACGACGCTGACCAGAAACCGCATCCGCCACTCGCTGCTCCCTCTCCTCGCCAGTGAGTTCAATCCACAGATTCACCGCGTCCTTGGCACGCTCGCGATTCAGGCAGGTGAACTTGCAGACTTCGTGGGCAAACATGCGGCTGCACTCGTCAATGATATTAAACTGATCGCAACTCCGGACTCTTTGCGGATTGACTGCGACGTGTTTCGCGATCAACCGACCGTTCTGGTGCGTGAAGCACTGCGTCGGATCTGGCAGAGCCAGGACTGGCCGCAGCAACGCATGGGGTTCCGTGAATGGCAGAGGCTGGCTGAAATCGCGATCGAAGGCGGCGCGGCATCTCTACCCGAGCGTATCGATGCGCGTCGGCGTGGATCGCTGCTGGTTCTGACTCGCACACACGAGTCATCCCCTTGATCCGAAAACTGTGGCGACATTCCTTTTGGCCTTGGAATATGAGGACAAAACGCACCACCGTCTCCGCGTGCGTTGAAAGTCGAAGCTGATACGATTCCGCAATCGAGTCGCGACCGGAATGCCACTGGCCGGGCTCGAGCCAGACTTGTTTATACCTGCTCCGCACCTTCGTCGGGGCGTCTGCCAACGCTGTCTTGATCACTAAGGAAGAACGTGACTCTCCCATCAGTAAAGATCATCTACACGCAAACTGACGAAGCTCCGGCACTGGCAACGTATTCTCTGCTGCCGATCATCAGAGCGTTTACACAGGCCTGTGGCATTGTCGTTGAGAAACGTGACATCTCCCTGGCAGGCAGAATCCTTGCCAGTTTTCCCGACCGCCTGACGGACGACCAGAAGCGGCCCGATGCGCTCGCCGAACTGGGTGAGTTAGCCAGGACGCCTGAAGCCAACATCATCAAACTTCCCAATATCAGTGCGTCCATTCCGCAGTTGACTGCTGCGATCAGGGAACTGCAGGCGCACGGCTACGACATCCCGGACTTCCCGGAAGAACCCGAAACGGATGCGGAGAAAGAACTGCGAACACGCTACGCCCGTATTCTCGGCAGTGCCGTGAACCCGGTCCTGAGAGAAGGCAATTCTGACCGACGCGTAGCCGGACCGGTGAAGGAATACGCGAAGAAGCATCCCCATTCGATGGGCGCGTGGACCGCAGACTCGAAGACGCATGTCGCTCATATGCAAGACGGAGATTTCTTTGGCAGCGAACAATCGCACGTCATGGCTGAAGCAGGAACGGTCCGCATCGAACTCACGGGCGACGATGGCAGCGTATCCGTCCTGAAAGATTCACTCTCGCTGCAGGCTCAGGAAGTCATTGACGCGTCGGTGATGAGTCGTCGGGCTCTGCGTGAATTCCTCGCCGCAGAATTCGACGACGCGCAAGCGAATGACGTGCTGCTTTCGCTACACCTGAAGGCCACGATGATGAAAGTGTCCGACCCCATCATCTTTGGTCATGCGGTCAGCGTGTTTTTTCAGAGTGTCTTTCAGAAGCATGCTGCTGCATTCGACGAGCTCGGTATCGACCCGAACAACGGCCTGGGTGCCCTGTGCAACAGGATTACGGAACTGCCAGAAGCCCGGCAGGCTGAGATCAGGGCAGACATCGAAGCGGTGTATGCGTCCCGACCGAAACTGGCGATGGTGAATTCAGACAAGGGCATCACCAATCTGCATGTGCCCAGCGACGTCATTATCGACGCCTCGATGCCGGCTGCCATTCGTGCCTCGGGTCAGATGTGGGGACCTGACGGTGAGCTGCACGATACGAAGGCCATCATCCCGGACCGCTGTTACGCCGGTGTTTACCAGGCCACCATCGATTTCTGCAAAGAGCACGGTGCCTTTGATGTCACCACGATGGGAACCGTCTCCAATGTCGGCCTGATGGCTCAAAAGGCTGAGGAGTACGGTTCACACGACAAGACCTTCGAGATCCCGCATGCGGGCACTGTGCGGGTCATCGACGATTCAGGACAGGCAGTACTTGAGCACGCCGTGCAGCAGGGCGATATCTGGCGAATGTGCCAGACGAAGGAAGCGCCGATTCGGGACTGGGTGCGTCTGGCAGTCAGCCGCGCCCGCGCGACCGGAGCCCCCGCGATTTTCTGGCTGAATCAGGACCGTGCTCATGACGCGCAACTGATCGAAAAGGTCAATCGCTACCTGCCCGAACACGACATCGACGGCCTCGACATTCGCATCATGACACCCGTCGAGGCGACTCGACTGACATGCCAACGAGCCAGTGATGGCCTCGACACGATCTCGGTAACCGGCAACGTTCTGCGTGATTATCTGACCGACCTGTTTCCGATTCTCGAACTGGGTACAAGCGCCAAGATGCTCTCGATCGTCCCGTTACTGGCGGGCGGCGGACTGTTCGAAACCGGAGCAGGCGGCTCAGCCCCAAAGCACGTACAACAGTTTGTCGAAGAAGGTCATTTGCGCTGGGATTCGCTCGGTGAGTTCCTCGCCCTGGCCGTGTCCATTGAAGACCTTGCTGCTAAGACCGACAACGGCAAGGCGCTGGTACTTGTTGAAGCGCTCAACACGGCGAACGGACAGTTTCTGGACAACAACAAGTCACCCTCACGCAAAGTCAACGAGCTTGATAATCGAGGCAGCCATTTCTACCTGGCCCTCTACTGGGCCCAGGCACTCGCAGCTCAAGCGCAGGACTCTGAGTTGCAGGAACGCTTCAGCGGTTTGGCACAAACGCTGGCTGCTAACGAGGCCGTGATTCTCAACGAACTCAACGCTGCCCAGGGGCAGCCGGTCGACATCGGTGGATACTTCGATCCCGATCCCTCGAAAGCAGAAACTGCGATGCGCCCGAGTCCCACATTGAATGCCGCAATAGAGGCAGTTCTCGCTGACTGATGGCCTTGTCAGTCATCCAATGCGGACACGCGCGATGTCACCTCGTCATATAAGTCCACCGGCAACGGACCTTGTGCACTGGCAGCCAGGTTTTCAGCCAGATGAGCAGGATCACACGTCCCTACGATCGTCGTGTGGCAGTGCGGGTGCGCAAATGTGTATCGCAGAATCAGTTCGGCCCGCTTCACTCCTTCGGGCAGAACCTCGTCGAGATTCGCACGAGACCAGACATCGTTCAGTGCGGGTCGCTGGATTTCGGCATCCGGTCCGCCCTGCGCGATGCCTCCCCGGATGATAATTCCCGCACCGGTTTCCGCGGCTCGCGTGATCAGGTCATGATGTTGAGGAGCCAGGCACGAATAGGGGATCTGGAAAGTGTCAAACACGCCCAGGTCGATGAGGCCAGGTAGATGTGGCAGGCTGCTGGAAGCTCCGATGAATCGGATCAGGCCCTTGTCGCGAAAACCCAGCAGCGTGTCGATCAGGCCAGCCCGCTGGATCGTTTCAGCGTCGCCTCCGTGGAATTGCAGGATGTCCACATGATCTGTCTGCAGACGCTGCAGGCTGGTCTCGATGTTTCGCTTCAGGACGTCCTTTTCCCAGACGTGATCAATCTCAAGATGATCGTCATGCTGCGTGTACACGCAGCCGCATTTTGTCGCCAGGTGGAATTCGTTGCGGCGCGAGCTGATGTACCGGCCAATACGCTCTTCGCTGATTCCATAGTCGGGCGAGGTGTCGATGAAGTTGATACCGGAATCGAGCACTGCGTTCAGGAACTCGTCCGCCGCTTCTTCGCTCACGACGCGCACACCCCACGTCCTGGGCCCGCGAATTCCCATACTGCCGTAACCGAGCTGTGTCACTTCAAGGCCAGTCCGGCCGAGAGTCTTTGTAATCATTGCCGTCAGTTTCTACAGGACCGTTATCTGGCCCTGATTACTTGACTTTGCACAAAGCGCCGAAGAACGGACCGCGGATGACGCTGATTTGGCGGATGTAACGGATCAGCGAACATCCGCAAAATCAGCGTCATCCGCGACTTCTTCCTACGTGTCGCAGTCCGTGGCCAGATGGAACAGGCAGTCGCCTCGTTCGACCGGTCCGGGAACACGTCGGCAGATGATTGTGCCGTCGTGTTCGAATTGCGTAATGACAGGTTCTCGCCACGGAGTCTGGGGCACATACACGGCCGCCGCTGGCTGACCCGCTTTCACGTCGTCGCCCAGATCCACCAGCGGCTCCCACACTCCATAGTCAGGACTGTAGACGTAGTAACTGGTGTCGCGCACTTCCATCATTCGAGTCGGTGGGAGATCGTCGTCGACGATCATATCCGGGACGCTGCCGAGATGTTTCAACACACGTCGGACACCCCGTTCTGCCACGTTCAGCGAATGAACAGACGTGGTTCCCGACCCGCCCAGTTCCGTTCCGATCGCAGCAACTCCGCAACGCTGAGCGCCGGCCAGCATGGTGCGATCTTCGACTCCGGCAACTGCGTAATAGGACAACGGCGCGGCGAACACATTCAGCATCGCTTGTTGCCTGGCGGCGAGTTCACCGTCTTTCGCGCGCTGAGCAAGTGCACTGGGCAGATACATCAAAGAACTCCCGCCTGAATGCAGATCGACGGCATAGTCTGAAATCGCAAGCAGCTCGGTCTCGATGTAGTGCGCGATGGCTGACGTCGGCCGCCCGTCCGGATCGCCGGGGAATGATCGATTGAGATTCAGGTCATCAATCGGTGACGTCCGCAATCCGGCGATCGCAGCTGGATAGTTCGCGGATGGCAGCATGATGATCCGGCCGCAGACCATGTCAGGCTCCAGTTCCTGACACAGTTTCATCAACGCGAGCTGCCCTTCGTACTCGTCACCATGATTGCCCGCGGTTAACAGGACGGTCGGTCCGTCACCGTTCCTGATGACAATGATCGGGATGGCGATCCATCCGTATGCGGACCGATGCACCGAGTGTGGAAGCCGCAGGAAGCCTGTTTGTTTGCCATCCTGATCGAAGTTCACTTCGCATGTAATGCGGGTCTTGCTTGTCATGTGTTGTGCGAATTCCGGAACAAAGTTTGTGGGGCCGATACTCAAGAAACAACGATCCGAGGTCCCCTCTCCCCCGCGGGGAGAGGGTTAGGGAGAGGGGGATCGGACAACCGTTTCGTGTGGATTGTCAGATTGACTTTGGTTCAATCTCTGTCGCGAGTTGCTCGTTGTATGCGAACAGAGCAGGAGTGCCACCGGTGTGAATAAACACGACATCTTGATCGGATGAGAAGCGGCCATCGCGGATGTGGTCAATCAGGCCGGCCATACTCTTACCGCTGTACGAGGGGTCAAGCAGAATCCCTTCGGTGCGGGCCAGGAGCGCGATGGCTTCCAGACACTCTGGCGTTGGAACGCCGTAAGCAACTCCAACATACTCTTCCGTGACATTGATGTCGGTGGGTTCCAGTCGCGTCTTGATTCCCAGCCGTTCTGCCGCGCCGTTGGCGATGTCTGTCATGACGGCTTGAGTATCCCACGGCCATACGATTGGTGTGATGTGCTGAACAGCAAACGTCTGCCCGAGTGCCACGGTAGCCAGAGAGATTCCCGCTCCGGTCGAGCCGGCCGAACAGACGTAAAGTGCGCTCGGCGTCACGTCCGCCTGAGCGGCCTGTTCGAGTAACTCAATCACTGCAGTCACATAGCTGAGTGCAGCCAGAGGTTTCACAATTTTCGGCAGGCGCTCATACACCCGGCATCCCTGACCACGCAGCCGATCGGCGGCCAGGGCAATCTTCGCATCAACGTCCGGTCCTTCTGCTTCGTCAACGATTTCGATACTCGCTCCGACAAGGTGGTCAAGCAACAGATTGCCCTGCACAGGGTCAGGTCCGTCAGCCGGTTTTCCTCGACCGAGTACCAGATGACACGCCAGTCCAGCTTTCGCACAGGCTGCCGCCGTCTGTCGGCAGTTGTTGCTTTGAACTCCGGCCCCCCAGACAACCGTGTCGGCGCCCTGCTCCAGAGCGTCGGCAATAATGAATTCGTTGTGGCGAGCCTTATTGCCTCCAAACGCCAGACCGGTGCAGTCGTCTCGCTTGATCCAGACTCGCGGACCGCCCAGAGCCTGCGAAAACCGCGGCAGATATTCCAGAGGGGTCGGCAAATGAGCGAGTGGGAATCGCGGCAACTCGGCGAGACGTTTAAGTAAGTCGTCAGCCGTGTAGACAGCGCTGGTCTCTGTCATCGTTATTGAGCCTTGGTGTCAGTCGTGTTGATTCAGTTCTGGCGAGCTGGCGCCGTAGGCCTGCTCGTGATCGGCAATACGGGATGCAGCGACGTCACCGCGATGGATGACCAAGCGATGGCGCAAAACCAACGGCTGCTCAGCCGACAGCGGAACGGGATCGCGTCCCGGATACGCGACATTCTCCATACCATAATGTCTGAGTACACAGCTTGACTTTGGTTCGATCTCTGTCGCGGGTTGCTCGTTGTATGCGAACAGAGCGGGAGTGCCACCGGTGGGCGCGATTCTGAATCGTCTGGGTTACCGTCTGCGTCGGGTTCAGAAGGCCCTTCCCGAAAAAAAGTCCCGGAAACAGACGCGATCTTCGAGAACGTGCATGGCCGACGAGCCGCGGCCGACGGAGATGACAAGGCCAGTATCAGCAGACCTGGGAGGAGAGTGCGGCGCATTCGGTCGTCCGATCTGGCAAGGCGTTGCTGTGGAAACAGAGAGACGGTGCGTCAAATTGTTTCACGGATCCGACAGTTTTCACAGCGTCGAGATCAATCGACGGTCGCCAATCCGTCCTGCGGCAACGCGTTGGTCGAAATCACGTTCGGATGGCCTATAATCAACAATTCCCGATGCCCGCCCGACGCACTCGGACTGAACATTCACGGTCTTTGATGTGTCGGCAAATGCTGTGTTTTCTGTCTTTTTCGTTCCGGTCACCGTCGCAGTCATTGCGACCCGTCAGGCAAGAAGTCGCTGATGAGTGCTCAAAAGAACCTCTTTGACAAAGTCTGGGAACTCCATTCGGTCGGGACGCTTCCGTCCGGACAGACGCAACTGTTCATCGGGCAGCATCTGATTCATGAGGTCACCAGCCCCCAGGCTTTTGAAATGCTGCGGGATCGAAAGCTCACGGTGCCGTATCCCGAGCGGACAGTTGCCACCGTCGACCACATCATTCCGACCGATAATCAGGCTCGGCCGTTCCTGGACACACTGGCCGAAGACATGATGTCGGCAATCGAACGCAACTGCCGCGAATTCGGCATCGAACTGCTGGATCTGGACGACGAGCGACAGGGGATCGTCCATGTCGTCGGTCCGGAACAGGGCATCACACAACCGGGTATCACGCTGGCCTGCGGCGACAGTCATACCAGCACTCACGGAGCCTTCGGCGCGATCGCCTTTGGCATTGGGACGAGCCAGGTCGCTTATGTTCTGGCGACTCAGACACTTGCGATGCAGAAACCAAAAGTCCGACGCGTGGAGGTGACGGGCAAACTGGCACAGGGCGTCTTCGCGAAGGATGTCACACTGCACATCATCCAGAAGCTCGGCGTGCAGGGCGGCGTCGGATACGCCTACGAGTACGCGGGCGAAGTCTTCGACCGAATGAACATGGAAGAGCGGATGACCGTCTGCAACATGGCCATCGAAGGCGGAGCCCGCTGCGGCTATGTGAATCCGGACGAAACCACTGTTGAATACCTTCGCGGTCGCGCAAGAGCGCCGCAGGGCGAAGCGTTTGACCGAGCGGCCGAATGGTGGCTGAGCCTCGCATCGGGTCCGGACGCTGAATTCGACGACGTCGTCACATTCGACGCCGCCGACATCGAGCCCACTGTGACGTGGGGCATCACACCCGCGCAGTCCGTGGGTGTGTCGCAAAGCATCCCGGCCGTCGCCAGTTACCCAGACTCGGAACACGTCCTGATCCGCGAAGCTCTCCAATACATGGGCCTCGACGAAGATAGCCCGATCGAAGGCACAAAGATTGACGTCGCGTTTATTGGCTCGTGTACGAACTCGCGAATGTCCGACCTGCGTGAAGCTGCCGAGGTCGCCCGAGGGAATCAAGTAGCTGAAGGCGTTAAGGCGCTGGTCGTACCGGGTTCACAGTTGATCGCCAAACAGGCCGAGGCCGAAGGCCTGCACGAGATCTTTCGGGCAGCGGGATTCCAGTGGCGGGCAGCCGGTTGCTCGATGTGCCTGGCCATGAACCCGGACAAACTGCAGGGACGCGAAGTTTGCGCCTCGTCCAGCAATCGGAATTTCAAAGGCCGCCAGGGCAGCCCGACCGGTCGTACTCTGCTGATGAGCCCGGCGATGGTCGCGGCCGCCGCTGTCAACGGTGCCGTGACCGACGTACGAAAAATGCTGGAACCGGCGGTTGTCTAGTCGTGGGAGGATATGTCGTGGGACGAGTACTCACGGAAGCCACAATTGAAAACATGCGAGATCTTTGGGCGACTGAAGACGGTCAGCTTGAGGACGCAGACGTACGGCGTGTCGAGGTGGATGACGCGCTGGTCGACACCGGCGCCACCACGCTGGCACTCCCGAGCAAGTGCATCGAACAACTTGGTCTGAAAAAGGTCGCTCAGAAACAGGCCACATCCAGTCAGGGTGTGGGACCTGTCAACATTTACGAAGCGGTCAAACTGACCGTGATGGATCGTTTCTGTACGGTCGATGTCGTTGAAGTGCCGGATGAAGTTCCGATACTGATCGGTCAAATTCCGCTGGAAATGATGGACCTTGTGGTCGACCTGCAGGGCAGGCGACTTATTGGCAACCCTGCCCACGGTGGTGAGCAGGTTCTGGAACTCTACTAAGGATCGCTCAAGAACTGACCGTCCAATGTCCCCTCTCCCCCCTGGGGAGAGGGTTAGGGAGAGGGGAATCGGACAGTCAGTTATTTCTCGAGCCAACCCAGACAAAACAATAGAGAAAACGTAATGAGCGAAATCCGCGAAATCCGCGAGATCACTGGAACTGGCATTCCACTGTTGATGGACGACATCGACACCGACCGCATTATCCCGGCGCGTTACCTGCGTTGTGTGACGTTCGATGGTATCGGCGAGCATGCGTTCGAAGATGATCGGCAGCAGGACCCGAATCACCCCTTCAATGACGAGCGGTTTCAGAACGCCAGCGTGCTGATCAGCCGTCGCAATTTCGGCTGTGGTTCCTCGCGCGAACACGCGCCGCAGTCGCTGATGCGATGGGGCATCAAAGCGATCATCGCCGAGTCGTTCGCTGAGATCTTCTTCGGCAACTGCACGTCACTGGGCATCCCGGTCTTGACCGCATCGACTGATGACCTGCAGGCCCTGTGCGACGCGATTCAGAACGACCCATCCGCCGAGATCACCGTCAGTCTGGAAACGCAGACTGTGCAGATCGGCGACCAGTCGTTCTCCGCCAGCATGCCCGAGTCGGCCCGGTCGGCCCTGACAACAGGCAACTGGGATTTCCTGGCTCAGTTACTGGAAGGCAAGGACGCGGTTCAGACGACCGCATCGCAGTTGCCGTACGTCAGTGGGTTTGCCTCGTAGTCGCCGGACATTACGTTTGCGACTCAGGAGCCTGTTCAAATGAAAACACTGATCGTTCTGCGACACGGCAAGTCAGACCATCCGGCCGGAGTGACAGACCACAAACGCAGCCTGGCCGGGCGAGGCACGCGGGACTCGACACGAGTCGGTGAGGTCCTGGTCGAACGAGGACTCGTTCCCGACATCGTCGTCAGTTCGAGTGCCAGACGAGCACACAACACAGCCATCCTCGTGGCCGAGGCCTGCGAATACGACCGCGAGATCGTGACCACGGACGGTCTTTACGAAGCGTATACCGGCGACATCCTCGAAGTGGTCCGCTGTCTTCCGGAAGAACACCAGATCGCTCTGATCGTCGGCCACAATCCGGGCTTCCATCGCTTCGCTGAAATCATGGGGGGGCCTGTCGACGGATTCCCCACGTCGTGCTGGGCGCACCTGGCAATCGACATCGAACACTGGGAAGAAATCGAGGAAACGTCTCCCACCCGACTTGAAGAGCTCTGGTATCCAAAGCTCGAAGGCTGATCGATGCTGTTCGGAACGTCTGGGTCTGAGCGACAACCGCGTGCCGTCGTCGGAGAGAGTTGAGAGTCACCAACGCAACCGGTTGAAAATTGGGACAACCGATTTTTGTGTGCCCGGCGAAATACGATCCCGTACAGCAATCAAGTCGGCTTGCGACGCAGGACGAATGTTGGGAACGAGCCGTAGTGCTTGGCCCAGGCGAGTTGCTTGACGTAGTCGCAACTGAATTCGTCCACCCGGTATTCGGCGCATAAGGCAGCGAACGCCTCACTGGCGTAGACCTCTCCCGGAGGTGTCCTGGGCTCCAGCCGTGCAGCGCGGCTGACGTGCGTGCCGGTATAGTTCTGCTGGTTGGTAAACGGGTCCACGCAACCGAACACAGGCCCGGCATGCAGCGCCAGTCGGATATTGAGATTCGCGGGCAGCTGCTGCTTCTGCCACTCGTCGTTCGTAATCTGACGGCGGACGAAGTCGCAGATATCCAGTGCACACAGGCCCGCCGCGCGGACGTGGTCGAAGACCAGGTAGAGTCCATCTCCCCACGTATTTCTGACAACGTTGGCATCGCCGTACGTGCGGACAATTTCGGCGATTGGAGTCATGAAATGCTGCAGGAATCGACCGACCTGTTCCTCGTCGAGCTGGCTGAAATTGACCGCATCTCCGAACAGCATGGCCATGATGCGCGTGCTGGTGACAGGGCAGTCGGGGCCTTCGCACACAATATCGGGCGGCAGCGGATTCTTCACGATGGGCAGCACACCGGTGTGATTGGATTCAGCCGTTGACACGTCGACCTGATCCACATCCATGCCCAGACTGCGCCAGCGTTGCACGACACTCGCTGTGCCTCCCACACCATCTCCCGGACTGCCATCCCACACCACCAGTCCGACCGGCTCTCCCGCGTTGCTCCCGAGTTCCGTGGCCCGCACCGTCGCCAGACCGTGCAGGATCAGGTTGGCATAGTCATAGCCGATGCCGTCTCCCTGAGTTCTCCGGGGAGACGCGATGACCACCTGAGTCGCCCTCGACAGGACTTCGTCAAACAGCGTTGACCATTCTTCCCCGGCGAACGCCACACTCTCGGCTTTGAACTGATCCTCATCGTAAGGTAAGACGATCCGTGACTCGCCACCGAGTTCCTGAACGGCTTGCTGGAACAACAGGTCCGCTCCGCACGCGGCCGACGAATAACCAATCAAGGCCCGGTTGTCAGTCAGCCAGGTGCGGATTGACTGTCGGACTGAACCGGCAAGCGCGGCCGGCAACCTCGCCGGAGTGCGATTCGGCCGATCGATCATGTGCCCGGCGAAGACGACAACACGCGGGATCGGCAGCCACTGGTCGAGCAATCCGGCGTCGGTGTTTGAGAGACGTCCCTGAGTTGTCCAGTAGTCGAGCAGCCAGCCAGCCTGGCGACGTGTCGTGTTGATGTCGCCGAAATTCCTGGGCGCCGCCTGATACGCCGCCTGGTAATGCTGTCCTGCCTCATCGAGTTCTCCCAGATTCAGCGCGACTTCTCCCAGAGTGGCCAAGTGCCAGTACGTCTCCTCCGGGCTGACGTCCAGGCTTCGAATTCGCTCCAGGTCGGCCAGGCACTCCGTCTGGACGTGGCGAGCGATGCTGTCCGACTCGGCCGTTTCGTCGAGCAGACGTTCGAGCGTTGCGACGTTAATCGCAGTCCAGAATCCATCGGACTTCGCGGAGGCCTCGCGGTAGATCTTCGCCGACGTTCTCAGCAGGTCGCGCCGTTCGGTCTCGCCGCTGGGATGCAGAAACGCCTGGTCCTTGTATGTCCGGGCCAGAATGCCAAGCGTCTCTTCGTCGAGATGACCATCCTCCTTGAGCTTCAGGAGAACCTGCTGCGCGTCGTGAGTGTTGCCCGAGCGAGCCAGAGCCAGACCATAAATCTGCCGCAGGCTGATGTCTTCGTTCCACAGCAGGTACGACTGGCCGGACTCATCTGCTTCCGCGAGTTCCAGTGCCGCCTGGGCCACCTCCCGAGCGAGCGGAGCTTCACCCAGTTTGAGAAAGCGACGCCCCAGGTGTTGGTACAATTCCGGCAGGCACCGCCATGCCCGATCCTCTTCGCGCCGCGAGTTCCAGACCTGCAGCAGTGTGGGGAGTTCAAGAGCGACCTGCTCCTCGGAGGGTGCTTGCGAAGCCTGCTCCCCAGCCGCACGCAATTGATCAAGTAGCTCCTCCGCCGCGGCTGTGTCACTCGCTTCGCTACCCGTGCGAACGTGTTGCGCACCGGACGGCATCGTAATTCGGTAGCCACGTGCGACCACGAACTTCAGTGATTCCAGGGCGGCGCTGCGGTCGTACTGCTGTTCCGAACCGTCCAGCTCTTCGTACGGCACCAGGCACGGATGCTGCTTTGCGTTGTCATCCCGGGTGGCGCCCCAGACCCAGCCGTCATCAATCCGTTGCTGTGCCCAGACGTCGTGAGCATGCCGGGCGATTTCCTCGGTCAAGTCACTGATATCAGATGACAGTCTGACATCAGAAGTATCGACTGGTTGCGGCTGGTACGTCATGTTGGCAGCTCCATGAATAACGGTGTCAGGGTCGCTCGGCTTGGCAACTACGCGAGTTTCAGATGAGTCGATCAATCTCAGAAGCGTCGCTCACGTGATGGAACGTAGCAAAATGCGCGTCGATTTTGTGTGGTGCTGGAAGCCGGCGTTCTCCAGATGCCAACGTCCCCTGCATGAAACCATCGTCCGTGTGGTGCAGTCCGGCGATGTGACCAAGTTCGTGTGCGATCACACTCAGTAGATCGATTCGGTCCCGAACGGAAGGGGCGAGAGCAAACCGTGCACTGTCTGACAGACTGAATTCGTTGTGATTCATGGGGGAGCTGCCCACGAACCATCCGACACCGGACGCATTCACATCAATCAGAATCCGAGCCTCTTCCGCTCGTCCCAGTATGCCCGTCGGCAGGTCTCTGACGACGATGTCCACTGCACGCAATGACTCGGTTGCAGACTCGTCCAGACCGGCGGACGCGAACAGCTCCACCGCCGTATCCGCCAGGTCCCGCAATGCCGATGCGTCGAGTGGGTCAGCCGAGACATTCGGATTCCCCCCAGGGTTTTGGGCAGTCGAGGCGAGACGGAGGGCGTTTGTCGGCCGCCATGCAACGGGAAAGTTTCCCGCATAGCTCTGGCGATCTGGTTCGTCGCGAGAACGACTGAAGTTGTTCGCAAAGACGCTTACATCCCCGAAACCGACAACACCGTTTCGATCAAAGTCACTGCCGAACGCGGAACCATCCGTGCCGACACTGCCACCGAAGGCTGCTGCAAACAGAGTCACGTCGCCGAAACCGATGGTGCCGTTGTCATCCAGGTCGAACATCACCGGCCAGATTTCCGGAACGAGTACAGCAAGAGTCGTGTCAGCCTCAACTCCACCGACCGTCGTTGTCGTGACATCAGAGGTCACAAACCGCGCCCCCAGTGACGGCAGAATGTAGGCACCAAACTGATTGTTCGGCAGATCGTCCGCAACAGCGGATACGAAAGAAACGCGTCCCAGCAGGACAAACTCATCTCGACCGGCGTCCGCGATGACAGTTGCCGCGCTGAGATCAACAATTCCGTCGTCGTCATCGACACCGGACACCTGCGACAGCGAAAAACCCGGACCGAATTCCGCACTGTTCGCCGAAAACAGATTCACGTCGTATCGCAGATTCAGACTGTACGTGCTCAGGGAAGACGTATCGTCGTTTGGAGTACTCGCCCAGATTTCGACAAAGAAATCATCCCATTCATCCAGAAAATCAACGTCTGTCGTCAGGTTCGCAACGTGTCCGTTCGCATCCGTGGGTGTTGCCGACAGCACCAATCGTAAATCCACTTGCACCGGAGACGCCTCTGTAGATTCCATGTCATCTGGGTTGATCAGCGTGTCCGAGCCCTCGTCACCCTGCAGCAGGTCGATCCCCGCCCCGCCGATCAGTCGATCGTTACCGGGGCCTCCGAAGAGCATGTCGTCCGCGTCACCACCATCAAGCAGGTCGCTACCAGCCCCGCCACTCAGTCGATCGTTGCCGGCACCACCACGAATCACATCATTCGCATCACCACCGTCCAGAACATCTTGCCCGTTCTCACCGTTCAGTTCGTCGTCGCCATCTTCGCCAAACAACTGATCGTTTCCCTCGCCCCCAAAAACAGAATCATTGCCATTGCCACCCCGGAAGATGTCGTCGCCGCCTTCACTCTCCAGGCGGTCATTACCGGCCCCGCCAGACAGTTCGTCATCGCCCGGTCCACCAAAGATCACCTCATCCGGGTCATTTCCAACGACGGTGTCGTTACCGTTTCCACCGACAAGGAAATTCACTGGTCCGCCGCCGCCAGAGATGCTGTCGTCGCCGTCGCCACCAAAAACGACATCAATGTCGCTACCGCCAGTGACCGTGTCGTCGCCCGTACCACTCAGACCTAACGCGGCCAGGGTTCTGTCCAATATCCCGTTCGCATCACCAAAGATCGCACTGACGAGCGCGGCACCGAACACATTGAAAAAGTTGAAGGATTGCCCGGTGACGGTAATCGTATCCCCCAGGACTGCATTGAATCCGTTACCGGCACTGATTAGATCATCACCAGACCCGCCAATGATGACGTCCAACCCCTGACCTCCGGTGATCGTGTCGTCGCCATCACCAGTAGGTATCAGGCCAGGGGGTGAGACGATCCGCCCGTCCCTGATGTCGTCGAAATTGATAGCGCCGGGGACGTTGAAGTTGAACGTGTCGCCCAGCAGCAGGTTGCCATCGTCACCGCCCGTCACCGAGTCCGAATCGATGCCACCAGCAATGACGTTGAAACCGGCGTTGCCGCGAATCGTGTCGACGCCAGCGTTGCCAGACAGGATGTCCAATGTCCCACCGCCGCCGTCGATAACATCGTTTCCATCACCTCCAGTCGCGATTGTGAATCCATTGCCGCTCTGCTGCAGCACGTCGTTCCCGGTCGCCGCGAGGCCGGGCAACTCAAAGCTGGTGTTGATGGACTCGAAGTTCTCTTCGAGTGTGTTATCAACCGAGACGCCCGAAAAGTCGATCACAATTTCAACACCCAGGTTCACGGAATCGCCCAGCATGAAATCCACCAGGCCCGCACCGGTCAGAGTGTCATTGCCGCCGCCACCCACCATGAGATTGAATCCGTCACGGGCACCCGTCAGCCGATCGGCACCATTCCCGTCCTGAACAAGACCAGTCGCGATCCCGAAACGCACAGGCAACAGACCGTTGAAGTCGAAGGTGATCACCGACGTCGGGTTGACCGGGACGCCCAGAAAACGAAACCCATCGCCGAACAGGATGCTGCCCAGACTCCCCGGTACGGTTGATGCTTCCAGGGTGTCGTCGCCGATGCCACCAAACATGATGCTGAGGAAGGACTGACGGGCCGTGAGCGTATCGTTGCCCTCATTTCCGATCAGAATGTCAACAAAGCTGGCTCCAGCACCGCCATCGCCAACGTCGTTGCCCTCACCACCGACGATCAGATCGATACCACTTCCGCCGTTAATGACGTCGTCGCCAGAACCATTCTGAGAAAACTGCGGTGTCCCCAGCAGAGTCAGGAATCTGCTGAAGAGACTTCGGGACTTCGTTTTCTTCGTTTCCTGCGTTTGCGGGCTGTCGTTATTGGGGTTGCCCGAGTCGTCACTGCCATCGAACACACTTTCGAAACTCACTTCACTCGGACCTGCGGTGAGGTTGAACGCGTCACCGAACAGCAACCCTCCACCGTCACCGCCGGTGAGCGTGTCGGCGCCGTCACCTCCAACAAGCACGTCGAATCCACCGAGCCCGCTTAACGTGTCCTGGCCGGAATCCATGGACTCCAGCGAGACTTGAAACGACAGCTTGCCCTCCCGGAAATTGGAAAGGAAATTTGTGAAACCATCTTCGCCGTTGAGCGCGAAGGTGAAACTGTCACCAATCACGACGTCAGCGCCGGCGCCACCCGTGACGCTATCGTTGCCCGCTCCGCCAACCAGAATGTTCGCGGTACTTCCACCGGTGATGATGTCGTTCCCGTCTCCGCCGACAGCAACCAGAGAGTCTGTGTCGCCGGCATTGATCGTGTCGACTCCCCCGAAGCCGAACACCACATCGACCGTCCCGCCGCCCGTGTCGACGTTGTCAGCGCCGGCACTGCCGAACACCAGATCGAACCCACTGCCACCAGTGATCTCGTTGGTGTTCGATCCATCACCGGGCAGGCCGATGGCTGTCTGGAACACTAGCCCCTGCGTGAGCAGGCTCTCCGCATTGTCCTGACTTGAGGAATTCAGAAAACTGCTGAAATTAAAATTCAACGAACCCGAGACAGTGAACGCATCGGCGAAAACGATGGAGCCGCCGTCTCCGGACTCCAGCATGTCGCTGCCGCCGCCGCCGAACAGCACGTCGAAGTCTTCATCGCCGAACAGCATGTCCGAACCGGTTCCAACAGGTCCGAGCGTGACGCTTCCCAGTACGATTTGCTGCATTGCCAGCGCATCGAGAAACGACGTCAGCTCCGGACCGGTGAAAGTCGGGCCAAACCCTTCACCCAGAAGCACGTCCGTGCCCATGCCTCCATGCAGTTCATCATCGCCCGCGCCGCCAACAGCAAAATCGTCGCCGTCTCCCAGAACAGCGATAACGGAAACCGTCACAGCAGAATCTACCAGCACAGCGTCGCTGCCACTGGAAGTGACAATCAGAATATCGGCAGCACCTGCCAGAGTGACGGACGACGACACATTTCCGTCGTCCAGTGTCAGCACCAATCCGCCGGATTCGACATCCACCTCGTCATCGGTGCCGAATGCTGAGCGTACGGCAACGCGTTCAGCACTATCCCGCTGGTAGAATCCCTGGAATGCGATGTCATTGTCAGTCTCAGTTGTTTCCCGCAGCTCTGCATTTGAGTCTGCCACGGCGAGTACAATTTCCACGTCCTGATCGAGAAGTGCCTGTTCCAACGCGAGAAACGTCGCATCGCCACTGTCAGCCAATGCCGCGACATCGATGACTAAGACATGCCTGCCCGTCGACAGCGCCGCTCCTGAAGATTCTGTGGCCCCCGATTCGTTACGCAGCGACAGTGCGCCATTACTGTTCTGGATGAGGTCGCTGGAAACTGACAACTCGCTTCCAATTGCGAGATCCGTTCCGGAATCAAAGGTCCCGTCGTCGGAATTGAAGAAAGCCAGCGAGAATGGATCGGTCAGGTCAGTGGCCAGCTCATATGTCAGTGCAAGTCTCGACGGGTCGTTTTCAAAGTGACTGAACGAATCGATCATGACGTTGTCCGCGATCGATGACCTACCCAGCACAGCGGCTTCAGTTCCCGTCGACATGCCAACAATAGTGGCCACGTCACCGAAATTGTTGACCTCGTTAATCTGATTGATGGTCGACACAGTGCCGCTCAATCCCGTAATCGAATCCCCGACGGCAAGCGCCAGGGCAGGATCGAGGACGGTCAGTCCATCCACTGCGAGGTTCGCTGCGACATTCACATTGCTCACGTAAAGTCCGAGCTGTCCCGACTGCTGCCCTGTCGCAACGAACGACACAGTCAGACGTGTCGGATCCGCTGGAGCTGTGACCAGTGATGTGCCGATGCCAACGAGGGCATCAGTACTGAATGAGGAAAACCCACCTTTATCCTCGCCCATATCAAGAGTGCCATTGCCGTTGTCATCTTCGAACACTTCGCCGGGATCGAGGAACGCGTTCCCCGATATGCCCGCAATCCGCTCGATCACTGCGGCACCGCCGGATTCCACGAATGCGAAGATTCCAGCACCGGGATCCAGTCCCAGACTGGCAGCACCTGCTGCGGTCAGATCACCGAAAAACGTGACGGCATTTCCGTCATCTGCGATGCCAGGCCTGATTCCAAGATTTGACCACGCACCTCCAGTGGTTGTCGCAATGGTTGTTTGCGTGTCAGTTCCCGTGATGTCATGAAGAACGATGCTTCTGGCTGTGCCCACACGTGCGGCGACGACAACACGATCTCCGTCTGCAGCCCGAAACCGGAAGAACGACCCGGACGGCAACGACGTGACTTCAGAGAACGGGCTGAACGCGTCCCGAGCATCTACCACCTGATCACTCAGATGAATCTCGAATGTCGAGTCTTCGAGTCCTGTAAATGACAATTGGCCATCGTTGGCGATGCTGGCAATGCTGGATAGCGCGTCGAAAAAGTCTGAAGGCGGTGAAGGAGTCGTTGAGCGAGCGATGGTGGTGAAAAATCCGGGATTATTGGCGTTCCAGATACGCGCTCTTCTTCCGCCGGCAATCGTATCGACGGCCGCGATCTGATTGTTGTTGTTGATCTGTAATTCACGGCCGTACGTCCGTGAACTGCTCGGAGAACCGAAGCTAACGATCTGCGGCGCCGATCCGCTGCCCGCGAAATAGACGCTCTGGCCTGTCGAACGCGAACCCACAAATGCGATGTTTCCCGAATCGTTTACTGAAACGGCAGCTTGAATGTCTGTGAGGCTGTTCTGGCCGGTCGCGGCCAGGACTTCAAAGTCAAACGTGCCCGTGAGCATACACCGACATTCCAGCCGCTCGGCTGCCTGGCGAGGGCTTCCGTTAACAATACGCTTGCGTCCACGAAGCCGGCGTGCGAAACGTGACCGCCGGATCGTCGGGACCATATTCTTGACCTCAATATCACGAATTGTCGCGCCGACCGGATCCAGGAATCTGAAAATGATGTCACTGAATCCAAGCCCGCCGCCTTGTATGAACCAGGACCGCAATTCAAGTGTGATTGCGGTCCAACTCGCCAATACTCGATGGAGCAGCCACACCAGTGTACTTATGTCGGAAGCAATTCATCTTGCGGTCACATGCCGCACATATCAAGCAGCACGACTGGCTGACATGCGGCCGCACTTCCGCATCCGCGGCAATGATCGGCCCAATACGAGTCCCGTTGTTGCCGGGCCGTCAGTCAACGCGTGCTTTTCAGTGTGATCAGACATACACCATAGGTGAGAAACGACGGTGTCGTCAGTGAAAGCGTCCGGCCCTGTTGCTCGTACTTCAGAGACTTGCGCCCATCGGCGTCTGGATCCAGGAACGTGACTCGATCGACTTTCTCACCTTCACCCAAGGGTAAGCGAACCGTCACCTCAGGTGCTGCGATTGGAGCCTCTCGTTCGACCACGGCGCGACCGCTCGCCTTTTCTTCGTGGTTGTAGTTCACCAGATGAACAACGTACGAATCGGCGCGCCGGTAGAGATGTGGCTCGACCGTATAGGGCGCCGTAAATCGGGCGTGACGATCGTTGAGTGCCCGGTGCAGCGCATCGTGAAATGGCTGAGCCTCACTCGTGCCGCCCGTGTGAGGTTTCAGGCCGCTGACCACGACGGCTGCGATCTTCGACCATGCCGGATCACTCGCGTCCCGGGCAGTGCGAGGAACGGCAATCACCTGGCCGCCTTTGCTTTGATACTCGGCCAGGCGAGCTGTCTCTAATCCGATCGAGTCCGCGACGATGACCGCTTTGTAATTCGCAAGCTCCACTGTGCTGAGCAGATCATCTGGCACGAAATCGAACTGAATGTGCTCCGTCAGCATTGTTCGCCCTGCGACTTCGATCATCTCCAGTCCATCTGCCCGACCACGATGCGAGGCCGTGCGCGGATGAACGAGCAGCACATCTGAGACTGGCTGCCCATTTTGATCCGCGTACAGATCGGAGTGAGCCTGCACGAACTGCATGTATCGCAGCATCACGCGACGGTCTTCTTCAGTGCGATACGGCACTGCGATTGCGCCGGCCATCATTCCCAGGGCGGCAGCTTCAGCCATCATGTTACGTGGGCGGTAGAAGTCGTACTTGTTAATCACGTACGGCTTTCCTCGCGCGAAACTCCGCAGCAGTTTGGCATACAGCGTGATATCGGCCAGAAAGCGCTTCTCAAGCTGCGTGTTCTGGCATGTACCCCAGTTGCAGTACCAGTAGAAGTCTTCGCCCTTGCCCCACAGATCGACTGGCAGACTCCACCGTTCGTTGGCCGATGCGTGACCGAACGTGGTCATGTCCCAGACCGGGATGTGTCCACCATCCAGATGCAGTTCGTCGAAGTACGGCATGTGATTCCATTGAGCCAGCAGCAGATCCGGCTTCATGCTGCGTCCGAAATCAACGAACACGTCATCGTAAGCAGACTTGATGGCGTGCCGGGCATACTTCATGCCCTCGAGTTCCAGTGCACTCGGCAGGTGTTCGTGGTCTCGATGATGTCCGTAGACAGCCGGCAATTGGTATTTCGCGAGGTTGTTAATACCCAGTTTCTCATTCAGCCCCGCCTTGTCGAACCGGTGTGACAGCCAGTTGCGGAAGCCGTTCTGGCAGTGTGAACACGAGGCCTCAGCGTGCGAGTGTTTGTGCGACTCGTCCTTCTTCGTCGCCCTGGTTGCGTCGTTGTGTGCGCGATCCTCCGTTGATGCGGCATGACAGAACGGGCACCCACATTCGCCGAACATGTTTCGATGCGTAATAAAGCCATCAATGCCTGCATCGATCATTGCTTTGACGAACCCTTTTTCGACGGACAGCCAATGCGGGTTCACGGCGCAGCCACGCGGCGCGTGGGCTCCTGACTGCTTTGCAGGCGGCATGGTTCGGATTTCCAGGAGGTCGATGCCACGGGCGTCCGGCTTCCTGCCCAGCAACTGTTCGTCCCAGTGGTTCTCGAAGAAGTCGACAAATTTCATCGCTTCGTCCGGCGTGTTGCCCACGTTGAGTAACTCGATCATGCCCACAACTTTGATGTTGCTGCGATGCATGCGGGAGAAGATATCCCGCCACTTGCCGAGCCATTCGCGCCGATCCTCCTGAGCGACAAACTGAGGTGCGCCGAATGCTCCCATCACAATGACTTCCGGCTTCATCGATTCCGCGAACTTCAGAAACTCCTCGTCCGGCAACGACAGCGTTCCCACCAGCATCGTGCGGAACTGATGCAGGCCATCAGCACTCGGGTTGTCCGCCGCACGCACCGATGAAGACTGCGGCAAACCAGCCGCCAGAAGGACCACTAATGATGCGAAGGAGTGATTCATTGAGACTTCCTTTAATCCACGAAAAGCACGAATGACGCGAAAAAGAAAACAGGATTGAGCGATGCCGATTTAAGACCCCGTGCTCATGTTCTTGTGATATCTGGCAAACTCAGACTGCCGCCCATCCAATCAGAATGCTTCAGTTTTGTTTTCGTGCGATTTCGTGTCTTTCGTGGACCCTCACGCACATCGCCCAATCCGCATTATTCGCTGGCTTCTCGAATGACGATGCGCTGGGCCGGCTTGACGTGCTCCTGAGTGACGGTGGTCTTCGTCGCGGGAAAGAAGACTTCGACCTGGTATTCCGGTGCGGCGAACCGGCCAAGCCCGAAATGAGCTTCCAACTGCGACGCGCGACCGTACCCTGCGCCTGACTGAATGTGGCGTGTTGCGACCAGCGTTCGCTTGCCTTTGACATCCGCGTACAGCCGCACCCACGCGCCAATGCCGTCGAGGTTGCTGGTCACGCCAACCGGCTTGACCTTCAGCCAGCGCTGGTCATCCGTGTTGTTTCGATAGAGAACAATGTTCTTGTAGAAGTTGATCAGGAGCAGATCGAGGTCCCCGTCGTTGTCGAAGTCGGCCGCAGGCACACACACACAATTCGCCTCGAATCCGACGCCCCATTCCTTCCGCACCTCGGACCAGCTCTGTCCGTCCTTCCGAGTCCACATGGGATTGCCGCCTTTGTGCGTGGCGAATTTGTTGCCTGTGGGAATTGCGTCCACGCCGACGTAAATATCCAGCCAGCCGTCGTGGTCCAGGTCTTCGATGATGGCGTCGTGCGAAAGAGTCTTGTGCAGCAGTGTTTCTCCCTGTGTGACCTTGAATTTGCCTTTCCCGTCATTTGCCAGCAACAGGTTTGGAGCCACCACATGTCCCTGACTGATCAATTGCGGCTCCGTGGAATTCGCCCCCGACAGCCAGGAATCGGTGGTCTCGTAGAGATCGAGTCGACCGCGATTCCAAAGATCGGCAAACACAACGCCAACCGATGACGCCTTACGCGTGGGCCCGTGCGTTGCCGTGATGTCCTGAAACCGCCCACCCACGTTTTTCAACAGCGTGCTGACCTGCGAGTCGTAATTCGTGACGAACAGGTCATCGAATCCGTCGTCGTCGATGTCGCCGAAAGCACAGCCAAGACTCATGGCGTCCGGAAGGGCAAGTCCGACCTGTTCGGCGATGTTGGTGAAGGTCCCATCGCGATTGTTGCGGAACATCACGCTGTCCGAGTACGGGCACGTCACAAACAGATCGAGCCATCCGTCGTTATCGATATCCGACCAGGCACAACTGCGTCCGGGCACGGTCATCAGAGTGCCTGACTCCGCCGTGACATCCTTGAACTTTCCGTGCCCGAGGCCGCGATAGAGGCGACAGTGTTTGCCGGGGGCGGCCTGACTGTTGTCTTTCCGGTTGAATTCCAGGGACGTCAGGAACACATCGAGGATTCCATCTCGATCGTAGTCCCCGGTCGCAGCACCGGTGCCCCAGCCGGCAAACGTTTCGAGCCCAGACCCTTTGGTGACATCCTCGAACCGCAAGTCGCCAGCATTGCGAAACAACTGCACGGCGGGCAGTCCAAAGCAAACCACAATAAAGTCCAGCCGCCCATCGCCATCAAAATCCTCAACGGCGACCCCATGCACCTTCTGCTCGCCATACTGCGGCTGCCCGGGCCGCGGCACCGTGTTCAATCGAATCCCCGTCCCCGCGGTGACATCGGTAAATCGATCCACGGCGCATGCGGTGTCGATTCGAGAACCGCACACCAGCGATGCCAGCAGGCAGACCAGTCGTCGCATGACAGACTCCCAATTCGATTCCCGGTTGTGGACACGAACGGCAGTGATGTGTAACGACCCGTTCAGCGGGCGTGAAGGCGTCGGCCGTTGGTGTCAGCCGCGTCCTGTCAGTACAAAGTCACCGTATCCACCCGGCGGTTCGGAGATCACCAACTATGACCAAGGCGCTACCACTGTTCCCCACTGCCGTCATTGGCAGCATGCCTCGACCGCAGTATGTCAAAGATCTGCTGGCAGCGCGCACGCAGGCTGGCGGTCATCCCGATGCAGAACTGCAACGCCGCACCGATGATGCCGTGCGGTTTGCGATTGGACTTCAGGAGCATGCCGGGATCGACATCGTCTCAGACGGCGAATGGCGGCGCGAGACTTACATCGACGTCATTGCCGACATGCTGGACGGCTTCGAGTGGATTGAGCGGGACGTGTTCGGCTACCACCAGGTGGTCACTCGAAAAGTGACACCGAAGTTTCCCGGCATCGTCGCCCGGGAGGCACGGTTCCTGAAAGACAACACCGACCGGCACGTCAAAGTCGCGTTACCATCGCCGTACCTGATCGGCCAGCGCATGTGGGAGCCGGATCATTCAACCGATGCGTACCCGACGCGCGAAGCTTTCTGCGAAGCTCTGGTCCCGGTGCTGCGCGAGGAACTGCTGGCCGTCCGCGAGATCGGCGTCGACATCATTCAGCTCGACGAGCCGCACCTGTGCGTGTTGGTGGACCCCGAGGTCCGGGCAAAGTTTGAGGACCCGGAAGCAGAAATGAGACGCGCCGTCGAATACATCAATGCAATTGTCGAAGGCGTTGAGGGCGTGACACTGGCCGTCCATCTATGCCGTCGCAACTGGGGCCGCCAAGGGTGGGGAGCGGCCGGTGGATATGAAGCGATCCTCGAACACGTCAAGCGACTGGACGTCGACCAGTTGATGATGGAATTCAGCATTCCAGTCGCGGGCGACGTGGCCATCCTGTCCGAGTTGCCCGAGGAATTCCGGATTGGACTGGGCTGCGTGGATGTCCGTTTTCCAGAAATCGACCAGCCGGAACAGATCGTCGAGCGCGTCGACAAAGCACTCGAACACATCGCGGCAGACCGGTTCACCTTGAGTCCCGACTGCGGCTTCTCACCCGGCAAAGACCACGGCATCCCGCTCGACGAATCATTCGAGAAACTGAAGAGCCTGTCAGCCGCTGCCCGCCTGCTGCGCGAACGAGCGTGATCGCCACCGAGTCTCGGCGTCGGTAAAGAGCTCAAATGAGAGATTAATCTACTCCCGACTGCTGCCATTTAGTCCGTCACAGTCCAACGCAATCTGCGGACGCATGTGGGAGAAGCCCTCATCACTGTTTCTGCTCAAGATCTTTGATCTTTTTGAGAGCGATCTTCAACTGCTCCTCTACGACAGCCTTCTGCTGGCTGAGTTTGACAGCTTCCCGGTCTTTCTCCTCCGCGATCAGGCGTAGCTTCTTAGCCTCCTCGAAATTCTTTTGTGCAATCAGCTTTTGTGCTGCTTCGGCCTCCTTGGCCTTTTCCGCTTCGATTCGCATCTGATCGGCGATCATGCGTTCGCCGTCAGCAGTAACACGCTGCTTTTCAGCCTCTTCAAAGTTTGTCTGAGCGATCTTTGTTTGCTCCTTCACAATTCCTTCCTGCTTAATTGCCTCGGCTTCGTTGATTTTTGCTATCTTCTCTTGCTCAACGGCGATCGCCTTTTGAGCCGTAGCTTCAAACGCCGCATAGACAGCCACGACGAATAATGTCGACATAACGACGGCAATCACCGACACGATCCACAGGACGAAAGTATGTCGCTTGTTCCTGCGAAGACGTGAATGTTCCTCCTCGATTCGCCGCTTCCGAGAGAGTGCCTCAATCGACTTCTTACGTAACTTCCGGTGAGTGGGGTCGTTCGGGTCGAGGACGGACATGCAAAGGTCAAGGTCGCCTTTCTTAAGAGCACTTTCGGCGTACGCGAGACGTGCGGTCGATACGCCGATTTTTGCAGTCTCGTTCACGGGCCACATTTCGTACGCCTGCTCAAACTGGAACATGGTGCGAGCATAGTCATCGTAATTATCTGAGCCCCTGGCTTTTGCCAGATTGGCCTCGCCAAGTTCTGTCAGAGAGATGCTCTCGATATGGGCAGAGTACTCCTTCATGGCAGCTTCGAAGTCGGTGACCGTCTGGAAACGTACGTTGTGCCGCCGTGCCATCGCAATCGCGCAGATGGCGTCCAGCTCGACGGGGATCGTTGTGTCGATTTCCCGAACGTGCGGCGTCTGGCCGGTTGCAATGCGGTGCAGCATGGCGGTCAGCCGGGAGCCCACGTATACGGACTTGTCCGGTTGGTGAGGCGGCTGGCCAGTCAGGATTTCGAACAGGATCGCGCCGAGTCCGTAGATGTCAGTCCGCTCATCCATGTGCTGCACGCGACCAGCGGCCTGTTCCGGCGACATGTATCCTGGTGTGCCAAGTCTCTTTCCCGCCTGCGTCGCTTCAGTCCAACCGTCTTCTGTAACGACGATTGGCGTCGAGTCTTCGTCGTCGCTGTTCACCTGACGGGCCAGACCCCAGTCCAGCACAATGGCTTCACCGAATTCGCCCAGGACGATGTTCTCGGGCTTCAGATCGCGATGAATCACGCCTCGGGAATGGGCGTACGCGATGGCGTCGCACACGCTCAGGAATATGCGAATCAGTCGCCGTTCTGAAAGCGGATCGTCATCACCGGCCTGTTTCCGTTCGTGATGCTCGCGAATCGTTTTGGAGAGTGTCTCGCCCCTCACCAGTTTCATTGTGTAGAAGGGTCGCCCCTCGTGGTTGATCTCGTAGACCGGGACGATGCCCGGATGCTGCAACTGACCGGTAATCTGCGCCTCTTTAATCAGACGTCGCACGGCTTCACTCGAAGCTGAACCTGGTTTGATCTCCTTGAGCGCCACCTCGCGCGACAGGTTGTTGTCCCGCGCCAGCCAGACCTTGCCCAGGCCACCCGTGCCGACTTCATTGATCCATGTGTAGCGCGACTTTGGCTGCTCAGATTCGTCGAGCGTCTGACCGATGGTCTCGATCAGGACCGGTGCTGCGGATGGCCATGAGCTGAGCGACTGCTGGACATCGGTGTCTCCCACCTGGGTCAACAACGCATCGCACACATCGCCTCTGGTTACCGAATTGAGCGTCACTCGCGGATCGTTCTGATGCTTCGCCAGTTTACGCGCGGCTTTCTTCTCGATGAAGACTCGATCTTCAGGCGTGACCCAACCGCGTTCGGTCAATTGATCGGCGAGTGATTTCGACTTGTCGGTCGCCCAGGCACGACATGCGGACGTGAGCTGCTGCAGATCGAGCAGCTCATCTTCAAATGCCAGAACGGCAAACAGCAGGTGTTGTTCGACGGACATGATGGTCAGGGCTTTCAGCAACGTGTGGTCGGAACTACAGATGGTGTCCACCCATGATGCGATCTGGTCACCACATCCGAAAGCCACTACGCGTCGTGCGAGTTGCCCAAAGCCGCAAGACAAAGTTTGTTGTTTGTCCCAATATCTTCCAGTCGTTCGGAACCGTGGATCGGCGCCGATGTCGACACCCATCCGCATTGCAAATGCGTAGAGTCTTGTTTTCTTGACAAAGTCCTGGGCGATCGCAACCGGAAGCGTTAGGCGTAAGCGCGGCGTGTGACAAGCGGGCCAAATAGCATCTGCGGTGTGCCGGCGCGGAGAGCTCAGAACAACGTGAGCACTGAACAACTCCAGGAGTCGCCCGCGCCGGCACACCGAATTGGTACTTTGCTCCGCTTGTCACACCCTGCGAAACTCACCGGCTCTTTGGGTTACGAATTCGGTTGCGGCCAGGGGCCAGGCCAGGACTCTATTCTCCAACTGCGCGATCAGGGATTCGCCGGTTCATGCGCGGAACCGAGTAGTCGATGAATTTCTGCATGCGCGTCCTGCAATGGCATCGGATGGCCGTCCTTTGCCGGGACGTTTCCCACTCGGTCGATTAGGAACACGGCCGTGACTGGCTTGTCCGCCGTGTCGTCGTAGCAGTTCCACGATCGGTGGATGCTGTGATCCGGGGGCAGGTCGGTGACCAGTGCGAACGAACTGGGGAAACCCGCGGTGCTGTTCTGGGAAGGTAACGCCGTACTGATCGCGGCCACGTAGGTGTTCGTTCTTTTCAGGTCGGCCGTGTGTTGAAGTAAATGAGATAACACTGGGTCCGCGGCGGCGCCTTTTTCTCCGTCAAAAAACACGATGAAAATCGTGTGGCGACCCAGCCAGCCGTGCAGCCGGAACAGCGATCTGGTGGAATCCGTGCCTTCGAACAACGGCGCCCGCATGACCGCGACGGACGATTGAGTCGACCGTCTGCGGGGCGATGTCTGGGGTCCGTATTCGACGGCGGCATAGATCAGTAGCGCGGCAACAGGCAGCACCAGAATGCGCGGACGGAATCGACTTCGTGCAATCAAGACTCTGACTCCTGGGTCATTGTTCGAGTTGTCATCGATGTGGCCTGGTTCACGCCATTGCGATCTTCGTTGTCGGCGATGACAGGAATCGCCGCGGCGTCCAGTCGCTGTTCCTGGACGACGTATCGTGTGTGGCAACGATACGTGCAGATGCCACAGCCAACGCAATTATCCGGATTGACGAACGGCGCCAGAATCGTACTCATCTCGTCGATCTCGGAATCGGTAAACCCCTGCGATTCCAGTTCTTCTCGATCGACCGGCAGTTGGATCGGTCGCATGTCGATCGCGTGATAGCCGGCCTGTTCGCATTCGGCGAAACACAGATCGCAGTCTTCTCGGCCATCTTCCCGGAACGGCAGGCACGTTTGCGTATTGACGACCGCCAGACCCATATGCGTTTTCCGTTTGCGCAGAATGTCGAGCGGTTGAATCGCTCCAGTCGGACAGACGAGCGTGCAGAAGTTGCAGTCCTGATGACAACCGGCGTGTTCGGGATGCGCGACCGGTGTCCACAGCGAATCCAGGCCGTGCTCCAGCCCCGCCGGATGCAGCACGGGACCGGGACAGACCTTGAAGCACTCGCCGCAGCGAATGCACAGATCGAGGAACTGATCCTCCGGCACGCTACCCGGCGGGCGCAATGGCCGCGGTGTGTCGGCGGGAATGGCGGAATCTACCAGCATGGTGAGTGCAGCGGTCGTTCCCCCAGCGACCCCGGCCGTGAGGAATCCGCGGCGTGACACGGGCCGCGGCTCGACGGGCGGATCGTTGAACATTTTCAGTTCGACCGTATTCCAGCGCGTGACAAACTTGATGGCATCGACCGGGCAGGCGCCGCCGCACGTCTGACAGTAGGTGCAGTCGTTCGTGCGGGTTGTGAAGTCTTCGTGAATCGCATCGAACGGACAGGCCTCGACGCATTTGTTGCAGTTGATACACGTGCTTTCGACCTTCCGCTCACCCACGCGGAAGAAGTTGAAGACGGACAGCAACGCGCCGCTCGGGCAGACGTATCGACACCAGAACCGTCGACCCAGCAGGCTCAGTAGAAACACCGCGGCGAACAGCCCGATCGACAGCCAGAACGTCCAGCCGACGGGTGGCAGGTGACTGCTGCCCTTGATGGCGCCCAACTGCAGTCTTCCGCCAGTAAACAGCAAGCCGCGAGTCAGCACGGGAATAGCGGAGAAGTACCCCGACGTCAGTATTCCGCAGGCTGACGTCACAAGTACTCCACCCAGCAGGTAGTACTTGAAGTGGACCCAGCCGCCCTTCGGTCCGTTGTCCGGCAGATGGAATCTCTTGAAGTGTCGCCCGATCGCCCAGTCGAAGACATCGATGAGTGTACCCAGTGGACAGAACCAGCCGCAGAACGCGCGGGGAACGAGTACGCAGAGGGCGACGATGCCGACCATCCACCAGAGCGTCGACCAGTTGAGGACTTTGCCGGCGAGCGCCGTCGACAGGCCAACAAGTGGGTCGATCAGCAGAAACGTCTCAACGGGAAACGACTCCTTACTGCTGAATGTCTCGGTCGAAAAGTGTTGCGAGTACGGCCAGCAGACGTGGAAGAACGCGAAGAGGAACATAAGCAGGCAGATCGCCTGGACGGCTCGGCGCAGCGGTGAGAATCGAGTCACCGGGCCGATGCGATCCAGCCAACGGAATGCCAACCCTCGCCAACCCGTTCGTTTGCTCTTCTTGAGGAACGGGAAAAAGACGTCAGCCGCTCGCCGCGTCTTTGCCATCAGTGCTCCGGTTTCACGGTCATGGACGACAGCACGTCGGCCAGTTGCGATCTGGCCTGCTTTGAGCCAGTCGTGTCATCTTCCGGAGGAATGGGTCGAGTCTCAAGCCGATCGTTCAGGACATCGTACAGGCGACCGGTGTCGTACAGCTTGAAGCGTTTCGTGCGGGCGAAACGCACGAGTCCGAACTTGTCCTTGTCCCAGCCGGGTCGCGGATCGTAGTGGCAGAACACCCAGTCGCGCGGGTTACCCTTTCGGCCCATCAACTGAGGCAGAAAGCTGCGACCATCGATCACAACGTCGTCCGGCAGCGGTTTACCGGCGGCTTCCAGTACGGTGGGCAGGAAGTCGGTGGTGTCGACCAGGTCTTCGTTGATGCCCGGACTGATGCGACCGGGCCAGCGAGCGATCATGGGCACGTGAGTGCCTGCGTTTGTCGGCGATCCCTTGCCGCCCAGGACGTTGCCGAAGATCGATCGGGAAACGACTTTCCGATCCGTTCCATTATCGCTGACGTACAGAATCAGCGTGTTCTCGCGCAGGCCGAGTTCGTCCACTGTGTCGACGACGCGGCCGATGACTTCGTCCATGTAATTGACCATGTCGGGGAAGTACTTGATGTCGCCACCAGATGTACCCAGCGGAGGATGCATCTTCTCTTCGACGCCCCAGTCGTTGCTGCGTGGCGTTGGCACGAACGGCCAGTGCGGAAGCGTCATTGGGTAGTACACGAAGAACGGCTTGTCGTCCCTGGCGTGACGCTGCATGAAGCTCTGAATGAACTCGACCCAGACGTCTTCTCCGTAACGGCCTTTCGTGTCCTTGCGGAATGCGCCGTTTTCGAAAATCACAGGATCGGCAAACCGCGGACCTTTGAGTTCGGTGTGGCCGGTGTGCCAAAGCGAGTACTCGTCGAACCCGGCGTCCTGGACCTGCATGCCCTTGCCGCGTCGCAGTTCCGAGCCGGGGTAATCCGGAGGGTCGTAACTCTGCAGTTGCCACTTGCCGGCGATGCACGTGTGGTATCCAGCGTCTTTCATCCAGTGGCCGATTGTCTTTGCGTTCGGATCCAGGCATCCGAAATACAGCCAGTTGCGGTTGTTGTAGAGCCCGGTCATCAACTGGATGCGCGTATTCGTGCAGAGCGGTTGCGCGTACGCATGAGTGAACCGCACACCTTCGGCCGCCAGCCGATCGAGTTGCGGCGTGCGGTAACTTGTCCCGCCGTAGCAGTTCAGGCCTTCGACACCCAGGTCGTCGGACAGGATCAGAACGATATTGGGACGATCCGCCGCCGATGCCGCCGCCGCCAGGATCAGAAGCGCAAGGCCGGCCGTCAGTTGTCTAAGCATGAGTTTTCCTGATGAGGGTCCGCGACAGAATAGCAGGCCGTCTTGCTGGTACACGTGATCCACGGTACTTTCCCCGCCCGCGCCGGCAATGGATTGTCGGCTTTGATTAATTGCGGAATCAACGGACTCAACAGAGGCGCAAGGACGAGCATGCTGAAGATCTTCCGCCCGGACGAAAATCCGGAGACGTCTGACACGCCCACCTCGATCGAGACAGGCTCTCCAGATTCGGTCGAATCGGGCCGCAACTCCGGCCAGCCGATCATCTATTCATTCGCCGATTGGGTTGACCGGTTGCGCAGCGGTCCTCGAAGTCTTGTCGACCGGGCCCGGTCGATTCACGCCAACGTCTGTTGCCCGCAGTGCCGTCATGCGTCGGTTCTACCTCTGATGCTGAACGATGGCCGCACCGATGCCGCGGGACAGGTCGTTCCCGGAACGGCTTCGCTTGTCGGATTTCATTGCGAAGACTGCGACCACGAATGGCCGGCAACGCGATCTAATACAGCGAAGATTCGCGTGTAGCGTCACGACGCGGTGATTGTGCTCCTGCGGGATTTCTGATGTAGCGAAAGTCGCCAGGACTTTCGGCCGAAACTCTTGGCGAGTTTCGCTACCACTCGGTTCCGGTTCGGCCGGGTTGTGCTCCTGCGGACGATAACCATGCTGATCGTCCTGGTTGCGCTGGCCCTTTCAATCCGCCCAGGGGTTAGTTCCAGCCTTGCCTGCATACAAACTTGACGGTTTGTCACTGGTTGCCTTGAAAATCACGCCACCTGGACCTCCAGGGTATAGGCTGAGGGTGCGACTGAATTGCTACCGCGTTCCGGAGTGGAACCGGGCATCCAGACGCTGGTCCGTGGGAAACGGGCCATTCACCCCAAGGCAGGAACCAGGACGATGCTCGTACTCAGCCGGAAGAAAGACGAAAAGATTGTCATTGGAGACAACATCTCCATCATGGTTGTCGAGATTCGCGGAGACAAAGTCCGCCTGGGCATTGAAGCCCCGCGCGAGATCAGCGTCCATCGCCGCGAAGTGTACGAGGCCATCAAGCGGAAAGAAGCGGAAGCAACCGAAGCGCCGGAAGCGACCGAAGCGCCGCTGGACACCGACACGCCGGCTCCGGAATCCGTGCAGTCCTGAATTGCACACTCGGGCGAAGCAGTCGCCGGTTTCGTCAGATGTGCCGTCGTGATTCCGCCTGCAGGTGGAATTGCGACATACGAGTTCGGGCCCGCGTTGATTGAGCGAACTCTGCCTTGCAGGGACAGAGTCCGAGTCGATCTATGATCGAAAAAGCCCGCACTCATCCGGTGAGTGCGGGCTTTTCTCATTGATTCCATGACCGACTCAAAGTCGGTCGGGATCGATCTGACTTATCTGTCGGACTTCTTGCGATCACCTTCTCGAGCCCGGTCGAAGATCTTGCGCAGTTCCTCGATCGTGACTTTGCCGTCACCGTTCGAATCGACACGCGAGAAGTTTTCCTTCAGACGGTTGGGCGCCTCTTCCTTGCTGACGGACCCATCGTTGTTCTGGTCCAGTCGACGGAAGTTCTCATCCAGGTTGCTTCCGCCCCCACCCCCACCCTCACGTGGACGGTCGCCTTTCGGCTGGTCACCATCGGCGGGTGGTCGTCGTGGCCGATCGCCTTCGCCCTCGGGGCGACGCGGACGGTCGTCAGGTCGGCCTTCACCCTCGCGCGGCGGACGGTCACCTTCACGCGGCGGACGCCCTTCGCCCGGCCGACCACCAAACAACTCGCGACCATCAAGCTGACCGTCATCGTTCTGATCCAGTTCGTCGATGAGCGATACGGCTTTGGCCAGCTCATCACGGCTCAGGCGACCGTCGCGGTTGGCGTCGAGGATACGGAAAAACGCCGGCCCACCACCGGGAGGGCCCTCACCCGGTCGACCCTGTCCTGGCGCCCGGTCTCCTTCGCGTCGCTCGCCATCGCGCGGCGGGCGGTCACCGTCTCCGCGAGGTCGGCCTTCACCCGGTCCTCCGAGTTTTTGTCGAGCCTGCATGAACTCTTCGAATGTCAGTGCATCCTTACCAGCGGCCTTAAAGACCGGCGCGACACGTTCACGAATGAATTCCGGTAGCTCGTTGAGAGTCAGTTTGCCGTCTTTATTGCGATCCATACGCTTCAGGAATTCACCGTCACGCGGCGGTCGCCCTTCGCCCGGGCGGCCTTCGCCGGGACGTCCTGCTCCTTCGCGCCCACCGGGCCGAGGCTCGTCGGCCTGATCGCTGGTCGCGCCGTCGAATTCCGCGCGAGACAGTTCGCCGTCGTCGTTGTCGTCGCCGATTCGGACGAGTCGGTCAAAAAAACGGACCTGGTCTTCCGGGATCTCTGAGGCGACGAGTTTGCCGTCGCTGTTCTTGTCGAGCTTCTTGAAAATGTCGCCCGAATCGTCCTGAGTCATCGCCATTCCGCCGCCGAGCAGCAGAACGGTTCCGAGCAGTGTGAATCGCTTCATGGGAGTGGTTCCTGAACCGGATGGAGAGTTGGGAGAGCTATTAAACGCGCGTTCCGCAGACAGGTTTCGCATATTCTGAGGGAAAAAGGGAACAGGGAACGGCATGACAGCTTGTCCCTGTTCGCTGCTTACTGTTTCCCTGTTCCCTTACTGTCTTGTGATATCGCGTCCCGGCGGTGCGGGGGGCGGCTGTGTCCAGTTCCAGTCGGATTGGTAAGCCAGTTTCAGCCAGGGCGTGTTCTGCGACTTGCCGCCCCGTTGTTTCGAGACCAGCAATGCGTCCAGCAACCCCGATGTCAGCAGAGTCCGCTCGACCGGCCAGGGCGACCGGCCAGTCTGCATGAATCGCTCGGCGGCCATGACCAGGAAGGCGAAATGGCCGAACGGCCGCAGTTCCTGGGTGTGAAACAGCGTCGCTTCTGTTTTTCCGTCTTCGGCGTAACGCCATGCGGCCGACCATTCGACCAGGGCTCCGTCAAGCGTCAGGATGTTTGCCTTCAGGCCGTCCCGATACCGAATTGTGAATAGCACCGGTTCTGGGACCGCCTTCTCGAGAGACAGTTTGCGATTCACCCAGCGCTTATCGGTGATGCGTTCGAGGCACGCGTCGAGCAGTTTGCGATCGTAGACGCCGCGTTTCTCTGCTTCCCAGACAGCGTCGCCCGTCAGGCACTGGATGCTCTGCACTCCGGTTTCTCCGCCCGCGCGGCGTTCGGCCAGACATTGCACCAGTTCCAGCGCATGGAATCCGTACGAGTCGAGCCGGTGATATGACACGGCCACGATTTCCTTCAGCTTCGCATCTCGTTTCACGTCAACGGGCGGATCGCGCCACACCAGCGGCAGCGACGAACCGGCCATTAACGGGATGTCCAGGTCACGGGCCGTATCGTAAAGCCACTTGGCGTCCTTCCAGTTGTCAGCCAGGTGCTTGTCACAGAACACCGGCACGGACTGACCGGTCGCGCGAAACGTCTGGGCGATTTCTCCGAACAACCGCCGCTTGGGAAACTGGAACTGTCCGGTTGCCGACTCGGGGTAGTCACCGTGTTCGGCGATCAGGAACACGCCGTCGACAGCCAGCTTGTCTCCACCCAGTGTCAGCGCATCGCGCACCGACTTGTGAATCGGAAATCCATACTGCTTCGACCACTTGCGACTGGTGTCGATGGCGGGGACCTGATCGGTAAATAGAGACGCCAGTTGCATCTCGGGACGCGGGCCTTTGTCGTCCAGTGTGTCGGAGTAAAGCATGCGGCCGAGAATCACGTCGGAGTGCGAGTTGTGCCGGTACTCGGTCGTCACACCGGCGACTTTGGGAAAGCGGATTTCGTGTACGGTGAAGGGGTACAGCGTCGTGACGTAGACCGCTCCACTGGAGTGGGCACTGATGCCCATGAGCGTGTAGCGCGGCAGCATCGTTCCGTCGGCCAGCTTGTAAACACCATGGTGATACTTGAGCGGCTTGCCGGCGGCGTCCGTGAAATCGGTGTACTTCGGATTGCTGATGGCGATGGGACCGTGATCGGTCACGGCTTTATCACCCGGCTTCCAGCTCACGACGTGTAGAAAGTCGCCGCGTTTTTCGAACGTGCCTTGCACACCGGCCCACACTGTTCCATTCGGAGCGACGCACATCGCGCGGCAGTCGGTCTTCGTGGCATCGGCAATCAATGGTCCCAGTCGCCGGCCCTTCAGAGTGTTGCCACCTGCTGTCAGGTCGTAGGAGTAAAGCTGGTTCTCGCTCATCGCGACCGAGTACAGCGTCTTGCGATCCGGCGAGATCTCCCAGTTGATGGGATGACCGTGTTCGTGTGCAAGGAATGGCGTGCTGGTCGGCGGCTGGCCATCAATGGTCTGCTTGAGTCGCTCCAGTTTGTCCGTTCTCGGGTCGTATCGTGCGATCTCTCCGCCGCGGATCGGGTGATACGCGCGGCCCTGCCAGTCGACCACGATGAACGCATACATGTGCTTCGTGTCGAGCAGGTCTTTGTACGTGCCTTTTTCCAGATCAAGGACCATGAAGTGAGCATCGTCGACCGGTCGGCCATCGCTGGACGTCGATAGGTATGCGAGGCCGCGTGACTCATCGGGCGTCAGACTGATGATGCCCTGATGCGGAACGGGAATGTCATACACCCGCGTCTTGTCCGTCTGGGGGTCGTAGACCATGGGGTATCCGCCCAGGTAATCGGATCGCTGCTCACCTTTCTGCGGGTACCCCTGTTTGGTGCCGAAGTAAATGCGACCACTCTTGCCGACATTGTTGCGCGTGTGGATCTTGGCCTGCGCGGCGAATCCGGTGACCGTCGTGCCGATTTCCTTGTGAGCGTCGACGACGATCTTCATCTGCTTCGTGGCCGGATCGAATTCGACGAGGTATGCGTTGTGCCCGTACTTCGCGGAGCCGATGTACAACCTGCGATTGGCACCCTCGACGATCGAGAAGTATCCGCTGCCTTCGCTGGTCGTTTCCTTGGGAATGGCATGCGCGGTCGACCAGAGCCAGTGCCGTACCGGATTCTCGTCGGCCAACAGCGTCGAGTGCCCGACGATCGCAATCAGCAGCAGCAATGTTGGTCGCGTCATCGTGCAGTTCTCCCGTCGCTGGACCAGTCTCAAAAAAGGACGCATCGTCACCTTCGGAACATACCCGAACCCGCTCACGTGGCGAAACTTCGCCAGTCGTGCCCGATTACTGGAAACGGCTGTGGATGCGTTCATTTCATCCCACTTGGGGCGTTAGACTGGTGCCTGGAGAAATGAAATGACGCAGGTATCTCACCACATTGCTGCACCGCCCCTGCCGGAGTCGGCGGATCAACTGAACCGGTGTCTGAAAATCGCCAATCAGGTGCAGTCGCAGTTTATCCAATCGTCGAACAGCCGGACGTGTTTCGAAAGACTGCTCAGGGCTCTGTGTTCCGAAACCGGCAGCAAAGCAGGATTCATTGCGGATCTCAGCGAAGATCTGGCGCAGGCTTCGCTGTTACGCATGCTTGCTGCAACTGGTGGTATGACAACGGCCGGCCCCGGTGATGACGTATGGACAACTGAAGTGGGGGCCGCCGTCAGCCTCCCCGACGGGCCACTGCGCCGGGCGATTGACACCGCGCAAACCGTTGTTGACAGCATCGCAGGATCGTCACGTCTCGTCCTGGCGATTCCGATACACAACGACGGGTCGCTGGTTGGGCTCATCGGACTGACCGGCAGCGCCTCACTGCATTCAGACATCACCCTGGCTCTGGCTCCGCTGCTGCAAGCCAGTGGCGTTCTGATCGATGCGGCGCATCGACAGCGGCGGGCACAGAACGAACAACGCGACTCTCAAATCAGTGCGTCCATGACCGCCAGTCAGGTGTGGTTGCAGGCTATTCTCAACCACGACCCCGACTACATCGTTTCGGTCAATCGCGACGGGAAGATCCTGTCCGTCAACCGTACGGTGGCGGAATCCAATGTCGATTCCGTGGTCGGCTCCACGATCTACGATTACCAGCCACCGGAGTTCCGGAAAACATCCCAAACCATGCTGCGTCGCGTGTTTGAGGACGGTGAGGTCGTTGCCATGGAATCGTTTGGCGGATTGGATCCGAATTCAGAACGCTATGTTCGAGTTCGGGCGATTCCGCTGAAAATCGACGGGCAGGTCGAATCGGCAGTGTTAATTGGCACCGACATTACTGAGCAGAAAAAAGTCCTCGAAGAAACAGAACAGCAGGAGTCGTTGTTGAACGCGCTGGTGGAAGGTACGTCCGAGTTCATGTTCGCCAAGGATCGCGACAGCCGGATTGTGTTCTGCAATTCCGGAGCGGCCAGAATGTACGGGCTGACTCCGCAGGAAACTGTGGGAATCGACGAAAGCGACTTTTTTCCGGATACCGTCGCTCGGCGGATCCGCGAAGTCGAAATCCGGATCATGACGTCAGGAACGTCCGAAACCTATGAGGAGAATCTGCCTTCAGAATCAGGCGATCGCGTCTTGCTGACAACAAAGTCCCCGTGGCGAGACAAGGTCGGACGCATTATTGGAATCGTCGGGATGGCCCAGGACATCACGGAGCAAACGCGGGCGCAACGGGCACTGGCCAGCAGTGAGGCTCGCCTTCGCACGATTATTGATTCTGAGCCCGCGTGTGTCTGCCTGATTGCCACTGATGGCACATTGCTCGACATTAATTCGTCCGGCCTTTCGATGATCGAGGCCACGTCGAAGAAACAGACTCGGGGCGTACGAATGGAAAGCCTGATTGCGCAGGAATGCCGCGGCGAGTTCAGAGAACTGCACCGCCGGGCCTGCTCCGGTGAGACATGCGATGCACACTTCGAAGTCGTTGGCCTGAACGGAACGCGGCGGACTGTCGAGCACCACGCCGTGCCATTTCAGTACTCCCCGGACGAAACGATTCATCTGGGAATTACTCGCGACATCACCGAGCAACGCAAAGCTGAAGAAACGGTCGCTCGGCAACAGGGACAGCTTGTGCATGTGTCGCGGCTTTCGACGATGGGGCAAATGGTGGCCGTCATTTCGCACGAAATTACACAGCCATTGTCCGCGATTTCAAATTTTGCCGCCGCCTGTTCACTGTTACTCGATCAGCCCGACACCGGCTCGACGGTGGAAAAACACATCGCGTCGATCCAGCAGCAGTCGGAGCGGGCGGGAAACATAATTACCCGAATTCGTGACTTCGCCAAACGCTCCGAGCCGCACCGCTCCACCTGCGATTTGAGGGCTCTGATTGCTGACGCCCTGGAACTGATTCGCGCCGACTTGCGTCGGCGTAGTGTCACGGTCGAGTTTCACCGGCCGGAACCGGGGTTGCTCGGCACCGAGGAACCACCGTTGCTCGTCCTGGCGGATCATGTGCAGATTCAGCAGGTCGTGCTGAATCTGGTCTCCAATGCGTGCGATGCCATGGCGCATTTGCCCGTGGCGGATCGACGGCTCTGGATCCGCTGCTGGAAGAAATCTTCGCTCGAAGACTCGGACAGTTTTATCTCGAGGGCGCATGCCCGAGACGACGATGAGGACGACGACGACCTTTTGATCGGCGCGATTGTGGAGGTCACCGACAACGGACCGGGTCTGGATTCAAATTCCGTCTTACACCTGTTCGATCCGTTCTATACATCAAAACCACAGGGCATGGGTCTTGGGCTCTCGATCTGCCGGGACATCGTGAAATCTCATCAGGGTACGATGCAGGCGGGAAACAAGCACAAGTACGGCGCCCGATTTCGGTTCATGCTTCCGTGTGGCGGAGGGAATCAATGACGGACAATGGACTGACGGTGTACCTGGTAGACGACGACCATGCCGTGCTTGAATCGCTGACGGGATTGCTCGCTGCCGCACAGCACAAGACCCGCAGGTTTGTGTCGGCGGAGGATTTTCTGGATTCACTCAACGACGACACGGCGGGCTGCCTGGTCACTGACTTCAAAATGACCGGAATGACCGGGCTGGACCTGCTGAGGGAACTGAAGAACGCGGGTAGTCTGCTGCCGATCATCGTCGTCACTGGACACGCCACCGTGCCCGTCACAGTCGAACTGATGCAGAGCGGTGCCATCACGCTGCTGCAGAAGCCGTACAATCCGCGTGAGCTGCTGAACGAAGTCGACAGATCACTCGAACTCTACGCGAGGCTTCGCGTGCAGCGCGTCGAAACGACATCGATCCAGGCCCGGCTGGAAACACTCGCGTACGAGGAATACCAGGTCATGCAGTTGATGGTCGACGGTCTGCCCAACCGATTGATCGCCGAGGAGCTGGGAATCAGCATGCGCACGGTGGACCGCCGCCGCAGTGCAGTGCTCGAAAAGATGCAGGCCCAGTCGGCAACCGACATTGCCCGCATGCTCACGCTGCTGCAGGAACGCACACAGGACGACGCGTAGGAATCGCGTTCGAAACAGTCCGTGACACCGCTGCCTGTCCCCAGGAGGGAACGAGCGTGCCCGCAGGGTGGGAGAGGGGATTCACCGTCAAACGAGGACTGCGTCCGATGGATGTGCAACGCGGTCGACGAGCGGAATCACGTGCGGAAAGTAAATCTCCTTGCACGCCCTGGCCTCGCGATGCTCAGCCAGAAGTTCCTCGGACTCCCACTGCTCAATCAACTGAAACACACAGCGGTTCGCCTGCGAGTGATACAGTTCAAACCGGGCACAACCCGGTTCCAAGCGAGAGAGTGTCGCCTGCTGGATGAGCAGCTCAAGGACCTTGTCGACGTCCTGCTCGTTCTTCACCGTCAGCGTTACGTTGTTGTAGAGCATGTTGGTCTGCCTTGATTGGGGTACCGATCCCTTTGTGACTCTGCACTGAGAAGCTGCAGGTCCAAAGCGTACGTTTTCAATTTCATCCGGGAAATGACAGGCTGCCGCGCCTCGTTCTCTGATTCGGGCCGGTCTATGGCTGCAGCGGCACGCATCGAACGGTGTGGTACTCCGATTCTCACGGCTTCAGCTACGTCATGAATGTGCGATAAAATTCCGCCCCGCCCCCAAAGCGGCAGAGCCGCAACCAAAAGTAGGATGGGCACTCTTGCCCTTCCATTGCCGGTGCCGGGACGGGCACTCTTGCCCATCCTACGATGCGCGCGCACGGCGCGCATGCCTGACGACGGAAGCCCCTAAGTGGACACGCGGATGAACACAGATAGAAGGAAAGTCATCCGCGTTTATCAGCGTGCGTCAGCGGTTCCACATTCTGCCGTTCCACATTTTGATCTGGAGAGTCGTTGAGCGTGTCGAATTCAGTGATCACCTGGCACCCGCTGGCGGATGGCTGCGCTCCCGAATGGGCATCCGGCTGGGGTGAGGACGCGTATGGCCCGTTCGTCGAACTGACGGTCAACGACGTGTCGCAGCGGATCCGCTGGGTCCCCGCCGGTCGTTTTCAGATGGGCTCGCCTGAAGATGAGCCCGGCCGGCATGACAATGAAGGTCCGCAGCACTGGGTGGAAATCCGTCGCGGCTTCTGGATGTTTGACACGCCCACGACGCAGGAACTCTGGGAAGCGGTGATGGGTGAGAATCCCAGCAACTTTGAGAGCAAGTACCGACCAGGTGAGTTGGGATGACTGCCAGCAGTTCTTTGACAAGTGCAGCGAACTCATGCCAGCCATAAGACTCGGCCTGCCGACGGATGCCGAGTGGGAATACTCGTGCCGAGCCGGAACATCCGAAGCGACCTATGCTGGGCCGGTGGAGATTCTCGGTGATGCAAACTCGCCGATTCTCGACGGCATCGCCTGGTACGGCGGCAACTCCGGAGTCGACTGGGAGCCGGAAAACCACGCACGGAAACTGATCCGTGAAGTTCAGCAGTGTCCCCACGCATAGAGCCTTACCATGTCCTACGAATTTGTGATCTACGTTTCGGACATGACGGAAGATCAGGCCGACGACATCGCCGGACGCTGGCCGGAGACGACCAGTGGAGCGCGAGTCGGTCGCGAGTACATCGGCTTCACGCGACAGGCCGGTTCACTCGGTGAGGCGATCGACCAGGCCATCGTCGACTTGAAGACGGTTGGAATCGAACCCTTGAAGGTTGAAGCGGACTGGCCCTGCGAAACGGTGACGGCCTGACAGCGACATCCGCCGGAGCCGCGCCGACAAACAGACTGCCCGACGTATCGGATCCTTGCCCGCGGGTCCTGTCTGCAGGGATTGTGGCAAAACAGGTGGCACAACCAGACGCGGGTGATTTCGTCGCTGCTGACCAGCGTGGCATTTTCCGACTCCCAGGCAGTCTGCATGCGACCGACGACGCGACGGGCGAAGCGTGTAGCGGTCGAACTGACGGACGAAAGCGGAGTCCGTCATAAGCCCAAGCGTGGGCAAGAGGTTACGGCGTTCGAGTCGGCGCATAAAAAAGAGCCACCGATGAGACTCGAACTCATGACCTACGCTTTACGAAAGCGTCGCTCTGCCAACTGAGCTACGGCGGCGTCGGGCGGGAATTTAGCGGCGGAACTCGCGCGGAACAAGACCGATCGATTGCCGGATGACAGGACTTGTGCCCCCGGGGCAATGCCCGGAACTACGCGTCGCCGCGCAAAGGCCCCGGCGACAACGGGCTGGTCAGATGAAACACGGGAGGGGCTGTCGGTCCGAACGTCCAGGACGTCTACTCCAGCTTTGTCAGGCCATTGCGGATGGCATACTTCGTCAGTTCAGCAACCGAAAAAATGTCCAGTTTGCGCATCACCTGACGCCGATGTGTCTCGACCGTCTTGACACTGATGTGCAGCTGCCGGGCAATCTCCTTCGTGCTGTGACCTTCGGACATCAGTTGCAGTACCTCTCGCTCACGAGCCGTCAATGTGTCGTGGCTCAGACCATTGCCTGAGTCGGACTGCAGGCTTTCCACGACAACGCCTGCGATGGCCGGACTCAGATAAACCTGTCCGTCTGCAACTCGGCGGACCGCGTCAGCGAGTTCCTCGAAGGCCGAGTCCTTCAACAGGTATCCCGTCGCGCCGGCTCGAAGTACTCCCTGGACAAACTGCCGGTCCGCGTGCATCGAAAGAGCGATGATGCGGGGCGGTTTTGCAAGCTCGCCAATCTGTCGGGTCGCATCAATCCCGTTTAACTCGGGCATGCCGATGTCCATCAGCACGATGTCGGGCGTCAGGCGGGCCGCCTTGGCCACGACGTCGCGACCGTTGCACGCCTCGTCCACAACCATCATGTCGGATTGGCTGTCGAGCAGGGCATGCAGCCCCTCACGCATCAACTGGTGGTCGTCCGCAACCAGAATTCGAATAGACATTGAGACTTTTTGTGCCAGAGTCCGACAAAGCACGGGGAACGAACCATTTCACGAATTCGCGATCTGCCTCGCATCGTCAAATCAGCGAGCGCTGAAGTATTGAGGGTTTCCCCTCCCATAAACAGTGAACTAACATGCCCTGACTGATAATTATACACATGGTTCTGTTTAAACAGACTCTTGATACGGAGCCAGCATCATCGTACATGCCGTGGAAGTGCTCTGCCCCGACAATCGCTGTGGTGTGAATCGGCTTGCTGCGCCAGAGTTTCACCGCTTCAATTTGGCAGGTCACGCGGCCTGACGCGTCCGCTGCCTGCTCAGCCGTATTCAGACCGTCCGACCCCACAACGAACGCCTGCGGGCACTTTGATCTCATGCCGGAAACACACGTCACTGTTCTTGGGGGAGGCATCGTTGGACTGGCGACTGCCTGGAGACTGGGCCAACGGTATCCAGGCACGCGGATCACGCTGCTGGAAAAGGAATCGTCGCTGGCCTTCCATCAGACAGGACGTAACTCCGGCGTACTGCATTCGGGCATCTATTACCGTCCGGGAACGCTTCGTGCCGAGAACTGTCGCGAAGGGATCAAGGCGATGGTGCGGTTCTGTGAAGAACACTCGATTGCGCACGAAGTCTGCGGGAAAGTCATCGTCGCCGTCGACCAATCTGAGTTCCCGAATCTCAAGAAGATCTTCGAACGAGGCGAGGCCAACCGTATCCCCTGCGAGATGATCGGCGCGGATCGGTTGCGTGAGATCGAGCCGCACACGGCCGGTATCAGGGCCATTCACGTGCCGTCAGCAGGGATCGTGGACTTCGTCGGCGTATGCAGCCGACTCGACGAACTGCTGCGCGAGTATGGCGCGGACATTCGACTCAACACGCGCGTCAAAGGGATGCGGAATCAGCCGGGGCGCGTTGTGGTGCAGACGTCTCAGGGCGACGTCGAGACGGACTATGTCGTCAACTGCACTGGGTTGCACTGCGACCGCGTCACGCGGATGAGCGGTCAGAAACCCGAAGCGGTCGTCGTTCCGTTTCGTGGCGAATACTTCGAAATCAGGCCCGAAGCCGAACACCTGTGTCGAGCCTTGATTTACCCGGTCCCCGATCCAGCGTTTCCGTTTCTCGGTGTGCATTACACGAAGATGGCTCGGGGTGGCGTCGAGTGTGGACCGAACGCCGTGCTCGCTTTCGCTCGCGAAGGATATCGCAAGCGGGACATCAACATTCGGGACCTGGCCGAATCGCTGACGTACCCGGGTTTCCTGCGCATGGCCGCAAAGCACTGGAGGACCGGCTGCTCAGAGATGTGGCGATCATTCAGCAAGGCGGCTTTCGTTCGAGCGTTGCAGCGACTGATTCCAGAAATCCGCGGCGATCATCTGGAGCATTCGCCGTCTGGAGTACGGGCGCAGGCGCTGGGGCGTGACGGCAAACTGCTCGACGAATTCGTGATTCAGGAAACAGATCGCGTCGTCAACATTGGCAACGCTCCGTCTCCTGCAGCGACCGCCTCGCTTAACATCGGCACGTTGATCGTCGATCGCCTGGCGACACGATTCACATGAGACCGGCGCCTCGTGCAGCTCAGCCTGCGGCCGATGGCTACCGACGTGATTGCCGGCTGGCACGCTGCGAACCGTCGCGTCGGAGATTCCTCTGGTGTTTTTCGACGACCATTCCACGCGTCAGTGTGCGCTGAGCGAAGTCGAGCAATCGAGCGTCATGCTTCCATGATCGCTCAACGCGACCGCGGTCAATGCGCACATTCAGTTGAGTGTCTCCGGAACTGCTCAGCGTTTGGTCAAACACACCAGACTGAGCCATGTCGAGAATCAGCAGGTCTATCTGCTCACGTGGGATGGCCAATAACCGTTGTTCCTCCTGACGCCCGCGGCCGCTCGGGCCGGGTGCCTGCAGCGTCAACGTGACTCGAGCAACCTCCGGGTTGCCTGATGGATGCGGGCATTCGATTTCAAGGCGCGCCTGCGTCCACTGTGCTTTCCACGCGACAGTCTCAATCTCGCTATCAACGACCGACTGCGGGTCGGAGTCGAAACCGCGGGACAGGCGCCGGATCGGCTGATCGAATTCGTATTCGACGCGGAAACGCTCGAAGTCGATGCCGCCGGATTCCGCCCGCTCAAGATAGTGAGGAGAGCGGCAGCCGCCAGGCAGCAGCACAGCGACGATCATCCAGATCGCAAACACTCGTCCGGACATGGCTACAGGTAGTCCTCTCGAACCGGATGAAAGATGTCGAGCGCCCTGGCGCCTTCATCCAGACCAACAACACGATGACTGACACCGCCGGGGATACAGTACATGTCGCCAGCCTCGAGTACTCGATCCTCGTCACCAACGAAGAAGTGAGCCCGGCCTTCCAGCAGCATGCCCACCTGCTCGTGCGGGTGCGAGTGCAGTTCGACGACTGAACCAGGTTCCAGGTCCACGTAGCTGAGCATCATTTGCACGCCCGCGGCCGTCTGAATATGCACACCCGGAAAGATTGTCTGCCGCGGTCGGTCGGATGTGTTCACGAAATAACGGGACATGGGTTGGGCATTCGTCATTGGTCATTCGTCAATCGTCCTTAGCCACTGGCCCGATGACCAGGGACCAATGACTAATAACCAACTGCTACTGACTCAGGTCCGTTCGCAGACTGTTCGACAACCGGAAATTCTCGTCGATCTCTGTGGCAAGGTCGCTGATGTTGTCACGTCCCTCATTCCCCGCCAGCGTGTCGCGGCCGCTGTTGCCCTTCACGAAGTCGTTGCCGTCTTCGCCCAGCACGATGTCGTCTCCGCCACCACCGCGGACGGCGTCATTCCCGTCCCCGCCAAGAACGGTGTCATTTCCGAGGCCGCCCAGCACGGTGTCATGGCCGTCCATGCCGGTCAGCAGGTCATCGCCGTCGCCGCCGATCACGCTGTCTTCGCCGTTGCCGGCGTTGATCGTGTCGTTTTCGTCACCACCGTCGATGATGTCATTGCCGTCGCCGCCACGGATCCGGTCGTTGCCATCATCGCCGTCGATTCGATCGTTGCCGGCGCCACCGTCGAGCGTGTCGTTGCCACCACGTCCCAGCAACTCGTCATCTCCGTGGTTTCCGATCAGCGAGTCATCGCCACCATCGGCATTCAATTCGTCGTTGCCGAAACCGCCGTCCATGGTGTCGTTGCCGGTTCCGCCGAGCAGTTTGTCGTTGCCGTCACTGCCGAAGATCAGGTCGGCACCGCCGCTGCCGGAGATCGAGTCGTCCCCGTCTCCACCATCCAGCGTGTCGGCTCCGTTGCCACCGTCGATCGTGTCATTGCCATCGTTACCGTCAACACGGTCGGTGCCGCGTCTTGCATTCAGCACATCGTCGCCGCCGCCGCCGAACAGTGTGTCAGCACTGTCGCTACCCGTAATCATGTCGTTCCCGACACCGCCGGACAGAACCAGTCGCGCCGTCTGAACCACAGTAGCACCTGCGGCCGAGATCGTGTCGTTGCCTCGTTCACCGTCGATCTCGATCGACATCTGGCCCGCATCCGGCAGCGAGTTGACGGTGATGCTGTCGTCTCCGCCTCGTCCCCGCACGACCAGACGATCGACCGTGGGAGCGACACGAATTGTGCGACCACCAGCAGTGACTGCGACACCGGTTACATCATTGGCTGGATCGCCCAGCACAATTGTGTTGGCAGAGCCGGTCCCGCGCACTTCCACCGCATCGGAACCATCGTCGGACAGGAATTCGTCGGCTCCCTGACCAATACGCCAGATCATCCGGTCGTCACCCATGCCACCGTTGACCGTATCAGAACCACTTTGTCCGTCGATGGTGTCTGTACCTCGGTTGCCGTCGATTGAATCGTTACCAGCTCCGCCACGGATCAGATCATCGGCATCGCCACCATCGATTGTGTCATTGCCGCCGCCACCGTTGATCGTGTCGTTGCCACTGGCGAGCGCTGAGTCAAAGCTCTCCTCACCGAACAACAGGTCGTCGCCGTTGCCGCCGACGACTGAATCGTCACCATCGCCGCCTTCCAGCGTGTCGCGACCAGAGTTACCAGTCAGCGTGTCGTCGCCGGTTCCCCCTCGGGCCGAATCGTTTCCGCCGCCGCCATTGATGCGGTCATCGCCGCGACCGCCCAGAATCGTGTCGCCGCCCAGACCACCCATCAGCGTGTCACGGCCCGCCTGAGCCGTCAGCGAATCGTCGCCAATAATCATGTCGTTGCCGGCACCACCATCGGCCGAATCATTGCCGTTGCCACCTTCGATCAGATCGTTGCCGCTATGACCTCGCAATGTGTCGTTGCCATCACCGCCACTGAGTTCATCGCTGCCACCGCCACCGAAGACCGTGTCGTTTCCTCGACCACCTTCGACCGTATCACGTCCACCACCGCCAGCCACGAAGTCGTTACCCTGCATCCCCGCGACAAAGTCGTTGCCATTACCGCCATCGAGCGAGTCGCGATCCGCTCCCTGGAACGCGGCGGCGTCTCCGATCAGCCGGTCCGCTCCGTCGCCACCGAAGATGGTGTCGTTTCCAACGCTGCCCTCGAGCGTGTCGCGTCCGTCACCGCCATCGATGCTGTCGTTGCCGCTACCACCGTTGATGGCATCGTTGCCGTCATCGCCCAGCAGTGTGTCATCGCCCAGGCCACTGTTGATGATGTCGTTGCCGTTGCCACCATCAATCCGGTTGGCGCCATTCAGTCCGGAGATGATGTCCTGCCCGTCGCCGCCGAACAGTGAGTCTGCCAGGTCGAGACTGCCCGTGATCGTGTCATCGCCGGCTCCCCCATTGACACTGATCGATGTCAGATTGTCGAAGGATGCGGAGTTGACGCCGGAGATGTTGATCAGGTTAGCTCCACCACCACCGGTCACCTGCAGCCCGCGCAGACTTGTTGCCAGAACACCACTGACCGAGAAGTCGATCTGGCCGTTCACGACGACCTGCACGAAGTTGGTGTTCGACGGATCACGGCGTACTGTGATCGAATCATTGGAATCCGAGTTCGCGATAAGCGTATCGCCGATGACGAACGTCGAGACCGAAAGTAGCGTTCGGTCTTCAAAGCTCTCAATTTGCGCCTGCGTGATCGAACTTCGAGTCTGGTGGCGACGGCGGTTCGATCGAGCGATCCGCTGACGAAACTTGTCCAGCCAGGCTGTCATCTGCATGGGATCCGTCCCTGGGTTTGAGATTCCCGCATTGCCGTATATGTGACGACCGCCCGCTTTACGATCGTGCTGCTGATCGAGTCTCGTCAATCTGCCACAGTGATCAGGGCGCGGCTTGTTCATCGAACGGATACCGCGCAAACGGAGCGTTCGTGGCAGTTCATCGACATGCCAGAACCTGAATCAGCGGCATTGCTGGAATACGCCCTGGATCTCGACTAACCGGAGAAGTTCCGGTGAGAATCAAACTCGGCCACAGCTTGCCCGGCTTGCCAGAATGCCGAACACCCAGTCTGTGGTTGTTCTCCAGTTTCCCAAGTTGGTCGCCGCCGTGCCGGTTCAGCCTGCCGAGGCTGTGCGCTGGTCCGGAGCTCAGCCGTAGGCGGATTTCTCCGAAATCCGCTGCCCTGGACCTGGGAAGACTGAGCGGCGGTCGATGTGCCGGCAGGTTGCGATGTCGTCTGGTCCCGATTTCGGAGAAATCGGGCTACGGCCGGCTTAGCCCGACGTAACCGGCGACAAGAGACTCTGCACAGTCAAAACCAGCTGTCGGGGACTCACTGGCTTGAAGATCAGGTCGGTAATTCCGAAGTCCTCAAGCAGAGCCTCGCGAGGCAGTTCAAGCCCTTTGGCCGTGCATAGCAGCAATGGAGTTGTCTCGTATGCAGGCATCTCACGCAGACGTTTACAGAGCTCGACACCTGGCATCCCCGGCATTTGGTGATCAGTAATGACCACATCGAATTGCGATTGGCTGGCCAGTTGCAGCGCGCGATCGCCATTGGTCGCGACGACTGTACCGAAGCCAGCCCGCTTCAGATTGAACTGCAGGAGATTGGCCATCACGGCGTTGTCTTCGACAATCAAGACTTGGTGATGCATGTTTCAGGCCTCATTCCTCTTCAAACGGTGCCGGCCGTTTAAGGGACGGTGTTGACGATGGAAACCTGGCCCGCACAGTGTGATACGCGGTCACTAACTACCTGTCGCGATCGACATTTGGCTGAATGCAGGCGTTTTCCCTATCCAGGCTGGTGAGCCTGGCGAGTCCAGATGTTCGACGGATGCCCCGGAGGGTCAATCTCAGGGCGATCGGCGGAGTTTGACGTAGCCTTCGGTAGTGCCAACTCAACTTGAGCAGCCACCGACAGGACCCGCCCAATGACTTCACCAGTCTCGATTTCGACTCCACATGAAACGGCTCCACGTCGAGAAACGCCCATCTCACAGGCATTGTCCGGCGTATTCGGGGCTCCATTTCATGTCCGTGAATCGACTGACTCGGGGCTTGCCGACGTCTCTATTGCGCGAGCTGTGGTGACTCGCTTCTGTGTGGAACAAACGGCGTGGAGCGACCCTGGTCACCTGGCTGCCGCAGTCGAAATTGACCTCGGTGGTGGCGTCACAGTCTTTCACCTCCCGTTTGGGCCAGCGGTTCTGGTTGTTCCAGACAGTCAGCCTGGCGGGCCACGCAACTTCGCGGTCGGCGAATTGCCAACGGCCGATTCCGATCTTGTGGCCTCCAATATTGAATTTGCGCTCCGCACGGCGAATGAACGCTTATCAACAGACGAAAGCGAAAGTCTGCTGGAGAGTTACGCCGCTCAGCTTTCTCAGGCCTATGAGGAAATTAACTGGTTGCGAGGGCTGTCAGAACAGTTGGGCCAGTGCGAAGTATCGCGGAGCTTGACGGATGTGGCCGCGGATACGCTGCCAGCCCTGCGGCGCCTGCTTCAGACTCAGGCGGCGGTATTCGTTGAGGTTGGTGAAGACCAGGGCAGCGACTACGTGGAACGGTTGCGTGTTGCACACTGGTCCGGTGATCAAATTATATCGGACACGTCCTGCTGCGAGCTGATCGCGGCCATGAGCATGGACAACCTCTGCGATACGGTCGTGCGGAACCGCATGACAGGGTATGGCTCGTTCGACGGCGGGCAGCCATTGGAATCGATGTTACTCACACCTGTTGTCAAAGGCAGGCAGGCGTTTGGCTGGCTCATATTGCTAAACCGCAATGGCCATGCCTCGCACGTCATTACGAATCACGACATCCTTGGCCTCGACGAGTTTGGTACCGAAGAGGCTGGGATGGCCGAGTCGGCAGCCGTCATGCTGGCGACACACGCTCGGAACGTTCAACTGTTCAAGGAACGCGAGACAATGATGCTGGGGACGATTCAGTCCCTGGTCAGAACGCTGGAAGCTCGTGACGAATACACGTGTGGTCACAGCGACCGCGTGGCGCATATGTCGCAGATGCTGGCAATTGAACTCGGACTTCCCGACTATGAGTGTCGTCGCATTTACCGGACAGGTTTGTTGCACGACATCGGCAAAGTCGGCGTGCCGGACGAAGTGTTGTCCAAGCCGGGATCACTGACCAATGCGGAATTCGAGATCATCAAACGACATACGGTCGTCGGGTACGAGATTCTGAAGGACCTGAAATCCTTCGAGTACATGTTGCCCGGCGTTCGCTGGCATCATGAGCGCATCGATGGTCGAGGGTATCCCGATGGGTTGAAGGGCGAGGAACTTCCATTCATGCCTCGTATCATGGCAGTCGCCGACGCAATGGACGCCATGACCAGCAACCGTCCGTACCGCAACGGCATGCCGTTTGAAAAGGCGGAGTCGATCCTGCGCGAAGGAGCCGGAACGCAGTGGGATGTTGAAGTCGTCGCCGCGTACTTCCAGATTCGAGACCAGATGCAGGAATTCTGCCGCGGTCACAGCAAGTCCTCGATACTCAGCGGTCTTACGGCAATCAGCACCGACAACGCGGTATGAAGCCACAAACGCGTGCTTTGAAGTTGCACACTTCAGTCCCGGAGGGACGCCGGAAAATAGCCCGGGGTTTCAACCCTCACCCTTACACACAATTTTCGAGACTTTTGGCACGAGTTTTGCGCCAGTCAGGAGGACAAATTGTCCTTTGTTCTGACGCAAGGA
>Ga0302123_10000002_pt1:15000-190277 | contig 190277 bp, 163 predicted proteins | sample CB21_321_MG_FD_203109 | JGI IMG/M metagenome (GOLD analysis project Ga0302123, IMG submission 203109) | Marine microbial communities from Western Arctic Ocean, Canada - CB21_32.1 | ecosystem: Environmental > Aquatic > Marine > Oceanic | place: Canada: Western Arctic Ocean... | reverse complement strand
CATGCCGCACGATCATCGCCGACGACCAAATCGAGCGCTCGCCCGTCACCTGTTGCGTCTCCCAAACACGCTCGCCTGTCGAGAGACGAAGACAACGGAGAATCCCATAACTGTCAATACCGTAGATATAGTCGCCCTCGATGACCGGAACCGCGAGTAGGGAATGAATGCCGTCGGTTTCCATGTCACTATTGCTCGACCCCTTCCACAACAGCGTTGCGCCGGCGCGGTTCGGGTGGATACGGTAGAGCCGCGATCCATTGAAGTGTGATGAAACCAGGAGCATGTCGTCCTTGACGGCCGGGTTGAGAATCGTCATGTTCGCGCGGACTTTGAACGGCTGCTCCCACAGCAACTTCCCGGTTTCCGGATCAAGCCCGGCCAGTGCCGCCGGGTGCCAAACGATGAGTTGGCGGACGCCGTTCCATTCGAAGATCTGCGGTGCGCAATAGCCGGCCGGTGACTCCGAAGAAAGCGAGCGCCAGATCTCGCGCCCCGTGTGTTTATTGAATGAAACAACCTTGGCGTCATTCGCGCCGCCTACGAGCATGATCAACTGTTCGCCATCGACAAGCGGCGCGGCGGAAAACCCCCAGTCCTGGACGTCAGCTTCGTAGTCGGCGACGAGGTCCTTCTGCCAGACGACCTCGCCGTCCGCCGCGCGCACACAGAGCAGCTTTCCGACCGCGCCGAGAATATAGACGTAGTCACCGTCCACGGTGGGCGTAGCTCGTGGGCCGTAGTGATAGCTGAGGTTGCCGTATGTGGCCGTCCAGTTTTGTGTCCAAAGCGTCTTGCCCGTCTCTTCACTAAGCGCGACGATGCGTTCGGTACCGGTGCGGCCGCGTTCGGCCTTGTAGTCCGTCAGGAAGACACGGCCGTCGGCAACCGCCGGGCCGGAATAGCCTTCGTTGACCGGGACACGCCAGCTTTGCTTGAGTCCTTCGGCCGAGAAGTGTTCGACGATGCCCAGTTCATTCCAGATCCCGAGCCTTCCGGCACCACGCCATTCGGGCCAATCGGCGGCGCGGATGTTCGTGGCGATCAGGAGAATCGATATAGCCACCGAACACAGCAAAGCCCCAGAGTTTCTCATGAGCCGGAATTTCACAATCGTCGTCCTCACAAACCGTTGCCTGACACGTCGCTCGTAGGCAGCGTCTTCAACATAGCAACCGCGTTGCGAGTTAACCCTTACGCACTCGCTGTACGATGAGTGGTCGAGGTTTCACCATGCCCCCATCGACCGGCCAACAACACGGCGCCAGCGCCACTCCGACACCCGACATCCCCACGCCATCGCACGCCGAGCAGGCCCGCACGCTCATCCACCTCGGCCGCGTCGGGACGCTCTCCACCCAATCGCGCAAGCAGCCCGGCTTCCCCTTCGGCTCCGTGATGCCCTACGGACTCGACCCGCAAGGCCGCCCGCTGTTCCTCATCAGCAACATGGCGATGCACACGCAGAACCTGGAAGGCGATCCACGTGCGTCGCTGCTTGTCATGCAGGACCCCGGTTCGGCCGACGTCCTCGGAGCCGCCCGCGTCACGCTAGTCGGCGAGGCCGCGCCTGTGCCCGAGTCCGGTCGCGCTGAAGCCCGCGAGCTCTACCTCAAGGCCTATCCAAACGCGAAGTACTGGGTCGACTACGACGACTTCGCCTTCTACCGAATGAGCGTCACCGACACCTATTTCGTCGGAGGATTCGGCGTGATGGGCTGGGTCACCTCCGATGACTACCTCAAGGCCTCGCCCGACCCGCTCGCCGATGCCGCCGAAGGCATCATCCACCACATGAACGACGATCACCCCGACGCACTCGCCATGCTCGCTCGCGTCCACGCCAAGATCGAAGCGTCGGACGCCAAGATGACCGCCGTCGACCGTCTCGGCTTCCATGTCCGTCTCAAGACCGCCGAAGGAATGCGCGGCGCTCGCATCGCCTTCACCCGCGAGGCCGTCACCAAACAGCAAGTCCGCGAAGTCCTAGTCGAAATGGTCAAACAAGCCTCCACCCCCTAAGCTCCGCAACCATTCCTTCGCAAGCAACAGAGCCGCGCACGTCAGTAAGCGGGCCCGCGCCGACAGGCGCGGAACACCGAGAGCTGCGATCCAACCTCCCATCGGTGACTGGCACCGAAGCACCGCACCGCCCCGAAGAAAATCCTCTTGACGCTGGACAGGACTTGCAGTACTATTGAACAAAAGGCGAACAAACAACGCACAGACGGAGATTTCAATGCGGACAAACATTCGAATCGGACCCGCCGGTTGGTCCTACAAAGATTGGAACGGCATCGTCTATCCCCGGTCGCGGCCCGCTGGTTTCCACGAAGTGTCGTACCTCGCCAACTACTTTCCGCTGATTGAAGTCAACACCTCGTTCTACCGCCCGTTGCGCCCGGAGATTTCGCGATTGTGGGTCCGCAAGATCGAGCATCGCCGCGATTTTCAGTTCACCGCCAAGCTCTACCGCGGCTTCACGCATGAGCAGACGCTCCTGCGCAGCGAAGTCAAGCAGTTCGTCGACGGGATCGCCCCGCTGGCCGAAACAGGGCACCTTGGTTGTCTGTTGATGCAGTTCCCGTGGTCCTTCAAGTTGAACAAGGAGAATCGCGACCACCTCGTTCGGTTGAAGCGGGCCTTCGGCCATTTTCCGCTCGTTGCCGAGTTTCGGCATTCGAGTTGGAATTCGCATCCCGCGCTCGATCTGCTGATCGACCAGCGAATCGGCTTTTGCAACATCGACCAGCCCCGCCTTGACCACTGCCTCCCCCCAACGGCCCACGTTACGTCGCCTATCGGCTATGTGCGCTTTCACGGCCGCAACTACCAGGAGTGGTTCCGCCACGACACCGATGCCAACGGCCGTACCGGGATGCGACAGGTCGATGCGCGCTACAACTATCTCTACTCCCGCAAGCAGTTAGAGACGTGGAAGACGCGCATCGACCAAATCGCCGAACAGGCACGCACCACCTTCGTAGTAACCAATAACCACTTCCAAGGGAAAGCGGTCGTCAATGGGCTCGAACTCGTCGAGATGACCACCGAGGACTCAGTCGAAGCTCCGCCGCAACTACTAGCCCACTACCCCGAGCTGCACGCGATCGCCAAGACCGCGCCCGTTCAAAAGTCACTGTTCATGGTTCCACCGCCCATCTCGACGCGTCGCTATGCAGCAGCCGCCGGCGGCGGTCCTGTCCTCGTAGGCTAATCACGAATCGTGTGCCTTGCGAGCACAATCAAGCCGTGTTCGCGGAGGAGCCAATCGAGATCAGTAGCGGTATACTTGCGATAGCTGCCCAACCTAAGACCTAGAAACCTAAGGAAGGACAGTCGCTTGACACAAACAACACCTGGAACAGAACCTACCCAAGGTCAGACTCTCGCGCGAGACGTCATGACCGCCAACGTAATATCCGTGCCGTTTGACATGGATTTACGCAACCTCGCGAAGCTCTTCATCGAAAAGAAAATTACCGGAGCACCTGTCGTAGACGGCATGGGTGAGCTCATCGGCGTGATCTCGGAAAGCGATCTCGTCGCCTACACCCTGACCCGTGACGACGAACTGGTAATGGACTCGACCTTCTATGAGACGGCGCGTATCGAGGCCCATCGCATCCCGAAGGGCTATCAAATCGAGGACGTTAACACTCGTGAAGTCTCCGAGATCATGACGCCCGTCGTCCATTCCGTGACAGAGGAGGCGACGTTGAAAGACGTGGCCCGGCTCATGACGGACAACCACATCCACCGAGCGATCGTCAGGCGCGGCAAGAAGCCGGCCGGCGTCATCTCAGCGCTTGATTTGCTGCGCGCGTTCGCGGGATAGGTAGCGGGCCGAGATAGGCGCGCTCTCCTCTAGAAAGACGATTGGAGGGCCCCTTAGGAGTGTCCAGGAACCGTTCGTCGCCGCTGTTATCATCGCGGTAGATTATGGATCCTCAACACATCAACGCCCTCGTCAATGAAACCAGCCCGTATCTACTCCAGCACGCACACAATCCAGTGGACTGGCATCCGTGGGGTGACGAGGCCCTTGCGAAGGCGCGCGACGCGAATAAGCTGATCTTCCTGAGCATCGGCTATGCGGCATGCCACTGGTGCCACGTCATGGAGCACGAAAGCTTCGAGGACGACGAGGTCGCCGCGATTCTCAACGAACACTTCGTCTCGATCAAGGTGGACCGCGAAGAGCGCCCCGATCTTGACGAGATCTACATGAGCGCGACGATGCTTTACACCGGTGGCCACGGCGGCTGGCCCATGAGCGTCTTCCTCTCCCCCAGCCTGAAGCCAGTTTACGCCGGGACCTATTTCCCCAAGGAAAACGCGCACGGACGCCCCGGTTTCAAGACCGTGCTAAGCCACGTAGCGCAGGCCTGGAGGGAGAAGGGCGACCAGATGCTCAAAGAGAGCGACCGCGTCGTCGAGGCCATTCAACAGTTGCACGCCTCAACGGAAACCGGCGGCATTCCACCTCGCGAGCAGGTGACAAAAGCAGCCGACCGGATTCTGCAAGCCTACGACCACCAGCTTGGCGGCGTCACGAGCGGCGTCAACAAGTTTCCGCCGAGCCAGTCGATGGACCTATTGCTCCGCGAGTACGCGCAAGCCGGCCATCACACCTACTTGAGCGAAGTCGAGATCACGCTTGAGCAAATGGGGAACGGTGGTATCTACGATCAGCTAGGTGGCGGCATCCACCGCTATTCCACTGACCCGAAGTGGCTTGTTCCGCACTTCGAGAAGATGCTCTACGACCAGGGCCTGGTCGCTTCGATCTATCTCGACGGCCTACAGGCAATCGAGGACGCCAATCTCAAGAAGCTGTGCGAAGAGAAAGCACGCGGCATTTTTGAATACGTACTGCGCGACCTGCGCAGCCCCGAAGGGGCCTTCTACTCAAGCGAAGACGCCGACAGCGAAGGGCTCGAAGGCAAGTTCTTCATCTGGACGCTGGACGAGATCAAGCAGCTGCTCGGCGAAGAGCAAGGCCACTTGTTCGCCTCTCACTACGGCGTGACCGAAGTGGGCAACTGGCTCCATCCCGGCGACGCGCATGTCCCACACGGACCGAAGAACGTCCTGCATGTGAGCCGCCCGACCGCGGCGATCGCTAAGCTCGAAACCCTCAGCGAGGATGCGGTCGCTCGCGCCATCGCCGACGGGCGGCCGAAGCTGTTCGAGGTCAGAGAGAAACGGGTACGGCCCGGGCTCGACGACAAAATTCTGTCCGGCTGGAACGGTTTGATGATTACCGCCCTCGCCAAAGGCGCCGCCGTTCTCGATGACGCCCGCTATGGTGTGGCCGCAGCCGAGGCAGCCGATTTCGTGCTGAATAAGATGCGCGACGGCGGACGGCTCTTCGCTACCTACGGCAAGGGCAAAGCGCGCCTCAATGCCTACAGCACCGACTATGCCTTCTTCATCGAAGGGCTGCTCGGGCTTTATGAATGGAGCGGCGATGTGAAGTGGCTTGACGAAGCCGCGGCGCTCGCCGACTTGCTGACCGAGCACTACTGGGATGAACCGGCCGGCGGCTTCTTCTTCACCGCGTCCGACCATGAAGACCTGTTGGTTCGCAGCAAGACCGCGCACGACGGCGCGATCCCGTCAGGTAACTCAGTGATGCTGATGAACCTGCAGAAGCTCGCCGTCCTGCTCGACCGTTCTGAGTACCGCGACCGGGCGGCGGCCATGCTCAAGGTATTCGGCGGGGGCCCCGAGCGCCAACCCTTCCAGCACGAACGCCTACTGACCGGTATCGGCGCGTGGCACGATGGCTTCCAGGAGATCGCCGTTGTCGGGGCCCCCGACGCGCCAGAGACGCAGCAGCTGCTGCGCACCATCTACAGCATGTACCTGCCGAACAAGATCGTCGCCCGTCTCGATCCCGCCGATGCTGAGACGCCCAAGCGCGTCCCGCTGCTGGCGCAGCGAACGCAGATCGACGACCAGCCCACGACCTATGTCTGTCGCAACTACGCATGCCGGCAGCCGACCACCGACCCGGCTGAGTTGAAGGCACAGCTCGAACAGATCCACACTTCGGAGACCGTGTCGGACTAAGCATTGGCAGGCGAACGAAAAAGCGCGGTCTCGTCGGGGCTTCCGCTCGTAGCCCTCGGCGCAAGCTGTTGGGGATTCGATACGGTTTTGCGGAGCCCACTCACGGGCGACCTGTCGAGCAGCGCCATTGTCTTCTATGAACACGCGTTGCTTGCCGTCGTTTTCGCGCCTTATCTTTTCATCAACCGGCGTCGACTCACCGAACTCGCTGGCGCTTCGTGGTGGGCCGTGCTGTGGATCAGTTGGGGCGGTTCGGCGCTAGGGACGATCTGCTACACGCAAGCGATCAAGCTGGGCAACCCCACCAGCGTGGTCTTCCTTCAGAAACTACAACCGTTGATCGCCGTCGCTCTGGCGGGATGGTTGCTCCAGGAACGAGAACCGCGGCGAGCCGTGTTTTGGCTCCGCGCGGGACTGGCGCTCTTCGCGGCCTTCCTGATCTCGTTCAGCACTGTGCCCGATTGGGGCTCGCTCAAGACCGCCGAAGGGGGCGCCGCACTGTGGGCGGTCGGGGCGGCGGCCATCTGGGGGTCGTGTACAGTGTTCGGACGCTACGTGCTGCCTGCCGTGTCCCCGACGCTGCTAACGGCCTTGCGTATCGTGGGCGCACTTCCGCTGCTCGCGGTCCTAGCCGTTTCCACCGCATCGACCACCGGGATCGCGCTGCCTACGGCGGAGCAATGGCCGCGCCTCGTTCTGATCGCCCTCATCCCCGGACTGTTGGGCCTGCTGCTCTACTACCGCGGTTTGAATCACACGCCGGCATCACTTGCCACACTCGGCGAACTTTGCTTCCCGGCCGCGGCAGCAGTGTTGAACTGGCTCTTCCTTGGCACAGAGGTATCGATCACGCAGGGATTCGGCGTTGCTTTGCTGTGGCTAGTTGTCCTCTGGCCGCGACACCAGGCTACCAGTCCGGAGTAGCGCAGGTCTCCGACAACATAGTTGTCGGACTCACGCTCGCCAATCGAATCACTATTGAGCCCAACACTACGTCCCTTGCCATCTACCCCGTGAGACATAATCTCCGGGCCTATGGCGAGACTGCCGGGATAGCACTAGATATAGGGCCGCCCCCAGGGATCAAGTGGTATCTCCCTTGGGGAATACTGCCGCAACGTTTTCAGGCCCCTCTTCCTTTGGTGTGGGTAGCGCTTGTGTTCGACGAGGAAACGATCCAACGCTACGTTGAGGCTCTGAATTTGGGCTGAAACAGAGGTTCGACTGCAACAAATCATCGGTGGCGCCGGTCTCATAGTGCGCACTAGGGCTACTCAACAGAACAGGCCGAGAGCAGCAAAACTGCTCCCGGGCCCAGCGAGCCCCGTCTCATATAATCAGTGACGTACCCCCTTCCCTCACGGAAGCCCCCGGAGATTGCCAGTCTGTGTCCCAGGATTACCTCGAAGTCCGAGGCGCGCGTGTCCATAGCCTCAAGAACATCGACCTGCGCCTGCCGCACAACAAGCTCATCGTCGTAACCGGCGTTTCGGGCTCGGGCAAATCCTCGCTCGTCTTCGACACGATCTACGCCGAGGGCCAACGCCGCTACGTCGAATCCCTCTCCTCTTACGCTCGCCAGTTCCTTGAGCGCATTGAGAAGCCCGACGTCGACGAGATCCACGGCATCGCGCCGGCCGTAGCGATCCGCCAGAAGAACAGCACCCGCAATCCGCGCTCGACCGTCGCCACCGCCACCGAGATCTACGACTTTCTGCGGCTGCTCTTCGCACGCGCCGGACGAACCTACTGTTCAAAGTGCGGCAATCAGGTTCGCAAAGACACCGTAGACGAAGTTGCCACGCGCATCCTCGAACTAGAGGAAGGCTCGCGCTGGTACGTTCTCTTCCCCGTCCACGGATGGCTCAAGGACGACCCCGACGATCTCAAAGCGCGCCTCGCCGATCTAAGAAGCAAGGGCTTCAACCGCCTCTACCAGGACGGCAACCTCTCCGAGTTCTCGACACCCGAGTCACTGCTCGACATCGATTTCAAGAAGCCCTTCTACGCCCTGGTCGATCGGCTCGCGATCCACGACGACCTGCGCCAGCGCGTCACCGACGCCGTCGAAACCTGCTATCGCGAATCGCAGGAAGTCGTCTTCGAGCACTCCACCGATTCCAAGGAACGGCTCTGGTTCAGCGAGCGCTTCGAGTGCCGCCAATGCGCCATCGAGTACCTGGAGCCCGAACCACGCCTGTTCAGCTTCAACAGCCCCTTCGGCGCCTGCCCGCGCTGCCAGGGCTTCGGCAACACCATCGACATCGACATGGAGCGCGTCGTCCCCGATCGCTTCAAATCGTTGAAAGAGGGCGCCGTCGACCCGTGGACCAAGCCGCGCTACGTCAAGTGGCAACAGAAGATGCTTGACGCGGCGCGCGGCGCGGGTATAAGCACGACGGTTCCCTATCACGAACTCACGGCGAAAGAGCGCGACTTCATCACACACGGCGGCGATGGCTTCGAGGGCCTCGACGGCTTCTGGGCAAACCTCGAACGCAAGAAGTACAAGATGCACGTCCGCATCTTCATGAGCCGTTATCGAGGCTATGCCCTCTGCCCCGACTGCGAAGGCGGACGACTACGCGCCGAGGCATTGAACGTCCAACTCGGCGGCAAGAACATTCGCGAGATCGTGCATCTCACGCTCGAAGAATCGAAGTCGTTCCTCGAGAACCTCAAGCTCGACGGGCAACAGGCGCACATCGCCGAAGAGCTAGTCCGCGACATCGTCCACCGCCTCACGTTCCTCAACGATGTAGGCCTGGAATACCTCAGCCTCGACCGGCTTTCGTCGACGCTCTCCGGCGGTGAGGCGCAACGCATTCAGTTAGCAACGTCGCTCGGTTCGCGACTCGTCGGTGCTTGCTATGTTCTCGATGAGCCTTCCATCGGACTTCACAGCCGCGATACCGGACGTCTCATCGGCATTCTCAAGAACCTCCGTGACATCGGAAACACGATCATCGTTGTCGAACACGACGCCGAGGTGATGCGCTCCGCCGATCACATCGTCGATCTCGGCCCCGGCGCGGGCGAGCACGGCGGTGAAGTCATATTCTCCGGGACCGCCAAGAAACTGTTTTCAAACGGTAGTTCGTCGCTCACCGGCCAATACCTTACCGGTGAGAAGTCAATTCCTGTTCCCAAAACACGCCGCAAGGTTAGCTCGCGAAAACAGATCAAGTTCCAAGGCGCCTACATTCATAACCTGAAGAATATCGACGTCGCTATCCCGCGTGACCTGCTCACGGTCGTCACCGGCGTCTCCGGATCAGGCAAGTCCACGTTTGTTCGCAACGTCGTTTTCGACGGACTGCGCGGCCTTACCAAGGGCGCAGGCAAGCCGGATGCCGACGGCGAGTTCCAGCGCCTGCCCTGCCGCAAGATCACGGGCCACGCGCAAATCGAAGACGTTGTCTTCGTCGACCAGTCGCCCATCGGCCGCTCGCCGCGCTCGAACCCGGTCACCTACGTCAAGGCGTTCGACGCCGTCCGCGAACTCTTCGCCTCAACCGCCGAAGCCAAACGCCGAGGCTTCGCACCCGGACACTTCTCGTTCAATATCCCCGGCGGGCGTTGCGAAACCTGCCAGGGCGACGGCACCGTCACGGTCGAGATGCAATTCCTCGCCGATGTCGCGCTGATTTGCGAAGACTGCGACGGCAAACGCTACCAGAAGGAAGTCCTCGACATCCGCTACCAAAGCAAGAACATCGACGACGTTCTTCGGATGACGATCGACGAGGCTTTCAGGTTCTTTATTCGTACGCCGAAAATCACGCACAAGCTCTCACAGCTCTCGGAGGTCGGACTCGGCTATCTCCGCCTCGGGCAATCCGCGACCACACTCTCAGGCGGCGAGGCGCAACGCGTGAAGCTTGCCAGCCATGTCGCGCAGTCGAAGTCCGACAGCACGCTCTATCTCTTCGATGAGCCGACCACCGGCCTCCACTTCGACGACATCCGCAAGCTGCTCGCCGCCTTCGACAAACTTCTCGATCACGGCGCGACGCTGCTCGTGATCGAGCACAACCTCGACGTCATCAAGTGTGCCGATTGGGTGATCGACCTCGGCCCGGAAGGTGGCGCGGGCGGCGGAGAGATCGTCGTCCAAGGAACGCCAGAGCAAGTCGCGAAGAAGAAGGGCTCCCACACAGGCGGCTACCTCGCGAAGGTTCTCAAAGGGAAGTGAGTATAGGGAGCGGGTCATGACGACGTTCCAGCCCGCCGCGATCCGAGATGCCTTAGGGACGGCACAACCCGTCACCCGTTTCGCCCCCAGCCCGACCGGCTACCTGCACCTCGGCCACGTCGCCCACATGATCTACGTCTGGGGCGTGGCGCAGGCCGTCGGCGGCAAAGTGCTTCTGCGAATCGAAGACCACGACCGAGGCCGCTGCCGACCCGAGTACGAACAGGCCATCCTCGAAGACATAGACTGGCTCGGATTCGAGCCCGCCAACACTGTCGGACCGAAGAGCCCCTATCGCCAGTCCGACTCGGACGCCGTCTACCATGCAGCGCTGGCGCGCCTGCGCGAAGATCACCAAGTCTACCGCTGCGTCTGCACCCGCAAAGAGATCGCCGAACATTCACCGCTGGGCGACGGTGGCGAGCGCTGCTATAGCGGTCACTGCCGCAACCGGGACCAACCCGAGACCACCGACCATGGCCTACGCGTCGTCATCGATCCCGGCGAAGAGCCGTTCACCGACGCCTTCCTCGGCGAACAGATGCAGCATCCGTCCCTCCAATGTGGTGATCTGCTACTACGCGACCGCCACGACCAGTGGACGTATCAGTTCGCCGTCACCGTCGACGATATGCGGCATGGCATCAATCTCATCGTCCGCGGCGAAGACCTCCTCGCGTCCACCGGACGTCAGATCCGCCTAGCCCAGATGCTCGGTCGCGCCAAGCCCATCGCTTTCGCCCATCACCCACTCATCAAAGACGTCCACGGCGACAAGCTGAGCAAGAAGCAGTCGGCACCACCCGTGCGCGACCTCCGCGCCCAGGGACAAACCCCCGAAGAAGTCCTAGGCCAAGCGGCGTTTCAAGTCGGCCTCCTGGGCGAGCAGCGTCCGATCGCCCCTGACGAGTCCGCCCACCTGGTGGCAGGCTAGGCCTCGGCTTCTCTACATTCACGTCGCGAAGAGTAGAGCTACCCCGGCGACGACCATGGCTCCGCCCGTCCAGCGGCCACCTTGCGCACCGGCGGGAAGGACTGTTTCAAGCAGAACGAACAGAGTGATGGCAGCGATCCAAAGCAGGTTCATCACGCCGCCAAAGAACAGCAGCAGCATCAAAGCCCAACAGCACCCCAGGCAGTAAAGGCCGAGGTGCATGCCCATGCGCAGCGCGCCGACCGACCCTGCCTGCCAATGCTCCGAGATGAAACTCGCCGGAGCGCGGCAGTGTTCCAGGCAAGCGTTCTTCGCCGGAGCCCACTGATACAGACCGGCGGCGATCAGGATACCGGCGCCTACGGCGGGGCTTGTCGTCACCATCATGGGCGAGAGCAGCGCGGCCTGGTCCATCGCCCATTGCAGCACCGTGGCCGCTACGCTGAACGCGGTCCACATCAACAGATAGCCGTTGACGAACATCGCGGTCGGCGCGACATACTGGCCGCGCTCTTGCGACCGCCGCGCGATCGCGGCGTAGATGAGCGTCATCGGGATCGCCGACGGCACCATCATGCCGACCATCATGATGGCCCACATCAGAAACATCATCACGAAATCCATGCCGGTCCACGGCCGGACGCCCACCATCGCGTGGTCCATGGACATGTCCATCGCCCACGCCATCCAAATGAGGTAGACCCAGGCCAGCACCGTCACGCCGACGAGCCCTGTCCACACGGCGAAGCGCTGGCGCCGCGGCAGGGTCATCGCGCCCTGATGTTGAGTCGACACGGATAGAAGTCGGGAGAGGCGGGTCGCACGATCCGCCGGCTAGTTGCGGATGAGTCCGTCCTGGTTCATGTGATAAACGCAGAACTGGCCATAGCTGTCGGCGAGCTCGATCTCGATCCCGGCCTTGGCCTTTGAGGTGCCCCGGCCAATGTTCGCGGTCTGGTACTCCATGCCGTTTTCGATCGCGATAGAGACGGCGTGAGGGTCTCCGGTGAACGGGTTCGGGATCGGAGAGCCGGTCGATTCGACGAGGCCGGGGACGTTGATCTTTCCTTGGCGCTCATCGATATCGACGTCCACTTCGACCGGGGCAAAGAGGGTTTCCTTCTCATCGGTGACGAGGCTGTTCATCACGTTAAAGATCGTCGACCCGGGTGCGGTGGATTCGCCGCGCAGAATCTTGAGAAGAGCCTCGCGCTGGTCCGGCGTGGCGCTTTCGTCAACGATGATTTGCTGCTTGCCGTTGCCCTCCGCGATTTCCCCTGGCCAGGTGATGAGCGTCACCCACTTCAGCCCGTCCAAGCGAACATCGTTGAAGCGGCCTTCCTCAAGCGAACCACCGATGACCGCTTGGCAGAAGCCATGTGTACTTGGCGCTTGGAACTGGCATGGACAGGAATAGTCACAGTTGCAGTTCGCGTACACCGGTCCTCGAATCATCCATTGGTCGGCCATGAGCGCGTCTCCTGTTCGATGTCCAAATCTATCGCCTCTGGGCTGAAACCGCAAGTTTGTGGGTGGGGTGGATTGAGTGGGTGGGTCTTCCACGTGTCCGCGCGTTTTGTTCCTCCTGGCTTGAGGTTTTCCGCGCCTGGTGGCGCGGGCCGCCGGGTTTACACCCGCCGCTCCGTTACTTCTGGGCGCACTTGTGGTGGCGGGAATATTGCGTGGCAGGGTTTGGCGGGTTTTGTCAGGTGAGTGGAGTTACTTGACGGCCTCCTTGTTGGGGTTGACGCGGTGAAAATCAGTGATGGGGGCGCTGGTGGGTGGTCGTTTCAGTGTGGGTGAATCGTCGGAAGTGATTGATTCCAATATGGCTTGGACCGACTGGGTCTGTTCGTTTCGTTTGACTTTTTCGGCGATGTCGATCGACGGCTGGTCGACGCCGTTGGTTTGGGTCGGTTGGTGTTGCTGACGTTGTTCGTAGCGGTTTTCCACGAAGAATGTCTTGTCTCTGTCCTTGCGGAGGTCGCGGAGTTCTTTGGTGAGGCGATGGAAACGGCGCGAGAGCTGCGATTCGTAGCGGCTGAGGCGCTGTAGGTCGGTGAGAGCGTATCCGGTGAAGGTGTCGCCGAGGATGTGCTCTTCGTCTTTGCCGGCGTTGTGCTCTTTGTTGGCGCAGCGGTCGAGGTGATAGGAGTTGACGGCGGCTTCGATGCGCGAGAGACGTTTGAGACGCCACGAGGCATCGGCGATTTGTTCGACGATCTCGTCTTCTAGAGCGTTGACGGGCCGCAGGTCGTTGCGGAGTTTGTCGAGTTTGCTTTGATACTCGGCGGGGTCTTCGCCGGGGATGACGGGGTGTTTGGACCGGAGGCCGTGTTTGACGGCGTTTTGGGAACAGCGTTGTTTGCCTTCGTCGGTTCGGGGGCCCGTGGAGTGCTGGGCGTTTTGTTTGTTCGCTCGTTTCTGCGCACGTGATGACATTTCTGTTTCCTCCTTCAAGGAAAGGCGAAAGGCGTTTCTCGCAAAGCCGCTAAGTACCGCGACTCGCCAAGGAAAAACAAGAAAGACCTTTGGCCTGTTTTTGGATGGATCCTGGACGCAGGTGTTCCCGGCCCGGGCTTCCCGCGAGTTGGCGGGAGGCTCAGGTTTGTTGGACAGACCTGTGTTTTGGATCGGTTGGGATGCGACGACGCGCTTCCGGCTTTAGGGTACACCCGGTGTCAAGAGTTGGGGTGTATCCTGCGCCCTTACAGGGCTTGGTGTGTGGTGATGGGGCTTACCCAGGGCTGCGCCCTGGGCTACTTTCCGGCGCCCCTTTGGGGCTTGGGTTGGGTGGCTGCGTTGCGGTGTTGGTGGTTGGGGTTGGTCAGCACACCCTGACGGGCGCGGCTCTGAGCTTCTGGCTTGAGTGGGCGATGCATTCCGCGGGCTTCGCCCTCGGGCCGCCGGGTTTGCACCCGCCGCTCCGTTACAGCAGGGAGTCTAGGTAGTTGAGGATTTCGGGGCGGGCCCAGTTTTCGGGGCCTACGTACTTGCGGATGACGATGCCTTCGGGGTCGATGAGATAGGTCTCGGGATACTTGACCGTGCCATAGACGCTGCTGGCGGACCGCTCGGGATCGCGGGCGGTGGGAAAGCTGACCGGACGAGCTTCGAGAAAGCGGTCGTACTCTTCTTTGTCCTCGTCGACGCTGACGCCGAGAACGACCAAGCCCTCATCCTTGAAGCGATCGTGAAGAGCGCTGAGCGAGGGCATTTCCTGGACACAGGGCGGGCACCAAGTCGCCCAGAAATTTAGCAATACATACTTACCCTCGTAGTCCTCAAGACGCAAGCCACTGCCGTCGTCGGAGGTGACATTGAAGTCGGGCGCTGAGTCACCGACCTCGACGTTGTGTATCTCGAAGTAGGGCACGGCGCGGGCAAGCAGCACTCCGAGGAGTACGACGTTGACGGCCACGGCCCAAATAGCTTTGGAACTTGATGGCATAGAATGAGGGTCTGGTCTCAATGTAGCGAGCCCGCCAGGAATCCGCAATTGGTCCTGATCACCCGCAAGGCTGAATTTTCGGCCTCTCATTTCTGCGCCAGCCCCGATTTAAGCGTCCAGGAGAACGAGACGCTGTTCGGCAAGGCAGCCCGACGGTCGGGCCATGGGCACAATTACGTCCTTGAAGTGACCGTGGCTGGGGATATCGATCCGGTGCACGGGATGATCATGGATTTAAAGGTGCTCAAGGAGATCATCAACGAAAAAGTGGTTGATCTCTACGATCACCGCTTTCTGAATCACGAGGTTAAGCCGTTTGACCGGGTAGTGCCAACGCCCGAGAATATTGCGAAAGACATCTGGGGGCGGTTGGCGGAACCCGTGGGAGAGGGCGGTTGCCGGTTGCACGGGATTCGGTTGTATGAGACGCCGGATCTCTATGTGGACTATTTCGGACCGCGCGAACAAGCGGTCCAGTAAAGGATCGACCTTCGCCAGTGCGACTTACAAGACGCTATCCGTTTTCGGCTTCGCATCGTCTTCATTCGGATGCGTTGAGCGACGAGGAGAACGCCAGGCTGTTCGGTAAATGTAATAATTCGTTCGGCCATGGGCATAACTACGTGCTCGAAGTAGGCGTGGCGGGAGAACCGGATGCCTCAACGGGGATGGTGATGAGGCGAGAAACATTGGATGACTTTGTGGAGCGCACGGCCTTGCATCGGATCGATCACACGGATCTCAACAAAGACGTGAGCGAGTTTAAGCAGATGGTCCCGACGACCGAGAACCTTTCGCTCGTGGTCCATCGTTGGTTGGCCGCGGCCTGGGATGCGGAGTTCGGAGACACAACAGCGAAGCTCGACCGGATTCGGATCGAGGAGACCGCTCGCAATTCTTTCGAAGTAACAAGTTGATGGCTATGACGAAGAAACCAAGCCTACACGATCTTGTCGATGACCCGGAAGCCTCCGCGCCACTGGAGAACGTGACGGCGTCGGAGCTCTATCGGCAATTGCTGCTGGAAGTGGGCGAAGACCCGAATCGCGATGGGTTGAAACGCACGCCGCAACGCGCCAGCAAAGCTCTTGCCGAACTCACCAAGGGCTACTCGATGGACGTCAACGAAGTGCTCAACGGAGCGCTGTTCGACGTCTGTTACGACGAGATGGTCATCGTGCGGGACATCGAGATGTTCAGCTTGTGTGAGCATCATTTGCTGCCGTTTTTCGGGAAAGTGCATGTCGCCTACATCCCGAAGAACAAGGTGATCGGGCTAAGCAAGGTGGCGCGGGTCGTTGAGATGTTCGCGCGGCGCTTGCAAGTGCAAGAGAGATTGACGAAACAAATCGCCGATACGATCCAGGGAGCGATTGAGCCCGCGGGCGTCGGCGTCGTGATCGAGGCGCGGCATCTTTGCATGATGATGCGCGGCATCGAGAAACAACATTCATCCGCGGTAACCAGCGCGATGGTGGGAGCGTTCCGCGACAATGTGCAGACTCGTGAAGAGTTTCTGTCGTTGATCAAGCGAACGCCGAACGGAATTTAGCTAGCCATGAGCGCCACTGAGCGCCCGACCGTCGTGATTGTAGGGCGACCAAACGTCGGGAAGTCCACTCTCTTCAACCGCATCACGTCGAGCCGACGCTCGATCGTGGGCAACGAGCCCGGGATTACCCGCGACCGCATCCGCATGCCCGCCGTATGGAAGGGGCGCGGGTTCGACCTGGTCGACACGGGCGGCATGCTGTTCGGCGACCTGGAAGAGTTCCCGAGCCTGATCAACGAGCAGGTGCGCGAAGCGTTGAAGGCCGCTTCGCAGGTCATTCTCGTAGTGGATGGCCGGACCGAACTGACAAGCACGGACCGAGATTTGGCGGACCTGCTGCGGCGGGCCGGTAAACCTTCGACGTTGGCCGTGAACAAGTGTGACTCTCCGAAAACGGAGGGCAACGCGGCGGGCTTTCATGAGTTGGGCTTCGACGAGACGTTCGCTGTCTCGGCCGAGCATGGACTGGGCATTGAGGAGCTTCTCGACCATGTGACGGCGGACCTGCCAGAGGAAGATGTCGAAGAAGACCCTGAGAGACCGATCCGGGTGGCGATCATCGGGCGTCCGAATGCCGGCAAGTCGACGCTATTGAATCGTTTGACCGGTGTAGAGCGAGCGATTGTTTCCCCGACCGCCGGGACCACGCGTGATGCCGTGGACGAGCAGGTCACCAAGCGCGGGAAGGTCTATCAGTTTGTTGACACGGCGGGAATACGGCGCAAGGGCAAGACCCGCGAGATGGCTGAGAAGCTGAGCGTGGTGATGGCGCAGCGGCATATCCGGCTGGCGGACGTTGTTCTATTTGTGGTGGACGCGGCGGAGGGCGTTTCGGCGCTGGATGCCAACATCGGGGGATACGCGCACGAGGCGGGCCGAGCAATCGTTGTCGTCGTCAACAAATGGGACCTCGTCAAGGACAAAGACAAGAGGATTTTCGAGCAGGACATGCGCGACAAGATCAAGTTCCTGGACTACGCGCCCGTGCGGTTCATCTCGGCGCTGGAGGACAAGGGAATCCAGCAGGTTTTCTCGTCGTTATATCAGGGCTTTGAAGCGACGCGCCGTCGCGTATCGACCGGTGAGCTGAATCGTTTCATGGAAACTGTCGATTGGGACCGCGCGACGTATCCCGGCGCTCGGCGGCCCAAGATCCGTTATGTAACGCAGGCGAGCGTTGCGCCACCGACGTTCGTTTTCTTCATCACGGGGCACGACAAGTTCCATTTCTCGTTCGAGCGGTTTCTGATGAACCAGTTGCGGGCCGCATTCCCATTCGAGGGGACGCCGCTTGTCGTCAAATCGAGGCGGAAACGGCGGTAGGGATAAGATAAGGGCGGGACGGCGTGCGGATGGTACGCTAGCCCTCGACCAATCAGAAGAGGCTCTCTAGTGGCTCGGAATCGAGTAGCATTTCAAGGTGCGCGTGGCGCGTTCAGCGAAGACGCCGCCCGGCAGTTGCTGGGCAATGCGATTACGTTCAAACCCTGTGAACGGTTCGAGGAAGTATTCGAGTCGCTAGCCTCGGGCGATGTGAACGCGGCGGTCGTACCGATTGAGAATACGCTGCACGGCTCGATCCACGAAAACTACGACCACCTGCTGGATTTCAAGTTGCCGATTGTGGGCGAGACGCGTGTGCGGATCGTGCATAACTTGATCGGCCGTCCGGGGGGGACGTTGTCGAAGGTGAAGACGGCGATTTCGCATCCGGTGGCCTTGCGGCAGTGCCTGAAGTTCTTCAAGCAGCACAAACGGATTCGCTCGGAGATCTTCTACGACACGGCGGGAAGTGTGCGCCGGATCATGGAAGAAGACGACCCGTCGGTCGCGGCGATTGCGTCGGCGACGGCGGCGAAGTACTACGGCGCGAAGCTGCTGAAGAAATCGATTGAAGACGATCGACAGAACTATACACGCTTCTTCCTTCTGAGGCAGAAAGCGCCTAAGAGGCCGGCGAAGAAGGGCGTGCCGCTGAAGACGTCAATCGTCTTCGCGACGCCGAACAAGCCGGCCACACTGTTTCGCTGCATGAGCGCGTTTGCGTTGCGCGATATCAACCTCGATAAGATTGAGTCGCGCCCGTTTCGCGGCCGTCCGTTTGAATACCTGTTCTATCTCGATTTTTTGGGATCGCCCGATGATCCGAACTGCCGCAACGCGATGTCACATTTGCGTGAGATTACTGACTTTGTGGCAGTCCTCGGATGCTATCCGCAGGCGGCCTAGCCTCAACACAAGGAACCTATGGCGGAAACGCTGAACGATCAACCGACTCAATTCGAAGCGGAAGAGTTTCCCGAAGAGATCGCGCTGTTGCCGGTGCGGGACACGGTGTTGTTCCCCCGGGCGGTCATGCCATTGAACATTGGCCGCGAGAGCTCGATTTCTCTCGTGACGTCGCTGGGCGAGAACAAGATTCTGGGGGTGGCGGCGCAGCGGGATCCGCGCATTGATTCGCCCGACCCGGATGACCTGTACGAAATCGGCACACTGGCGGTAATTCACAAATCGGTGCGGATGCCGAACAATAGCCTGCTCATTTTTTGCGAGGGGCTGGAACGCATCCGCATTAAGAAGTACGTCTCTCAGAAGCCCTACTACACGGTGCGCTATGACCAAGTGAAGGAAAAGGGCGCCGAGACGACGCCGGAGCTGGAAGCACTGCGGCAGAACGCGATCCACATGTTCAACGACGTGGTCGAGTTGTCACCGGCGCTGTCAGAAGATGCGCTCACGATGGTGACGAACCTGGCTGAGCCGGGCCGCGTGGCGGACTTCATCGCGGCGGCGTTGCCGGGTTTGGCTTCGTCGGAGAAGCAGGGCGTTTTGGAGACGACGGACGTCAAGCAGCGCATGGAAGACTTGATGCGCTTCCTGGTGAAGGAGCGCGAGGTTCTGCAGCTTCGCAACAAGATCCAGACGCAAGTGCAAGACCAGCTTTCCGAATCGCAGCGCGAGTTCTACCTGCGCGAGCAGATGAAGGCGATCCAGAAAGAACTCGGCGAGTCGGATGAAGACGCGGAGATGGAAGAGCTGCGCGTAAAGATCGACAAGGCAGGCATGCCGGATGACGTCAAGAAGGACGCGAATCGGGAGTTGAAGCGGCTGACTCGGATGTCGCCCGCAGCGGCGGACTATACCGTGACGCGGACCTATCTCGACTGGCTGGTCGTGCTGCCGTGGGATAAGACGTCGGCGGTGCCGGTCGATATCGTCAAGGCCAAGAAGGTGCTCGACGAGGACCACTACGACCTCGAGAAGATCAAAGAGCGGATTCTGGATTACCTGGCGGTGCTGCAACTGAAGCCGTCGCTGAAAGGGCCGATTCTGTGTCTTGTGGGGCCTCCGGGAGTGGGGAAAACTTCGCTCGGGAAGTCAATCGCGCGGGCGCTTGATCGGGAGTTCGTGCGGCTGTCGCTGGGCGGCGTCCACGACGAGGCGGAGGTTCGCGGACACCGGCGGACCTATATCGGCGCGCTGCCCGGACAGATCATCCAAGGCTTGCGACGGGCGGGGACGAAGGACCCTGTGTTCATGCTGGACGAGGTCGACAAGTTGGGTAAGGACTTCCGGGGCGATCCTTCGTCTGCGTTGTTGGAAGTGCTTGATCCGGAACAGAACAGCACGTTCCGGGACAACTACCTCGACGTGCCGTTCGACTTATCAAAGGTCTTGTTCGTTACGACCGCGAATGTGATGGACCCCGTTCCGGATGCGTTGCGCGACCGGATGGAAGTGCTGGAGCTGCAGGGCTACACGGAATCGGAGAAGGTTCAGATCGCGTTCCAGTATTTGATCCCGCGCCAGATTACCGAGAACGGATTGGAGTCGTCCGACATTCAGTTCAGCGAAGAAGCTGTGTCCCACGTGATTCGGCGCTATACGCGGGAAGCGGGTGTTCGGAATCTGGAGCGAGAAATCGGGACGATCTGCCGAAAACAGGCGCGACGGATTGCGAGCGCTCTGTCGGTCGCAGCGCGGAAAGCAGCTAAGAAGAAGACGCGCAAAAGCAAAGCACGGCCGAAGAAGCGTGCGATGTACAAGGTCAGCCCAAGGCGGGTGGAAGAAGCACTCGGTGCGCCGAAGCTCCGCAAGCAAACGGAGGTCTCGAAGCGCACACGGCGACCCGGCGTTGCGGTCGGCTTGGCGTGGACGCCGAGCGGCGGCGATGTCCTCTATTTGGAAGCCACGCAGATGCCGGGCGCGGGCAAGGGCTTGATGCTGACCGGACATTTGGGCAAGGTAATGCAGGAATCGATGCAGGCGGCGTTGAGTTGGGTGCGAGCGCACGCGGCGCAACTTGAGATCCCGCCCACTTATTTCAAGGAGCACGATTTGCATCTGCACGTTCCTGCCGGGGCGATTCCGAAGGACGGGCCGTCCGCCGGGATTACAGCGGTGACAGCATTGGTCTCGGTGATTACGCAACGCCGTGTCCGAAAAGACTTGGCGATGACGGGCGAGACGACCCTGAGTGGCTTGGTATTGCCGGTGGGCGGCATCAAAGAGAAGGTACTGGCGGCGCGGCGCTCGGGCGTCAAAACGATCGTGATGCCCAAGGAGAACGCGGTCCAGGTAAAAGAGGATCTCAAGCGGGAGCAACTGGGGGATCTGGAGATCCACTACGTCGAGAACGTGGACCAGGTGATTTCGCTGGTGCTTGAGCCGCCGAAGGGAACGAAGAAGAAGGTGGCTCCTAAGGCGGCGAAGCGGGCGAGACGGCCGCGTGGTGCTCGTCCGGCGGCGGGGGCGTAGCTGGGCGAAAGGCGTTTCTCCCAAGGACGCTAAGTACCGCAAAGGACGACGGAAATACCCTTCGCCTGGTTGATGGTTCGTCGATGGCCTAGGACTTCCCGCGGGCGCACGGATTCTATATCCACGCCTGTGTTCCTTCTGCCGCGGGGATTATAGTAGGGTGCCCCTACATCGCCTCCCCTAAGTTCCTTACTGGGTGGCAGCTCGGATGGCGCCTAGGGTCTTCTGGGCTTCACCTGAGTAAGGGTTGGCTTCCTTGGCGGCGATGCCCATCCATTTAGTGGCTTGGGCGATGTTGTCTCCGCCGATGTCGAGTTTGACGTAGCAAATGCCCAGCATGTAGGAGAGGAGGCCGTAGTGCTCGCCGCCCTGTTCTTGAATAGGGGCAACGGTTGTAAGCAGGATCTTGCGACCGTCACGAAAGCCCTGTGCGTTGGTGGCTTGCAACACGGTCACCTTGCCGAGGATATAGGTGCCGTAGGCTGTGAACAAGTCTTTGTGCTTAGTCCATTCTTCCTCGGTCTGGTTCTCGGGTTTGGCCTTCTGGCCCATAAGTTGGACGAGTTGCTCGGCGTAGCCTTTGGCCTTGTCATGCTGCTGCTGACGGGTGGCGCTTTCGGCCAAGGTGAAGACGTAGCCTTCGTTGCCCGGGTTGCTCTCGAGGGACGCTTCCATGGCGGCGAGCATCTTCTCGACGTCGCCCTGCTGCTGGTAGATCTGGACGTACATGTCGCCGAGTGAGCCGGCGTACTTCCCCTCGGGGTAATGTTCCTTGAGTGCGGCCATGTACTCGAGTTTCTTCGCTGGATCGGTGATCTTGAGCAGCGAGGTGTAGATCGAGTATTCGATGTACTGTAGGACGCCCTTGGCGTAATCGATTTGGGCCTGCCAGGCTTCGACCTCGTCCTCATACTCAGGTTCGGCGAGCTTGGTGTCTTTCTCGGCGTAGGGTTTGGTCTCGACGAGATGCGGCAGTAGGCTGCCGAAATCTTGCTTACCTTCGTAGGCCTTGGTCAAGTTCTGGCGGATCTCGACATCGCCGGGCACCACCTGGAGCAGTTTCCTACCGTACGTGATGACCTTGTCGAAGTTGCCTGCGGGGAGATGCAGCCCCTGGAGCTGCAGATAAACGTAGTTGATGGCCGCGTGGTCGCTGTATTTTTCGACAAAGGTCTCGAGAAGTTGCGTCCTCGTGGCGTTGTCCTCGGCGGTGCCGGCCTGCGTGATTAGAGCGCCTTGCTCGGTCTCGGTATCAATCGAAGGGTTCCGAATGTCGACCTGCGCGAACGCCAAAGTGCACGTCAGCAGGAAGATCGTAAGTGCGGCCGGTAGTCGTTTCATGGTTTTCTCCCGTGGGCTCGTGGGTACTCCGCCATACTACGTGAACGTCTGACGGGAATCAAGAAGGGTCGCGGGTGGATTGCTTTGGAGCGCTTTGGTTCCATGGGTCGATAAGAGCATACGTCGGGTGTTCGAATCCCTGCGTTACTGCGAGGCTTCAAGTGATGCTGGTACGCTAACTCAGGGCTGTGCTCGGGCTACTATCCAGCGCCCCTTCGGGGCTTGGGCAGGCCCTCTTTTGACCGCAGCCCCCCCCTCGCTGAAGGAGATGATCTCTTGCACGGTCCCACACGTTTTTTGACGCTCGTGGCCGCGATTGGTTTCGCCGCGATGCTGGCTTGGTCCCCGGCTCAGGCTCAGCCGGTTACCTACGATCAGCTTAAGAATGCTTCCAGCGACAACTCGTCGTGGTTAATGTATGGCCGCGACTACTCTGCGCATCGATACGTCGAGTTGGACCAGATTACACCCGCGAACGTGAACCGGCTGCACCCCGTTTGGGCGTTTGCGACGGGCGGCGAGAACCGGGGGTTGCAGGCGACGCCGCTGATTCATGACGGTGTGCTGTATGTATCGGCCGATGGTTCGCGGGTATTTGCGATTGATGCGCGGACCGGCGCCAAGAAGTGGAGCTACGATCCCGAGCTAGCTGCGGAGACCGAGCGAGTGTACTGCTGCGGATCGATCAACCGCGGCGTGGCGCTGTGGGGCGAACTCGTATTCGTCGGCACGATGGACGCGCGGCTGATCGCGCTCGACCGAGAGACGGGCAAAGTAGCGTGGGAAACCGAGGTCATCGATTGGCGACAGGGCTACAGCATCACGGGAGCACCGCTGGTCGTCAAAGACATGGTTCTCACGGGGGTTGCGGGCGGAGAGTTCGGCATTCGCGGATTCGTCAAAGCCTTCGACGCCAAGACGGGTGAGCCGCGCTGGACGGCGTATACGATTCCGGGGCCGGGCGAGCCGGGCAACGACACCTGGCCGGGGGACACCTGGAAGAACGGCGGCGCTCCGACCTGGACCACCGGTGTGTTCGATCCGGAACTGAATCTTGTGTATTGGAATACAGGGAACGCCGCACCGTGGAATTGCCATGTCCGCAAGGGCGACAACAAGTGGTCCGCGGCGACGATCGCGCTCAACGCCGATAGCGGCGATATCGAGTGGGGCTTCCAGTACACGCCCTGGGATTGCTATGACTACGACGCGGTGAGCACGCCAGTGCTGGTGGATATCGACCTCGGCGAGGGCGTCCTGACGAAGGCACTGTTTCATCACGACAAGAACGGCTTTTTCTACGCACTGGACCGAACGAACGGCAAGTTCATCTACGGCGACCCGATTGTACCGGGCATCAACTGGGCGTTCGGACTCGATCCCGAGACGGGCCGACCGAAAGTCAATCCGGACATGGTGGCCGAGTCAGGCGGGCCGGAGGTGGGCCCGATTATTCCGAGCCTGGAAGGCGCGATCGACTGGCAGCCGCTGGCCTACAACCCGGAGTTGAAGACGCTCTATTTCATGTCGAACCAGTGGGCAATGGGGTACAAGTTCTGGGAGGAAGGCACGTTCCAGCCCCCTACGAACGGCGAATGGTATCTCGGCGGGGACTATCAGCAGTACTTGACAAGCGAGAATCCCGGCAACTTCGTGGCATATGACATCGTCAAGCGCGAGGTCGTGTGGCGCGCGGTGAGCCCGGCCCCGTTTTGGGCCGGGGCCGTGGCGACGTCGAGCGGACTGGTCTTCACGGGCGACATGAGGGGCTACTTCATGGCGTTCGATGCGCACACCGGGACGGAGTTGTGGAAGTTCCAGACAGGATCGGGGATTATCGGGAGCCCGATCACGTATGAGTTAGATGGGATTCAGTACTTGGCGGTGCCGTCGGGCGGAATCGGCGGTGACATGGCGTTCTATTTCACGGAGCCCAAGGCGGGGAACCTTTGGGTGTTCGCGCTCGACGGCGGCGGGCCGGCGCGGGTGGCTCCAGGGTCGAACCTAACGAAGCTCAAGGGCGGGTTGCCGCATGTGGGTGAACCGGGACACACACTCGGTGGACGGATTCTGCCGGGGTATGGGTTTGAACCCACCGAAGGGGGAGAACCGATCAAGACAGACGCTCCGCCGCCGTGGGCGGAGTCAGACGCGGGTGATATCGAGAATCCCCTTCTTGGCCAGGCAGACGCTATCGCGGCGGGCGACCAGATCTATCGCGGGCGTTGCGTGGGGTGTCATCGATCCGGGGGCGGCGCGGGCCCGAGTATTTTCAAGACACGACTCAGCGCGGGTCAGTTCATCGATACGGTGACCAAGGGACGTCCGGGAACAGCGATGCCGGCTTTTGGAGAGTTGCTGCCACGGGATGAGATGTGGCAGGTGCATGCGTTCTTGCTTTCGCGTGATGCGCTTTGACGGAGAGGCCGGCACGAATGCCGGGAGGCCCGCGCCACGAGTGTGGGACAGCTCGATTGTTGCTTGTTTTCCTCTCGGCTGACAACTAAACTCAGGGCAACTGCGGCGCAAGGCGGGCCGGCTGAATAGCGTATGAATTGCGAGAAAAGTCGGAGCGGTTGCCGTGAGTTTGCAGGCGTCTTTGTGCCCGTGCTTTGGGTCGCGCTGTCGCTCTGGATGCCGCTGCCGGCAGCGGCTCAGAATGGCGCGGCCCCGAAGAGCACCGCGGCCCCCGTACGGTTCACCGAAGCGCAATCGTATGTGATCGGCGCGAAGTTGGAGCTGCCTGGCTCGATTGAATCTCTGCGTCGGGCGGAAGTGGCGAGTCCGGTGAACGGGTTGGTGCAGGAGCTGCTTGTGCGTGACGGGGATACCGTCGAGCGAGGCCAAGTCCTCGCGAAGCTCAATACATCCCCTCTCGAAGCCCAGCGGGCTACCTTGCGATCGCAGTTGAATGAGTCCAAAGCGCGACTGCGCTCGGCGGAGGCCAACCATGCCCGGGCGCGAGAGTTGTTTGAGGCGCAGGTGATCGCGCGGGAACAGCTCGACGATTCGTTGTTTGAGCAGGAAGCGCTGGCGGCGAGAGCGGAATCTCTGCAGGCATCGATCGCGGAGGTCGAACTCGGCATCAAGCGGAGCGTGATCCTCGCGCCTTTCGGAGGGGTTGTCACGCGCAAGCTGACCGAGTTAGGTGAGTGGATCGGCCAGGGCGATTCGGTACTTGAGCTGCTATCGCTCGATGTGCTCGAGGTCGCGGTCGACGTGCCCGAAGGGCATATCGGCAAGGTTCAGTTAAACCAGCGCGCTCAGGTGCGGTTGCAGGCCTACCCCGACATGGTGCTGAACGGCCGGGTTTCGGTCATAATTCCCGAGGCCGATGTCGAAGCGCGTACCTTTCCCGTGAAGATTTCTGTTTCGTCGGGAGGCGGGCGCGTACGGAGCGGGATGCTGGCTACGGTAGCGCTTCAGCCAACGGCCCCGCGCAAGGCAACGATCGTCCCCAAGGACGCATTGATTCGGCTCGAAACGGGCTGGACCGTGTTCGCTTTGAAGAGCGACGATACGGTCGGCGCGCGATCGGTTCGCATGGGCGACGGAATCGGCGAATGGATCGAGGTCGTCGGTGAGCTGTCGCCCGGTGACCGCGTGATCACGCGCGGCAACGAGCGGCTTGCTGACGGGCAATCGGTGAGCGCTACGCGCACCGGCTACGAGACGCCGTGAAAATCATCGACAGTTCCGTGCGGTTTCCGGTGACGACCGCCGTGGGCGTGATCCTGGTGGTGCTGTTCGGCGGAATTTCACTGTCCCGGATCCCGATCCAGCTCACGCCGACAGTCGATCAGCCGCAAGTGCGCATCCAGACGCGCTGGCCCGGCGCATTGCCGCAAGAGGTTGAGCGGCAGATCGTCCAAGAGCAGGAAGACCAGCTCAAGGCACTGCAGGGTCTGGAACAAATCGAAAGCACAAGCCGGTCCGGACAGGGCGAGATTATGCTGACGTTCCAAGTCGGCACGAGCATGGACACGGCATTGCTCGATGTCTCGAACCGGCTGCAACAGGTACAGCGTTATCCCGAGGATGCGCTGAAGCCACAGGTGCGGGCGGCGAGCTCGGAGACCCAGTCCATCGCACGGTTTGCTCTCAGCTACATCGAAAAGGACTCGGCGGCAGAACCGATTTCGCAGAAGCTTGACTTCGTCGAGGACGTGATCGCTCCGGAGTTGGAGCGGGTGCCGGGCATCTCCTCGGCGCAGGTCTTCGGGGGCAGGCGTCACGAGATGCATTTCTACGCCGCCCCGGTAGAGCTAGCGGCCCGTAAGATCACTATCGCTCAACTCGCCAATGCGCTTGACAGCGAGAACGCCAGCATCAGCGGCGGCGATTTCGACGAGGGAAAGGGTAACTACATCGTCAGGACGGCCGGTGAGTATCGGACGGCCGAGGACATCGAGAAGGTTGTCATTGGGTTTCGAGGAGGCGTGCCGGTTTTCGCGAGAGACGTCGGTTATGCGCGTCTGAGTTTTGAGAAGAAACGCGTGCAAGCATTCCTGAACGGCGAGGAAGCGATCGCCATGTTCATCTCGAAAACGCCGGAAGCGAATCTGATCGCGGTCATGGAGGGGATCGACGAGGTTGTGGTCCGGATGAATGAACAGATCCTAAACCCACAGGGTATGGAGCTGATCACGATCTTCGATTCCACCGAGTACATCCGTAGTTCGATGGACCTGCTGTCGCAGAGCGTCTATATCGGCGCGGCAATGGCAGTGCTGGTGTTGCTTCTGTTCCTGCGTAGTTTTACGAGCACGCTGGTTGTGGCGATTGCCATGCCGATCAGCATCATCGGCACGTTTATCGTGATGGACCTGACGGGCCGCTCACTCAATGTGATCAGCCTGGCGGGGTTGGCGTTCGCGATTGGAATGGTGGTCGATAACTCGATCGTCGCGCTTGAGAATATCTACCGGCATCGACAGATGGGCAAGTCGCGGCCTCAGGCGGCGTTGGACGGCGGGAGCGAAGTGTGGGGGGCGATTCTAGCCAGCACACTGACAACGGTGGCGGTCTTTTTGCCGGTGCTGTTCATCGAGCAGGAGGCCGGACAGTTATTCCGCGACATCGCGATTGCGATCAGCTCGGCGGTGCTGCTGAGCATGATCGTGGCGATCACGGTGATCCCTGCGTTGTCGGCGAAGATTCTCGGCGGAGCGAGCAAAGCCCCCGGAGGTGTGGCAGGTGGCGCTGCGAAGGAGACCTCTCCGCTGTTGGCCCGCAAGACGGCCGACATGGTGTATTGGATTTGCGGCGGTACGATCCGGCGGCTGGCGGTCGTTGGTGTGTTGACGGCGGCAGCCATCTTCGGGGCGATGCGCTTGATTCCGGACGTCGAGTATATGCCGGTGGGCAACGCGAACTTTGTTCTTGGGAACTTGGTTCTGCCCTCGAATTACAGCATTACTGAAGCCGAGGGTTTGCGAGATGTGTATGGCGACGTTTTGGAGCCGCTCAGACACTGCGAGGGGCCGGGTGAGGAGTGCGCGGCTGGTGGCATCGAGAGGTATTTTTACGTTGCTTTCGGGAACCGCGCGTTCCTCGGTGGGCGGGCAAAGGACCCGCTGAGGGTTCGTGAGTTGGTGCCCTTGTTCCGTGATGCGACCGCTACAATTCCCGCCGCCATCGGAGGCTTTCGGCAGGCGAATCTGTTCCAACGCGGCCGCGACGCCGGAGTGGTCGACCTGAATATTGTGGGTCCGGATTTCAAACGACTGCAAGAGATCGGCCAGATTGTGCTGGCTCGGATGCAAGAGAGAATCCCGGAAGCGCAAGCACGGCCGGCAAGCGGACTCGATGCCGGCAAGCAGGAGCTTCGGGTTATCCCGCATCGGCTGCGCAGTGCACAGCTGGGCGTGACGAGCCGCGACTTGGGACTCGCTGTCAACGCGCTGGTCGACGGCGTGAAAGTGTCCGACTATCAATGGCAAGGCAAGCGCATCGACTTGATGCTTGTGGCCGAAAGCGGTAGACAGCATCGCACACACGATCTCAATCAGTTGCCGATCGCGGTTGCCGACGGCCAATTAGTGACTCTCGATGCGCTGGCCTCGGTGGAACTGACGTACTCACCCGTTGAGATCGCCCATCGCGAGCGCCAACGGGCAACAACGGTGCAAGTCACGCCGCCGCTGGACATGCCGCTTCAAACACTGATGACGCGGATCAACGACGATGTCCTGCGGCCGCTGACCGAAGAGGGCGTATTGAGCGGCTTGTATCGCGTGATCCCGCGGGGTTCGGCGGACAAGCTGAGTCAGACGTGGGACGCATTGAGCTTCAACCTGATCTTGGCGGTGGTCATCACCTACTTGTTGATGGCGGCGTTGTTTCAGAGTTTCGGGTATCCGCTGGTGATTCTGTTCAGCGTGCCGTTAGCGGCATTTGGCGGCTTTCTCGGGCTGAGCGTGATGAACCAGTTCACGTATCAGCCGCTCGACATTCTCACGATGCTGGGATTCTTCATCCTGGTAGGGACGGTGGTGAACAACGCGATTCTGATCGTCCACCAGTCGCTGAATCACATTAGCGTCGACCAGATGCCCGCGCGGGAAGCGATTCGGGAAGCGACGAAGAACCGAATCCGTCCGATCTTCATGAGCGTGTTGACGAGTGTGTGTGGGATGATGCCACTGATCCTGTTTCCCGGTGCGGGGTCGGAACTCTATCGGGGAATTGGTAGCGTGGTCGTGGGTGGCTTGCTGGTCTCCACGGTCTTCACGCTGGTGCTCGTGCCGGCGCTTTTCAGTCTATTTCTTGACATGAAGACCGGGTTGGCGCGGTTGATCTGGGGTACTCCGGGAGAGCCGGCGCCGGAGTCGAGTACGGGGGACTGACGGAGAGCCGTCGACCCTACTGTCTGGCACAGGCTTGCGGTTGTGTCATCTTTCTGTGATAGGTTGAAACGCTATGAAATTGCGATCTGGTTGGGCGGTTCGAGCAGGTTTTGTGTTTCTCGTTGGTTGGGTATGGGCGTTCCTGCCGGGGCAGCAGATTGCCCAGACGCCGGCGATGAACTGGTACAAGGGCAACCTCCATACGCACACGATCAACAGCGACGGGGATAGCACGCCCGACGCGGTGGCTCGCTGGTATCGAGAACATCGCTATCAGTTCCTGGTGCTAACGGACCACAACTACTTGACGAACCCCGAGGGGCTGAACTCGATCTTTGCCGCGGACGAGCGATTTCTTCTGATCCCCGGTGAAGAGGTCACGTCGAGTTACGAAAAGAAGTCGGTGCATGTGAATGCCTTCCAGATCCGGGAGACCATCCCCCCGGCATTCGGACATACCCTGATCGAAACGATCCAGAAGAATGTGGACGCGATTCGCGCGGCAGGCGGGTTGGCTTCACTCAATCACCCCAACTTCCGCTGGTCGGTAACACCGGATGAACTGAGGCGCATCGACAACCTGAATATGTTCGAGGTGTACAACGGACATCCGACGGTGCACAACTTCGGAGGCGGCGGTGCGGCGAGCTTGGAGGAGATGTGGGACGTGGTGCTGAGCACGGGCCGGGAGGTTTACGGCATCGCGGTGGATGACGCGCATAGTTTCAAGGAGTTTGGGCCGACCCTTTCGAACCCCGGCCGCGGCTGGGTTTCGGTGCAGGCGGCAGAGTTGTCGGAAAACGCCATTATCAAAGCCCTTGAGCGGGGGCAGTTCTATTCCTCGACAGGCGTGAACCTGGAGACGATGCAGCGCACGACCGACGGAATCACGCTCAAGATCCGGCAGGAGTCTGACTTCAAGTACACAACGCGATTTACCGGCAAGGGCGGCAAGTTGCTCTCGGCGGTCCACGGCCTTGAGGCGCAGTATGAACTGAAGCCCGGCGATGCGTATGTGCGGGCGACGGTCAGCCGGTCGGATGGAGAGTTTGCCTGGGTGCAGCCGGCGTTTGGCGGCTAGCCTTCAGGAAGCCCCGGACCCGCGTTCAGGGGTATCGACCGTTGGCCGATCGCGGAGGTCGCGCACAGCCGTGCGCCACGAATACTATTCGCGGCCGAAGCCGAGATGGTTGCGGCAGTAGTCTACGGCTTGTTCGACATCGCGGCGTTCTTGGTCGACTAGAAACTGCTTGAACGTGGGGCTGTCCGGTGCGGTGTCTGACGGTCCGGCGGGGACATTCTCGTAAGGTGAGCCGGAGCGGGCGCGCCGCAGAAAGTGCGTAAAGACCCCGGCCGGCACATCGCGATAGTTCTCCCAGAAGGATTCGTTCCAGTAGGCGAACGTTCTAGGCGTACGGGTGTTGATGATCTCTAGCGAGAAGACTTTGTCGGGGCAGAGTTCAGCATAGCGCCGCGCTACTTGGTCGATGTCGACGTTGCCCGCGCCCATCGCGACCCATTGCACTGCCGCTCCCTCCGGGACTTCCCAAATCGCCGAGTCGCGAATACCCGACGTAAGGATATGCGGCGCGAGCGTTTCGAGAGCGAGCAACGGGTCTTCGAGAGTCCAGGCAGCGTTGCCGGCGTCGTAGAGGGCTCCCACGTACTCGGGACCGGCTTCCTCGATCAACATCCGAAGCTGGTGGGATTGCAGATCGCCGGCGTGGTTTTCGATAGCGATCTTCAGGCCTAGATCGAGCGCCTCGGAGCGGACGGCCTTGCACGACTTGATCGTGTTCTCGATGTGCTGTTCGAGGGGGGTGGGGCCCCCGCGGTCCTTTGCGTTGCCGAGGAAACAGCGAACGATTGGCGAGTCGAGACGCCGGGCGACCTGCAACATACGGCGAAGCTGCTCGACCGGCGTGCCGTGTTCGGGCTCGAAACGTTGTGAGGTTTTGCAGATCGAGGCAAAGCCGACTTCCAGCTCAAGGTCGAGACGGTCGGCATGAGCTTTGATCTGATCGAGGTGAGATGGGTCGACGCTTCCCAAGAAACGCGGCTCGGAAAAGTGCGCCACTTGCACGCCGAGTTTCGCGCTGTAGTCGAGCAGTTCGAAGGCTGACCAGTTTTGGGAGCGGAGGCTGAAGAGATCGAGGCCGAGTTTCATGAGCGATGCCGCGCGGAGGGCTCCATGAGGCCTATCGTAGCGGATCGAGCCAATCAGTCTGCCGTGGCCGAAACGGTGAAATCGAACACAATTACTGGTAGGAAACACCTGTTGCTTCGGGCATATTGCGCTATCATTACTCTGGAGTTTTAGTAACCGTCGGCCTCGTGGGCTCGCCCTGTCCATTCGCGGGTGGCTTCGGTCGGCTGAAGAAAACCCCTGTGTAGGAGGACGGCATGTTGCGGAGTCGAAGGCTAGCCTTGGTCAGCGGAGCGGCGCTTTTGACCACTTCCATCCTGTTCGCGGGCGCGGCCCGAGTCGAGTCGGAGTACCGCGAATCTGAACGCAAGTTTTGGTCGCTCCAGAAGCGGAGTCAGCCAACTGTTCCGACGTTCTCGAGTGAGAGTGAACAGACCTGGGTGCGCAATTCGGTTGATGCGTTCGTCCTAAGGAAGCTCAAAGAAGAGGGCCTGCGACCCGCGCCGGAAGCTGACCGCGCGACACTGATTCGCCGCGTGACGTTCGATCTGACGGGCCTGCCTCCGTCGCCCGCCGAAGTCGCTGATTTTGTTTCGGACAATTCGCCGGACGCCTATGAGAAAGTTGTCGACCGCCTGCTCGCCAGCGGCCACTATGGCGAGCGATGGGGAGTGCGCTGGCTCGACGTCGTGCGGTTCGCCGAAACCGAGGGGTTTGAGTACGACCGAGAGGTGCACGGCTCTTGGCGCTATCGCGACTATGTGATCCAGTCATTCAATAATGACAAGCCGTACGACCAGTTCGTTCGCGAGCAAATCGCAGGCGATGAGATTGGGCCGGATAAGGAAGAGATGCAGATCGCGGCGGGCTTCCATCGCCTCGGGGCGGTGCGGCGCAACGCCGGCAATCAGGAAGTCGCGAGCAGCCGCAATGAAGTACTAACGGAGCGGACGGACATCATCGGAGCGGCTTTCCTTGGATTAACTGTAGGCTGTGCACGCTGCCACGATCATATGTTCGACCCGATCCGGCAGAAGGATTACTACCGCATGCAGGCGTTCTTGGCGGCGACGCAGGAGTATCAGATCGTCGTCGCGCCGGAAGAAGAGCAGAAGTACGTCGAGGAAACCACGAAGCGTATCGACAGAGAGATCAAGAAGCTGCGAGGGACGACAAAAGGTTTAGAGGGTGACGAAAAGAAAGCGGCACAGAAGAAGATTCGCGCACAGGTCGAGGAGCTGAAGGCGCAGATCCCGAAGCCATTGCCCGCGATCGCGAGCATCAAGAACGACCCGGAGAAGCGAACTCCGATCCACATCCTGGAACGGGGCAACTACGACTCGAAGGGTGAGGCGGTTGGCATGAGACCGCTGGGTGTCCTGCTTCCTGACGGTACACCTGAGTTCGCCGAAGATATTCCGAACCCCAAGACTCGGCTTGCGAATTGGCTGACGAACCCCGAACATCCTCTGACAGCCCGCGTGGCGGTCAACCGCGTGTGGGAGTTTCACTTCGGCAATGGGATCGTGAATACGCCCAATGATTTCGGGTTCATGGGTGATCGGCCGAGCCACCCGGAGTTGCTTGACCACCTTGCCAACACATTCGTTGACGGCGGCTGGAAGATAAAACCGATGCACCGGATGATGGTGTTAAGCAGCACCTATCGGCAGTCTTCGATGTCTCCCAACGAGGCGAGCGCGAACGAGAAGGATCCGGAGAACCGCTTGCTGTGGAAGTTCAATCGGCGGCGCCTGGAAGCTGAAGAGTTGCGGGACACGATGCTAGCCGTCGCCGGCCAGCTGAATCCTGAAGCGGGCGGCAAGAGCATCATGATCCCCGTCGAACAGGAGTTGGTGGACTCGCTCTATAAGCCTGACCAATGGCAAGTTACCGTCGACCCAGAGGAACACAATCGCCGTTCTGTCTACCTGATCGCGAAACGCAATCTACGGCTACCGTTCATGGAAGTATTCGACCAGCCGGCGTTGATGACAACCTGCGCGGCACGGGAGGCGAGCACGCACGCTCCGCAGGCGCTGGAATTGCTGAACGGGCGCACATCGAACCAACTTGCGGGAGCATTGGCCAAACGCCTTGTCCGAGAAGTGGGTACGAATCCCGAACAACTAACAGAGCGCGCCTACTTGCTCGCCGTGGGGCGGATGCCGACTGACAGCGAGAAGAAGCTTGCCGTCGAATTCATCGAAATTCAACCCTTGAAAGAGTTCGCTTTAGCGATCTTCAACCTGAACTCTTTCCTATACGTGAACTGATATGCCCGAACACGTTCGATACACCCGCAACCGGAGAGAATTCATCCGTGATGGTTTTTGTGGCTTTGGAACACTGGCGCTGGCCTCGATGCTGCAGCGCGAACAGGCGCGAGCAGCGAGTCTGAACCCGCTGGCGCCGAAACCGCCTCATCACGAAGCCAAAGCGAAGTCCGTCATCTTTCTTTTCATGGCGGGCGGACCGAGCCAGGTCGAGACGTTCGACCCCAAGCCGCTATTGAACGAGCTGGACGGTCAGCCAAGGCCAGCGGAGTTCGGCGAAGCAAAGTACCAGTTCGTGAAGGAAGACGCCAAGCTCCTTGGCACGAAGCGGACCTTCAAGAAGTACGGCAAGGCCGGCATCGAGGTGTCCGATCTATTCCCCCATACGGCTGAGTGCGTGGATGACATCGCGGTGCTGCGAAGCTGCCACGGCAACATGGTTGTTCACTCGGCGGCGCAGTACGAGCTGTTCACGGGACGCATCGTGCCGGGGTTCCCGAGCATGGGCTCGTGGACGATCTTCGGACTTGGCTCTGAGAGCGAGTCGTTGCCCTCGTATGTGGTGATGCCGGATCCGGACGGGGCTCTGGAAGCGGGCCAGCCAATGTACATGCACGGCTTCCTGCCGGCGGTCTATCAGCCCACGATGTTCCGCCCAGGCGAAAGACCGGTGCTGAACTTGAACCTTCCCGAAGGGGTCTCTCTCAGCGAGCGTCGGGAAACGATCGACCTGATTCGCAAGCTCAACGAGCAAACTCTCGCCGCGGACGAAGACGAGTTCGGTGCGCGCATCAAGGCTTACGACCTGGCGTTCAAAATGCAGATGGAAGCGCCAGACGTCTTAGATCTCAGCAACGAGCCGCAGGAAACACTAGACCTCTACGGAGTCGGTGTTGAGCCGACCAACGACTATGGACGGCGCTGCCTGCTGGCGCGGCGCTTGGTGGAGAACGGCGTACGGTTTACCTGTGTCGTTTCCGGCGGCGGTCCGGGCAACCTGCAATGGGACGCGCATAGCGACATCGAAGAGAACCACCTTCGGATGGCCGCTGAAACCGACAAGCCGGTCGCCGGGTTGCTGAAAGATCTCAAGCGCCGTGGCCTGCTCGACGAAACACTGGTCGTGTGGGGCGGAGAGTTCGGTCGCTCACCCGAGGCGCAGAGTTCAAAGGGCCGCGATCATCACAACCTTGGGTTTTCGATGTGGATGGCGGGCGGTGGGATCAAAGGCGGCCAAGTCGTCGGCGCGACGGACGCGATCGGCCTGCGCGCGATCGAGAAGCCTTACCATTTCCGCGACATCCACACGACGATGTTGCATCAGCTTGGGTTAAAGCAGGATGACCTGAGCTATCTGCACATGGGCCGCAAGGAACGGCTGACCCAGGTGCACGGTCGGGTGATTCCCGAGATTGTTTAGCCAACGGCATAGCACTTGGCTTGCATCTAGCGTCGCCTCCAGCGACAGCGGGCACGGCATGCCGTGCCACTACGCTTTCCAATCGTAGTGCTAGGCGCGAGTCGGGCGACCCATCCCGTCCCTACCTCCGTGCTGCTATGATTTCCCCGTGATTACTAAGCGTGTAGGGATTCTTCTAGGTTTCGCGGCCTGCCTGTGGTGGGTTGCTGAAGTTTCGGAGGCAGGCCGTAGTCTGCCGACCCCCGGGGACGAGCACACTTATGAAACGTCGCGCCGGGGGTTCCAGCCGATCGATTATCCGGGGCCGCTGACGGAACTCGACATGGTGCGGATCCTGCTGCGTCGTGACGGGGATTTCCATCTGCCACTGACGGTGTCGTTCCGGAGCTGGCGCCGCGCCGAGATGCCCGAGCTGTGGGATCTCGACCTTCCCGGCGTGCTCAAGGTGCGATTGAATTCTTCCGGCCTGGAAGTTGTCGCGAAGCCGGACCGCCTGCGCCTCGGTTTGCGGGAAACATACAACCTGCCGGTGATGTTACGGAATGAACTTTCCGAAGCGAAGGACATCAAGGTCATCGCGACCGTCGGCGACAATGGCCCGGCGGACCGCTGGGCGGCATCGGCAGGCCGCGTGACATACGCTGTACTGAACCTCCGGCCGCAATCGTTGGAGCCGCGCCAGGCGGAAATTCGCGTTTTCGCCGGGATCGATCTGCCTCCAGGTGGTTCGCCGCCCGAGAGCACGGTCAGCGCCACGACTCGATTTCCTGTTGAGGTTGCGCGCTGGGGCACCCTGCGCGTCAAGACCCAGGAAGACGGCGCGCCTGTTGCCGCCCGGGTCTACGTGAGGGGCTCGGACGGGTTGGCCTACGGGCCCAATGGTCACGCGGGTGACGAGACGCTATCGCGGATTACCTGGACGCACGGCGACTACTTTTACTACAGCCGGGGTGAGCATGCAATTCGGATCCCCGAAGGCACGGCTTCGATCGAAGCGGTTCGCGGGATCGAATACACGCCGGTGAAACGTACCGTCGAGATTCGCGCCGGGGAGACAGTCGATCTGACGGTTGCCCTCGAACGCACGTCCGATCTCGCCAAGGAACACTGGTACGGCGGCGACCTTCATACGCACGTCAACTACAACGATCACGAATTCATGACGCCGGAGGACATTCAGACGCAAGTTCTGGGCGAAGATCTCAACTACGCGAACCTGATGGTCGCGAATTCATCCGGCGCGCAGGTTCACGACGAGCAGTATTTCGAGGGGCGTCCTCACAAGTTGAGCGACCCGACGCACATCCTTTTCTGGGGCGAGGAGATGCGTAATAACGGCCCTTATGGTCACATGTGTCTGACAGGCATCAAGCAGCTCGTGAAGCCGCTCTACACGGGCTTTGGGGATACATCCTATCCGCACGACTATCCGCCGAACCACGTGCAGGCGCTGGCGGCGAAGCAGCAAGGCGGCGTGGCAAGCTTCGCGCACCCCGGCTATGAGTTCACGTCCGACCCGTTCACGATGAGCGCCCGCGAAATGCCCGTGGCTCTCGCGTTGGGTTCGGTGGATGCGATGGACGTCATGAGCAACTCGAACGAGGATGCTTCGACGCCCTATTGGTATCGCCTGCTAAACACCGGCTTGCGCTGCGCGATTTCCGCCGGCTCGGACAGCTTCTCGAACCGCCGCCATCACTGGATTCCCGGCGGGCACCGCGTGTATGTATACACCGGCGATTCGCTGAATACCGGCGACTGGGTCGAGAACTTCCGCACGGGACGAAGCTTCGCCACGAACGGCCCAATCATGCGGTTCACGGTAAACGGCAAACTGCCAGGGGCGGAACTCAAGCTCACGTCCGGCGACCGGATTCGCGTGGAAGCGTCGGCAACTTCGTTGGTTCCGATGAACCGGTTGGAGATTGTGGTGAACGGCGAAGTCGTCGCGAGTGAACGCGTAGGCGGCAATGGGGCGTCGGTATCACTTTCAAAGGAGATTCCCGTGACGGAAGGCGCCTGGGTTGCGGCCCGGGTGCGCGGCGAGTTCCACCGCTATCTCGTGAACGACACGGATCTCTATGCCCACACGAGCCCGGTATATCTGACCGTCGATGGCAAGGGTGTCTCTCGCAAAGCCGATGGGCAGTTTTTTGTGGAGTGGGTGGACCAGTTGATCGCGCGGGTTCAGGATAAGGGCCGCTTCGCCACCGAAGACAATCGGCGGGAAGTGGTCACCTTGTTTAAGAAGGCGCGCGCGTATTATGAGGGCGTGGCGGCCGGAGGACTGTAGAATGTCGGCCCGGAGGCCGACGCTGCCCGCCGGGAGGCGCGCTCCACCTCTGACCCTGAGTGCTCAACCAACTGGCCGCGCCACCTCGTAACCTAGGGTCATGATCATGGGCAAAGGCACGCTCTTTCCTTCCGAGCACTTGGTGTTCGAGGACGAAGGCACCGGGGCGCGCATTCATCAAGTAACGAATGATCCTTCGATCAACCATCCAACCTACTTCTTGAACGGCTCGTTCACGCCTGACCAGCGGGCCTTACTTTTCACGTCATACCGAACCGGGGAGGCGCAGCTATTCGAAGCGGGTGTCTTCGAGGGTGAGATTCGGCAACTCACGGAGGACGGCGCGATCCATGCGTTCTCACCGGCAATCGCTCCCGACGGTAAGCAGGTTTACTTCGTGCGCGGCGGATCGGTTTTCGCAATCGAACGGGACAGCTTGCAGGAGCGGCTCGTTGCTGCGTTCGACGGACAGCTCGGCGAGTGTTCACTGAGCTACGACGCAGAGTGGTTCGTAGCGGCCTGCAAAGAAGGGCAACAAAACGGAGTCGTCGTGGGCCGGACGGCGGGTGGCGAGCAGCGGTTCATTCCATTTGAGCGGACGGTGATCCATCCGCAGTTCTCGCCGGTCGATCCGGAGTGGATCGAGTTCGCCGGAGACCCGGCGCCGCGGATGTTTCGCATGCGGCGAGACGGTTCCGATCTGGAATGCCTCTACGAGCATGACAACAACGAGTTCGTCGTTCACGAAACGTTTCTCGGCGACACGAGCGATCTCGCGTTCACCGTCTGGCCGAAGGAGCTCAAACGCATGAGCTGGGCCACGAAGGAGATTCAAACCATCGCCGAGTTCAATGCCTGGCACATCACGCCCAACCGTGCCGGCACAAAGATACTGTGCGATACGAATCACCCGGATATCGGTATTCAGCTTGTTGACGTCGCGACAGGTGAACAAACAACGATCTGTTATCCGAAGAGCTCGAATGGCGGGACACAGTGGCTGACGTCGCGCTACGCGGTGGCGGAGGATTGGGCGGCGGCGCGGTCAGCCGGCGATAAGGACAAGGCGCTGAGTTGGATGGAGATGGCGACGGATTCCGTCTACGGCCCACAGTGGACTCATCCGCACCCTTCTTTTTCGCCGGATGAATCGATGGTTGCTTTCGCCAGCGACCGGTCGGGACACACGCAGGTGTACGTGGCGGAGATTCCGGCTGGCGCGTGAGCGGCTACCAGGCGTCCGCGTAGCGGTAGCCGTAAGGGTCGGCTCCGGCGGAGATAACGCCGTTTGGCGTTCTGAGAACGACAACGGGCGCGGAGCCACTGTTCCAGCGGCTGCGGCGTTCGATCTGATGGCCTAGCTGCTTGAGAGCTACTTCGACGGATGCAGGCATCCGTTCGTCCAGCAAGAGTAGATTCGGATCCATCGCATGGTCGTCGAAGCTGGCGACCATGTGCCGCGTCTGAATGCGTGGCGCCTCGACGGCGGCTTGCGGATTCAGGCGGAACTCAAGCACGGCCAGCAAGACCTGCAAGAGAGCTTGGTCCTGTTGATCGCCGCCGGGGGTCGAGAGCGCCATGATCGGTTGACCGCGGCGGGTGACGAGCGTGGGCGACAGAGTGATACGAGGGCGCTTACCCGGTTCGACAACATTGGGATGATCGGGCATCATCAGGAAACTCTGAGCGCGCTGAGTCAACGGGATGCCGGTGTCGGCAGCGATGACCGAGGGCATCCAAGCGCCGGACGGAGTGACCGAGAACATGACACCCTTGTTGTCAATGATGTTCAGGCAAGTGGTGTCATGTGACGCCAGGGCGTCGGTGAGCGGTCGAAGTTGGCCCACATAGAATGCCGGATGGGGCGGCTCTTTGGAACCAAAACGACCCGGGCGAAATTCGCTTGACGCTTTCGCGGGATCGATCAATCCGCGCCGTTGCGCCGCGTATTCTTTGGTGAGGAGCGCGGGCGGGATCTTCGCGAACTTCGGGTCGGCGTAGTAGGTGTCGCGGTCGGCGTAGGCCAGCTTGAGCGCTTCGGTAACCGTATGGATGAACTCGGCTGTGTTCCAACCCATCGAGCGAAGGTCGTACCCTTCGAGCAGATTCAAAGCCTGCAAGAGGATAGGGCCCTGGGTGTAAAAGCCGCTCTTATAGACCTCGAAGCCACGATAGGTTGTCTTCTCGGGCTGTTCCACTTCCAGACGGAACGCGGCGAAGTCTTCGTAGCGAAGCAGGCCGCCGTTCTCCTTGGAAAACTTCCCGATCTTGCGGGCAATCTCACCCCGGTAGAAGTAGTCGCGGACGGCATCAATCGCGGCCTGCCGCGTCGCCCCGTCAGCGAGGGCCGCCTTCTCAGCAGCAACCATGGAGCGCAGTGTTCGAGCGAGGTCTGGCTGACGGAAGATGCTACCGACACGTGGGACACGGCCGCCCGGCAGATAGACTTTCTGCGACGTGGGAAAGAGCTTGAAGATGCGAAGAGACTGGGAGATGGAAGAGGACCGGATGCCGTCGAGCGGCATTCCGTCGGCTAGATCGACGGCAGGCTGGATGATCTCGCTGAACGACTGCGTACCGAAGTCTCTTAACGCGAGGAGGCCACCGTCGACCATGCCCGGCACGAGAGCCGGGAGCATGCCGTAAGAGGGGATGGGGCCACCGTTGCGTCCGCGCCGGCGGGATTCCTGGACGATCTCGGGTTCCTGACGATGCGAACGGAAGAACTCCAGCGTCATCTTCTTGGGGGCTGTTCCCAGGCCTCCGATCGAATGTACCTGACCGTCCGCAGTGCGGATCAGAATGGGCGCTTCACCGCCGAAGCCGAAATGGGAGAACTCACCAACGGCTGCGGCGTAGAGCCCCGCAACGCCCGCGTCGACGGCATTGCCACCGGCGTGGAGCACGCGCATTGACGCTTCGCTGGAGAGCGGCGCACCGGCGCCTACCGCGGCGCGAGTACCGCGCACGACGGGGCGCAATACGCGCCAACTCATCTGGTCTTCGTTCTTGGGGGAGTCCTGTGAGCGCTGTGGAAAGGCCGCTGCCGGGGACAGGAGCAGGCACAGAATCAGGCCTAGATAGACGCGGAAAAGGGGGTTCATCGCAGCCTCGCGCAAAATCTCTGTCATGATAGCAGTCTCCCTTTAGCCCTCAGGTGGAGCGGGTACGTTCCACCTCTTAGCCCGAACGACCCAATTGAAACCCTGATGTTTTCCTCGCGTACCAATTGGGAGCGTTCTCCGAATCCGTTGGCATCCGCTCTTGCTGAACGGCGAGCCAAAGGGCTCGACACCATCGATCTCACGGAATCGAACCCGACCCGGTGCGGGCTATCGCCCGATGCCGCGGCTCTGAATGCCGCCCTTTCCGGCCCGTTGATCGATGTGTACGATCCGCGGCCGAGAGGTTTGCCGGTCGCTCGTAGTGCGATTCGTGCCTACTATGCTGACGGCGGAGCCGCTATCGACGAGCAGCAGATTGTCGTTACGACCAGCACAAGCGAGAGTTACGCATTCGCCTTCCAGTTGCTGGCGGACCCGGGGGACGAGATTCTCGCTCCACAGCCAAGCTATCCGCTGCTGCCCTACTTGGCTGACCTGCACGACGTATCGCTGACGAGCTACCCGCTGATCTACGACCACGGCTGGGTAATTGACTTCGAAGCTCTGCAGGCAGCGATCACACCGCGAACAAAAGCGATTGTTGCAGTGTCGCCGAACAATCCGTCGGGATCGTATCTAGCAGGAGAAGAGCGTGAGCGGATGGTGCGAATCGCCGTCGAGCACGGCTTGGCGCTGATCGTGGACGAGGTATTTCGCGACTACGCCTGGGCGGTGAACGGCTCGCGGCCCCAGAGCACGGCTACGGAGGAAGAATGTCTTACGCTCACGATGAACGGGCTTTCAAAGATATCGGCCTTGCCGCAGATGAAGCTGGGATGGACCGTGGTGAGTGGCTCCCGTAAGATCCGTGAGGAAGCGCTCGCACGTCTTGAAGTGATCGGCGACACCTATTTGTCGGTGGCGACGCCGGTGCAGCACGCGGCTGCGGCTTTGCTAGGACTCCGACACGAGGTGCAGGCGAAGATACTGAGCCGCGTTCGAGAAAACGTGCGCGTTCTTGACGAACTGATGACGGGGAGCGCTTGCGATCGTCTCCAGGCGAAAGCCGGGTGGTATGCGATGGTGCGGGTCCCGAGGACGCGCGGCGACGAACAGTGGGCGCTCGACCTACTCGCGGCGGGAGTCCATGTTCATCCCGGATATTTGTTCGATGCTCCGCAGGAAGGCTTGTTGGTGCTGAGCCTGCTGGCACCTCAGGCTGAGTTCCGTGAGGGCGTGAAACGGCTGGTGAATCTGGCTGGATAAGCGAGCTAGGTTTTCCGGCCGGCCGCTGGGCTCCAGCGGCGAGCAGAGACGACGCCGGTGTTGAGACCGAGCGTGTGGAGTCCGCCAAAAAAGCGGGCGTGCTCGACTTTCATGCATTGGTCCATGACGACTTCGAGACCGGCGTCGCGCGCATGTTGGGCGGCCTCGTAGTTGATGACGCCGAACTGCATCCAGATGACCTTGGCGCCAACTTCGATGGCCTCTTCGACAATGGGCGGCACGTCTTTCGGCGCGCGGAAGATGTTGACGACGTCGACCGGTTCGGGAATGGCCTTCACCGAAGCGTAGGACTGCCGGCCAAGGATTTCGTCCGCCCGGGGATTCACCGGAATGACGTTGTATCCCTCGGCGAGCAGATACCGCGCCGCGAAGTTACTGGGCCGGTACGGGTTGCCCGACAGACCAACCATCGCGATGTTGCGGTAATCGCTGAGGATGCGTAGCCGAGCCTGCCACGGCGTGGCGAATTCCGACTGGGCAACGGGGGAGCCGGCGCTCACTCCCCCGGTTGAAAGGCTGCAAACGAGATTCGGTCTTTGGTCAGTCAAGTATTAGCTTAGCTTGGCTGGCTAGCTCGACTGGGAGGCCTTGAGGGCCTGGTCGAGATCCCACTGAATGTCCTCGATGTCTTCGAGACCGATCGACACGCGCACCATATCCGGGGTGATGCCGGCGGCTTTCTGGTCTGACTCGGAGAGTTGCTGGTGCGTGGTACTGGCCGGGTGGATTACGAGGCTCTTGGCGTCTCCGACGTTCGCAAGGTGTGAAAGAAGCTGGACGGAATCAATGAACTTCTTGCCGGCTTCGAGGCCACCCTTGATACCAAACGTGAAGATCGCGCCGGCACCCTTCGGCAGGTACTTCTTCGCTAGGTCCGCGTACTTGCTGGATGCCAGACCTGGATGATTGACCCAGGTGACGGCATCGTGTTTCTCAAGAAACTCAGCGGCGGCCATCGCGTTCGAGCAGTGGCGCTCCATGCGCATACCAAGGGTCTCGATGCCCTGCAAAAACTGGAAGGCGTTGAACGGACTCATGCACGGCCCGAGGTCGCGCAATCCTTCGACGCGGCACTTGAGAATGAAGGCCATTTCACCGAACGTTTCGGCGAACTTCATGCCGTGATAGCCGGGGCTGGGCTCGGTGATCTGCGGGAATTTTCCGTTCGTCCAATCGAACTTGCCGCTATCAACGATCAATCCGCCGATGCTGGTGCCGTGGCCGCCGATGAACTTGGTGGCCGAGTGCAGCACGATGTCGGCGCCGTATTCAATGGGCCGGCACAGGTAGGGCGATGCGAACGTGTTATCGACGACCAGGGGTATACCCGCGTCGTGGGCGACCTTTGCGACGGCTTCGAGATCGACAACGTTCATGCGGGGATTGGCGATGGTCTCGACGAAGATGAGTTTCGTGTTTTCCTTGATCGCGTTCTTGAAGTTCTCCGGATCATCGGGTTCGACGAAGGTGGTGTCGAAGCCCAGGCGGCGGAAGGTGGTGTCAAACTGCGTGTACGTGCCGCCGTACAAAGTGGCGGATGAAATGAGGTGGTCGCCCGATTCCAGCAAGCTGCTCACGGTGAGAAGCTGCGCGCCTTGGCCGCTGGCTGTCGCAAGCCCGCCGATGCCCCCTTCGAGCGACGCGATGCGCTCTTCAAGTACCGCGTTCGTCGGGTTCATGATGCGGGTATAGATGTTCCCGAAGCGCTGTAGCCCGAACAGCTCCGCCGCGTGCTGACTGTCCTCAAAGACGTAGGATGTCGTCTGATAGATGGGAACCGCGCGAGCGCCTGTCGCGGGGTCGGGGCGCTGGCCGGCATGCAGCGAGCGCGTATTGAATCCAAAGGAGCGTTCTTCTTGTTCTGACATAGAGGTCTATCGTACCTTACTGTTCGAGGATGGTCGGCCTAAAAGTAGCCGCCTATACTTAGATGCGCGATTCTGACTTCGACGACGACACAATACCATGAAAACTCGAAGAAACTTCATCTCTTCCCTGGCCGTAGGCGGTCTGGCGCCGGCCTTGCAGGCGGGTCCGCCCGCTCCTGCGGACGCAGCCAAGAAAGTTCGTATCGCTGTTCTCGGCGGGGGCTTCGGCGCGAACTTCCAGTGGCACGAGCACCCGAATTGCAAGGTGGTCACGGCAACAGACCTCTATCAACCGCGCCGCCAACGTCTTCGCGATACGTACCGCTGCGACAGCGTCTACAACTCGTTCGACGAGATGTTGCGAACGCGCAGTGATGACATCGATGCTGTGGCTGTTTTCAGCGGCGCTCTGGACCACGTTAAGCATGCGCTGATGTGCTTCGATCGCGGCTTGCACGTGATTTCGGCCGTGCCGGCTTGCCTGACGCTTGAGGACGCTGAGAAGCTCCGCGACGCCAAGGAAAAGACCGGCCTGAAGTACATGATGGCCGAGACGAGCTACTACCGGCAGGCCTGCATCCATGCGCGACGGAAGTTTCGAGCGGGCGGCTTCGGCAACATCTTCTACAGCGAGCTTGAGTACTACCACGATGGCGACCGAGAGAAGATGATTGCCAACAAGACGTCGCTCTACTACAACCCGGATGGCTCCGATAGCTGGCGGCAGGGTTTCCCGCCGATGCTCTATCCGACGCACTCGCTCGGCCTGCTTGTCGGTGTGACAGGCGAGCGGATCGAGTCGGTATCTTCGCTGGGGTGGGGTGATCGCGACTCCATGAGCAAGCTGCCGAAGAACGCCTACGGCAACCCGTTCTCGAACGAGTTTGCTTCGATGCGGACCAACAAAGGAAACATGGTGCGCTGCAACCAGTTCTGGCAGGTTGCGGCCGGTGGCGAGCGCGCGCAATGGTTCGGTGAGAAGGGTTCGCTCTACATGGCGAAGGCCGGCTTCCATCCCGACATGTGGCACCCACGACACGGAGAGCCCGAGCCGGAGGATATCCTGGACTATTGGAACACTGACATGCTCCCGGCGGCGATGCGCCACAACACTGGCCATGGAGGCAGCCATGCGTTTCTTACGGCGGAATTTGTGAGCGTCCTGCTGGAAGACCGAGAGCCCGTCATTGATGTTTATGAATCGCTGGCAATGACCGTGCCGGGCATCGTTGCACACGAATCATCCAAGCGTGGCGGGGAACAACTGAAAGTGCCAAGCTTCGATCGAGGCTAGCAGGAGGCAAGTTCATGGGCACAGCGACAAGCACTAGCCAGAAGACCGAGGAGTATTTCGAGCGCGCCTCGAAGGCATTGGCAGGCAAGGTTGGGCACGACCTGCGCGCGCCGAATCCGCTACCGCTCTACATCGAGCGCGGCGAGGGCGGGCGCAAGTGGGATGTCGATGGGAACGAGTACATCGATTTCCTGGGCGGCAATGGCGCGCTATTACTGGGTCATGCTCATCCCGACGTGTTGGCGGCAATCGAGAAGGCGGCCTCCCTGGGGACGCATTTCGGCAGCGACCATCCACTCCATATCGAATGGGCCGAACTCGTGCAGCGGCTGATTCCCTGTGCCGAGCGTGTGCGATTCGTGAACTCGGGCACCGAGGCGACGTTGCTGGCCTTCCGTGTCGCGCGAGCGTACAAACAACGCAACAAGATCTTGCGCTTTGACGGGCATTTCCATGGCTGGCATGACGATGTGATCCACGGTTTCCACCCTCCGTTCGAGGCCGATGGCTCGCTGGGGGTTCCGCCGCGCGTGCGCGAGACAATGCCGGCGCTTCCGGCTGACGACTTGAATCGGATCGACGACTTCCTGGCAAAAGATGGCGATGTGGCCGCGGCGATCATCGAGCCGTCGGGCGCGTCGTGGGGCCGGGTGCCGCTCGATCCTGGGTTCTTGAGTGGGTTGCGCGAAATCACAGAACGCCGCGACGTTCTGCTGATCTTCGACGAAGTTGTCACCGGGTTTCGTTTCAGCCCGGGCGGCGCGCAGCAACTCTATGGCGTCATACCCGACCTGACGTGCCTCGCAAAGATCATCGCCGGAGGCATGCCGGGTGGCGCAATGGTCGGCCGAGCGGACATCATGAGGGTCTTCGAGATCACCGGGGACGCCGAGCATGACCGCTACCAGAGGGTAGTCCACTTCGGAACGTTCAACGCCGCGCCCCCATCGGCGGCGGCCGGCATCGCCGTGCTGGGGCTTGTGGCTACGGGCGCACCCACCGCTCGCGCGGATGCGATGGCCGAGCGATTACGCCAAGGATGGGACGGCGTGCTTGAGCGCCATGGCATCGCGGGTTACGTATACGGACCGAGTTCGACCGTACACGTCTATTTCGAGACGGATCCGGAGCGCGCGGGCCGTGCGTCGAGCCGCCGGGATTTGGAGACTCGCGAGCCTCTGCGACTCAAAGGAATGCCGGGCGATCTCATCGGCGAGTATCAACGGCTCTTACGTGCGCATGGCGTCGACGTGATGAGTTCGACGGGCGGGGTGGTCTCGGCCGCTCATACGGAAGCGGACATTGATGAGGCGGTGGACGCGTTTGAGAAGACAGTCTTGGCGTTGCGCGGGCAAGAGTTGGTGCGGACGCTCGGTTCTTGACCCGGGGGAGGGCATGTACCGCTTGTTTCTCGCGCGGCTCAGCTCGATGGATGGTTGCCGGGTCGTGGCGGGTCTGGGCTTGAGAAAGGTTAGTTGTCCGGTTCCGTCACGGTGAGCACTTGATCCGCCGGCACGTTCTCCAACACCTGACGCCCACCGCTGGGCCACAGGATTTCAATACGCGACGCCAGTTCGCGATCCTCGAGCCCGAAGTGAACACCCGCCAAACTTGACGACGCGTAGCCGACGCTTGACGTCATGTGATTGTGTTGTCCGTCGATCGAGACACGCGCACCGATGCCGTCGCGGTTGCTCTTAGTTCCCTGGAGCCGCAAACGGAGCCAGTGCTTCGACGGCTCGCTGACGTTCTCCCACATTTCGGCGGGCTCGCCTAGCGAAGACACGACAACGTCGATGCGACCGTCGTTGTTGAAGTCAGCGGAGGCGCTACCGCGGTGTGGCCGGCGCACGGCGAACGGATCGCCGGAGACGGACGACATGTCCTCGAACGTTCCATCACCAACATTGGCCCAGACAGCGTTGGCCTGACGGTATTGCTCGGTGGAGAACTCTTCGATGTTGTCGGTGACGTGCGAGTTTGAAGTGAAAATATCCTTCCAACCATCATTATTGAAGTCGGCCCAACCGACACTCCAACCGGCGAGCCGTGCGCTCAGCCGCCCGACCTTCGTACTGTAGGTGGCGTCGCGAAAAACCCCTCCGCCCTCGTTGCGAAACACGGGGAAGGTCTCGCCGACGAGCGCGGTGAAGATGATGTCGGGCAGCGAGTCGTTATCGTAGTCGCGGAAATCGGCACCCATCGCGGAGACGGACCGGCCGTCATCGGTGAGAGCCGGACCGGCCTCCAGACCTGCTTCTTCAAACGTGCCGTCGCCCTTGTTGCGAAAAAGAAAGTTAGGCTCTGTGTCATTCGTGACGAAAACGTCAATGTGCCCGTCTTGATCGTAGTCGGCAAATGCGACGCTCATACCCTTGCCGGTGTGCGCGGCGATGCCCGAAGCGCGCGAGACGTCCTCGAATGTGCCGTCCCCTTTGTTGCGGTAGAGCGTGTTCGGATGACCCTCGTAATACTTGGGATGGCAGTAGGTTCGTAGCTCCTTGGCGTTGTCGCCGCAGTAGATGTTTTTGTCGGGTGACCACTGGAGATAGTTGACGACGAAGAGATCGAGAAGACCGTCGTTGTTGTAATCGAACCAACCGGCCGCGACGGACCAACGGTCGCTCTTGACACCGGCAAGGGCGGTGATGTCTTCAAATGTGCCGTCGCCCTTGTTGCGGTAGAGCAGGTTCCTGTAGGCGCCCGGCACGAACAGGTCCGAGTGGCCGTCGTTGTCGAAGTCAGCAGCAGCAGCGCCCATCGAGAAACCCTTCCCTGCAAGACCGGCCGAGGCGGTGACATCGCGAAACTTCATGTCGCCGAGGTTGCGAAAAAGGCGGTTGTGATACTTGGCGGATGTCTTCTCAAGCGAAGGTGTCTCGGCGCCGTTCGCGAAAAAGATGTCCGTGAGACCGTCACCGTCATAGTCGAACGCAGCGACCCCTCCAGTCATCGTTGCGGCAAGTTGTTTCTCGGACGTAGGGTGGTTTTCTACGGTAAAGGTGAGTCCGGCTTGGGAAGCAACATTGCGAAAACGAATGGGCGACAGTGTGGCCGGTGGTTTCGGCCCCTCCACGCCAACCGAGGCCTCACTCTTCTTAAACTCGCCGGACTTGACGCGTGCCAGCAGACCGCGGGCTTGGGGATGATCCTGCAAGCGGACGGCGGCTTCGAGGTCCTCTTGCGCGCCAGGGAGTTGACCAAGTTCGATGCGGGCGCGGGCGCGGTGATAGTGGGTCTCGGCGAGATTGGGACGGAGTTCCACAGCCTTATCGAGCAGCGGCAGGGCGTCGGACGGACGGCGCAGTTTCAGCAACACGCCGCCCGCGCTCAGGTAGGCGTCGATGAGATGGGAGTCCGCTTTGCCGGCCTGTTGGTAGGACGCAAGCGCCTTCTCTAGGTCGTTGCGTTCTTCATGCACCATTCCGATGAGATGGTGTGCGGGTGCGGTTTGGGCTCCGGCCGCGACGACCTTGCCGGCGTTCGATTCCGCCTGGTCGTACTTGCCCATAGTGAACTGAACCAGGGCGAGCAGGAAGAGTACTTGCGGGTTGCCGGGATTGCGGCGGTCGACTGCGAGGAAGGCTGCTTCAGCGGCTTCGTTGTCGCCGGTGCGTTGGCGGCAAATGCCGAGCAACATGCGGGCCTGATCGTCTTCGGGTTCCGCCGCGAGGTACTTGTCGAGAGCGGCGGCGGCACCCGCGAAATTGCCCTGCTCGTAGAGTTGATGGGCCTGCTGACGGGGATCCTGGGCGGACGCGCCGCCCGTCGCGAGGGCCAGCAGGGCGGCGATCGCGATCCATCGGCCACCCGGTCGTAATGAGGAAAAACCTGCCATCGGTTCGAGCTTCTCATTCTACGCGGGGCATTCCGCCGCGGTTTCCGGTCCTCGCGCTACAATCACTCCGTGCTGAGAATAACCATCTGTTTCCTCTTACTCGCAACTACCGTGTTTGCACAAACCCGCAACCCAATCGTCGGCCTGGGCGGGATTGCTCACGAGACGAATACGTTCAATCCGCAAAAGACGACGCTCAAGGACTTCGAGCAGGGTTTGCGGGCGGCCAAAGGGATCACGCGCGGACAGGAGATCATCGACGCGCACACGGGCGAAACCGATACGACGGCGGGCCATATTGAAGGGGCCCGGCTCTATGGGTTGGACCTGTATCCAACGATCCTCGCCGGGCCACAGACCATCGGTACAGTAACCGACGAGGCGTTCGATATCCTGACACAGGAGCTGATCGAGCGCTTGCAGGCCGCGCCGAAACTTGACGGTATTCTGCTCTATTTGCACGGCACCATGGTGGTCGAGAGCCATCCGCACGCCGATGCGGAGGTGGTGCGACGGGTCCGCAAGATATTCGGGGACGACATTCCGATCGTTGTCACACACGACTTCCACGCCAACATTTCGAGGGAGATCGTCGAGTTGGCAACGGCGGTCGTTCCCTACAGGGAGAATCCCCATCTCGACGCCAAGGAGCGGGGCATTCACTCGGCGAAGATCTTGGCGGACACGATCCGGGGCAAGGTGAAGCCGACGTCGGCGATCGAGAAGCCGGAGTTGTTCTACAACATCGTGTTTCAGAACACGATGACCGACCCGCTCAAGCCGATTGTGGACGAGACCAAGAGGTTGGAGAAGAACCCGAAGATCCTGGCGGCAAGCTTTTCGGCGGGATATCAATGGTCGGACATCGAGGCGATGGGGCCCAGCATCGTCGTCATCACTGACAATGACCCGGAACTCGCCAAGCGCGAGGCAAAGCGCCTAGCCGACATGGTCTTGGCTCTGCGCGATCAGCTCGTGCTCGACATTCCGAATCCGGCCGAAGCGGTAAAGATGGCCATGGAGTCAGACGAGTATCCGATTTCGTTCATGGATACGGGCGATAACATCGGCGGCGGGTCGTCGGGCGACAGTACGTTCATCCTCGACGAGTTGTTAAAGCAGAAAGCGACCGGATGGGTCGTCGTCATCGCCGACCAAGAGGCGAACGAAGCGGCTTTCGCATCGGGCGTGAACAGCAAGTTCGACATGCTCGTCGGCGGCAAGACGGACGACCTACACGGCGAGCCCGTGCGGATTCGCGGCCGCGTGAAATCGCTCCATGATGGTCAGTTCGTGGAAACCGAGATGCGGCACGGCGGCGGCCTGTATTGGGATCAGGGGCTGACGTCGGTGATCGAGGTCGAAGGCTCGACGCGCGACTTACCGAACATCCTGATGCTCACGAGCAAGCGCGTGATTCCGTTCAGCCTGCACCAGTTAATCAGTTGCGGTGTCTACCCGGAGCGCCAGAGGATTTTGGTCGCCAAGGGATCAATTGCGCCGCGCGCCGCCTACGAGCCGGTGTCAGCGCAAGTCATCGCCGTCGACAGCCCCGGCGTCACCGGCGTAAACCCGAAGAACTTCCAGTTCAAGCGAGCCCGCCCGGAGTTGGTAGGGCGGTAAGAAACAAGAGGGCACGATGCCCGACAACCAGCATCGAAGGAAGAAGATCGGCTTGGCGGCGCTGGCATCGTTGCTGGTCTACTGTGTCCCGTTCGTTGCTGCCTATCCTTTGATGCCGTATTCGCTCGGGGTGATCGTGGTTCCATTGCTGGTGTCGGGCAAGCCTGTCTGGATCGCAGCTTGGGCTGTCTGGCACTTGGCGATCATCTACTGCCTGGCCCGATGGTTACTCCACGGTCGCCGATCCGTCCTAGGTCTTGGAATCGCCATCGGCATTGCCCCCGTGGTGACCATTCAAGGCTTGGTACTCCACGACTCTCTTCGGGACCACACACAGGAAATGATCGGGGCCCGCCTGCCTGAGACCGGACACTGGGAACAAGTGTGCGAAGTGGAGGGCTACAGCCTAGCACAGGTTCCGGCGACTCCAGAAGCTCTCGCGCAGGGACGAGTATGGATTGCAGCGGAACCTTTCGATGGGTTCAGACTCCTGGATACTTCGGAATGTTCGATCGACGAAGCGGAACGGATTCCGGGCGGCGCTGAGAATCGAGAGTTTCGTTTCGCTGGAATCGATGGCAAGGTCGTCTATTGCTTGGGACCGTGGAAAGCTCGGGACTGTTTCTATTCAGAACCAGGCCGGGAACACCCCCTCAGGCTGGAACGGCGGGACGGGGCCTTGCACTCCTACGTCATCATCTCCCGGGATGGCGAATGGCTCGCTTGGCAGAACAAGCTCGAACTGGAGGAGGACATATTCGTCAAACACGTCTATCTACAGAAGACGAGCGGTGATGGGCTGTGGCGAGTGCCACTTTCGCCCGAGGTTAGGGCGTTGCCAATCGGCTTGACCGACTTCGATGGTAGTTCACAGGCACTCACGTTCTTGGTTGGAGAGGGGCAAGTTGTCACGGTAGGTAAGGACGGAGAGATTCTCAGCGGCCCCACCGGCGTGCTGGATTGTTGGGTGCAGGACCATGCGGGAACGCGAAATGGTTGGCTGTGTGATCCAAACTACGGACCGTTCGACGTGGTCGAGTGGAAACTGAATGGCTTCCATAGGAGGTACAAGAAGACATCCGGGAGTTCATTCGACCCTGCCATTTCGAATGACGGAGGGACGTTGATTGGTATCACGACCAGTCGCGCATTCGGTCATGGGGGTATGGTGTTCGCATCTCTTTCAGTCTTGCGAGCTAGCGACGGCAAGGTCGTCTTCCAGCAACACCTGGACGTGTTCACTTTCAGCACCGACACTCCGGTCATGCGATTCCTCGGCGACCGCTACCTTGCGTACTCGTACGCCGATGTAGTCCGGATGTTCGCTATTCCCGACGGGCTGGATCAGTAGCTAGCGGGGTAACATGGAATAGGTGATAACGAAGAGGGAGTCCGAAACTGCACCAGAACGGTTGATTGACCGCCGGCTCGCCGAGGCGATGAATGATGTGCGCGCAGGCCGAGTTCACGGGCCGTTCAAGTCGGCTGAGGCAATGAAACAGTCTCTTCGCCAAAACACCAAGGCAAAGTAACTGACGTTCCCGTTAGGCGATCGCTACAATCGAACGGTGTTGACACGCCGCCGTTTTCTCGAAATCTCTACCGCCGCTAGCAGCCTTGCGGCCTGCTCGAAGGAGCCCGCCGAACTCGAACAGCCCGCTTCCTCTTCGTTGATTGCAAGCATCGATCAATCCATCGTCTGGCACGGACGTCAAACCGACTTCACCTGGTTCCATCCGCGCGCATGCCGCGTACCCGGAGAACCAAATCCAAAACTCATGATGGCCGTGCAAACGGTCTCCGGCAACGATGTCTTCGGCCCTGTCCATCTCTCCCAATCGACCGACCTCGGCAAGTCCTGGAGCGACCCTACGCCCATCCCCGGCCTGGGACGCAAGCAACTACCCGACGGCATCCAAGAGGGCGTTTGCGACACCGTGCCGCAGCATCACCCGCAAACCGACTCCGTCATCTTCATGGGCTGGAACGTCTACTACCGCGACGAGAAGCTGACCAAGGGCAACGAAGAGCGCTGGCCCGTCTACGTCGTTCGCCATCCAGACGGCTCATGGTCGGAACCGCGCAAGCTCGAATGGGACAATCCCGCCGCCAACCGCATCAAGGGCAGTAATTGTTCGCAGCGCATCACGCTTCCGGACGGCGACGTGCTCGTCCCTCTGACCTATGGTTCATACGGGCGCGAGGACCGACTCGTCAGCACAGTACTTTGCTCGTTCGACGGCGAAAAACTCGAGGTCAAGAAGAGCGGCAATGCGCTTGAACTAGCCGTCAGGCGCGGCCTCCTCGAACCCTCGATTACATTTTTCCGCGGCAAATACTACATGACCATCCGCGCCGAAGACGATCACGGCTACGTCTCTGCCTCCAGCGACGGGCTGACTTGGGGCGAAAAGAAAGCTTGGGCGTGGGGCAACGGTGAACCCCTCACAATGTCGACCACCCAGCAGCACTGGCTCCAGCACAGTGACGGCCTCTACCTGGTCTACACACGCAAGGCCGAAGAGAACGTAAACGTGATGCGCTGGCGCGCGCCGATCTATGCGTCGCGGTTCGACGAAGAGCGGATGGTGTTACTGCGAGGGACCGAGCAGGTCGTGGTCCCGATGAAAGGCGATGGGGTGAACAACCCTGATCAGGTAGCGCGCATGGGAAACTTCAATGTCACGAACGTGACGCCGGACCTGAGTCTCGTTACGGTCTCCGAAACACTACCCTCCCAGGGTTGGATCGGCGATACGATCCAGGCCAACATTCGCTGGAGTACGCCGAATCGATTGGTGGTTTAGCCCGCGCGCTAGTCGGCGGGTTCAATCAGGGCAGCCATCGAGCCGAGCGAGCGCGGCAACCGCCAATCGGCACCGTAAGCATGCACTTGGTCGCGCTTGTTCTCCGCTTCTTCCAGGGAACACGTGATCAGCCGCGTATGCCCCTTTGTGTCGACCTCGACGGTGTGATTGTAGGCTTTCTCTTCGGTGAACGAGAAAACCTTGCACAGCATCTCGACGACGTACTCGTAGGTGTGGTCGTCGTCGTCGAGGAGGATGACGTGGTAGAGCCGTGCGAGTTCGTCTTCGGACTCGTGGCCCTCGCGAACATCTTCCTCCACCTCGGGCATGGCAACAGCGGTACTCATTGCTCTCTTGAATCGGCGGAGGCGAAGATTTGTGCACGCCGACGGCCGGCTGTGAACTCGAAATTCATGCTATCAGACACTCCTGCAACGCCCTATCGTCGGCAATGCTCGCGGCGGGCTAGGTAGACTTGCCTTCTTTCGGCGGAAGCCAGGCGAATTCCGCTTTCATGCCATCAGAGGATACGCCATCGGCTCGGACCCGAATGCGGTCGCCGAGAGCCAGCTTGAGCTTCGTGCGCTGGTTGATGAGAGCGCGGACCTCCTCGCGGTATTCGAACCGGCCGGGGAGTCTCTCGATCGGTATCAGCCCTTCGACAAAGAGATCGATCAGTTCGACGAATAACCCCGCCTTGCTGGCCTGAATAATCAGCGCGTCGAATTCCTCACCGAGTCGCTCTTCGATGAACTTGGCCTTCTTCCACTGCATGAGCGCCCGCTCGGCGTCAGCGGCACGGCGTTCGGTAAAAGAGGTCTCCTGCGCGATCGCCGCGAGTTCGGTTCCGGCGTACGGCGCCCGCGCGTCGCCTTCGGTATAGGGGCTCGCATCGTCACTATTGAGGAGCGCCCTGAGTATCCGATGGACGATGAGATCGGGATAGCGGCGAATGGGCGAAGTGAAGTGCGTGTAAAGCTCTGTCGCGAGGGCAAAGTGGCCTTCATTCTGCCCGCTGTAGCGTGCCTGTTTGAGCGACCGCAGCATGAGAAAGCTCAGAATTCTCTCCTCCGGCTTGCCTGCGATCTCTTTGATGAGTTTCTGGTAGTTGCGGGGCGAGATCTCGATGTTGGTGTCGGCGACGTGTTCGCTCTTGCGGGACTTGGCCCCGTCACGCCGCCGTTGCGTTCGACCGAACCGCCGCAGGGGAACTTCGACACCCAGGCTATGTCCGAAGGAATGAGCGAGTTGCTCGAACTCAAGTACACGTTTCCCTTCCGGCTCCTCGTGAATCCGATAGAGCGACGCGTTCCCCAGCGGCGCGAGATGGGTGGCCACCGCTTCGTTGGCGGCCAGCATCAGCTCCTCGATAATACGGTGCGCCGTGTTCCTCTCGGAACGGACTACGCCGGTCATCTTCCCAGCGTCGTCGAACTCGATTTCGGCCTCGGCGATCTCAAAGTCGATCGATCCGCGCCGCTTTCTCCGACGGGTTAGGATCATCGCGAGGTCGCGCATCAGCTCGAAGCGCTCGATCAGCGGCGCGTACTCCTGGCGGAGCGCCTTGTCACCTTCGAGAATCGCGAAGACCTTCGTATAGGTCATGCGCGCGGCGCTCCGAATGACGCCTTCGCAGAACTCAGCTTTCACGACGGCGCCCTTGCCGTCAAGCTCCAACAAGGCCGACATGACGAGCCGGTCCTCGTTCGGATTGAGCGAGCAAATACCAGTCGAAAGCTCACCGGGCAACATGGGCACAGCCCGGTCAGGGAAATAAACGCTTGTGCCGCGATTGCGGGCCTCGGCGTCGAGCGCGGACCCGACCGTAACGTAATGGCTGACGTCGGCGATGTGAACTTGCAGCGCAAAGTTACCGTTCTCAAGCCGGTCGACCCATACGGCATCGTCAAAGTCGCGCGCGGTTTCGCCGTCGATCGTGACAATGTCGTACTCGCGGAAATCGCGCCGGCGTTCGATCTCCTCGGCCGGAATCTCGGGAGAAACCGCTTCGACCTCTTTTCGTACTGCTTTCGGGAACCGGTGCGGCAGATGATAACGCCGGATCATGATCTCGACGTCGATGCCGAAATCACCGGGGCGGCCGAGGACTTCGACGACCCGTCCTTGGGCTATCTCGTTACGCGTCGGAAATCGTAGGATCTCGACGTTGACGATCATCCCGTCGAGTTCTTTGGGCGATGTGACTTCGATGTGTTTCACATCGCCGAGCCGTTCCTCGGCGTCATCCTCGGTGGGTAGTTCCGCACCGGCGGCGATGGAGATCTCTTCCCGCACGCGATCATCATGCGGCGTAACCGAACTGCCGCGGCGCGTGTAGCGAAATGTGCCGACGATAAAGCGGTTGGTGCGTTTGATTATCCGCTCGATGCGGCCCTCGGCCCGGCCTTCACCCCGAGAGCGCATGACGCGAACCAACACGCGATCATCCTGCATCGCATCGTTGACGCCGCGGTGGGGAATGAAGATATCCCCGTCAACGCCGGGCACGGGGCGGTCGGGAATGACGAACCCGAAACCCTTGGCGTGCAGGCTTAGACGACCGGTGGTGTACTCGGAATCGCGCTGGGGGAGCAAATAGTGTCCGCTGCGGTACTCGATGAGACGTCCGTCAGCCGATAGCTGATCGAGTGTCGCCTGCAGGGCGGCGCGTTTGTCACCGCGAACACCGAGAGCGCGCGCCAAGTGTTTGAAATCCGATCGGCCCCGCGGCTGACGACCGACATGTTCGAGCAGCTCATGGGCCTCCATCAATTCACTATAGCGATGGGGGCGTTTCGGGCTGATGACGCGGTCGGAACCACGACCGCCCGGTCTACACCCGCCACGCCCGTGGTGCCGCTGTTGAGCATCGTTGTGTCACGGGACATGGGTTTTGCCGGCGTACGGATACCTAACGTCTCCATTCCGCTCGCGCTGTCCTGGTGGCGGTCCTCCGTCAGGCGACCGCGGTCAGGCCATGCTTCTCCACAAGCGATAGCAGCTTGAGGGCGAGCCCCGAGGGCTTCTTTTCGCCCCGCTCCCACTTGCTTACAAGACTCGTCGTCACGTTTAGGTAGTTCGCAAAAACCGCCTGGCTGACGCGCTCACGCTCGCGGATAGCCTTGATCCGCTGGGGCGCGAGCGGCTCAACCGGCGTTAGGCAGGACTCATCGAAGCCGCGCATCGTCTTCTTACCGATCAAGCCCGCTTCGTAGAGATCGGCCGCGGTCTCGTAAAGAGCAGCCTTCGCGTCACTCTTGTACACCCTATTCCCGCTCATCGCTGTTCACCTCCACGTACTTACCCTGACTGACAAGGCTCGCCAGTGCTTCGTCGGGCGCGGAAAGCAATACCTTGGCCAGTTCCTTGAATCCGCGTTCGTCGCTTTGATCAATGTTGTCCCGTGCGCTCTTCGCGAACCCGTAAACAAAGAAAGCTCGCTCTCCTCGGCGGAAGAGAATGACTGTTCGGTATCCACCAGACTTTCCTTGCCCAGGCCGCGCGATGCGTTGCTTGACGACACCACCGCCAAGGTCCGCGTCGACCTGGCCGGATTCCGCGCGCGTTACGGCCTCCAGCAATGCCGCATCCTCAATCTCTTCCCTTCCAGTAAACCGTTGAAACTACTTCGACTTGTAGACTCTCGGCTTTCCCATGGGATGAAAGTCCTAAATCTGTCTTATTTTATGGCACTCGGTACTACATCACAACGCCCTGACAGGAAGCACCACTTCACTTCGCCAGGGCCTGCGGGCCGCCGGGTTTACACCCGCCACTCCGTTGCTATGGCAGGTGATCAGGGCGGGATTCTGCGGGGGGGGCTTTCGTTATTGTCTTGGTCTACCGCGGTCAGGTGGTATTGGTAGGTGACACCGCGTTCCACGTTCTTGTCGTTGAAGTTGATGGTGGTGATGACGTCGGGGGTTAGAAGGACGGGCTCGGCGTTCGCGGCGGCGCGCCGCAGGCGATAGCCGGCTAGGTCGGGTTCAGGTCCGGGTTCCCAAGACAGTTCGATGGAGTTGAGTCCGGCGACGACGCGCAGGCCGGTGGGGGCCGCCGGCGCGAAAGTGTCCTGGGCGGTAACTTGGGCGGGCTTGGATGTGCCTCCCACAATCTCGTAGTCAGAGGCGCCAGTGAGGCTTTGGATGCGGTAGTGGTAGGTCTCATCCCAAACAAACTGCGGGTCGCGGAAGCTGGTTTCAGTGGTGGTCGTGATGGGCTCGAACTCCGTGTCGGTTTCCATGCGTCGCTCGATGCGGTAGGAACGGGCGTCGGGAACGGCAGTCCAAGCGAGTTCGATGGCGTCGGGCGCGACGGTGAGTTGGGGTGGCGTGGCCGCTTCGGGCGGACGAAGAACCTGGATCACGAGCAGGTTCGAGAAACCAACGGAACGGCCACGGCGACTTTCGGCACGCACGCCGAGAACGATGGTTTCCCCGAGAAAAGGCCGAGCCTCTAAGGTGACCTGGACGGGGTCACCCGGGCCCTGGTCATTGAGATCAGCTACATCGACGTCACGGAGCCACTTGCTTTGGATATCGAAGTCGGTGGGCGGCGGTTGGTTCGGCGAACCGGCCGGCATGAAGTGAATGGCGAAGCGGGCTAGGTCGGCGAGCGGCATGCCCTCGGTGGTGGTTTCGGGCCACGTCCAACGCAGGATGATGTCTTCGTTGATTTGGCGAGCAGTGAGGTCTTGGGCGCTTTCGGGGATGTTGAGGAGGGGTGGTAGGGGTTCGCCTATCGAGCCGCAGTTGAGGTGGAGCAGAGCTAGGAGTAGTGCAATCAGAAAGGCGTGGCGATTTGCGGGCACGGCACGCCGGGCCCCTCCTGTTTGCGGGCAAAGGTGCGACACGGGGACGGCTAGAGCATGTAGCGGCTGAGGTCTTGGTTGCCGGCGACGTCGGCTAAGCGTTTCTTGACGTAGGCGGCGTCGATCTTGACGGTCTTCTTCTTAAGGTCGGGGCCTTCAAAAGAGACCTCCTCAAGCAGGCGCTCCATGATGGTGTGGAGGCGGCGCGCACCGATGTTCTCGGTGTCTTCGTTGACCTGCGAAGCGACGGCGGCGATTTCCGAGATGGCGTCGTTCGAGAACTTGAGGCGGATGCCCTCGGTGTCCATCAAGGCGGTGTATTGCTTGATGAGCGCGTTCTTCGGCTCGGTAAGAATGCGGACGAAGTCCTCGGTGGTGAGGGCCTTCATCTCGACGCGGATCGGGAAGCGGCCCTGCAGTTCCGGAATCAGGTCGCTGGGTTTCGAGACATGGAACGCGCCGGCGGCCACAAAAAGAATGTGGTCGGTGCGGATCATGCCATAGCGCGTGTTGACGGTCGTGCCTTCGACGATGGGGAGGATATCGCGTTGGACGCCCTCGCGGCTCACGTCGGGTCCGCGGCCGCCTTCGCGTCCGGCAATCTTATCCATTTCGTCAAGGAAGATGATGCCGGACTGCTCGGTGCGCTCGATGGCTTGGCGCGTGAGCTGATCCATGTCGATGAGCTTCTGCTCTTCCTCGGAGATGAAATAGTCGAGCCCCTCGGCGACGCGCATCTTGCGGCGGCGGTTCTTTCCGCCAAACAGGCCGGGCAACATGTCGCGGAGGTTGATGTCCATCTCTTCGACGCCGGTGTTGGTGACGATTTCGACGGGCATGTTTCGCTCACGGACGTCGATATCAACCATGCGGTCGTCGAGCTTGCCTTCACGGAGTTGGACGCGGAGTTTCTCGCGTGTTTTGTCGATGCTTTCGCTTTCCTCGCCTTCCTTGAGGGGCGGCATGAGGATGTCGAGCATGCGCTCTTCGGCGTTGGCTTCGGCGCGCTCGGCGACCTGGTCGAGCTTCTCTTCGCGCAGCATATCGATGGCGACTTCGACGAGATCGCGAATCATGGCGTCGACGTCGCGGCCAACATAGCCGACTTCGGTGAACTTGGTCGCTTCGATTTTGATGAATGGCGAGTTGGCGAGCTTAGCGAGGCGGCGTGCAACTTCCGTTTTGCCGACGCCGGTGGGCCCCATCATCAAGATGTTCTTGGGCATCACCTCTTCAGCCATCTCGGGGTCGAGTTTCTGGCGGCGGATGCGGTTGCGCAGGGCGATGGCGACAGCTTTCTTCGCCTCGGCCTGGCCGATGACGTGCTTGTCGAGTTGTTGGACAATCTCACGCGGCGTCAGCTCGTCGAGCGCGACGGATTCCTTGGAGGATTGTCCGGGAAGGTAAATGACCATTGAGGCGGTCTACTCCAGTTCCTCGAACGTGATGGTGTCGTTCGTGTAGATGCAGATCTTGCCGGCGATGCGCATGGCTTCCTCGGCGACCTTGCGGGCACTCATTTTGGTGTGCGCGAACAGGGCTGTGGCGGCGGCGACCGCAAAGGGTCCGCCGGAACCGATGCTGGCCATGGGCTCGTCGGGTTCGATGACATCGCCGTTGCCGCTGACGATCAGTGTGGCGTTCTTGTCGGCGACGAGCAGCAGGGCCTCGAGATGACGCAGAGACTTGTCGGTACGCCACTCTTTGGCGAGCTCCACAGCGGAGCGGCCGAGGTTGCCGCCGTATTGCTGGAGCTTCTCTTCAAAGCGCGAGAAGAGCGAAAGAGCGTCAGCGGTAGAGCCGGCAAACCCGGCTAAGATCTTGTTGTCGTGCAGCTTACGGACTTTCTTCGCGGATCTCTTGATGACTTCGCTGCCCATGGTGATCTGCCCGTCGCCGGCCATGATGACCTTGCCGTTGCGGCGGACGCAGAGAACCGTGGTCGAACGGATTTTAGGGAATTTGGGCATGAGTCGAACCCTGATTATAGGGGTTGCGGGTTGGGGCCCCACTCAGTCGTAGGCGTAGTGGAGAACCTTCTTGAGGTCTTCCCAGGCTTGGCGCTTGCCTTCTTTGTTGTAGGCACGAAGCAAGAACGACGGGTGGAAAGTCGGCATCACTGGGATGCCGTGCCACTCCTTCCATGCGCCACGGATTTTCGTGATGCCTTCGCGGGTATCGAGCAGATATTTCGCGGCGGTTCCGCCCAGAACACAGATGGCTCGGGGGCGGATCGCGTCGAGTTGGCGTTCTAGAAATTGTCCGCAGGTACCCATTTCGTCGGGCTCAGGAGCACGATTACCGGGCGGACGGCATTTGACGACGTTGCAGATATAGACGTCGTCTCGCTGGATAGGGATGCCCTCGCCCGTGGCGGTGTTGTTGATCATCTGGGTGAGGAGTTGCCCGGCCCGCCCGACGAAAGGGAATCCCTGGGCGTCTTCGTCGGCGCCGGGGCCTTCGCCTACAAAGACCACCTTGGCATCAGCAGGGCCGCTGCCGAAAACAATCTTCGAGCGGCCTTCGTGGAGAACGCAGCGCGTACATTCACCCATGTCCTGCTGGATCTTTTCGAGGATGACGTTGGGTTCAGGCCGGGAACCGGCATCACCGGCAAGGTCAGCGCTAGGGCGGTAGTTCCATTCAGGCTTGGGTTCGTCGGACACGGCAGGCTTAGGACTGGCGGCTTGAGATCTTGTGGCTTGCGGTCTGGATGCTTGCGGCCTTGACGTTTGGACCTGAGCAGCAGGCGCGGGCACCGCGACAGGCGTCAAGTCCGGAGCGCGGACATCGGTGAACCCAAGGTCGCGATAGAAACGAAGAACGTCGGTGAGCGAGGACTGATCCGCCATGCAGGGAATTTAGCTTAGCGGATAGGTGTTGGTTCGACTGCTTTACGGAGCTGGGCGACACGGTCGAGGATGCGTGCGGCCATCTCGCGTTTCGGCATGGGCGGCAACTCGGTGGCCTCGCCTGTCGCGTCCACGAGCCAACCTTGGTTCTTGGACGAGCCGAAGCCGGTTTCTTGAGCTTCAGCACCGACCGGATTCGCGACGATGAGATCACAGTTCTTGGCGACAGCTTTGGCCCGAGCGTGTTCAAGGAGGTCGTTCGTTTCGGCCGCGAATCCGATGACGGTGCGCGCGCCCTTGATGCGGCCGACTTCCTGCAAGATATCCGCGGTGGGCTCCAGTTCCAGAGTAAGCGAGCCGTCTTGCTTCTTCAGCTTGGCAGGCGCGGCGGAGCGGGGGCGGTAGTCCGCGACGGCGGCAACCGCGGCGAAGATGGTTGACTCGCTCAGGCGCTCGAGGACGGCTTGGTGCATCTGCTCGGCCGTCTCGACCGCGATGACTTCGCAGCCGCTCGGCGGTGCGATCGAGACAGGGCCGCTGACGAGGATGACTTTCGCGCCACGCGCGCGGGCTTCCTGGGCAAGGGCGTAACCCATGCGCCCGCTCGACCGGTTGGCGATGAATCGGACAGGGTCAATGGCTTCCTGCGTCGGGCCAGCAGTAATAAGGACAGTTTCGGAAGCAAGGTCGGAAGTCCGGGTGCGGCCCGCGAGAGCCGCTTCGGCGGCGTCGGCGATTTGCTCCAGGTCCGCCAAGCGGCCCGGGCCGACCATGCCGCAGGCGAGATCGCCGGAATCGGGATCAACAATCGTGACGCCGCGTGTAGCGAGTTCGGCAATATTGCTTTGCGTCGCCGGATGCTTCCACATATTGGTATTCATGGCAGGCGCGACGACGACGGGGCCGTCGTAGGCGAGGTGCATCGTCGTCAGGAAGTCGTCCGCGATCCCGTGGGTGAACTTCGCGAGGATGTCGGCGGTCGCCGGAGCGACTAGCAACAGGTCAGCGCGCTGTGCGACGGCGATGTGCTCGATCGAGCTATCGCTGACCTCCGAATCAGTCTCACCGAAAAGGTTGGTGATGACCTTCTTGCCGGTGAGCGCGGCGAAGGTGAGAGGCCCGACGAAACGCTGGGCCGAGTCGGTCATAACGACCTGGACCTGATGACCGCGATCGGTGAGAAGACGGACGAGTTCGGCGGCCTTATAGGCGGCGATGCCGCCGGACACACCGAGGACGATCAGGCGTTGTGTGGGGCTATCAGTAGACATCGGTCGCTCTCGACGCTGCTGACCTTATTGTACGCCCGTTGTCCTTGAGGCTAGCAGCGGACGCAGGTCCGGGCGTGGCATGCCGTGTCCCTACTTGCGTTTGTGACTTGCTATCAGTTTGCCGTCCTCAAATGTCGGTCGAACCAATCGATTGTTGCGCCGATGTCGAGGAGCAACGCCAAGCCTGAGTACATGCCGTAGACTACGTTGCGTTCGACGCGATGGTTGGCGGCTGAGGTGTGACTGGGCCACAGCAAGAGCAACAGAGTTGCGCAGCAGAGCGAAGTGAGTCGAGCCATGGCATACTCCTTTAACACTGTGTCGGTGAACAAGGCGCGTCCATCCTAGCATGGGGTGCGTGAAGTGGAGAATAGGAACCTAGGTGATGTTGCAGTTCGAAGGTAGTCGCATCGGAGATCAGTTTCGCAGGATGGCTGACGCCGGTAGGGGATGTCGTTATCCAGGGCTAGGGCGGCTGTTGTTGGCCACGGTTGTCGCGACCGTTTCCCTGTTTGCACAGTTTGCGCAGCGGCCGGAGTTCACGATTGAGACCGTGGCGGGGACGCACGGTGTGGGCGATGGCGGGCCTTTGCCGGAGGCGTTGGTTTATGAACCGCAAGGCATCGTGGTGGATATCGACGGCGCGATGTTTTTCGCGGACCGTTTGCATCACCGCATTCGACGGATTACGTCGGGTGGGCAGGTTAGCACCTTGGCTGGTCGGGGCGTGCCAGGTGGGTCGGGCGATGCAGGTAGGGGTGTCGATGCGCTGCTGAACCGGCCGTCCGATGTGGCGTTCGACAATATGCGGAATCTCTACATCGCCGACACGAATAATCGCCGCGTCCGGAAGGTGAATGTGTCGGGCATAATCACGACCGTCGCCGGTACGGGAGTGGATGGGTCTGCCGGTGACGGGGGTTCCGCGGTGGCTGCGGAGTTGGGATTGATCGAGGGCATTGCGCTCGATCCTCTTGGGAATCTCTATATTGCCGACACGACGAACCATCGGGTTCGTAAGGTCGACTTGGCGGGAAAGATCACGACCATTGCGGGGACGGGCGAGCCGGGATTCAGCGGTGATGGCGGTCCGGCGGCGGCGGGGCAGTTGGATTCGCCGACGGGCGTTGCGGTGGGGCGTCCGGGTACGGCTCGCGCTGGGGCGGTGTTCATCGCCGACCATGGCAATCACCGCATTCGGATGGTCAAGGATGGAGTGATCACAACGTTGGCGGGCAACGGCGCGGACGGGTTCGCGGGGGACGGCGGCGGCGCGGCGATCGCGGAAGTGGGCCGTCCTCGGAAGGTGATGCTGGACCAAGGGGCGAATCTGTACGTGAGTCAGGAGACGGGCAGCCGTGTGCGGCGGATCAATCCGGCGGGGCTGATCGAGCGGATTGCGGGCAGCGGGTTCGGATTCGGTGGCGACGTAGGCCCGGCCGTTGATGCACTGATGCGCAATCCGGAAGGGATCGCCCGTCGCACTGACGGAGCGGTATTCATCGCGGACGCGGGCAATCATCGGATTCGCCGGGTGCTGGCGGGAACGATCACCACACATACGGGGCGTCCGCATAACGGTGGTGACGGCGGGGCTGCGACGGAAGCGGATCTGTTCATGCCCTTCGGCATTGAGACGGACAACCAGACGAATCTATACATCGCGGATACGTTGAATCACCGCGTTCGCAAAGTGACGTTCGTTGGTGATGCGGCTTTGGGTGAGGGCGCGCTGTTGAAAGGAGCGCCGGAGGGTACGATTACCACGATCGCGGGGAAGAACAATCCGGGATTCAGCGGTGATGGCGGGCTAGGTCCGGCGGCGCAACTGAACGAGCCGCGCGATGTCGCGGTCGGCCGGCAGAAGAATGTCTATATTGCTGACCGGGGGAATCACCGGGTTCGCAGGCTGACGCCGGAAGGGCGCATCAGTACCTATGCGGGTGATGGTGTTGCGGGCTTCGGGGGAGATGGCGGGCCGGCGACGGCGGCTCAGTTCCATAGCCCTTCGGCGGTGGCGATTGACCTGGAGGGCACGGTCTATGTCGCGGACACGCTGAATCATCGCATCCGCAAGGTCGATGTGACGGGCGTGATTTCGACGATCGCGGGAACCGGCATGGCGGGATTCGGTGGCGACGGCGGACCGGCGACGAGCGCGGCGCTCGACATGCCGACCGGTCTTGAACTTGACGGCGAGGGGAATCTGTTTGTCTCCGATACGTCGAATCGCCGGATACGGATGATCCGTACCGATGGGGTGATCGTGACTGTTGCCGGAAGCGGCATGGGCGGCGGTGGGGGAGATGGTGGACTGGCGACGGAAGCAGGGCTCGACCCTTGGGACGTGGCGGTCGATCGTGATGGGAACCTTTACATCGCGGACTCGACATCGCGTATCCGTCGGGTGGTGAATCCTGCGTCGTTGGCACTGGGGGAGTTTGAGAAGGGACGAGCACCGGGCATCATCTCGACGGTTGCGGGCACGGGTGTTGCCGGCTTCAGCGGCGACGGGCTTGAATCCGAGAAAGCGCAAGTGTATGAGCCGTTGGGCGTGACGGTGGACATTCTCGGGAATGTGTTCGTCGCGGACGCGTCGAACAACGTGATTCGGGTGTTGTCGCTGGATACGCCGGTGAAGCCCTTGGTCACGACCGAAGGCGTCGTGGACGCGGCGAGTTTCGGTCCGCGGTTGGGGCCGGGTTCGATCGGGACGGCGTTTGTGCTCAACGCCGCGAATTCGGATGTGGCTGCGATGGGGAGTCCGCTACCGACGAAGCTCGGCGGAACGGTCTTGCAGATCATTGACAGCGAGGGGATCACGCGGGACCTGGGTTTGTTCGGCATCTTCGGCGGCGGAACGCAGGTGAACTTTTTCATCCAGGACGAAACGGCGGTTGGGCCGGGGTTGATCGTTCTTCGGCGATCGGAGGGCGCGGTTTCGTCGGCGCCGATCGAGATTACACAGACGGGTGCCGGGATCTTCTTTGCTCCCGATCAAACAGGACACCCGATCGCGCTTGCTCAGTTCTTACGCGTCATTCCCAACGGGGCGGCGGCACCGCTGGAGTTGACGTTCGACCCAGCGAACTTAACGCTTGTGCCAATCGACTTGGGTCCAAGTGGTGACCGGGTGTTCTTGGTGTTGTTCTGTACCGGCTTGCGGTTCGCGGACGAAGTGCGGGCGACGTTTGACGGGCAGGAGGTGCCGGTATTCGGCTTTGCGCCGTCCCCTGGTTTCTTCGGGCTCGATCAGGTCAACATCGGACCGATCCCGCGTGATTTTCGGTTTCGCGGAAAGGTCGATGTGCAGTTGATTGTGGACGGCGTGCTTACGAATGTGGTGGAGGTTAGCTTCGACTAGCGGGAAGACGAGTTGCATGTACCCCGAAGCGCATACCCCTAGGTGCTGAATCGTCTCCCTGTCCTCGCTGAGAGCCGCTGGCTACGGTTTGGTGCCTTCTCGGCCTACTATGCCCTGCAGGGCCTGCCCATGGGACTGACGTGGGTCGCCTTTCCGGCGTGGTTGACCGGCCAAGGCATCTCCAAGGAACTCGTCGCAACGTTCGCAGCAACTACCGCGCTTCCTTGGGTGCTGAAGGTGATCTCAGGACCGTTCATGGACCGATTTACTTTCCTGCCCATGGGCTTGAGACGTCCTTGGATTCTGGGTGCTCAGATTCTGTTGCTCACGACGTCTTGCATGTTATTTTTCGTTTCTGATCTAGAGAGCCACTTTTGGAGGCTGCTGTGGATTAGTACGGCAATGAATGCCTTTGCCGCCATGGGAGACGTTGCCGTGGACGGGCTGGCGGTCCTCATCATCCCCGAAGGCGAACGCGGAAGGGCTAACGCCTTTATGGGATCGAGTCTGGTGATCGGGATGTCCCTCGCGGCTGGTGTTTCGATACCGTTGCTCAACGCCGGAGGGGTGCCGGCCCTGGGTCTATTCGTTGTTGCTCTCGTGGGTCTTATCGCTGGACTGTCGCTACTTGTAAGGGAAAGAACCGGCGACCGGATCTTGCCTTGGACCGAGGGCGGGGGGAACCCCAGCGTGATCCGTCCTGTTGCGAGTTTTGCCCTACTGCTGAAAGTTTTTTTTGAAACGTTAGTCGCCCCGACAAACGTTCTGGTGGTTTGCATCATTTTTCTGCATCGGGCAACGTTTGGGATCTACAAGGTATGGGCGCCGGCAATGGGCATCAACCGCCTTGGCTATAGCGACGCAGACTTCGTTCATTGGGACGCGATCGCCCTTCTGGTGAGCGCGGCTATTGGGTTGGCAGTGGGGCCGTTGATTGACAAGATCGGTGTGCGGAAGGCATACAGTCGCTTCCTACTTGGCGCCGGTTTCGTCTATTTCGTGCTCTTCCTCACCTCCGAGTTTCTTTCCCGTCCGAAGGTCGCGATCGGAGTCTTGTTCCTCTTGGAGACTGTCGAGACGGTAACCTGGATTGCGTTCATCGCTATCGCGATGTCGTTGTCGCGCTTGAAGCTCTCATCCACTCACTTCGCTTCCTTCATGGCTTTTGGTAATCTCGGCATGTCCGCCGGTTCCGCGATCTATCCCGCTCTATCTGACCTGGTCGGTATCGTCGGCATCTTTCTGGCGATGGCAGCCCTTTACATCTCTGCCGCGTTATTGCTGACCCGCTTCAGCCTCGATCGTCATCGAAGCCGGATGGCTCAACTGGATTCTGTAAGTGCGTAGACCCAGGAACTGCGCGAGGCTTGGGAGGAAGAGGTGCTGCGAGGGGCTCCGTTGTTGCCGCCTTGTCGAGCGGAGTAGCTTTCGGAACCCACGCGCTACTTAACGACGAAGTCGGAGAAGAAGACCTCTTTGATCTTGCCTTGCGTGATGAGGGGGGCAAGGCCGTTGGCAATCTCTCCGCGGAAAGTCTCCTTGCCTTCGGCGCTGCCGAGTTCGGAGGCTGTCTTGGAGTTGATGAGGCTGAGCACCTGATCGCGGACGCGGATGAGCACGATGGGGCTGGCTTGGATTTCCGCGACGGCTGTGTCGGGCGTGATGGCGAGTTGGATTTGGACCCGCGCGTGATGCTTGCCAGCGGGGTCTTTGAGGTTAGTGAGGAAGGTATCGAGTTCGAGAACACCGGCGGGTTCTTCGACCTCGATCTCGGCAGCCTCGGCCTCCGTATCTCCACCGGCGAGGAAGTAGTAAGCGCCACCACCCCCTGCGACGAGAACGGCGGCGGCGGCTCCGATCATGATCATCTTGTTCATTGCTTAGCGGCTCCATCGGAAGAATCGGCTGATTGCGATAATTCCTCCAGGTTCGCGCTCTCCGGCGTTTCCACATCGGCCACGAAGACGAACTCAACGCGGCGGTTGTTCGCGCGGCCTTCGAGCGTGCTGTTTTCGGAGACGGGCACGGTGTGGGCCTGGCCGATCGCTCGCATGCGGAACGGCTTGACGCCCTTTTCCGAGAGGTAGCGGACAGCTTGACCGGCGCGCGCGGCCGAGAGTTCCCAATTGCTTGGGTAGACGGCGGTGGCGATTGGTACGTCGTCGGTATGGCCGATGATATCGACAAAGCGCGACTGACTCGCGACGTACGCCGAGAGGGCGTCAAGGACGGGGAGCGCCTTGGAGCTGATGGCGGCCTCGCCGGATGCGAACAGCAAGTCACCCTGCAGTTGTAGGACGACGCCACGTTTGCCGACCTTGGCGGTGCCGCTACCCTCGAGGCCGGCTTGTTGGAGAATTCGTTCGAGCTCATCGACGATTTGCTGCTGGACCTCGGCCTCGCCGCTGCCTTCGTTCTCGTTTTCGTGTTCGAGGATCTCTTTGCCGGAAGGGGTGTCGGAGAGCTCGAACACCGATTTCAAGCCCAGCGCGTTCTGAATGGAACCAACCGCTGACTTGAACTTGACGACTTCCATGTTGGCGAATGAGAGCAGGAGCACGAAGAAGGTGAGCAGCAGGGACATCAGGTCGGCAAAGGTGACCATCCAGTCCGGCGCGCCCGCCTTTGGCTCATCGGGTTGCTCAAGCATTGCCGCCACTGGGGGCCTGGGCGGTCGCCGCCTCGGCGGGGGCCTGTTCGGTCTTGTCGGCATCGACCCGAAGCTTGGGAGCGATGAATGCCTTCAACCGCTGGTCGATCGAGTTGGGGTTATCGCCTTGCACCATGCCGATGACGCCTTCCAGACAGATGCTCATGGTGAGGGTTTCTTCCTTGGAGCGAAGCTTGAGCTTGTCGGCTAGAGGCAGGCAGATGACATTAGAGAGCAGCGCTCCGTAGAGGGTGGTAAGCAGCGCAACGGCCATGGCGGGGCCGATCGACGAAGGATCTTCCAGTGCTGCCAACATTTGCACAAGGCCGATGAGGGTGCCGATCATGCCAAAGGCCGGCGCGGCGGCTCCCATGCCTTCGAGGATTTGCTGTCCCTGTTTGTGGCGAGCAGAGGTGAAAGAAATCTCGGTCTCAAGGATGGCGCGGATGCGGTCAAGTTCAACACCGTCAACACCAAGTGAAATTGCTTTCTTCAGAAAGCCGTACTCCACCTCGGTGTTCTCGAGCGCGAGCATTCCGTTCTTCCGTGCTTCTCGGGCTAGCTCGGTGATCTGGTTGATGAGGCCCGCGGAATCGGGAATCCTTGTTGAGAATGCCTTCCCGACCACGCCCACGGTTCCAATAACCTCGGCGAGTGGGTTGCGGATAAGGGTCGCGCCGATCGTACCGCCGATAACGACAAGCGCCGAGGGGACGTTGACGAACATGATCGGCGAGCCACCCAAGACGATGGATGCTACGACCAGCGCGGTCGAAAGTAGAATACCGATAATTGTTGCGATGTCCATAGGTCGTCCGCACCAGTCCCCTAGAGAGCGTATCGGCGCGGGAGAGGCAAACTTGAGGGGGTACGTGGAGCGATGGGACGGCTGGAGGTGGTGTTCTGAGGGCGCTGCTGGTGGTTCTTCCGAATCTGCTATGTTGCGCCTGATGACCTGCCGTTTTACCGAGTTGGCCCAAGAAGGCCGCTTCCGGAGAGCCGACGGTGCCTGAGCTTCCTGAGGTGGAAACGATCATTCGCGGATTGGCGAAGCGGGTGGTGAATCACCGCATCCTCAATGTGGATATCCGGGAGCCACGGACGGTCGTAGGCGATGCGGCTAAGACGGCCCGGCGGTTGCGTGGGCAGATGATTCGCGGCATCCGGCGGCACGGCAAGTACATCGTGTTCGAGTTGGAGAAAGGTCGCAAGTCGAGCTGCCTGGTCGTCCATCTGCGGATGTCGGGGAACTTTGTTCTGGACGGTGAGCCGGGGAAGCACACGCGGGTGATCGTCGAATTGGAAGGCGGCCCGGCGATGGTGTTCCACGACATTCGCAAGTTCGGGCGCTGGGAGTTGTCGGATGAGTTGCCGGCGCGGCTGAGCGAGTTGGGTCCGGAGCCGCTGGAAATCGGAGAAGCCGAGTTCATCGAGAAGCTGCGTGCCCGGCGAACGATGGCGAAAGCGTTGCTGCTGAATCAGGAGTTTGTGCGCGGGCTGGGGAACATCTATGCGGACGAGTCGCTGTTTCGGGCGCGTATTCATCCGCGAGCGATCGCGTCGCGGATCAGCCCCCGACGGGCAGCGAAATTGCATCGGGCCGTTCAGGAAGTATTGACGGACGCGATTGCGCAAGGCGGGTCGACGATCAGTAACTACGTGAACAGCGAGGGTGCGCAGGGTTACTTCCAGTTGAGTACGGCGGTTTACGGGAAGACGGGCGAGGAGTGCCCGGAATGCGGGAGTACGATCCTGCGGATTATTGTGGCGAGCCGGAGTACGCACTACTGCGGCCGTTGCCAGCGGGCGTGATGTTTTTCAATGCAGGACGGCTGAGCGTGGACGCTCACGACCGGTTGGGCTAGGATGAACTCACTTATGCGACGCGTATTGAGTTGCGTGCTTTTCTTGGTGTTGCTGGCCGGCTGTGCCTCGGAGCCCGCGTCAAAGATTTTCCCTTATCCGTACGAAGTGACCGATCTCGAAAATGGGTTGCGGGTGGTGACGGTCGACACCGGCTATCCGGAGGTGGTGGCCCTCTACATTGTGGTGAACGTGGGCTCGCGGAACGAGATCGAGCCGGGGCGAACGGGATTCGCTCACCTGTTCGAGCACATGATGTTTCGAGGGACCGAGACGTTTCCGCCGGAGCGCTGGGAACAGATCATGCAGGACGCCGGCGCCGAGACGAACGCCTATACCAGCGACGATCGGACGGTGTACCACGCGGTGTTCTCCAAGGAAGATTTGGAGCCGATTCTGGAGCTGGAAGGGGATCGTTTCCAGAACCTGAAGTATTCCGAAGAAGTGTTTCGTACCGAGACCCGCGCGGTGCTCGGTGAATACAACAAGAACTTCGCCAATCCGATGCGCAAGCTCGATGAGATTGTGCGCAAGACGGCGTTCACCGAACACACCTACCGGCACACGACGATGGGCTTCGTCGAAGACGTCGAGAACATGTCGGAGATGTACGACTACGGGCTGACGTTCTTCGATCGCTACTACCGGCCCGAGTACACGACGGTCTGTGTTGTGGGGGATGTGTCGGATGACGTGCTGGCCTTGGTCAAGAAATATTGGGGCGGCTGGGAGCGTGGAAGTTATCAGCTGGAAATTCCCGTGGAGCCGCCCCAAGGGGAAGCGAAGACGGTTGATGAAACATTCCATACGCCGACGTTGCCGATTGTATCGGTGTCGTATCATTCCCCCGCCTACGATGACGAGGCCAATGATTCGGCAGTGTTGGATGTAATTTCTTACTACGCCTTTTCGGAAAACTCGGACCTCTATAAGAAGCTGGTGGTGGAAGAGCAGAAAGTGGACGCCATGTATCCGGCTTACTATGACCACCGCGATCCTTATTTGTTTTCCGTCGTTGCGCGGGTCAAGGAACAAGAGGATTCCGACTATGTACGGGATCAGATCTTGGCGACGGTCGAGCAGCTCCAAAACGAACCGGTGCCCGTCGAACCGCTGGAGGACGTGAAGTCTCACCTGCGGTACGGCTTTGCCGTGGGAATGAACAGCACGCCGGCGATTGCGGGAACCCTGGCGCACTTCATCAATATGCGGGGTAGTCCGGAGACGATCAACAAACGCTATGCGTTGTATGAGGGTGTCACGCCCGCCGATGTGCAGCGTGTCGCGAAGCAGGTGCTTGTTGAGAGCGAACGGACGATTGCGACTCTACGGCATGCGCCGGAAGGGGGTGCGGAGTAATGCGCCGCTTTCTGTTAGTGGGATTGATCCTTGTCTCCAGCGCTCTCGCGGCGGGGCCCGAGTTGCTGACGCAGCCGAGCGAATCACCGCTGGTGGCGTTCCGCATCTTGGTCCGGTCCGGGGCTGCCCATGACCCACAGGGAAAAGAAGGCGTGGCGGCTCTCACGGCCGCGATGCTTTCGCGGGCCGGAACGAAAGATAAGACATACGACGAGATCGTCGAGGCCATGTTCCCGATGGCGTCGTCGGTGAGTGCGCAGGTCGATAAGGAGATGACGGTGTTTGTGGGAACAACACATGTCGAAAACCTTGATGCCTATTACGAACTGCTGCGCGCGATGCTGCTTGAGCCCGGTTGGCGCGAGGACGACTTCCGCCGCTTGAAGGATGAAGCGAAGAATTACCTGCGCATTCAATTGCGGAGCAATAACGAAGAGGAGCTAGCTAAGGAGTATTTGTTTCTCAAGATATTTGAAGATCACGACTACGGCCATCACTCGGTTGGTACGGTCGCGTCGCTCGACAAGCTTTCTCTCGACGACTTGAAATCGTTCTACGCGGAGAACTACTTACAAGGCAACTTGGTGATCGGCCTTGCGGGCGGGTATCCCGAGGGGTTTGCGGAACGCATGCAGGCTGACTTCGCAAAGCTTCCGGAAGGGGCGACGCGCAGAGAGCCCATGGCTCAGCCGGGGTCGCCGAAGAAGCTACGAATTCGGATCATCGAGAAGGATACGCGGGGAACGCATATTGCTCTCGGGTTTTCGATTCCGGTGACGCGATCGAACCAGGATTGGCCGGCGCTGAAACTGGCGCAGTCGTACTTCGGACAGCATCGGTCGAGCAAGAGCTTGCTGTTTCAGAAGATCCGTGGAATACGCGGGATGAACTATGGCGACTATGCCTATATCGAGTACTTCCCGAGTGGGATGTTCCAGTTCAAGCCGGATCCGAACCTGGCGCGCAGTCAACAGATCTTCCATATCTGGATTCGCCCGGTCGAGCCGCGGAATGGGATGTTCGCTTTGCGGATCGCACTCTATGAGTTGAACAAGCTGATCGAGGGTGGGATCGGCGAAGAAGACTTTGAAGCGACTCGGCGGTTTCTCGGGAAGTTCGTGAACCTGCTGATGCAGACGCAGACTGAAGAGTTGGGCTATGCGTTGGATAGTCAGTTCTACGGCATTCCGCCATTTCGTGACTACGTGAAGGATGCTTGGGCGGGGATGACCGTGGATGACGTGAACGCCGTGGTCCGCAAGTATTTACGAGCGACGGATCTCGACATCGTCATCCTTACGAAGGACGCCGAGGGGATGCGCGGTGCGATCCAGTCGGGGCGGCCTTCGACGATTGAGTATGCGTCCCCGCCGCCGAAGGAAATCCTCGACGAGGATAGGATGATCGGGCGCTACCCGCTGGATGTGGGTAGTATCGAAGTGGTGCCGGCGGATCAGATATTCGAGCAGTAGCAGGCCCTCGGAACCGCGGGCACGGCATGCCGTGCTCCTACGTTTTCCTTGGGTCCATTCGAATTCGAGTGTGTGATCGAAGGACGTGTGTCCGGTGAGATAGACGCTGGGGCCCGAGGGTTTGGCGTTTGGCTCGTGTGAATCCCGGGTGGTCGAGGTGACCGGCCCGGGATTCGGAGCGTGTTACGCGACAGGCGCGAGTGCGGTGAACTTCTCGGCAAGCGCCGGTTTCGGGAGCGAGCCGACCACACTGTCGACAACCTTGCCGTCGTTGATAAAGAGCACCGTCGGGATCGATCGAATGGAGAACTGTTGGGCCGTCTTGGGGCTGTCGTCGACATTCAGCTTGCCGACTTTGACCTGCCCCTTAAAGTCGTCCGCCAACTCCTCGATCACGGGGCCGAGGACTCGACAGGGTCCGCACCATGGGGCCCAAAAGTCGACAACGACGGGCGTGTCGCTCTTGAGTACTTCTTCCTCAAAGTTCTCATCTGTTAGCGTCACGTAGTTTTGTTCTTCTGCCATTCTTTATCTCCTGTCTTACTCGTCTTAGATGCAGACGAGTCGTCAAGGATTCAGAAAACCAGGATGCGGGGGCCTACGTGGCGAGCTAAGATCTGTGTCTATGGTTCGTACCAAGCGGGTATATGATCCGACCAGCGAAGAAGACGGCTTCCGTATTCTCGTGGACGGCATGTGGCCGCGCGGACTCACGCGGGAAAAGGCAAACGTTGAGCTATGGCTGCGAAAGATCGCACCGAGCGCGGAACTGCGGAAATGGTTCGGGCACGACCCGGCCCGCTGGAGCGAGTTCAAGCGGAAGTATTTTGAGGAGTTGGAACGGAACGCGTCGGCGGTGACCGAGTTGCGGTCCTATACAGACGTGCAAGATGTAACGCTTGTATATAGTGCGAAGGGTCGTGACTATAACAATGCGGTTTGTTTGGCGGAGTATCTGGCGACGCGTTAGTGTGACGGCCGGGGCCCCGCGGGCCCCATGTTAACCTGAGTTCTCCGTCCGATACGCTGCGATGTCATTCATTCAGAGCCGCTACAACCTAACCGAAGCTGACCTTGAGAAGTATCTCGGCGAGGCGCTCTCCAAGGGCGGGGATTACGCGGATCTCTATTTCGAGTATCTGAGCACGACCTCGGCAAGCCTTGATGAATCGATCATCAAGAGCGCTTCGCAGGGGGTCTCGGTCGGGTGCGGCGTGCGGGTGATCAGCGGTGAAAAGACCGGCTACGCCTACACGAATGATCTCGCGCCCAAGAAACTGATTCATGCCGCGCGGACCGCCGCGCAAATCGCCGCCGGCCCGTCGCAAGCGAAAGTGGCCGACCTTGAGGAATCACAGCGCACCCACGATTTATATCCCGTGGTGGAAGCGCCGAGCGATGTTGAGTTCTCGCAGAAAGTGGCGCTGCTCAAAGCGGCCGATGCCGCGGCGCGTGCCTTTGACGACCGGATCTTCCAGGTCGAGGCGGGTTATCGGGACTCGGTCCGGCATGTGCTGGTCGCCAACTCGGAAGGTGTGATCCGCAGTGACACGCAACCGCTGACGCGGATGGATGTCTCGGTAATCGCTCGCGACGGCGAACGGCTCGAACGCGGGCATGACGGCACGGGCGGGCGCGTCGGGCTCGACTACTTTCAGACCGAGCGCACGCCGGAAGATCTGGCGAAGGAAGCGGCGCGGCAGGCGATCCTACAGATCGGCGCCGAAGAAGCGCCGGCGGGCGAGATGCCGGTTGTGCTCGGTCCGGGATGGCCGGGCATTCTGCTTCACGAAGCCGTGGGCCACGGGCTGGAAGCCGATTTCAATCGTAAGGAAGTCTCGGCGTTCAGCGGCTTGATTGGACAGAAAGTGGCGTCGGAGTTATGCACGGTGATCGACGACGGCCACATCCCGAGCCGCCGTGGCTCACTGAATGTGGACGACGAAGGCGCGGAAACAGGACGCGCGGTGCTGATCGAGAACGGGATTCTGAAGGGCTATCTGCAGGATCGGCTTTCGAGCCGCATCCTCGGGACGCCCCCGACCGGAAACGGACGGCGCGAGAGTTACAAACATATCCCGATGCCGCGCATGACGAATACGTTCATGCTGGCGGGCGAGGACGATCCGGAAGACATCTTGCGGTCGGTCGATCGCGGTCTCTATTGCGTGAACTTCGGCGGCGGTCAGGTTGACATCACGAGCGGCAAGTTTGTGTTTTCCGCGTCGGAGAGTTACCTGATCGAGGGCGGCAAATTGACACGGCCGGTGCGCGGAGCGACGTTGATCGGCAACGGCCCGGATGTACTTACGAAGGTGAGCCGCGTCGGCCACGATTTAAAGCTTGACCGCGGCATCGGCACCTGCGGCAAGGAAGGGCAGAGCGTTCCGGTCGGCGTCGGCATCCCCACGATCAAGATCGATCAACTGACCGTCGGTGGCACGAACGTGTTGCGCGCGGGATCGAACTTCCAAGACTGACGGCCCTCGACCCATGAGCTACCTCGACTTAGCATCAGACATCGTTGCGCGTGCCCGGAAGCAGGGCGCGGACGAGGCGGAGTGCGTCGTCCGCGAGGGATCGCTGTTCAGCGTGAGCGTGCGGTTGGGCGAAGTCGATCAGATCAAGGATTCGGGCTCGAAGGCAATCGGCCTGCGTGTCCTGCAAGGGAACCGTGCCGCTACGACGTTTTCGTCGGATCTGTCGGAGGAAGGCCTCGATGCGCTGGTGAAGTCAGCGCTGGCGACGGTGCGGTTTACGTCGGAAGATCCCTTCAATGATCTTCCCGAGGCCGATGATCTGGGTATCGCCGTGGATCCGGCTGATATGGGGCTGTATCACGAGGATGTGCTCGCGCTGACGGCTGAGCAGAAGATTGAGATGGCTCGGGCGGCGGAGGCGGCTGCGCTTGATGCCGATCCGCGCATTAAGAACTCGGAAGGCGGCGATTGCAGCTCGGGCTGGTCGCAGTGGACGTTGGCGAATTCGCGTGGGTTCGGTGGTGAGTATCGTTCGACGCATTGTTCGCTGTCGGCGGTTCCGGTGGCCGAGTCGAATGGCAGCAAAGAGCGCGACTACTGGTATTCGGTGAGCTTGAACGCCGCCGGTTTGGAGAGCCCGGAGGAAGTCGGGCGTCGTGCGGCAGAGAGAACGCTGCGCCGCTTGAATCCGACGAAAATCGCGACCACCGAGGTTCCGATCGTGTTCGAGCCGAGTGTTGCGCGGTCGCTGCTGGGGCATGTTTTTCAGGCGGCGAGTGGCGACTCGGTTTACCGGCACGCTTCGTTCTTTGCCGACAAGCTGGGCGAAGAGGTGGCGGCTAACAACGTCAACATCGTGGACGACGGATTGCGCCCCGGCGGGATGGGGAGTTCGCCGTTCGACGACGAAGGCGTGGCGAGCCGGCGTACGACGATCATCGAGAACGGCGTGCTGCGGAGCTATCTGCTCAATAGCTATAGCGCGCGCAAGCTTGGTCTCAAGACCACCGGGAATGCTTCGCGCGGCTTGGCGGGTTCGCCCGGCATCGGTCCGGGCAACTTCATGCTCCAACCAGGTGAGGCCTCGGCGGAAGAGATCATTGCGTCGGTCGATCGCGGGCTCTACGTGACCGAGTTGATCGGGCACGGCGTCAACCTCGTGACCGGCGATTATTCGCGCGGGGCGGTTGGGTTGTGGATCGAGAAGGGTGAACTCACGTATCCTGTTTCAGAGGTCACGATCGGCGGCAACCTCAAAGAGATCTTCAAGGACATTGAAGTGATCGGATCGGATCTCGATTATCGGAGTGCGTTCATCGTACCGACGCTAAAGATTCGCCGGATGACCATAGCCGGCAAGTAGCCTTGCTCGAACAGGAAAAAGAACTACGGAAGACCGCCGGACCGGCTATCCCCTGGCCGGTGATCGGGATCGCATTGCTGTTGGCCGCCGCGACGGGCGGGTTCTTCTATTGGCAAGCACAACAGGCCGCGAGCGGCGGTCCCGCGCTGACCGAGGAAGCCTCGGCGTACCTACCCTTGCTGGATCTCGCTAATGTCGAGATGGAGGCGAAAGAGGATTTTCTTGAGCAGACTCTCGTTACGATCACGGGGAGCATCGCGAACAACGGAGACCGGACGGTGAGCGTGGTCGAAGTGAACTGTGTGTTTCGGGAAGTCAACGGGATTGAAATCCAGCGCGAGCGCGCGACACTCGTTGGCCGCCGCACGGGGTCAATGGCGCCGGGCGATGCGAAGGAGTTTCGGCTGGCGTTTGATGCGGTCCCTGGGGAGTGGAATCAAACGATGCCGAGTCTGTTCATCACGCAGATTCAATTCGAGTGACTCATGAGTAAAACAGCAATGCCGGAAGAAACGGGAATTGTGCTGAGACCCTTGGCGGGTACGCTGGGGGCCGAGGTGAGCGGCGTTGATCTAGGCGGTCCGCTGGACGATGAACTTGTCGCGGCGATCAAACGGGCCTTCCACGAGCATCTCGTCCTCGTTTTTCCTCGACAGACGATCACGCCGGGTGATCAACTCGCGTTCACGCGGCTGTTCGGGCCGGTCGAGCCGCATCCGCTGGGTTCGCGCAAGGGGATCGAGGGGCATCCCGAGGTTCTTGTGTTTGAGAACAAGGAGGGGACGCCTGGGGCCCGAAATGATTTCTGGCACTCGGACATCTCGTTCTCGGAAACACCACCGGCGGCATCGGTGCTTTATGGGCGCACGATCACGCCCGGTTGCGGCGACACGGCGTTCTGCAACATGTATCAGGCCTATGAGGAGCTGTCGGACGGGATGCGTCGGATGCTGGATGGGTTAGTCGGTCTACACACCAGCGAGCCGCTAGCCGAGCGCAACCGTAGCGCGAAAAGTGACGGACTGCCGATTGCCGAGACGCCACCTCCCGCGGAACACCCGGTCGTTCGCACGCACCCCGAGACGAACCGCAAAGCGTTGTATGTAAATCCCTACTTCACGTGCCAGTTCAAGGACATGACGCGCGAAGAGAGCCGACCACTACTGGACTATCTCGCTGCTCGGGCGACCCGGCCGGAGAATGTCTACCGGCACCACTGGCGTCAGGGCGACTTGCTCATGTGGGACAACCGCTGTGCGATGCACTACGCGGTTTACGACTACGACGACTCCAAGCCCCGCCTGATGAACCGCACGACGGCGGGCGGCGACCGCCCCCGCTAGTTCGGCGACCCGGGATTTCCCTATTTGTTGGCGTTTGGCTAATCACAACGAGTCGATCCGACTCTCATGAAATTACTCCAGCTCGAGAGGCCGCTACACCCAACCGAGCTGCTGCATCGCGATCCCCGAGTGCCAAATTTTGGTCATGTGGCTGATCTTGTCACCCTCGAAGGACATCACGTACACGTAGTCGGACTTGACGCTCTTGCCGGTGGGTGGACACGGCCCGCCTTCTCCGGTGTGCGTTCCTGAAAAGACCGCGTAGGCCGACACATTGTTGCGTTCAGCGTCGACTGCCCACGACTTCAGGTCGTAGCTGCCGTCGGGCATCAAACCAATCAGGCCTTTCATCCAATCGGCATATGCCTCAAGCGTCTTGACGTCGGCCAGGGGCTCGGCCTGGGCCGAGAACGACGCATCTGGCTTGCAGTAGGGCGCGCACGTTTCCCAGCCCTTGCCGGCCTCACAGGCTTCAAAGAAACCTTGGGCTGTTTGTTCCATGGAATGTGTCATCGGTTCGCTCCGCCTCAAGAAGAGGATGTCCTTAGGACCGTAGAAAGCAGCGACTCTCAGACCGAGGCGGAAGTGGCCTCGGAGTGAAGTCCGTTTATCGGAGAAACGAGGGTCGCTGTGAAGAGAAGATCCTACCAGATCGATCGAAGGAAAGCAGTCCGCCGATTTCAACAAGAGGCCGAGCAAGGGCTCGCCGGATAGCATCCGGACGAAGCTAGGAGCGTGTCCGAGTAATCATTCCCGTGTCCATATGTTGTATCTCGTGCCAAAGGCAACCGCATCATAGTGTAGTCAAGCGGGCCGTTTTGGCAATACTCGGATACACTCCTAGGCCCACAATCATCGAGAATCTGTTAGCAAACTTCTCGAACGATGTACTTAATTTCGGCCCAGGACGCGGCCGGGGCGTGCGGGCGTTGATTCCCCGTTGTCGAGAACGAGTTCGCCGTTGACCATCACATAGTCAAAGCCGCTGGAGTAGGCGACGGGGTTCTCGAACGTAGCGTTGTCCTGGACGTTGGCTGGATCGAAGATCAGCAGGTCGGCTCTCATGCCGGGTGCGATGCAACCGCGGTCATAGAGCCGGAGCCGGTTGGCCGGCAGCGAGGTCATCTTGCGAATGGCCTTCTCGAGAGTGATGATCTTTTCATCCCGAACGTACTTGGCGAGAACGCGGGCGAAGGCCCCGAACGCCCGCGGGTGAGCGCTGCTCACGTTGTTCACGTTCATCGGCCAGGCATCGGTATCGACGCTGATAAACTCCGCCCGCAGCGCAAGGTGCTTCTGCTGTTCGTTCATGCTCTTGGGGTTGACGCTGACGCCGCGCGCTTCGACGAGATCGAAGAAGGTTGTCCACTGATCGCTGTTGCGCATCTCGGCGATCTGCGCAAGCGACTTGCCCTCATAGTTCTTGTCGAGTGAGTCGGAGACTTTCGCGACGAGTACGTTGTCCCAGTTCATGCCGACGTGGCGGTACCAGTTCTCCCAATCGCTTGTCGTTTCCACTTCCTTGCGTAGTTGCTGTCGGACCTGTGGGTCTGACAATGTTGCAAGAAACTTGTCGGCGCCTTCGGCGTAGTGGCGTGGGCGTAGGAATGAGCGCAGTCCGATGCCGTTGCGAACATACGGGTAGACGTCAGCCGTGACGTCTTTGCCCTGGACTCGGGCGTTCTTAATGAGGGCGATTGACTGAGCCATGAGCGGCCAGTTCTCTTCCCCGGCCGCTTTTAGATGGAAGATATGCACCGGGACGCCGCCCTTGTCGCCAATCTCGATGGCTTCGCGGATCGCGTCGAGCACCTTGCTGCTTTCGTTCCGCATGTGCGTAAAGTAGCTGCCGCCAAACTCTCCGGCGACCTTGGCTAGCTCGGCGATCTCGTCGGTCGTGGCGTAGGTTCCCGGCGGATAGATGAGCGCCGTCGAGACACCGGCCGCGCCGTCTTCCATGGCTTGGCGGACGATGGCCTTCATCTCGTCCATCTGCGCGGGCGTTGGTCGGCCGTCTTCCACGCCCATCACCACGCGGCGGACTTGCGCCGCACCCACGGTGTGAACGACGTTGACGCGAAGACCTTTGTTACGAAATAGCGCGTCGTATTCGGCGTAGGTGCGCCAAGTGACGCCGAGCCGCTTTGCTTCGGGAACGCCTGCGATCGTGTCGTCGTTCTGCGGCACTTCCGACGTCCCCTCGCCCGCCAGCATGGTCGTGATGCCCTGGCGCAGCTTGCTCTCGGCGGCGTCGGCGTCTTCGAGCAGCGGATAGGTGCGGCCACCCATCATGTCGACGAAGCCCGGCGAGAGGATGCGGTCTTCGGCGTCGATGGTACGGGTGGCGGCTTGACCTTCGAGTCTTCCGATTTCAGCAATACGCCCGTCGCGGATACCGACATCGGCGCGGAACCAGGGATTACCCATGCCGTCGACGACGCGGGCGTTCACGATAAGAAGGTCCAGCGGGCCGTGGGTCGTGGGTGTCTCGCTACAGCCAACGAGTAAGCAGGCCACGGATAGGACGACAGCGAGGACAACGTTTCTGATGTTCATGGATCTTCAGATTGTAAGGCGGGCCCAGCGGGTGTGCGTCACGCCGCCGGAGGTACACCAGAAGAAGGTCAGCAGTGTTCCATCGCTCAGCACGATCCCTTTCGGTTTGCCGAACCCGATGAGCATATGCTCGGCGAGAAAGTTCTCGTGGTCGGGTTCGCCGAGAGCAGCTTCCGCTCCGGCATCGAAAACAACGAGCTCGTTGTCCAAGTCGAAGTTCGATAGATCCTCGGTGACCGCGATCCGCACGCCCTGTGGTTCGTGGCGGTAATTGTAGATCGCGGCGACACGTCCATCGGGTAGGGGGATGGGCGTGCAGACCTGTCCCCGGAGGTTGGTCGGTTGCGGCTCGGACCAGGAGCGGCCTTCGTCGTCCGAGACGACCCAGTGATTCACTAGATCCTCCGACGTGCCGTAGAAGTGAGTCCACAGCATCGTGTAGATGCGTCCGTCCGGCAAGCGGGCGTTCATTTGGTCCCACCAGAGCCGGCGGCCGGTCGGATCGTCGGCGACGACTGTGAACTCACCCCAGGTCTCGCCTTGATCGGATGAGAAAACCGCCGCGGCCTTCTGGTCGGGGAGGCCGGCATAGCCTTCCGGTTTCCAAGTCTCGAGCGGATACATCCAGCGATCGGGGGCGAGTTGCATCATGTCGCCGGCCTTGTTCCAGGTATACTTATCGGGCGGCAGATCGACGGGAACGACTTGGGGCTGCGACCAGATTCGCCCGCCGTCATCCGACCACATCAGAATCATCTCCGGCCGTTGTAGGGCCTCAGAGTCGGGGTCGAAGAGTTGGCCGGCTCCGACTTCGAAGCGGGTTGCTGTCATGATCAGGCGGCCGTCTGGGCCTTCCTGAATATCGGGTCCGCGGTAGGCCCAGCCGTCGCCCGCGGGCGCGGCACCGTGGATGGAACCTTGGTTATTCCATGTGCGGCAACTGTCAGCGCTCCAGAGAACCTCGATATGGTTGTCAGACGAACCGAGTTCGAGGCCCACGTGCTGGCAAGCGATGAATGAACCGTCCCCGAGCTCGGTGATCGACGGCATATAAGCGCCGCGGCGGGGGACTTTCGAGAGAACCCCTTCGTCGATGATTTCGAGCATACCGATGGACTATAGTACCGCGAGTACCTATCTCGCAGTGTCACGGAAGATAGCGGACGGCATTCATTCATCCGCCGGCTCGACCTGCGTTATTCTGAACAGACCGATGTCTCAAACGTCCTCGAAGCCGGAAGTGTTCGATGTTGTCGTGGTCGGCGCCGGCGCCGGCGGCGGCACGATGAGCCGCGTGATGGCCGGCAAGGGCGTGAAAGTAGCGCTGCTCGAAGCGGGTCCCAAGCTGGTTCCCGAAGAGGAGTTCAAAGAGCACGACTGGGACTACAACTACGATCACCGTGGCGCGGGTCCGGGAGCGGAGGGCTACTTTGGCAAGGGCAAGCCTTTCGGCTTTATGCGGACGACCAGCGGCGGCTGGGAACTGCCCGACGAACCTTATACGGTCGGCAGCGACAGCGAGTTCGCCTGGTTCCGTTCGCGCGTTGTCGGCGGACGTACGAATCACTACGGGCGGATGTCGTTCCGCTTTTCTGAGCTGGATCTGAAAGCGCGCTACCGCGACGGTGTGGGGCCCAACTGGCCGATTAGCTATGCCGACCTTGCGCCTTACTACGACAAGGTTGAGAAGTTCATCGGCGTAACGGGCACGCGCGAAGGGATTCCGTCGGCCCCGGATGGTATTTTTCACGATCCGCCGCCGCCGAAGGCTCACGAGCTGCTTGTCCAAGCTACCGGCAAGAAGATCGGTATCCCGTTTATCGCGAACCGCCGTGCGATTATTACGCGCAACCTGAACGGGCGCGCCGCCTGTCACTACTGCGGTCAATGCAGCCGCGGCTGCCTGACGGCGTCGGCATACTCCGCGAGTCAGGTCGACATTTTCCCGGCGCTCGAAACCGGCAATCTTACGCTGCTGACCGATGCGATGGTCCGCGAAGTTTTGACCGATGCGAACGGTAAGGCGACGGGCGTGTTGTACATCGACCGCAAGACGCGTGAGGCGAAGCGGGTGCTCGGCCGGTCGGTGGTCCTGGCGGCGAGTACGTGTGAGTCCGCTCGCATTCTGCTGAATTCGACATCCAAAGCATTTCCGAACGGCCTTGCGAACGGTTCGGGCTTGGTAGGTCAGAACCTGATGGATACGGTGGGCTTCAGCGTGTCGGGCCACGTCCCCGCGCTCGAGGGCATGCCGGTCTACAACACGGACGGGTTCGGTGGCACGCACCTCTACGCGCCTTGGTGGGGATACAACGATCAGGCCAAACTTGGGTTCCCGCGCGGCTATCACATCGAGTTCGGCGGCGGCTTTGGCATGCCCGGTCTCGGGTCGGGTCACGGCGCAGCACGGAAGGCGGGTTACGGCCGGAAGATCAAAGAATTGATGCGCGAGGGATACGGATCGCGTGTCGGATTCGCCGGGCGTGGCGAGATGATTCCCAACCGCTTCTCCTATTGCGAAATCGATCCATCGGTCGTCGACGACTGGGGGATTCCGGTTCTGCGCTTCCACTTCAAGTTCAGCGACTACGAGTGGAAGCAGGCGCGCCATATGGAGCAGACGTTCAAGGGCATCATCGACGCCCTGGGCGGCACGGTGACGAATGTCGGCGGCGGCTTTGAGAAGTCGGGGATCTCGATGGGCGGAAGCATCATTCATGAGGTCGGTACAGCGTGCATGGGGACGGACCCACGCTCGTCGGTGCTCAACCCCTACTGCCAAGCGCACGAAGTGAAGAACCTGTTTGTGACGGACGGCTCGTCATTCGTAACGAATCCGGACAAGAATCCGACACTGACGATCAACGCCTTGTCGTGGCGCGCGGCGGACTATCTGGGTGAGGAACTGAGGCAGGGCAATGTCTGATACGGGCTTGGTGCAGATCGGCAACGTCTCGCGGCGCGACGCTCTGCGGCGGATCGCCTTGGCCTTGACCGCCGTAGGCACGGGGTCGCTGGATCTAGCGTCGGCACAGCAGGTTCATCACGCGGCACGCAGCGTGTCTAGCGGTGGGACCTACGAGCCGAAGTTCCTGAAGCCTCATGAATACCGGACCGTCGGGCGATTGGCGGAGTTGATTGTCCCCGCTGATGAACGAGGCGGAAGCGCACTCGATGCGGGCGCGCCCCAGTTCATCGACGTGCTTTGCAGCGAGAACGGGCAACTCGGACGCATCTATACGAGCGGGCTCGGCTGGTTTGATGCCTGGATGCGGCATCACCACGACACAACGTTCGTTGACGCCACCGAGCAACAGCAGACGGCATTGCTGGATGCGATTGTCACCGCCGAACAGGAAAAGGAACAAGCCTCGGCAGACGACTTCGATGAGTACTTCGAAGTGGACTCGGACTTGGGTCCGGGCGTCCGGTTCTTCGACTGGGTCCGCAAGATGTCGGTTGACGCCTACTATTCGAGCGAGATCGGTATCAAGGATATGGGCTACAAGGGCAACGGAGCCTACTCGGAGTACACCGTTCCCAAAGAAGCCCTGGACTTCATCAAGCCGCTCCTGTAACGAGCGGCACTGTAGCGGCACGGCATGCCGTGTCCGCCAGCGTCATGCCGCGATCTCTTGAAAACCAGGTTGTCCTTGTCACCGGCGCGGCTCGCCGGATCGGGCGGGCTATTGCTCTGCGTCTCGCCGCTGATGGCGCACTGGTCGCGGTCCACTACAACCACTCGGAAGCAGATGCCCGGCGGACCGCGGAAGAGTGCGGCGGCAAGCTGTTCCAGGCGGATCTCACGAACGTATCGGAAATCCGACGCCTCTACCGCGAGGTCGAAGACGCCTTCGGAAAGCTCGATTGCCTGGTCAACAATGCCGCGCGCTACCAGGAGATGGACGTCCTCGAACTCACTGAAGAGGACTGGGATGCAGTCCACGACATTAACCTGAAAGCTGTGTTCTTCTCGTGCCAGTCGGCCGCGAAGTTGATGTTGAAGGGAGCGGGCGGGCGGATCGTGAACATCAGCTCGCTCGGGGGCATCCGGCCGTGGACGCGGCATGTCCCCTACTGTGCTTCAAAAGCGGGAGTGATCCACATGACCCGCGCTTTGGCGAAGGCGCTGGCCCCGAAGGTCCAGGTCAATACCGTCGCGCCCGGCGTGATTCACTTCGACACGGAGATGCCGCCGAAGATCCAGCGGTTGGTATCCGTTACCCCTATGAGGCGGCCCGGTCGCGGCGAAGACATCGCCGAGGCAGTCGCTCATTTCTTGACCTGTTCGAAGTTCGTGACAGGACAGCTACTAGCGGTCGACGGCGGACTCTCACAACGCGCCTAGTCGAGGCAGGCCGGATGTGGATGCCTGTGTCAGGGGTGCAAGCTGATTCGTGCTCTTGGGGGTTCGTTTTACGGTTTGCGGGCAACTTATTGCAACGTTTTGCAACGTTGACGAGGGCGGATCGGGTCTGTTTGATCCGTTTGGGTTGTTGGCCGGCGGAGCGGGTGTGTATCTGGCTAAGTGATTGAAAAGTGGGAGTGATTATTTGTTTGGTTGTTGTGATCGGATTGATTGCGGGGGTTGGGTGCGGGTGGTTCATGACGGGAAACAGCGTCCGAAGGCCATGAGGAGTTTGGGTGAGCCTCCAGCGATGCGTATCTTTCGGCGCACCAGGGCCCAAACAATGCTTACCTCCCGGCCGACGAACTGCAACCAAGTTCGGCTGTCAGCGGTGATGCGCCGCGCGACTTCATTCGCCTCGTCGCCCGCATGGTGGAACTCGAGGTTCGAAATGGAACGGGCAGGAGTGCGGATGTTCTCTCGGTTCATGCGCACGACGAAGCTAATCAGCGTCTTCGCCCGGGGAAAGTTGGAAAGGATTTCTTCGCGCTGGTCGGCGACGTCAGGATGTGAAATTTCGACGAAGCCTATGTCGTCCGCTCCGGCCTCGGTCGCCACGATGCGGAGCCATTCCGCGTCGAGTGTTGGCTGTGGTGATGCTGGTCGTTTGTGCTGTTGGGCTCGTATACGCTTGACGGTTGGATGATCTTCAACGGCGGTCATGTTGTTTGCGGCACTCCTTAGCTAGTTGTATATACATCTATAGGGGCAAATTTTTTAGCCGCTCCGGACCAATCCGGTGACCTGGTGGGTCAGGCTGAGCAACTCCTGCCACTGTTGCTTTCCGATTCGCTTTTCAAGCTGCTTCTGTGCACGGGCCCATTCCCGGTTGCCGAGACGGAGTTGGCGCTTGCCTAGTGTTGTCAGCTCGACGAGGCGCTCTCGACGGTCATCGCCGGTGCGGATGTCGATCCATCCGGCTGTCTTCAGCGGGCTGAGCGATCTTGTCAATGTCGTACTGTCGAGCGCCAACCACTCTCCGAGGACGCCTTGCCGGACCGGTCCTTTGTCGACGAGCACCTTGAGCAGAGTGAACTGCGAAGAGCGCATCCCGACTGGGCGGAGCATGGAATCGTAGAGTTGTGTCACAGCGCGGGACGCACGGCGCAGGTTTGCGCAGGCGCAGGGGAGGCTGAGCAAGTCCGCTTGTTGTTGGGGAGTCGGCGATTTCCCTTTGTGGTCCACAATATGTATATACATGCTTCTAGTTGCCGGGTCAAGCGTTTTCTTTCTGCTCGCCCTTGAGGCGACCGCGTTTCCACAGGCTCGGCCCGCGGACGTGCAGGTTTGATACCCGCACCTCTTTCGCTGTTGTGACATTGGTGATTGGGTAAAGTTCTGGCAGACTGGGGTGGTTATGCGAGTTGCTTGTTTGTTGGTGTTACTGATTGTCCCCGTGGTTCGGGGGGCGGAGTTTGCTAGTGCTTGGCCGGCGGAGGTGGAGCGGGTTTGGGCGGGCCGGGAGTATTGGGCAAACCCGTTGCAGGACTGGCGGGTGGCGCGGGGCCGGCTGGAGTGTTTGGTCAGCGGGCAGAACCGTCATGTCCAGTTGCTGACGTATGACTTGGGTGCGGAGGATGGCGAGTTTTCGTTGCGGGTGCGGTTAGGGCGGTTAGACGCGGGCTCTGGAGATGAGCAAGGCTGGGGCGGGTTTCGCGTGGGGATTCGTGGGTTTATTGACGACTATCGCAATGCGGCGATTTGGGGCGAGGGGCTGAACGCGGGGATTACGACGGCGGGGGAGTTGTTCATCCGCACGCCAGGAGATCCGGAGACAATGCGCGATTTCGCGAATGCGTTGCCGGTGGATGACGTCGAGTTACGTCTGGCGGCTCGCTTGAATGGTCCGCGATATACGATGGCGCTGACGGCGCATGATCCGTTAGATGGGAGCCTCTATGGGCGGGTGAGCCGGGAGGATATCCGCCCAGAGGAGCTAGTGGGGAATGTGGCGCTGGTGAGTGATTGGACGCCAGAGGGTGGCGTGTCGCCGCAAGGTCGATCGCGTAATGCGCCGCGTGCCCGGGATGTGGGAGCCGTCGATGTTCGGTTCTGGTTTGAGGACTGGCGCGTCGAGGGGACGAAGGTGCAAGCGCACGAGGAGCGGGCGTTTGGTCCGATCCTGTTCGCGATGCATACGCTGAGTCGCGGCATGATGAAGATGACCGCGCAAATGCCACCGATGGGTCGCGGGGATAGCCCGACGGTGCGGCTTGAAACGCGAGATCGGCGGGGCGCTTGGGAAACGATCGCGGAAGAGCATATTCACTCGTTGGCGCGGACGGCGACGTTTCGCATCACGGATTGGGAAGCGTCGGAGGACGTGCCGTATCGGCTGGCGTACTCGCTTCTTGGCGCCGACGGAAAGGCGACGGTGCACTATTGGACAGGGACCGTGCGGCGCGAGCCGGCCGAGCGCGACACGCTCGTCGTGGCCGGCTTTACAGGGAATCAGGATACGGGGTTTCCGAATCGCGAGGTGGTGCGGGGTGTGGGCCATCACGATCCCGACGTGCTGGTTTTTACGGGCGATCAGATCTACGAGAACGTGGCAGGGTATGGGATCGAGCGCAGTCCGGTGGAGACGGCGACACTCGACTACTTGCGCAAGTGGTGGCTGCTGGGGTGGGCGTTCGGCGATTTGATGCGCGACCGCGTGACGGTGGCGATGCCGGATGATCACGATGTGTATCAGGGCAATATTTGGGGCGGCGGCGGGCGCAAGGTCACGATGGCGGCGCATGCGACGGGCGGGTACGCGATGCCGGCGGAGTGGGTGCGGGCGGTAGAGCGAACGCAGACCGCGCACTTGCCGGATGCGTATGACCCGCGTCCGATTGAGCAGGGGATTGGGGCCTATTTCACGGAACTGAATTATGGGCGGGTGAGCTTCGGGATCATTGAGGACCGCAAGTTCAAATCGGGTCCGGAGGGCCTGACGCCGCCGACGGGTGGACGTCCGGATCATGTGACGGATGCGGCGTTCGATCCGGAGAGTCTTGATGTGCCGGAGGCGGTGTTGCTGGGCGAGCGGCAGTTGGCGTTCATTCGCGATTGGACTTCGGACTGGCGCAACGCGGACATGAAGATATCGCTGACGCAGACGATTTTCGCGAACGCGGCGACGACACATGGTGCGAACAAGATGCGGCTGGTAGCGGACCTGGATTCAAACGGATGGCCGCAAGCGGGGCGGAAGCGGGCCCTGCGGGAGTTGCGCAAGGGCTTTGTATTCATGCTGGGTGGGGATCAGCACTTGCCGACGATCATTCATCACGGAATTGATGAGTTTGAGGATGCCGGGTATTCATTCAGCGTCCCGTCGATTGCGGCGGGCTATCCGCGGGCATGGTTGCCGGATGCGGCGGGGGAGAATCGGCAGCCGGGAATGCCGGAGTACACGGGGCGGTTCTTCGATGGGTTGCGGAACCGGATGACGATTTGGGCGGTCGCGAATCCGAAGGAAGTTTGGCGGGATGCGCCGCTCGAGCAGTTGCACGATAAGGCTTCGGGCTACGGGATTCTGCGGCTGAATAAGGCGGCGGGGACGATCACGATGGAGTGCTGGCCGCTGCTGGTGGACCCGGAGGATCCGTCGACCGGCGGACAGTTCGCGGGCTGGCCCAAGACGGTTTCGATGGAAGAGAACTACGGGCGCACGGCTTGGGGCTATCTTCCGGAGATTCGGGTGACGGGTATGGAGAACCCGGTGGTGCAGGTGGTGGATGAGGCTTCGGAGGAAGTTGTGTATACGCTGCGGATTCGGAGACACTCGTTTCGTCCAAGAGTGTTCGCGGCAGGGCGGTATACGGTACGGGTCGGTGAGCCGGAGTTGGGGATGATGCGGGAGTTGACGGGGGTAGTAGCTACGCGGGATGGCGGTGGGGAATCTTTGCGAGTGGAGTTCTGATGAATTTGCTAGTGGCTATTCCCAGCGGAAGAACTTTGAGGCGATGGCGCTGCAGAGGGCGAAGTTGAGGATGAGGGCGGCGATCTCGACGAAGTGCTGTGACCAGGGGACGCCGTTCCATACTCCTTGCAGGAGCGAAACGGCGTGGGTGGTGGGGAGCGCGATGGCGACGGTCCCCCAGGGGGCGGGCAGGGCGTCGATCGGCATGAAGAGGCCGGAGATGGCGAGCATGGGGAAGAGCAGGGCGCTTGCCAGCGGTCGGGCGAAGCGGGCTGTGCGGACGACGCTCGCAACAATGAAACCGATCGAGACGATGCTTAGCGTGCTGAGCAGTAGTGCGCCGGCGAAGCTGAAAAGATTGACTTCGAGTGCGCCGTAGTAGCGTTTTCCCGCCAGGAAGAGCAGCCCCAAGGCGGCGACGCTCAGCAGCAGCTTCACCATGACATGGGCCCCGAGAATCGTCACGGGCCGCAGGGGCGTGGCGCGCAGGCGTTTGAGAATTCCGCCTTCGCGATAGATGGTGATGATGGCGGTGAGCGAAGTAACGGTGGTGAAGGCGATGAAGGCCGCGGCGAAGATGACGGGGCGCTCGGCGAGGTCGGTCGGGCTGGCCGCGGCGTTTGCGTTCGTGGCGCGGAAGACGCGGCCGAGAAGCAGAAAGACGATGACGGGGATGCCGAGGCTGGCGAACGCGCCCATCGGTTCGCGCAGGAAGATCTTGATCTCGACCCAGGTAAGCTTCCAGAATCCGTTGAGCATGGGCGTTAGTCTCTGATTCCGTGTCCGGTGAGCTTGAGGAAGACGTCTTCGAGCGTCGGAATGATGGTTCGGAAATCGCTGATGTGCAGGGCCTCTTTCGAGACGAACTGAATGGTGTCGGTGACGAAGTCGTCGCCGGAACCGCTGACGGTATGAGTGACGCCTTCGCTGCTCACCATGTCGACGCCGGGGATGTGTCCGAGTAGTTCGGCGACGCCCTCGTGGTCGCACGAGAACACGACGGTCCGCTGGGGGCAATGCTTCTTGACCAACGCGGCTGGGCTGCCTATTTCGATGACACTGCCGTGCTCGATGATGGCGACGCGGTCGCAGAGCCGTTCGGCCTCTTCCATGAGATGAGTTGTTAGGAAGACGGTCTTGCCGCGGTCCCTTAAATCAGTAACGAGGCCCCAAATCGCGCGGCGCGCTTGCGGGTCGAGTCCGGTGGTGAGTTCGTCGAGAAAGACGATCTCGGGATCGTGGATCAGCGCCAGAGCGATGAAGAGGCGCTGCTTCTGTCCGCCGGACAGCGTCATGAACCACGAGTTGCGTTTGGCGGTGAGCCCGAGGCGCTCGACGAGCACGGCGGTGTCGACAGTGCGCCCATAGAGAGACGACCAAAGGTCGACCGCTTCCCAGACCTTGATACGCTTTTGTAGTTGCGCTTCTTGAAGCTGGATGCCGATGCGGCTGTGCAGGGCGTAAGCGTCTCGGCGAGGATCCAGGCCGCAAACCGAGATGGCGCCCCCGTCGGGCTTGCGGATGCCCTCGACGCACTCCATGGTGGTGGTCTTGCCGGCGCCGTTGGGTCCGATGAGGCCGAAGATCTCTCCTTCGTGGACGGCGAAGGAGACGTCATCGACGGCTATGGTGGAGCCATAGGTCTTTCTCAGGTTTGCGACTTCGATGACGGTTGCGGACACGGGCGGTTGCTTATGGTTGCACTCCAAAAGGGGACGTGCCGACTAGTTGGCCCCGGCCGTGCGTAGGGCGGCCTCGATCGTCGCCAGCGGCAGCACCAGGGTCAGGGGGGCGTCATCAAGAGGCAACGCACCGTAGCGGGTGTACCAAGCTGCTACATCCTCGTTCTTTGCATCGATGACGAGGATGACGCCGCCTACTTCCACCGCCGCCCGCAGGCAGCGACGACCGGCCGCTAGTAGCAACTGTCCGCCGAGGCCTTTGCCCTGAAGGGGAAGGCTCACCGCCAGGCGCGCCAAGCGAAAGCCGGGCACGTCATAGCGTCCCAGGCCGCGCTTCACGATATCGGGCGTGCGGGCATACTCGATTGAAGCGGGACTGAGGCTGTAGTAACCGAGAATGGTTTTGCCGTCGGCGTCGTCGACCGCGACGAACGTTTTGGCCCCGCTTGCCTCGTGGCTCTTACGGGCATAGCGCCGCAGGAACTCGTTGAGCGGCTCCTCACCGCAGTCGAAAGCGTCCCGGTGATGCTTCCTGCTAATGGGCTCCTCGTGCCAAGGAGGGATGTTCATTTCCGCTTCGATAGAGCCTTTGCGGCGGCACGGAGCTTCGCGTTCGGCTTGGGCGGATTCTCCAACAGGTCCAATACGCGGAGGCTGTCTCGTGAGGATAGGTTCACGTGCTCCTCCGCTTGAATGACGGTCTTGGCGGCTTCTAGAGAATGTTGGCGTACAAAGTCCGTCAGATCGGTGTGCTTGAGGGCCGCCGCCCGCAGAAGAATAGCCTTCTCGTCGGCGGGAATGCGGAGAGACATACGGTTGTTGTCTTTGACGGCGGGCCTGGGCATGATGAAGATCTCTTTCTATTGTACGCCTTCAAAGCGTACACGGTTTCAGGGGCTATCAATACCGGTTGCCAAGTATCTGGATGAGCTCTCGTCAAAGGGCTGTCGCGGCCCTGTTTCTATTCCGGGCTTGATCGGACGTTATCGTCATGTATCCCGAGACGATACAATTTCCGGCAGAGCAAGGCTCACACTGATTGCGCCGTAGCAGGTTGGCCGGAAGGAAGTTCTAGAAATGATGAACGCTCTTCACTACACCCAGAAGATGGTCGAGTTTCCCAGCGTCAGTAACGTCTCGAACGTCGCTGTCAGCAACTATCTGGAAGACGTCCTCAAGGCGCTTGGCTTCGCAACCGAGCGGATCGAGTACACCGACCCCGCGGGGGTTGACAAGGCCAACATCATCGGCAAGAAAGGTAGCGGACAAGGGGGAATGGCCTACTTCGCGCACACCGATGTGGTTCCCGCCGATCCCTGGTTCAGCACTGAGCACGGACCCTTTGAGCCCACTGTTAAGGATGACAAGCTCTACGGTCGTGGCAGTTGCGACATGAAAGGGTCGATCGGCTCGATGCTGGCTGCTACCGAGGAGGTCGGTGGAACCGACCTGAAAGAACCCCTCTACATCGTCCTCACCGCGGACGAAGAGGTCGGCTACGGCGGAGCGCAACAGGTAGCCAAACGATCCAAGTATTTCCGGGAGATGGTCGAGGGCGAGTCGAACGGCATCGTTGGCGAGCCGACGATGCTCGATGTCGTTCACGCCCACAAGGGATCGTATGGTTTCAAGGCGATCTCATACGGCAGAGCCGCACACTCAAGCACGAACAAAGGCCTCAACGCCAACCTCGCCATGATCCCTTTTCTCAGCGAGATGAAGAAACTTCACGACGAGACCTTGGACGACCCCGCTTGGCAGCACGCGGAGTTCGACCCACCTGGGATCAGTTGGAACATCGGGATCAATGATCACACACCTGCCCTCAACATGACCGCGGCCGAGAGTGTCTGTACGGTCTACTTCCGGCCCGCACCCGGCCACGACGCGGAAGCGCTCATCGAACGTGCCCGGAAGGCCGCTGAACAGTCCGGCATTGAGTTCGTACGGCTCTGGACGGGACAACCCTTGTATACAGACCCCGCATCGGACTTCGTCGGCGAGGTGTTGTCATTGTCTGGAAACGAGAAGGCCCAGACTGTGCCCTACGGAACCGATGGGGCTGCGCTGACAGAGATGAAGAACATGGTGGTCATCGGCCCGGGAGACATCGCCCAGGCACATACGTACGACGAATGGGTTCTGTTGGATCAACTCGACAAAGGGACGCAATTCTTCGCGAAGCTGATTCGTCAGTGGTGCACCTGACGCCTCGCTGAAATCCTATCTCAATAGGCTATTTGGGTTTCTTGTCGAGGGATTCGCCGGGTTTGAGTAGAGTGGGTGCCTTGCTCTCTTGCTTCTTCTTTTCGGCCTCTACCTTCTTCTCTACTTTCTCGACATCTTTGCGGCGCTCAGGAGTCATGAGAGCACGCTGACGCTCCTTTTCTTTCTCTTCGGATTCGAGGATGCGGCGTCCGCGATAACCGAGGTCTTCGAGCGCCACCTCCATGCTGTCGCGGGTGATCTCGACGGCATCCTCGAGAACGAATTCGTAGGCCCAATGGTCCTCAGCCGGCTTTTCTTGGATCTGTTCCAAGGCGGCGAGATACTCCTTCTCGCGCTCGGCCAGGAGAGCGAGGGACTTGCTGAGGTCGACTTCGTCGGCCGCTGCATCGTCGACGACCATGTCGATGGCTTCGATGATGCGCCCATATTCGTTGACGTTGCGGTGAATGAGTTTCGACCGGCCGGGATCTTCCTTGAGCAAGGCTTGCCGCACTAGCTCGACCCGAAGACGGGCGAACTCCAGGTACTGCTCGATGCGCTCGTTCGGTTCCTGATGCTCGCGGATCAGGTCGGCTTCGTGATTGGTGAGAAAGTCGCGGCCTCCGCCGAGGAAGTCCTGGGCGGGGAGTGGGAGGGAGACCAATAGCAGTACGACCAACAAAGCGCCGAGATGTTTCATGTTTGCCTCGCTAGTGTTTCTTTTTCTTCGTCATGATGGCCATCAATAGTTCTTGATTCACCTGCTCGATACGGGCTCGCACCTTCATCAATTGATCGCGCTCGTCATAGCCGAGTTTCTTGTCAAGGTCATCGAGGTCGCGGAGGAGTTTGCGCGTTGCGATCTCCGCGGTCTTGAACGGCTTCGACTTCTTCCATGCCTGCTTGCCGGTCGCTTTGAGTGATTCGTCGGCGAGTTCCACGGCGGACTGGATCTCCAGCAACAGCGCCTCTCCTTCGGCACGCTTCCCTTCCCGGTACAGCGTGGCGACTCGTCCTACGGAATCGCGCGCATAGCGTACCGCGAGGCGCGCCCGCTTCTCAAGGTCGGCCTCCCTTTTGACGGCTTCCAGCCCCATAGAGGTTTCCGCGAATACCGGAGCGGCGCAGAGGATCGCGGCGGCTATCGTCGCTATGAGGCGCAAAGTCATCGAGGATCGAGAACCCTCTTGATGACCTTGATGCGCTGCTGCGATTTCCACTCCTCGTCTTCCATGTTGGGGTTGGTGGCCAGGAACTCCTGGTAGCTCGCCAGCGCTTGCTCGAAAAGGTGAATCTTGTCTTCGGTGATGGCTCGCAGGTAGACGGCGACCGGCTTGGGCGGCGCTTTCTCCTTTGCCTGCGCGAGCGCTTCTAGGGTGCCGGTAAAGTTATCGAGCTTGTAGAGGGCAAACGCCAGCCCGTTCCAGGCGTCGACGTGGTCAGGGGCGTTCTTGACCGCGGTGTAGTAATGTTGCGCCGCTTTCTCTGATTCCCCGGCGTGGAGCAGCACGTTGGCGTAGCGAATCAGCAATTCTACGTTAACTGGATCGTCCTGCAGCGCGTTTCGTAGCAGCGGCAACGCCTCGTCGCGGCGATCGGTCATCAGAAATGCTTGCGCCAAGGCTTCGAGATTAGTAGGGGTTGGTTGGCGCTCGACGACAGGAGTCAACTCCGCGATTGCGTCTTCGTAGCGCTTCTGATTCATCAGCAGGATTCCGACCCGCTCACGGACGTCGATTGCGTCGCTGTTTGCGGAAACGTATTCGCGATAGAGCGAGACAGCTTGGTCAACGTCGCCACGTTCTTCCATCGTCTCGGCTAGGCCGAGAAGCAGGCTGTTGCTCTTTGGATCAATGACCGCCGCTTTGCGATAAGCGTCCGCGGCTTCGACGAAGCGTTCGCTACGTTCAAGCGACTGACCTAGACCTAGTGTCGCCTCGATGGAAGTGGCATCCAATTCGAGTGTGCGTTCGAAGGCCGGAACGGCTTCGTCAAAGCGCTCGGCGGCCAGGAAGGCCTGTGCCAGGAAGAGTTGAAAATGGGCGTCGTCGGGGCGTGCTTCGGTTACAGCTTTGAGGTGCGGAAGGGCCTCCAGCGCGCGGCCGGTTTGCATGAGTAGAAGACTGAGGTTCGCCTGGGCGGCGGTGAGATCGGGCTGTGCTTCGACGACTTGACGATAGTTTGCGATCGCTTTGTCGGCCTGTTCGAGCCGGATGTAGGCATAGGCCAGCTGGAAGCGCGTTTCGTGGTCGTCGGGGCTCTCGGTGAGAACCTTCTCCAGCAACTCGGCGGCGCGGGTAAAGTTCTCGTCCTCAAGCGCTTGATTTGCCTGCTGGACCGACTCGTGAGTAGCGGCGGTGGCTGTCATCACGATGAGCAACACCAGCAGCCACTTCATGCCCCCATTCTACCAGCGGATTCGTCGCGTCCTGTCGGTGAATTGTACGTGAGCGCCCGGCCGAACATGGCTGTGGCTGGGACTGGGGACGCAGCTGTCGCGGTGGCATAATGGTGCGCATGCTGATCATTGATACGCATGCGCACCTGTTCTCGCCGGACGAGCAAAAGTACCCGCCGAAGCCGAATCCGTCGCGTCCACCGGAGGGCATCGGGACGATCGAGCATGTGCAGCGCGAGATGAAAGCGAACGGTGTTGGAAAGATTTGTGCCGTGCAAGTGAGCGGGTTCTATGGCTTCGACAACCGCTTCATTTGTGACGCTTCGAAGACGCATCCGGACTGGATCGCCGGAATTGTCACCTTGGATCCGAACGACCCTCACAGCCCCGGGTTGCTTGAGCAGTATGTTCGCGAGTACGGGATTCGCGGGGTACGGAGTGTCCCTGGCCGAGGCGATGAAGGGCAGCGGCTCGATCATCCGGGTGTGCGCGCGCTGTGGAAGGCGGCGCTTGAGAACGGGGTCACTGTCAATCTGCAAACCCGGCATGAACTGGTCGACGAAGCGGACCGTCTGTTGGGTGACTTCCCGGAGCTGCCGGTGGCCCTAGACCACACGCTTGGCTTGGCGGCCGATGGCCCGAACGTTGAGACGATGGCTGCACTTCGGAAGCTCGCTCGTCACAAGAACTGCCACACGAAGATATCGTTCATCGCGAATGGACCGGAAGGGTGCCTTGACGGATACCCTTGCCGTAGTTTTCACGGGGTAGTGATGGAGGTTGTCGAGTTGTTCGGGGCGGAGCGCTGTGCCTGGGGGGCGCATTTCCCGCTTGAAAAGTATTCGTCTGCTCTGACGTACGCTCAGGCGGTGCGAATCTTCCAGGAAGAGTTGCCGTTGAGCGCGGATGCGGGGGCGGCGATTCTGGGCGGCACGGCGGATCGGCTCTACTTTCCACCACGGTGAAGGAAAAATCGCGGACCCCAAGACCGGGGACCGCGCTACGGAGGCGGAAGGTGTCGGCAACCCTAGGTAGGCTTGCCGCCGAACTTCAACGTCTGGCGGTCGCGCCAGCGGTCCATGACCGAGACCTGGTGGACGCAGGAGATGGTGCAGTAGGGTGCACAGGCCTTTTCGGTCATGTACTCGCGGCGGATGTCCTCGCGTGTGTACTCGGTGAGTGGGATGCCCGGATGACCGCGCTGCTGTGAGCAGTAGTGAACGAGGCCGTCTTCGCAGATGTAGAGATAGCGCGCGCCGGCGCGGCACCACCACCAGTTGTTCGCCTTGCCCTTGACGAGGTGATCTTGGAACGGGTTGTACTTGTTGATGCGTCCGAAGGAACTCTTACCGAGGTCACGGACTTGCTCGAAGATGCTTGTCTGATGCGGGCTTAGCGGGTGTAACTGGCCGCTGCCGTCGTGAATGATGCCGACAGTGGTGGCCAGCCCGTACTGCTGCGCGCGCTGGGCGACTTCAAGGGCGTCTTCCGGTTGGCGGATTCCGGCTCCGAGCACGGAGTTGATGTTGATGTGAAAGTCCGCGTACTCGGCAAGCATGGCTAGCTTCTTGTCGAGCACCTTGAGGCTTTTCTTCGACACGTCGTCGGGCTGCACGTTGTCGACGCTGATCTGAAGATGGTCGAGACCCGCGGCGTTCAGCCGCTGGATGCGATCGGGCATCAGGTAGTAGCCGTTGGTGAGTACGCCGGCGATCATGCCGTGTTTGCGAATGCGCCGGATGATGTCATCGAGATCCGGGTGCAGCATAGGCTCGCCGCCGCTGAGCGTGATGATGCTGGTTCCGAGTCCGGCCAGATGGTCGATGCGACGAAAGAGTTCTTCGATCGGTACCGGCGGGGAGTGATCGTCGAACTCGTTGCAGTAGGTGCAGGAAAGATTGCAGCGACGCATGGGAATCATGTGGACCAGGATCGGATGGTCCTTGTGCACGAGGCCGTAGGCGACCATTCGCATCTCGCGCATCTTGCGCCGAAAGTTCAGCCACCTGCGGCGCATCGTCGCGTCTCGCCGTGTGACGGCCGGTTCTGTGGTTTGGTCCATGCTGGTTCTGGAAACAGCGGGCAACAAGCTCTTGTCAAGCCCGAGCCGTACGCTTACCCAGTGTATTCGTAGACGGGTTGCGACCGCGGAGTGGTTTCCGGCGGCGTACTGTTTAGTACCCTCGCGGACTCCCGTCGATGCGGCGATATCGACGGGGCGATGCTAAGCTAGCCGTTCTTGATGGCCGCCAAGATAAGTCGCCGCTCGCTTCTGTTCCTCTCAGGGCTGGGCCTAAGGTGCGGAGGTGCGCGTCAAGCTTTGCGGCCGGTGGAGAGTGCTGTGGATCATCTATTGCTGGGCGTGGCTGATCTTGATCGCGGGATCGATTGGGTCGAAGAGAAGACGGGTGTACGGGCTGTGATCGGTGGCAGTCATCCGGGCGTCGGAACGCGGAACGCGCTGATCTCGTTGGGTGGTCGGAGGTATCTCGAGATCATCGCTCCCGACCCTGAGCAGGACGAGTACCGCTCCCACATTGATGTGCGGTCTTTCACTGAACCTCGGATCGTGACCTGGGCAGCGTCGGCGACGGATATCGAAGCGGTTGCGGCCAGGGCTCGCGAAACAAGACATCGCTTTCAGGGCCCGAGCGATGGGTCGCGGGCGAGGCCGGACGGTAAGCTGTTGCGGTGGAGAACGCTGGATGTGGTGGCCGAACTCGACCGTCAAGGCATCGATCCGGTACCGTTCTTCATCGAGTGGGCGGCGGATTCGATCCACCCGGCGGAAGACTCTCCGAAGGGATGCGAGTTGCTATCGATCGAGATTGAGCATCCGGAGTCCGCGGCGGTCGCGGAATTGCTCGAAGGGCTTGGAGTCGAAGCGGCTGTGGAACAGGGGCCTGATACCCGTATCATTGCCACCCTCCGGACGCTGAAGGGTGAAGTCCGGTTGTCGTGAATCCATCCGCAACGCCCATGGTTTGACCCCCTGTTGCGGCAACGTCTATGCTGCTAGTGGGTCTTTGAGACCCGTGTCGGCATGGGCGGCTACACGCAGCATCCCCGGATGCAATTTGGTTTCGGCGGGATGGTTCCGCGGGGAATCAAGTTCCTGCTGATCTCGAACAGCGTCATCTTCGTCGTCTATTTTCTTTGTTACCACACGCAGATCAGTTCCCTGCTTTGGGGGTTCCACGCGTTCAGCCTGATTCCGGATTGGGTGGCGCGGGGAGCGCTGTGGCAGCCGTTCACGTATCTGTTCCTGCATAGTCCGACCGGGTTCGGCCACATCCTCATCAACATGTTGATGCTGTGGATGTTCGGCAGCGATCTGGAGCGCGATTGGGGTCGGCTGAAGTTCTACAACTACTATTTTGTCTGTGGCGTGGGCGCCGGGCTGCTCGACGTGGCGGCGCGCTTCGCACTCGGAGAGAGCACGGCGAGCGCTACGATCGGCGCCTCGGGTGCCATCTACGGGGTCTTGCTCGCCTTCGGGCTCTTGTATCCGAACCGGACGATCTACGTGTTCTTGATGTTTCCGATCCCGGCGCGCATCTTCGTGCTGATCATGGGCGTGATCGCCTTCCTCTCGGCGGTCGCGGGTTCGGGTGGCGGCGTTGCGCACTATGCCCATCTGGGCGGCATGATCTTCGGGTATTTCTACCTGCGGCATCGCCCAAGCGTGCTGAACATCGACTGGATGGATAGCTACAGGCGGTGGCAACTGCGGCGGTCGCGGCGCCGGTTTAAGGTGTACATGAAGAAGCGCGACGGCGGCGACCGGTGGGTAAATTAGGCTCGCGCGGGTAGCCTTCCAAGCGTTGCGACGGGCAAACGACGTCTTGACGCCACTTCCGGGCTGTCCCTACAATGAAGTTCGTAGGAGGCTTAAATGCCGTTAATGAATGCCTCGCATCTACCGTTGGGTTTGTTCATACCATCGCTGGGTGTGCAGGAACTGATCATTATCCTTCTCATCGCCGTATTGATTTTCGGCGGCCGCAAGATCCCCGAGATTTTCAAGGGGGTCGGTGAAGGTATCCGAGAGTTCAAGGGTGCGATGAGGAAGGAAGAGAAGCCAACGGCCAGCACCGAGGAGAAGAAGGAAGCGCCTACACCTTCTTAGCCGTTCGACCCGTCAATTGACGGGCGCTCCCAAAGATTCGAAAGAAAGAAAACCCCATCCGGCCGAGCGGCTGGATGGGGTTTTGTCCTTGTCGAACCTGTTAGAAGCTACTTCTTCGGGGGAACGATTGCGTCCTTGGCGGACTTGGCAACCCGAAACTTCACTACCTTCTTGGCCGGGATCTTGATCGGCTGTCCGGTGGCTGGGTTTCTGCCCATCCGTGCTTTGCGGTCGGAACGCACGAGGCGTCCGATACCAGGAACGATGAAAACGCCGGTCCGCTTTGTTTCTCTAACGGCCATTGCTTCCAGTTCTTCGAAAAGGCCTTTGACGACCTTCTTGTTGAGGTCGACCTTCTCGGCGAGACCGGTGATGATCTGCGCCTGTGTCAGTTTCTTCTTTTCAGCCATGCTCCTCCTTGTCACTCCCTGTCGTTTCCGTCCGGACGGAAGTAAAACGTAAGACACTAAAAATGTTTTATGCCTACCGCCTCATCATACGGCACTTCGAGATCGCTGTAAAGCACAAACGTGCTGTTCGGAGCCCCTGTTTATGGGGCTTGGAACGGTCCCGGACCTCCGCACCCACCCCCTGGCGGTCGGTTCGGCCCCAATGTCTCATCAAGTATAACCCGACACCGGCCTAGTGTAACGAAAATCTTACGGTCGGGAGAACGCATCAACGCCGCCTATAATGGGGGTTCCAGCGTTCTTTCTATCCTTATGATGCAAAGCACAATCCACGTCATCGGCGGCGGACTGGCGGGGCCCGAAGCGGCGTTTCAGGCGGCGCGCCTGGGCCACCGAGTCCGCTTGTACGAGATGCGCCCCGGCCGCCGGACACCGGCCCACGAGACGAACAATTTCGGCGAACTGGTCTGTAGCAACTCCCTCAAGACGGAAACGCCGAACTCCGCGCCATGGCTCCTCAAAGAGGAGCTGCGTCGGATGGGGTCGCTGTGTCTCGACGCCGCGGCCCGCAGCCGTGTCCCTGGGGGGAACGCGCTGACCGTCGACCGTGAGATCTTCGCGGAGGCCATTACGGCCCGCGTCGAGGAGGAACCGCTGATCGAGGTTGTCCGCGAGGAGGTCACGGAGATTCCGCTCGACGACGTCGTGATCGTCGCGAGCGGACCGCTCACGAGCGACGCACTCGCCGAATCGATCGTGAAGATCACGGGCAGTGAGCGGCTATTTTTCTTCGACGCGATCAGCCCAATCGTTGATGCGGAAACGATCGACATGGATATTGTGTTTCGAGCATCCCGCTACGGCAAGTCGATTGATGGCAGCGACGACTATCTGAACTGTCCTTTCACGCGGGAACAGTACGGACGTTTCTACCAAGCGCTGACCGCGGCGGAACAGCATCGCGGCCATGACTTCGACAATCCGAACTACTTTGAAGGCTGCCTGCCGATTGAGGAGATCGCGCGCCGCGGTGTCGATACGCTGCGCTTCGGCGCGATGAAGCCGGTGGGGTTACGGCATCCGGTGACGGGCCAATCGTTTTACGCAGTAGTTCAGCTTCGCCAAGAGGACATGCGGGCAGGCTCATACAACCTCGTAGGGTTCCAGAACCATCTCAAGTACGGTGAGCAGAAGCTGATCCTGCGCTTGATCCCCGGCTTAGAGAAGGCGGAGTTTCTGCGCTACGGCCAAATCCACCGCAACACCTACATCAACGCGCCGGCGCTGCTCGCGGCCTCGCTGAATCTTCGATCGCACCCAAACGTCTTCTTCGCGGGGCAGATTTCGGGCGTCGAAGGCTATGTCGAGTCGATCGCGACCGGACTGATGGCGGGCCGCAATGCAGCGCGGCTCGTCGATGGTGCGGAGCCATTGGCATGGCCGCGGCCGACGGCGCACGGCTCACTGGGCGCATACATTTCGGGCGCGAATCCGGATAAGTATCAGCCGGCCAACATTACGTTTGACCTGCTGCCGCCGCTTCCCGCCGAAGAAGCCGCGCAATACCGCCGCGACAAGAAGGCGAGGCGCAAAAGACAGTGCGAACGCGGACTTGACGAGTTAACGTCTTTCTTGGAGACGCATGCCCCCGTCGCCTCGTAGCGCGGATATACCCCACGGTGCTCTTGCGGCGCAGATCGAGCGGTTTCTTGATTCGCTTCGCCGGGCGAATTTGTCCGAGCACACGATTCGCAACTACGGCCGCGATCTCGCACAGTTTCGCGCCTACCTGAGCCCGCCGGAGACCGAACCACCGCCTGCGTCGCAAATCGATCCGCTGGTGTTGCGGGAGTTCATGGCGCATTGCTTCGAACGCGGCAATGCGAATCGATCGGTTTCGCGCAAGCTTTCGGCCTTGCGCGCCTTCTTCAAGTTTCTGCACCGGCAGGGAGAGGTGGCGACGAATCCAGCGAAGTTGGTTTCGATGCCGAAGACGCCGAAGAAACTGCCGGCGGTGATGACGGCCGAGCAAGCGAACGCGCTGGTGGATGCCGTACCGGGGTTGGGTCGCGGGAGTTCGGCTGAAACGGCAGCCAAGGCCAAGACATCGGAAGCAACGTCAGCAAGAGACCGAGTGATGTTCGAGCTTCTGTACGGTTGCGGCCTGCGGGTGAGCGAGTTGGTGGGTCTCAACATTGAAGACCTGGATTTCGCGGAGCGATGGATACGGGTTCGAGGGAAGGGCCGCAAAGAGCGGCTTGTGCCGTTCGGCAAGAAAGCTGACGAAGCGGTGCGGGCGTATCTCCGGGCGCGTGGCGATGTCGAGCAGCGGGCGCTGATTCTGAATTTGCGTGGGGGGCGGCTGACGGCGCGGAGCGTGGAGCGGATCGTCAAACGCTACGCTTTGCTGTTCTCTGGGGACCCGGACTTGCATCCGCATTCATTGCGGCATGCGTTTGCTACGCACCTGTTGGCGGATGGGGCGGATTTACGATCGATCCAGGAGTTGTTGGGTCACGCTAGTTTGTCGACAACGCAGAAGTATACGCAGCTTTCGTTGAAAGAGTTGATGGATGTGTACGACCGGTCTCACCCTAAGGCTTGACGGGGCTTGGTTTCCCGCGTCTTTGCGGAACTGGCTGTTGGTTGATCGGGACCGGATCTTTGTAGGAGAACCTGAGATCGAGAACTAGGGGAGGGTTCTCACCGCTTGATTCTCGCGCGGCTCGGCTCGATGGATGGTCGATGGGTCGTGGAGCCTGTGAGCTAGTGGGTGAAGTAGGTTTCTAGGGCGGCGGCGATTTGTTTGCAGGCTTGACCATCGCCGTAGGGGTTGTGGGCTTGCGCCATCCGTTGGTAGTGAGACTCATCGTCGAGCAGACGGGAGGCTTCTGCCACGATCACGTCAGGATTCGTCCCGACGAGCCGGGCGCTGCCGGCGTCGATTGCCTCTTGTCGTTCCGTCGTCTCACGCATCACGAGCACAGGCTTGCCGAGAGAGGGGGCTTCCTCCTGGATGCCGCCCGAGTCGGTGAGGATGAACCAGCTTCGCAACATCAAATCGACGAAGGGGGCGTAGCCGACGGGGTCGATGAGAGAGACGTTCTCAAGGTCACCGAGGCGCTGCCGCACGGGCTCCAGAACATTCGGATTGCGGTGTACTGGATAGACGATCTGCACGTCTTGCCGCGCCGCCAATCGACGCAGCGCTTCACAGATATTCTGTAGGCCATCGCCGAAGCTTTCGCGACGGTGGGCGGTGACGAGAATAGGTCTCTTCGTCCCAGATAGGAACGGCCAACTGGGCCTGCTGATCTCCCCCGCAAGAAGCCGGTCCCGGATGGTGAGGACGGCGTCAACAACGGTATTCCCGGTCACGACAATGCGGTCAGCGCTGACGTCTTCGGCACGCAGGTTCGCGGCGGCGGCCTCGGTGGCCGCGAGATGGATGGCGCTCAAGCGGCTGACGAGGCGGCGATTCGCCTCTTCGGGAAAGGGGCGGTCGAGATCGCCGGTTCGCAAGCCGGCCTCGACGTGCGCGACAGGTACATGCGCGTAGAAGGCGGCGAGAGCAGCTCCAAGAGTGGTTGTTGTGTCACCCTGAACTACAACCATGTCGGGTGGATCGTCTTCGATGATCTTTGCGACGCCCTGAATCACGGCGGCCACCGTGCCGGCGAGCGCTTGATCGGGCCGCATCAGATCGAGATCGTGGTCGGGGCGAATGTCGAATGCTTCGAGGACCTGATCCAACATTGAGCGATGCTGACCGGTGACGCAAACGCGCACGTCAAAGGGGTTCGGATGCTTGCGCAAATAGCGGATCAGCGGACAAAGCTTGATCGCTTCGGGGCGCGTGCCGAAGACAATCAGAAGTCGCGGCATGCTAGTTCAGCGCTGCTTGCCCGCGCCGCATCCGTGTGATCCATTCCCGCACTTGCGTTTCGTCGGACGCATCGGGACGTATGGAGAGATAGGTTTCCAGGTCCTTAATCGCGGGCTTGGACTGCCCGAGCTCGTGATGCAGTTGGGCTCGCTGTTTGTAGTCCTCGGCGATCGTCGGCGCGAGGTTCAAGACCATATCGAGCACACCGATGACTTTGCGGTACTGGCGGGTCTGAAGGTAGATCGACCGGAGATTGCTCAGCATGCGGAGAACGATCGAGCGGTTGTCGACCGCGCGGAAATGCTCTTCGGTGAGCACGAACTCCGGCCCGGTGATATCGCGGACGAGTTTACGGCAGTCCTCGGCTTCGACAACTCGGCCCGCGTGAAACGGATCGAGATAGATCGCCCGGCGGTTATCGTCGTACTTGATGAGGAAGTGTCCCGGCAGGCCCACTCCGTAGAAGGGCAGCCCGAGGCGTCGCGCGATCTCCAGGTAGACGATGGACAGCGTGATTGGGATTCCGGTTCGACGCTCCAGCACGTCGTTCAAGAAGCTGTTGCGGGGGTTGTAGTAGTCGTCCTGATTTCCGCGGAACCCGAGCTTCTCGAAGAGGTAGCTGTTCAGCGCGGAGATGATACGGTTCGGCTCGTAGTCGTCCGGAAGCCCGGCCTCGACCTCGCTCGAGAAGAGCGCGAACTGATCAAGGTGCGCCTTCACGTCGAGGTCAGGGTATTCCAATCGCGCCAAAACGAGCGCGGCCTCGCCGAGCCCTACCTCGTGATCCGGTCCCGCGAATACCTGCTCAATGTGTTCGCTTGGTGTGGCTTGCAAGGACTTGCTCACGCCGAGTGAACGCTCGGCAACCGTAGACCCGAAGTCCAGGATAGCGAATCGCCTGGGGGCAACGGCTAGTGGGACGCGCGCATCGGCTGATGCGAGAGCACGTTTCGCTGCGCCGCTCGGAGTGCGCCCTCCAAGGTCTGCGCCACTTCCGTCTTCTCGTAGGGCTCGACGAGCACGTCGTAGCCGCCGCGCCAGATTACTTCGGAGAAGAGATGCTCGTCTGGACGTTTCGAGCTAACAATTACACTTGCTTCGATCCCGTTCTCAACGATGTGGCGCAACACATCCGACCAATTTCCGTCGTTCAAACTGACTTGGGTAAGCACCAGATCGACGCTCGGCGAGGTCTGGAACAGGCTCCGTGCTTCGGCGCAGGTGCTGACGGCGAGGGCTTCTATGTCCAACACTCGCAAGGCTTGCAGGAGCGTTGCACGGCGCTCGGGTTGCATGACCAATAGGGCCAGCGGACTCTTCAATGTGCCCTCCCTTCAACTTTCGTATCAGGGCCCGAGGGGGGAGGCAGGGGCGGCAACAGAGCGGGGCGATTGCTGTCTAATTCGACGCCCTGACTCAGGTCTCGGGCACGTTCTTCTTTAGTTGTAGTACCGTTCGTTCGCCACGTCAAACGAAACGTTTCCAGATGGCTACAATCGTCCGCCGGGCTGTACGATTTCGTACTCCGTTTGCAAACGGGCGGGCCCAGTGGGAGAATCAGCTTTTTTCCTCAAGGGGTTTGAATGCCAAAGATTTACCGTGCTCTCATTAGCGTTACCGACAAGTCAGGCGTAGCCGAGTTCGCCCGCCGACTCGCCGATCTAGGGGTCGAGATCGTGTCGACTGGGGGGACTGCCCGGTTGTTGCGGGAACAGGGGCTAACGGTTCGCGACGTATCCGAACTGACCGGCTTTCCGGAAATGCTCGATGGCCGCGTCAAGACATTGCATCCTCTAGTCGCGGGCGGCATCCTGGCGATTCGCGGCAATGCCGAACACATGAAGGCAGTTGAGGAACACAAGATCCCACTGATCGACATGGTCGTCGTGAATCTCTACGCCTTCGAGAAGACGGCTGCCCGCGAAGGAGCGAGCTTCGAGGACATCGTAGAGAACATCGATATCGGGGGCCCGTCGATGATCCGGGCCGCTGCAAAGAACTATCGCGACGTGGCTGTTGTGACGAATCCTGATGATTACGCGGCGATCGCCGCTGAACTGGCGGCCGACGGCGAGCTATCAGAGAAATCGTGCTGGAAACTGGCGCAGCAGGCATTTGCCGTGACGGCATCGTACGATGCGGCCATCGCCGGAACCCTGTCGACGATTGACGTCGAAGGCAACCGCGACGAGAATCCGCTACCGGGATTTCTTGGGATTGCCACCCCGCGAAAACAGTCTTTGCGGTACGGCGAGAACCCGCATCAGTCGGCGGCGCTCTACGCAAGTGGGGAGTCAGGGATCGCCGGCGCGCGCAAGTTGCACGGCAAGGCGCTCTCCTACAACAATCTGGTTGATCTGGATGCCGCTTGGAACCTGGCGCGTGAGTTTGAACGGCCCGCCGCGGCGATTATTAAGCATACGAACCCGTGTGGATGCGCCGAGGAGGATACACAGGTCAACGCCTATCGGCGTGCGTTGGAATGTGATCCGGTCTCGGCGTTTGGGTCGGTGATCGCGTTCAATCGGGCGGTCGACACGCATTCGGCGGAAGCGCTCGCTGACTTATTTGTCGAAGCGATCGTTGCGCCGGGCTTCGACAAAGAAGCGTTTGAGATCCTTACCCGCAAGAAGAACCTTCGGCTGATAGAAGTAGGCGAGACGCCGCCGACACTCGTTATCAAGAGCATCTCAGGCGGGTATCTGGCGCAAACCGAAGATGACGTGACCACTGCTTCGGGCGACTTGAAAGTCGTCACGGAGAGAGCGCCGACCGACGCCGAGATGAAGGCTCTGGAGTTTGCATGGAAGGTGACCAAGCACGTGAAATCGAACGCGATTGTCTACGTTCGTGACGGCCAAACGGTGGGCGTGGGCGCGGGGCAGATGAGCCGGGTCGACGCAGCGAAGATCGGTGCGCAGAAGGCGGTCTTGCCTTTGGAGCGCACGGTCGTCGGTTCCGACGCCTTCTTCCCGTTTCCTGATGGGGTCGAAGAGATTGCATCTCATGGGGCTACGGCGGTTATCCAGCCTGGAGGATCGAAGCGCGACGAGGATGTGATCGCGGCGGCGAATCGGCTTGGCCTGGCGATGGTGTTCACAGGGGTACGGCACTTCCGGCACTAGTGCAATGCGGAGGCGGCAGCTCACACCTTTGTTGGTCCTCGGCTTTGCCCTATTGGCGTCTTGCACACGTGAAGCTCCTCGTTGGGTTGAAGAATTCCCGTGCGTCGAGAGTTGGACTCGCCACACAATTGACAACTCTTCGAGGGGCGCCGACGGCGTGCGGCTTCTCGACATCAACGCGGACGGTCGACTCGATATCGCGACCGGGTGGGAGCAGGGCGGCAGGATTCGAGCCTATCTTCACCCCGGTTTCTCGGCGGTCACCAACAAATGGCCCGCCGTGACAGCGGGCGATGTCGGCGACCCCGAGGACGCGGTTTTCGTTGATCTCGACGGCGACGGTGCGATTGATATCGTCAGCTCGTGTGAGGGCAAGACGAAGAGCCTGTTTGTGCATTGGGCTCCGCTCGACGCAGATCGCTACCTCGATTCCACAGCTTGGGAAACCGCAGTCCTTCCAGCATCAGAGGGGAAGCAGCAGTGGATGTTCGTCCTGCCTCTTGACGTGGACGGGAAGAACGGCATCGATTTGATCGCGGGGTCGAAGAACGACGGCGCTCAGATCGGCTGGTGGGAATCGCCTGAGAATCCGCGCGACCTTGCCGGCTGGAGATGGCATCCCCTCTACGACGCCGGTTGGATCATGTCACTCGCTGCTTCCGATATGGATGGGGACGGCGATCTCGACATCGTCGCCAGTGACCGCAAGGGTTCGCGGCGAGGCGTGCTTTGGCTGGAGAACCCGGGCGCCCGCGACGCGGATGACACTTGGGAGGTTCACCGCGTCGGGCCGATCGACAAGCACGAAGTGATGTTTCTCGATCTGGCGGACCTCGACCAGGATGGGCTTGAGGACGTCCTCGTAGCTGACCGAAGCGACCTGCTGCTTTACTATCGACGGACCGAAGCTACCGGCCAGTCCTGGGAAGCCCACGAGATTCGGCTTCCGGGTGGGATCGGAACGGGGAAATCCGTTGCGGTGGGAGACATCGATCTTGACGGCCAGCCCGACATCGTTTTCTCCTGTGAGCGAGCGCGTGACGAGAAACACGGGGTGATGTGGATGTCGAACAAGACGAGTCCGCTGGAGCCGGGTTGGTCGGGACACCCCATCAGCGGCCCGAAGGGTACCAAGTACGACCTGGTCGAGTTGATCGACCTCGATGGCGATGGAGACCTGGATGTACTGACCTGCGAAGAGGTCGAGAATCTCGGAGTTTTCTGGTATGAGAACCCTCTTCGAACGCCCGGCGACTTCGCGGAAGGCCGATAAGAGTACGGAGCAGCGAGGTTTGCGAGAGCCCGATTCCCCAAACAGAGTTGCTATTGGATGTTTTTTTCGACTATGATGCTCGCAACCGCAACACGAACCGACACGAAACCGAAACAGGCAGTAGACGTCTAAAGAAGCAGGTTGGCCGTAGGCCGAACTTGTGAGAGATTTCCATGCAGATCATTGGCGATCGCAAATACGTCGAGGTCCCAGGGGATGCGGTTCATGAGCTCCCGCCACTACTCCTGAAAGATCCGTCCGCACCGGAAAAGATGGGGGAGACGGTCGACCGCGCCGAGCAGATTGTCTCCTCGGACGATCTGGTGTCGGAAGGCCTGCTGCAGGGGCTGCCCGAAGAAATCCTTGAACACCACCGGTTCGGCATGGCGATCAACCTCGCCGAGCAATACGGCAAGTTCCTGAGCGAGTGGTTCTGGGGTGAGTCGATCCTGGAATGGATTCGCCAGTGCGAGATCACGTTCGGCACGAAACCAGTGCTGCGGTCGCTGCTCCATCCTGACGTTTGGCCGCATGCGGGCCGAACGAGCTTCGTGAATTTGCTCTCGGACAAAGGCGTTGCGGCGGACGATGTCGCCCTCGAGAACGCCGTGGGGTTCCGGCTCACGTTCCGACAACCTCCACCGATCGACTTCTTCTCCGACCAGTTTCTGTTCCTGCTAAACGCCGGACTTGCCGCGAAGGCGTACGAGACCTGGGCCGGCGTTTCGGATCATCAGAGCGCGTCACTGCCTCCCGAGCGCTTCCACTTCTTTGTGATGAGCGACGAGATCCGGCAGGTGTAGAGGCCGCCGCAGGCTGCGCCCGCATGAGCGCGCAACATTCACATGTACGCCTTTGTCCCTGCTTGTGCACGCTAGCGCTGGAAGGCGGGATCGGCGGCCGAGGGCGGCCAAGGGTCGTTTGACCACTCCCTAAACGCCTGATAGACTGAAACTTCTGCGATTTAGAGCGGTTCGCGGCGATGTGCCGTACCGCCTTGGGTAAAAGTAATGCCGAAGCGAACGTTTCAACCAAACCGAAGACGGCGAGCAAAGAGGCACGGTTTTCGCACCAGAATGAAAACGCCTGCCGGTCGAAGGATACTATCGAATCGACGGGCAAAGGGCCGGCATGTGCTCACCGTCAGCTCCGAGTAAGTGTTCTGAATCCGGAGTTCCCGTTTCTCAACGCTTCCCGAAATCCCGACGCCTCAGAAAGAGAGCCGAGTTTCAAAGAGTCTATGAGCTGGGTCGACGTATCCGATGCTCGCTCTTTACGGCTCACGTTCGAGACGCCGAGACGGCGGAACCGGGTCGTGTGGGGCTAACTGTCCCGCGAGCCGTTGGTAACGCCGTTGTCAGGAATCGAGTCAAGCGTAGGTTGCGGGAGACGGTCCGGCGGCACTGGCCGGCGTTGCCGGACGGCTTGGAGGTAGTGTTCCATGCACGGCGTCCGATTGTCGACGCCGACTGGCCACGTCTGGAAGCCGAGGTCTTACGAGCGTTTCAAGCAGCAAAGAATGCAAGGCCGACTCAGCACAGTGCCGAACGGAAACGATCCGGCCGAAACCCATAGCCTGGGCCAGCAGATCGTGGTCTTGTGTCTGCTGTTCTACAAGTCAGCGCTTTCTCCGTTACTTCCTTCCTTCTGCAAGTTCTACCCCACCTGCTCGGTCTATGCCCGAGAGGCGGTCGAGCGTCATGGTGCCCGTCGCGGGCTAGCTCTCGCGGCCCGCAGACTGCTCCGATGCCGTCCGTTTTCACAGGGTGGCGTTGACCCCGTACCTGATGCCTAACGAATCCGACGAACAATTCATGCAGCACCGGCTGCTGATCGCATCGGTGCTCTCGGCGGTTGCGTTGATGGCCTACATGTATGTGCAGGGTCCGACGCTGAACCCGCCGGAAGAACCCGCCAAGACCGAGCAGCAGGTCGTGGTGGATGACCCTTCTGCTTCGACGGAAACCGCTGAGGAGCCGGCTCCAGGTGCGAGTGAGACGCCGGACGAACCGCAGACTCCGCCCGCTGAGCCCCAGTCCTCTGAGGTTTCCGCCGAGGTCAAGGCCGCGCAGTCCGAAACCGAGTCAACCGTCGAGACGGATGTCTTCAAAGTTGTCTTCTCAAACAAGGGTGCTGTCGTCAAGAGCTGGGTCCTGAAGGACTACATGAATGCCAAACGAGATGGCGAGCTCGATTTGGTACACCAGGGCGGGGCCAATGACAATGGCTATCCGTTTGAGATCGACTTGCCGGGCGGCAATCCGCTAACGGATCTCAACAACGCGCTCTTTGTGGTGAGCGAGAAACCGGCCACTGGTAGCACCGGCCCGGCGATTGTGTTCGAGTACTCGGATGCGAGCATCCATGCGACCAAGGCGTTTCGGTTCCAGAAAGACGGCTACGTCTCAAGGGTAGAAAGCGAAGTCACCAAGGACGGTGTGTCGCAGTCGCACCTACTGACCTGGAAGGGTGGCTTTGGGGATACGGCACAATCGCAAGACGCGCTCAGTAGCGCGACCTTCTACTACGATCCCACCCAAGGTTCAATCGAACGCAACGCGGCCGGCGACGCCGAAGACGAGCGGCTGATCAATACCGGCCCTTATCAGTTTGCCGGAATCAACGATTTGTTTTTCGCGGCGTGCTTTCTGGCAACCGGGGACGCGCCGGAGTTGCGATTAGAGACCTCGGCGGTGAGCATCGTGCCCACCGAGGGCGTAGCCGAACAGAACTTCGCCGCTATCGGAATCGGCGCACCGGGCCGCAACGAGTTCGACCTTTTCATGGGCCCAAAGAGCGTCGACGTCCTCGGCGCCGTACGACCCGAACTCAAGGAAATCGTCGACTTCGGCACCTACTGGGGTTTCGTCGCCGAGCCGATTTTTTTCATGCTTCGGTGGACCCACGCCAACGTCGTCTCCAACTACGGTTGGGCCATTATCTTTGTTGCCTGCTTTATCAATTTCTGTACCTTCCCTTTGAAGTGGAAGAGCATGAAATCGATGAAGAAGATGCAAGCCCTGCAGCCGCTCGTCAAGCAGATCAACGACAAGTACAAGGGTCTCAGCATGCGAGACCCCAAGAAGCAAGAGCAGCAAGAAGAGATGATGGCGCTGTACAAAAAGCACGGCGTCAACCCGCTGGGCGGCTGTCTTCCGATGCTGTTGCAGTTGCCCTTCTTCATCGGGTTCTACAACGTGCTGTCGGTAGCGATCGAGATGCGGCACGCGGCGTGGCTCTGGGTGCCTGATCTTTCGATGCATGAGCCTTCGGCGTATCTGCGCATCCTGCCGGTTGCCATGGTACTGAGTCAGTTCTGGCAGCAATCGATGAGTCCGCCCACGCCCTCCGCGGACGCATCGCAGATGCGGTTGATGAAGTTCATGCCGCTGATGATGGGCTTCTTCTTCTGGGGGTTTTCGAGCGGCCTTGTGCTATTCTGGCTGACTGGCAACCTTGTCGGTGTCCTTCAACAGGTTCTTCTGAACCGATTTTCGTCCGATGACGTGGCGATCGAAATACCCCGCGGTCGGAAAAAGAAGAAGAGTAAGGCACGCGGGTAGTAGATCCGGCTGCTCTCGAAAAAAGCATGTCGCAACAGGCCTGGAAGCGGGAAGAGATCGGTAAGAAGCTGGACCAGTTTCTCACTCCGGTCTTAGCCGCTGCTCAACTTTCGCTCGACTACGAACTCCGCGAAGGCGGTGACGACGGGCACTTCATCAATCCTGAGGTCACGGTGAATTTTGAAGGGGACGACGTCGAGCTACTCCTCGCGCAAAGAGGTGAACTATTGCTCTCGCTGGAGCAACTTGCCCTCGAAGCGTTGCGCGTTCCGCACGAGGACCGGTACCGGATCATCTTCGACGCGCACGACTATCGGTTGATGCGGATTGAAGAGTTGCGGATGAGTGCTGAAGCCGCGGCCGAAAAGGTCAAACACGCGGGCGTGCCGTTCAGTTTTAGTCCGATGTCATCGCGCGAACGCCGCATTCTGCATCTAGCTCTGCGTGATGACCCGAAAGTCGATTCGACCAGCGAGGGTGTACCACCTCGTCGCCATACGGTCGTCCGGCTTGCCGGGAAGAGCGGCAAAGCGAACTAACAGCGCGGCACGTTGGCCCACTCCGCAATCTACTCAGGAATTCATCCGGACGACACGATCGTCGCGGTATCGACTCCGCCCGGCCGGGGTGGAATCGGGATCGTTCGACTCTCCGGATCGCAAACTATCGAGATCACAGAGCAGCTTCTTCGTCATGCCACGCCGACACCGGCGCCAATCCGAAAGGCCCTGCTCGCGGAACTACTCGACGATGACGGCAATGTTGTCGATGAAATACTCTTCACGGTTTTTCGCGGACCGAAGTCGTACACCGCCGAGGATGTCGTCGAGATCTCATGTCACGGATCGCCGGCGATTCTGGCCTTCGCGGTCGAACGAGCGATTCGACTAGGCGCGCGCCTAGCCGAACCGGGTGAGTTTACGCAGCGAGCTTTCCTGAACGGGCGTATTGACCTTTCCCAGGCCGAGGCAATCCGTGACTTGATCGACGCTACGACGATTTATCAAGCCCGTGTCGCGTTGCAGCAGGCCAGGGGCGCGTTAGCCCATCGTCTCGCGGCATCGAAACAGCAACTCTGCGACCTGATTGCTTTGCTCGAAGCGGGAATCGACTTTGCCGAAGACGATATCGATGTTGCGTCATCGGAACAGCTTCTTGAGCGCCTCGACCCGATCCAGGCCGATGCGCAACGTCTGGTTGAGAGCTACCGCTACGGGAAAGTTGTTCACGGTGGAATTAGCCTGGCGATCCTCGGTCGCCCGAATGTAGGCAAGTCGAGTTTGTTCAATCGGCTGCTAGAGCGCGAGCGGGCGATTGTGACACCGCAAGCCGGGACGACCCGCGACGCGGTGAGTGAAGTCTGCTCGATCGAGGGGCTTCCGGTCCAATTGATCGATACGGCCGGCATCCGCGCCACGACTGACGTTGCGGAAACACAAGGCGTGGAACGTAGCTATCAAGCCTTGGCGGACGCCGACGTCGTACTGGTTGTGATCGACCTATCGGAACCCATCGATTCGACCGATCAACAGTTGCTGGCGGAGGCTCGTGAGCGCGGCAAGAGCCTCGTCGTCGGTAATAAGGCTGATATCGCATCGGGTGAGGAAGCGGGGATCGATGTTCGGGTCAGTGCTACCACCGGCGAAGGGATCGAGAACCTTCGCAAGAAGATTCACGAAAGCGTGATTCCGGCTTCAGGCGTCGAGGAAGAGGCCGGTTGGATCACGAACCTGCGGCATGAAACGCTGCTCAAAGAATCGCTCGCATCGATGAAACAGGCTCACTATGCCATTGAAAGCGACATCCCGCATGAGATGCTGCTGCTCGATTTGTACTCGGCGCTGCGAAGCTTCGATCAAATCACTGGGGCCACGACGGTGGACGACATCCTCGCGAATATCTTCTCGCGGTTCTGTATCGGCAAGTAGAGACACGTTGCAGCCATCGCTGCATCACGTGGCGAGCGGAAGCGGGCTTAAAATAGGGCATGCGCGCAGTTGTTCACGTCACCCTCAAGAAAACAGTTCTCGACCCTCAAGGTCGCACCATCTCCTCCACCCTCAATGGACTTGGCCACGGCAACATCAAGGATGTGCGGCAGGGCAAGTACTTCGAGATCGAAGTCGACGGAGAAGGGGCGGAAGTGCGGGAACAGATTGACAAGATTGCCCACGATGTTCTCGCCAATCCCGTGATCGAAGAGTATCGCGTCGACGTCGAAGACTAATCTGACCTATGTGCGGAATCGTCGGCTATATCGGTCCGCAGCCCGCCGAACCCATCATCCTTGATGGCCTGCGGCGGCTGGAGTACCGCGGCTACGATTCGGCCGGCATGGCCGTCGGCAACAACGGTAGTGAATTCCAAGTACGGCGCGCGGCAGGCAAGCTGCGCAACCTCGAAGAGGCCTTGCGTCTTGAACCGCTCGCGGGACACTACGGTATCGGCCACACCCGCTGGGCTACGCACGGTCAGCCCACCGAAGAGAATGCTCACCCGCATCGTGATCCGACGGGCACGGTTGTGGTCGTGCACAACGGCATCATCGAGAACTATCTCGACCTGCGGAAAGAATTGGAGGCTGATGGTCACGTCTTTGAGACCGAGACCGATACAGAGGTCATCGCTCATCTGATTGAGCGTTTCAGCCGCGCCAAGACCGGCCTTGAGAACGCTGTTGCGAACACCCTCCGCAAGCTTGAGGGTTTGTACGCAATCGCGGCGATCTCACGCCGTGACCCGAACAAGATTGTCGTCGCCCGTTCGGGACCGCCGGCAGTGATCGGGCTCGGCGAGAACGAGTACTTCTTCGCTTCCGACGTTCCGGCTATTCTGCACCACACACGGGACATGTTCTTCCTCGCCGACGGCGACATCGCGGTGCTGACACCAGCCGGTGTTCGCGTGATCGGCGAGGACGGCCGTCTTGCGAGCCGCCCGGTCGAACACATCATGTGGGACCCGGTGATGGCCGAAAAGGGCGGCTACAAGCACTTCATGCTCAAGGAGATGTTTGAACAGCCCCGAGCCGTTCGCGACACCACGCTCGGACGTATCGCCCGCGGCAGTGGCCGGATCTTCCTGGACGAAATGGACATCATGCCGGAAGAGTTCGCGGCTGTGGAGCAAGTTCGCATTGTGGCTTGCGGGACATCGTGGCACGCGGCGCTCGCCGGCAAGTTCATGATCGAGCGCCTGGCCCGCCTGCCGGTCGAAGTCGACTATGGGAGCGAGTTCAGGTACCGAGACCCGATCCTTACGGGCCGAACGCTAACCGTCGTCATCAGCCAGTCCGGTGAAACGGCCGACACGCTGGCGGCGCAGCGCGAAGCGAAATCGAAGGGATCGAAAACGCTTGCGATCTGCAACGTCGTGAGTTCGATGGTGACACGCGAAGCCGACGGAACGCTCTACACACACGCGGGGCCCGAGATCGGCGTCGCTTCCACGAAGGCCTTCACAGCGCAACTTACGGCGCTCTTCATCCTGTCGCTCTACCTGGGTCAAGTGCGCGAGGGAAAGGTCACGCAAGAGACTCAAGACCTGGTTCGAGAATTGCTTATGCTCCCGGCGAAACTTGAGGCGGTGCTCGACCGGAACAGGACATGTGAGCGGCTCGCGCGGCGTCTTTACCGCACCAGCGACTTTCTATTTCTCGGCCGCGGCATCCACTACCCGATCGCCCTTGAGGGCGCGCTGAAGCTGAAAGAGATTTCGTATATCCATGCCGAGGGCTACCCGGCCGGCGAAATGAAACATGGTCCGAACGCCTTGATCGATGAAGCTTTGCCGGTGGTGGTTCTGGCGACCCGCGACCCGAACGACCCGGCCAGCCGCATGCGCTACGAGAAGACGCTCGCGAATATCAAAGAGGTCGAAGCGCGTCAGGGCCAGGTGATCGCTGTGATCAACGAAGACGATACGATCGTCCCGTCGATCGTGAAGGAGGTCATTACCGTTCCTTCTGCTCCTGAATTGCTTCTTCCGATCCTCGAGATTGTTCCTCTTCAATTACTGGCGTATCACGTAGCTGTCCTGCGAGGCTGTGACGTCGATCAGCCGCGCAACCTAGCGAAAAGCGTGACGGTCGAGTAGAGTTCGCTACCCCGCTGCACCGGCAACTTGAGCACGCTCGGCGGAGGTAGGCTCAGCCCGCTCCGCCAACGATGCGATGAGCTCACGATAGTTGGTGGGCGTTATCAAGACGAAACGCGGCCGGTGGAGAAGCAGCTCGGTGAGGACGCGCTCTGTCTCCGCGCTGGGTGTCAGCGGTGTTGCGACCCACACTTGATTTAGGACATCTCGGCGATAGGGCATAACGCACAGGTCTCGCGCCACCGCCGGAGACAGGCCGGCGAATGCATCCGGATGGACGGCTTTGAACTTGAGATCTTGAAACGGCACTTCCTGCTGCCGGCTCAGAGCTTGATAGACATCCGGTTCCGAAACCACGCCTTGGCGCACGAGGGCTTCGCCAATCCGTTCGGTTGACAGGCGGCCGGAGAGAGCCTGGTCGAGACGGTGCTCCGTCAGCCGGCCCGCGGCCACAAGAATCTCACCCAGCCGTGGTTTCAGCGCCACCCGGCGCGCTCGCGAGGGGTAGGAGTGCGCGGTCTTAGCCCAACTCAGCTTCCTGTTGCGAACCTGAGCGATGCCGAAAGTCCACAGGGCGGTCAGCGTCGCGCAGCAGTCAATCCAGTTCGCCCACGGCGCGCGCACTGGGACGGTCAGAGCGTACTTCCACCCATACACGCGCTCCACGAAGACGCCGCGAACAACCTGACGCCACAGAATCATGACAGTGTTGATCAGAAGCAGGGCCAACAACCACGGCTGAGCGGTCATGAGAATGCCAAGTCGCCAAGTGGCGCCGGTGTGCTCCGCCCACAACCAGCGGAGCACACCGTATGCGAACACAACGTTCGCAAGCAGCGACACGGGGTGGCCGAGTAGGCCCTTGCGATCGCGCCACAACCAGTAGATCTGGTCTCGTCCGGCGCGCCAGCCGAATTTCTGCCACGACTGCAGAGCGATCCCGGTAACCCATCGCGCCCGCTGCCGAATCGCCTGGCGGACCTGGTTGGGAAAATAGGCTCGCGTGGCGACCGGAACTCCGCGGGCACGCGGGGTTAGGTTCGACGATGTTGGCCCAGCCGGGGCGTGCAGTAGGGTTTGAGAGCGCCCGAGCTTATGCAGTTGCAGGCCGATCGAATAGTCCTCGGTGAGACTAGCATCGTCAAAGAGTCTTCCGCCATTGTGCTCCCAGAGGGCCTCCAACGACTCGCGGCGGTAGGCGGTGCCGACTCCGGCGGAGGGAACAAAGCCGCCGAACGCGGCGCGCTGCCGCAATTCCTTGAGGTGAAACTCGGCGAAGAAATCGCCATAAGTGCCGTGGGTGAGTTCGCTCAGCCCGGTTTCAAGCGGGAACACCGGAATTTGAACCATGTCGTATTGACGGGCTGCTTGTTGAATCCGGCGTAGGGAATCAGGATGAATCAGGTCTTCGGCGTCATGTTGCAGCACGATTCCATACCGCTTGCCGGTTCGCCGTTCGTACTCAACGAGGCCCTGATAGATTGCATTCAGACAATCCGCCTTGGTTGTGGGCCCTTCACGCGGACACACCACATACCGAACTCGCACGTGACGCCCGGCACTGGACTCCGCTTTGGCACGGGTGGCATGATCGTTCGGATAGACGCCCAACCAAATCTCGTAGCTCGTGTAATCGATGGCCGCGATATTGTGGTCGAGCATATCCTCGATCACAGCAGCTTCGTCCCAGCACGGAACGACGATGGCGATGCGGACTTGCGGTGCTTCGGTGTTCAGCGCAGACGAATCCCGCGAACCGGAGCCGCCGCGCGAGCGGAACCAGAACCAGACGTACGAGGCGTCAAGGATTAAGTCATCCAGACTGCTCGCAAAAACCCATACGGCCAAGGGTGCGAGGATATCGACTGCCAGCCCATCTAGCCACCACATACAGCAGGTCAGTCCGGGGGTCAGCTAGAACGTAGCACATATTTCCATTTAATGGATGTGTATTTACGTGAAACAGGAACCATTTCTCAATAAAAGGTCCCGGTGAAGGTCCGCTGATCTCAGGCGCGGATGCCACAAAGAACGCATGCCGCCGCGCCTCTCTTGCCGGCTATCGCACCTCGTACGTCGATCTACCGAGCAGGTGGGCCGCGCAGTGGTAGAGCACAAACATCTCCACGGCGAACGCCGGGAAGCCCAAAAAGCCCGGGAGCGGCATCTCGAACAGCATCCATTCCCGCAGGATCGGGAAGATGTAAAACCATTTCGCGGTAGCCCAATAGTTCCAGAATTCCCAAAGAATACCGCAGGTCGCTCCCGTTGTCAGCAGCGCCTTGAGACGCTGTGTATAGCCATGCCGCAAGTCGCGCCAGACACTCGGCAGCCCTTGGCGGTCGTTGAGCGGGTCGACGAGAAAGATAAAGCCGAGCCAAACCGACCCGAACAGATAGACACCCCACTCGACCGGCAGCAACACCGGACCGCTGAGCATGACCAGGCCGAGGACCGGCCAAACCACCGACGCAGTGTTCTCTTGAGCACGCTCGGGGGCGGCCGTTAGATCCAGACCGCCTAGGCTCTCGCTCTGGGCCACTTGCGGTGCTTGACCGCCTCGAAACCGTGTGGCCACTAGGAACTCCGCTGTTTCGAGCATCGCCGGGATGATTGTTGCGAACGACCATCCGTAGCCGAGGTAGCGCAGGTAGACGTTGCTTGGAAGGCCCACATAGGTCCAATTCAGCAGGCGGGTGTTGTAGACCTCAAAGATCAGCCACAGGAAGATCGAGAGCACAGCCATCCAGACGAATGCCTCGGGCTCGGTCCGTAGTAGTGATCGCTCTCGGATCGAATAGATCGCCGCATCGACCGCCAGGATGTAGCCCGTCCAGACAATCGGCGTGAAGAATACGGGGATCGGGGAAACGTCGACGAACAACAGCACTTCGGCGGCTGCGATCACCGCCAAGCCCACATAGCCGTAGCGTGGATACGCCGTTCGCCGCTCCGTACAGCGGTACGAGTCAACCAAGAACAGGACCGCCAGGAGAGTCAGCAGCAACCCCAGACCCAGCAGAAAGGTATCTATTTCGGACTGCACGTTCGCCTACGGTCCCCGGAGGAGGCCGATCTCTTCCCTCCAAATCTTGACAGCGAAGTACAGTATTGCCTACTCTGAGAAGTAGAAACCGTACAGATTGGTACAGTTTCCGACCCCACGCCGGTTTCGGGACGATCTGCCCGTGGTTCCAACCGACTCTTTGGAGATCTTATGAGTTCAACAAGCGATCTTGATGTCCTGACTAGCCAAGAATACAAGTACGGCTTCGTCACCGACATTGAAGCGGATACGGTGCCCCCTGGGCTGAACGAGGATATTGTCCGGTGGATCTCGGCCAAGAAGCAGGAGCCGGCATTCATGTTGGAGTGGCGCCTGAAGGCGTTTCGCCATTGGACGACAATGGTCGAGCCGACTTGGCCTAACGTACACTACCCGCGCATCGACTACCAAGCAAGCAGCTACTTCTCCGCCCCGAAGTCAGAGAAGGACGGCCCGAAGAGCCTCGACGACGTCGACCCGGAACTGCTCGCGACCTACGAGAAGCTCGGCATTCCGCTGAGTGAGCGCGCCGCTTTGGCCGGCGTGGCCGTGGACGCCGTTTTCGACAGCGTTTCCGTAGCCACAACCTTCAAGGGTGAACTCGAAAAGTTGGGCATCATTTTCTGCTCGTTCTCAGAGGCAGTCCACAACCACCCTGAGCTTATTGAGAAGTACCTCGGAACGGTCGTTCCCTACACGGACAACTTCTTCGCCACTTTGAACTCGGCGGTGTTCAGTGACGGCTCGTTCTGCTACATCCCGAAGGGCGTTAAGTCGCCGATGGAGCTATCGACCTATTTCCGCATCAACGCCGCCAACACCGGCCAGTTTGAGCGGACTCTGATCGTGGCCGACGAGGGAGCCGAAGTGAGCTACCTGGAAGGTTGCACGGCTCCGATGCGCGACGAGAATCAGCTCCACGCCGCCGTCGTCGAACTCGTGGCTCTTGACAACGCGAAGATCAAGTATTCAACCGTCCAGAACTGGTATCCGGGCGACAAGAATGGCAAGGGCGGCATCTATAACTTTGTCACCAAACGCGGCGCGTGCCGCGGCGTCAACTCGAAAATTTCCTGGACGCAAGTCGAGACCGGTTCGGCGATTACGTGGAAGTACCCGAGCTGCATCCTGATCGGTGACAACTCGGTTGGCGAGTTCTACTCCGTTGCCGTGACGAACAACCACCAACAGGCCGACACCGGCACGAAGATGATCCACATTGGCAAGAACACGAAGAGCACGATCATCTCGAAAGGCATCTCGGCCGGAGTCAGCTCGAACACCTACCGCGGCCTCGTGAAGATCCAGAAAGGCGCCGAGGGCGCGCGCAACTTCTCCCAGTGCGACTCGATGCTCATGGGCGACAAGTGCGGTGCGCACACCTTCCCGTACCTGGAAGTGAAGAACCCGACCGCGCAGGTGGAGCACGAAGCCACCACGTCGAAGATCGGCGAAGACCAACTCTTCTATTGCAACCAACGCGGCATTCCGACCGAAGACGCCATCTCGATGATCGTCAACGGCTTCTGCAAAGAGGTCTTCAAGGAACTGCCCATGGAGTTCGCCGTGGAGGCGCAAAAACTATTGGGCGTCAGCCTCGAAGGAAGTGTCGGCTAACCGTCGCCTTCCGAAACGGTAGGCGCGTGGCATAACGCGCCCAGGAAAGAAAACGATCATGCTCGAAATCAAAGATCTAAACGCTAGCGTTGAAGACAAGCAGATCCTCAAGGGGATCAACCTATCGGTGAAGGCCGGCGAAGTGCACGCCATCATGGGGCCGAACGGCTCCGGCAAAAGCACTCTCGCCCAGGTGATCGCAGGCCGTGACACGTTTGAAGTCACCTCGGGCTCGGTTACCTATTTCGGCAAAGACCTGCTCGAACTTTCGCCGGAGGAACGGGCCTGCGAAGGCATCTTCCTGGCGTTCCAGTACCCCGTGGAAATCCCCGGTGTGAGCAATCTCTATTTCCTGCGCGCCGCTGTGAACGCCGCGCGCAAGCATCGCGGCGAAGAAGAGCTTGACGCCATGGATTTCATGACGATTGCCAAGGATAAGATGGCCGCGCTCGGAATGGATGACCGGATGGTTTCGCGCGCCGTGAACGTCGGCTTCTCCGGTGGCGAGAAAAAGCGCAATGAAGTTTTCCAGATGGCGATGCTCGAGCCGAAGCTGGCGGTCCTCGACGAGACCGATTCCGGCCTCGACATCGACGCCCTCAAGGCAGTCGCCGATGGTGTGAACGCTCTGCGCAGCCCCGAACGCGCCGTGGTTCTCGTGACGCACTATCAGCGCTTGCTCGACTACATCATTCCCGACTTTGTGCACGTGCTGGCTGACGGACGTGTCGTCAAGTCTGGCGACAAGAACCTTGCCCTTGAACTGGAAGACAAGGGTTACGGTTGGATCGAGAAGGCTGCGCAGCCCGAGCTCGCGGTGCGCTCATAAGCGAGGAAATGACGATGCCGGCTGTCGCAGAAGAATTGAATACCTACCTGAAGATTTTCGAGGCCCGGGCGGAGGACCGCTCCACGGAGCCCGATTGGCTCGTCGAACGCCGCAATCGCGGCATGCAGCAGTTCGCCGAACAGGGCTTCCCAACGACGAAGCACGAGGAATATCGCTACACGAACCTCGCGCCGATCGCGAAGACTCCGTTCCGGATCGCCGGCAAAGATGAGGTCACGCTCGACGATCTCGAGCCCTTCCTCTACGACGAGATCAAAGGCGATCGGTTGGTGTTTGTGAACGGCCGCTTTGTTCTAGCTCTTTCCAGCATCGAGACAACGGCCGAGGACGCGGTGACGACGATCGGCACCTTGCTCAAGAATGAGCCGGATGTGATCGAGTCCCACTTGGCGCGATACACCTGCGAACGCAACAACACCCTTGCGGCTCTCAACGGCGCGCTCTTCAGCGACGGTCCTGTAATTCGCATTCCCGCTCACGATGCCTGGGACGCCCCGGTACATCTGGTCTTCGTGTCGACCGCCTCCGCGCCTGACACGGCGACGCACCCTCGCGTTCTGATCATCGCCGAACGTGACAGCGAGGCCTCGGTCATCGAAACGCATTGCGGCCTCGGCGATACGCCCTACTGGAGCAACGGTGTCACAGAGATCATCGCCGGCGACAATTCCCGGCTCGATCACTACCGCTTGCAGCAAGAGACGCTCTCGGCATTCCACACGAGTCTCGTTGAGATTCACCAGGGACGCGATGCGAACGTGACCACCCACTCGGTTTCGTTCGGCGGAGCGCTGGTCCGCAACGACGTCGAGGTCGTGCTTGAAGACGAGAACTCTGAGTGCACGATGAACGGCCTGTACGCGCTCAACGGACGCCAACACGTCGACAATCGCACCTGTGTCGATCACACAAAGCCGCATTGCTCCAGTCACCAGCTTTACAAAGGGGTCTTGGACGGCCACTCCCGCGGCGTCTTCGGCGGCAAGATCATCGTCCGCCCCGACGCGCAGAAAACCGACGCATTTCAGAGCAATAAGAATTTGCTGCTTTCCGAGAACGCCGATATCAACACGAAGCCGCAGCTTGAGATCGATGCTAACGACGTGAAGTGCTCGCACGGAGCGACGATCGGCCAAATCGACAACGAGGCGTTGTTCTACTTGCGCTCGCGCGGGATTGGTGAGAGCGAGGCGCGCAGCCTGCTGACGTACGCTTTCGCGGCTGACCTTCTTGAGCGCATCAAGTTTGACCCGATTCGTGACCGGTTCGAGGCGTTGTTAATGACCCAACTCGTCCGGCCGGAGAGTGAGTGAGAGATGACTGCTCATCCCACAACCTTGGGCGTTGAACAAACCGCTACACTCGACCCCGAGGTGCTGCGCCGTGACTTCCCGATCTTGCATCAAGAGGTCCACGGCAAGCCCCTCGCTTACCTCGACAACGCCGCGACCACACAGAAACCGCGGTCGGTTATCGATGCGCTCGTGCACTACTACGAGCACGACAACGCCAATGTCCACCGTGGCGTTCACGAACTCAGCCAGCGCGCGACGAACGACTATGAAGATGCGCGCGTCACTGTGCAGAACTTCGTGGGTGCGGCTGCATCGGAAGAGATCATCTACACGCGCGGCACGACGGAATCAATCAACCTCGTGACCGCGAGCTGGGGCCGCGCCAATGTCGGCTCCGGAGACGAAGTGCTTATCTCCGCCATGGAGCACCATTCAAATATTGTCCCGTGGCAGCTTCTGTGCGAGGAGAAGGGCGCGAAGCTCAAGGTCGTCCCGATCAACGATGACGGCGAGTTCCTCTTCGACGAATACGAAAAGCTACTATCGGATCGCACGAAGATCGTCGCGGTGAATCATGTCTCGAACGCACTCGGCAGCGTCAACCCAGTGCGGGAAATCATCAAGCTGGCCCACGAACGCGGCGCGCTGGCGTTAATCGATGGTGCGCAGGCCGTTGCCCACATGAAGGTGGATGTCCAAGAACTGGATTGCGACTTCTACGCCTTCTCGAGCCATAAGATCTTCGGCCCCACGGGCGTCGGCATTCTGTATGGCAAGCAGGCGCTGCTTGAAGAGATGCCGCCCTGCGAAGGCGGCGGTGACATGATCAAGTACGTCACCTTCGAGAAAACGGTCTACAACGATCTGCCCTATAAGTTCGAGGCGGGCACACCGAATATTGCGGACGCGATCGGTCTCGGCGCCGCTCTCCACTACGTGAATAATGTTGGCCTGGAAGCTATCGGAACCTACGAAGAAGAGCTGCTGGCCTATGCCACGGAGCGAGTCACAGCGGTCGAAGGTGTAACATTGATCGGCACGGCTCGCGACAAAGCGAGCGTCCTATCGTTTAACCTCGATACGGTTCACCCTCACGACTTAGGCACGGTGCTCGATCGCGAAGGGGTTGCGATTCGCGCCGGACACCATTGTGCGCAGCCGGTGATGGATCGCTTCGGTGTCGCGGCGACCGCGCGGGCTTCATTTGCCTTTTACAACACGCGCGCCGAAGTCGACCAACTGGTCGCGGCGCTTCAGAAAGCTCGGGAGATGTTCGCCTGATGTCAGAGCTGCAGGATCTCTATCAAGACCTGATCATCGATCACAGCAAGAAGCCGCGGAACTTCGGTCCGATGGACGATGCGACCTGTACCGCGGACGGGTTCAATCCGCTCTGTGGTGACAAGCTCAAACTCTTCCTCAAGATCGAGGACGGCGTGATCAAAGACGTGAAGTTCGTCGGTGCGGGTTGCGCCATTTCGACGGCCTCGGCGTCGGTGATGACCGGCATGCTCAAAGGCCAGACGATCGAGCAGGCTGAGAACCTTTTCGAGACGTTCCACTACATGATCACCGGGCCGAAGGATCCGCAGCATCACGCCGAGCAAGGTCTCGGAAAGCTCGCCGTGTTCGGGGGAGTCAGCGAGTTCCCGGCGCGTGTAAAGTGCGCGACGCTCGCCTGGCACACGATGAAGAATGCCATCTCAGGTAAGGCGGACCCCGTATCTACCGAGTAGGAGAGTGATATGAGCAACTACAATCCGCTAAGCATTCTCAGGACACCCGAGCCGACGCCGGCGACTCCGCCCGAGCCACCACGGACTCCCGAGCCCGTAGCCGCGCCGGTCGCCACGACCGCGGCCCCCGAAACTCCCGTCGAGGAGCAGCCAAAGGACTTCCCGCCGATCAATCCGGAGCCCGGTAGCGTCGAAGCTCGCGTCGTCGATGCCATCAAGGAATGTTACGACCCGGAGATCCCGGTGAATATCTACGAACTCGGACTGATCTATGCGGTCGAAGTGAGTGCCGAGGAACATGCCAAGATTACGATGACCTTGACGGCCCCGAACTGTCCCGCGGCGCAGTCGTTGCCGCTGGAAGTGCAACAGCGCGTCGAGGCCGTGGACGGTGTGAAGACATCGAACGTAGACATCACGTTTGAACCGCAATGGACGCCCGAAAAGATGACCGACGCGGCGAAGTTGCAGTTGAATATTTTGTGAACGAAGAAGAGCTACTCAGAACTTGCGAAAGCTGGTGACATATGCACTTTAGCGCGCAGGAAGAATACGGCCTACGGTGTCTGCTGAGATTGGCGGGGGCAGGCCCGGATCAAAGCCAGACGATCAACGAAATCAGTCAGGCAGAGGGCATCTCGGTGCCCTATGCCGCAAAGATGATGCGTACGCTGCGTTCGGGCGGTCTGGTAACGAGTGTTCGCGGGCAAGCAGGCGGGTATCGCCTGGCGCGGCCGGCCGGCGAGATCTCCGTCAGCGAGACGCTTGGGGTGTTGGGTAGCCCGTTGTTCGAGGGTGAGTTCTGCGACAAGCACAGCGGCAACGAAGATACCTGCACGCACTCGATCGACTGTTCGATCCGGTCGGTGTGGCGCGGTGTCCAGCAAGTCGTTGACAAGGTGCTAAGCCGTACGACGATTCAGGATCTGCTGCGGCAAGAACCGCAAATGGACGTCTTCGTCAGAGACTTGGTGGTCTTGGCCACGGCCAATGGGCCCACAGGCAAAGACGTGTCGCAATTCGGATAGAGGTTTGTGATGGTTAATCAGGAAACAGTACAAGACGCCTTACGGGTCGTGATCGACCCGGACTTGCAGCGCGACATTGTCTCGCTCGGTTTCGTGCAGGACTTAAAGGTTCACGATAACCGCGTTGCTTTTACCCTGAAGCTGACGACACCGGCGTGTCCGGTTAAGGATGAGCTCAAGAAGCAAGCGGAAGACGCCGTCCTCGGCATTCCTGGTGTGGAGGCGGTCGACGTCGAGATGACGGCCGAGGTTCGCCCCAATCCCGGTGCGAGCGGCTTGGCTATGTTGCCAGGCGTTAAGAACATCATTCCGATTGCTTCCGGCAAAGGTGGGGTCGGGAAATCGACCGTCTCAGCCAATCTCGCCGTTGCCCTGCGAATGATGGGCGCCAAGGTCGGCCTGCTTGACGCCGATATCTACGGACCCAGCATCCCGACCATCATGGGTACGACCGAGCTACCGACGCCCGGCGGTAAGAAGATTCAACCCGTCATGGCGCATGGTGTGCCGGTCATCTCATCCGGCTTCTTCATTCAGCCGGGGCAGGCCGTCGTTTGGCGCGGACCGATGCTCGCCAAGATGGTGGAACAGTTGCTTGGTGGCGTGAACTGGGGCGAGCTGGACTACCTTATCATCGACCTGCCTCCCGGCACGGGCGACGTGCAGTTGACCCTCTGCCAGCGTATCCCGCTGACGGGCGCAGTGATTGTGACGACGCCACAACCTGTCGCCGTCAACATCGCGGAGAAAGCAATCTTCATGTTCAATCAGCTCAAGACGCCGCTGCTCGGCGTTATCGAGAACATGAGCTACTGGGAATCGAGCAAGACAGGCGAACGAGAGTATATCTTTGGCGCGGGTGGCGCGGACCGCATTTCGCAGAAGTGGGAGTTCCCCGTCCTCGGCAAGATTCCGTTGGCCACCACCGTGCGTGAGACGTCTGACGGCGGGCGGCCGATTGTGCTGGAAGATCCCAATTCGCCGGCGGCTGTTGCTTTCACCGACTGCGCCAAGAACCTAGCGGCGCAGGTGAGCATCCGCAACGTTCAGGCGGAAGCCGACGACCTAGTAAAGATTACGTTCTAACTCGAATCGAGAACCCGCTCAATGAAGACGATGTTTCAGCTTGCCTGGACGCATCGCGGTAAGGTGATGCGGGAAGCGGGAACCTACTCGCGCTACTACCTGCGCTCACTCCGCGATGCCCGGGGCATCCTTGAGAAGGTCGATGTGGCGGCGCTTGATCGCTTGCGGGATCGCTATCGCGACCAATCATCGCCCCCTGAGTTCACCAAGTATCTGGATGCTTCGGCCTTTGTGAGGGTCGCCCTCGCTTGTGCGTACAGACTAGATCTTCACCGGTCTACCCCCATGACGATTCTCGATATCGGCACCGGCGCAGGCTATTTCCCTCTCGTCTGCCGGCATTTCGGCCACGACGTGATCGCATGCGATGTTGATGACGACCCTGTACTGAACGACATTACGGCGCTGCTGGATATCGGCCGGCGGCCCTGGCGCGTTATGCCGTTCGAGAATGGGCCCGACTTCGGCCGTAGATTTGATCTGGTGACTGCTTTTCAACTGGGTTTCGATCGGGCCGGGGCCGACGGACAGGTCGTATTTTGGGGCGAGGAGCAGTGGGACTTCTTCCTCAAAGACATCGCGACGAACTACTTGAACCCGGACGGCGGAGTTCTACTCAGCGGCTTCAATCGAGAGGAACGGCAAGGCCCCAAGGTGTTGCAGCCGTTCATTGACCGAGGCGCGCTCGTGCACGATGGCAGAATCCACTTCAAGTCGATGCAAGCGTTCCAGCAGACGAGACAAATATGAGCACTCCTGAATCACCTCGGCCGATCGAAATCGGTCGCGCTAACGAACACGACGTCAAGATCCGCTGGAAGGACGGCACGGAGGCTGTGTATCCGGCGCGTCTGCTACGCCTCGAGTGCCCTTGCGCCAACTGCGTCGACGAGCTCACCGGCCGCAAGCTGTTGCAGGAAGGGGCCGTCGCCGACGATATTCATCCAGCCGGCATTGACCGCGTGGGCCGCTATGCCATTCAGATCTTCTGGTCCGACGGCCACCAAACAGGCATTTACACCTGGGAACGCCTCTACGACTTGATCAAGAAACTGTAGGCCGACGCGCCTGCTTCTAAACACAACCCTCGAAGAGTGGGTTCCCTCCTTGACCCACCGGGCACTGTTGTTCCATCATGGATGGCGCACTAGCCTGCCTGTTCCACTGCGTGGCGAGGCGAAGTGCGTCAGAGGGCTGCTAGGACGAGGCGCGAGCCGCTTGGCGCGCGGAGGTGTACTTGAACGGTACATCGGAGCACGGCAAGCAAGCGCAACGACGTCATCGCGGCCCTAAGGCGTGCTCCGACCGTCAGGTGGTGAAGTAGGCAGGCTTGGAGGGACCCCATTATGGATATCTCAGTTAAGGTAAACGGGCAGCAGTATGAGCGGTCCGTTGAGCCGCGCCGTCTGCTTGTGCATTTTCTCCGCGAAGACCTTGGGCTCACCGGGACACACATCGGCTGCGAAACCACGGTCTGCGGCGCTTGCACGGTGATGCTTGAAGGCCGCTCCGTGAAGTCGTGCACGGTGCTGGCGGTGCAGGCCCACGGCAAAGAGATCACGACAATCGAGGGGATGGCGAGCAACGGCGACCTGCATGCCATCCAGGAAGCGTTCTGGAATGAGCACGGGCTGCAATGCGGCTTCTGCACGCCCGGCATGATCATGTCGGTGGAGCAACTGCTCGAAGATAACCCGAACCCGACGAAGGACGAGATCCGGCATGGGATCGAAGGCAATCTATGCCGCTGTACCGGCTATCAACACATCGTGAACGCCGTGGAAGCGGCGGCGAAAGCCAAGGCGGAGGCATAGACCATGGCGACGACAACAGCGGTACCCAAGCTCAAGACCCACGTTGGCGAGCGGATTCGGCGCGTCGAGGATCCGCGTCTGATTACCGGCACGGCCACCTATGTGGACGACATCCAACGGCCGGGCATGCTCTACGCCGCCGTGCTGCGGAGTCCCTATGCGGCGGCGAAGATCAATAGCGTCGCGATCGAAGAGGCGCTCGCATTGCCGGGCGTCAAGGCGGTCTACGTTGGCAAAGACGTCGAGTCGGTAGGGCCCGTGCCCTGCGCCGGTTCGATGGACGACCTGCGCATTCCCGATCACTGGGTACTCGCCCGCGAACGCGTCTACTACGTAGGGCATCCGGTGGCGGCGGTTGTGGCCACTGATCGCTATGTAGCGGCGGACGCGCTCGATCGCATAGAGGTGGACTATGAGCCGGCCGAGGTGATGTCCGATCCCGAAGACGCGCTGAAAGAAGGCGCGGTCAAGGTTCACCCGGAGTACCCCGACAACGTTGCGTTCACGTACAACCAGGAAGGCGGCGATGTCGACAAGGCTTTCGCGGAAGCGGACGTCATCGTCAAAGAGAAGATCCTTGTCCCACGCCTCGCCCCGATGCCGATGGAGACCCGCGGCGTCGTGGCCGAGTACGACGAAGGGTCCAAGGAGCTGACGATCTATTCGTCAACGCAGATTCCTCATCTGCTTCGGACACAGCTTGCGATGCAATTGGATGTGCCCGAACACTACGTACGCGTGATTGCGCCGGAAGTCGGTGGTGGCTTCGGATCGAAGTGCAATGTATGGGCGGAAGAAGCGATGTGCGGCTTCATCGCCATGCAACTCAAGCAGCCGATCAAGTGGATTGAGTCGCGGCGGGAAAGTATCCAAGTCGTGGCCCACGGCCGCGCGCACGTGGATACGCTGGAACTCGCCGCCAAGAGCGACGGCACTCTGACCGGTCTGAAGTTGCACATCGTGTGCGACATCGGCGCGCATCATCAGTTGTTGACACCGATCATCCCGACCCTGGCTGTCCTGATGCTGCCAGGGCTCTACAAGTTCCGCAGCTTCAAGGCGGAACTCGTCGGCGCGTTTACGAATCGCGCGCCCAGCGATCTCTATCGTGGCGCGGGCCGTCCGGAAGCGACTTATGTGATTGAGCGGATGGTCGACAAAGTCGCGGCCAAGCTCGGGATGGACCCGGCGGAGATCCGGTTCAAGAATTTCCCGGCCTCAACGGACTTCCCCTTCGACACCGCGACCGGTCTGCAGTACGACAGCGGCGACTATGCGGCGGCTTTCAACAAGGCCCTCGATATCGTTGACTACAAGGCGAGGCGGGCTGACCAGGAAGCAGCTAGGTCAGAAGGTCGGCTGTACGGGATCGGGATCTCGACATACGGCGAGCTGTGCGCGTTTGGCCCCTCGCCGGCAACGCCGGCCGGCGGTTGGGAAAGCGCAACGGTCAACGTCGATATGACGGGTAAGGTGGCCGTGATGACGGGCATCTCGCCGCACGGTCAGGGCGAGGAAACATCTTTCGCCCAGTTGGCGGCGGACGCACTGGGTATCCCGATGGACGACATCGTGGTCATACACGGCGACACGGCCAAAGTGTCGTATGGCATCGGCACCTTCGGAAGTCGCGGCATTTCGATCGGTGGCTCCGCGCTGCACCTGGCGCTACAGGACATCGTCGCGAAGGCGACAAAGTACGCGGCGCACGTCATCGAGGTCGACCCGGACGCGGTGAAGTTCGAGGATGGTGTGTTCTCGGCCGCCGGCGCGGACAAGACGCTGACGCTGGCGGACGTCGCCCTCGAAGCGCATTTGTGCCGCAACTTACCGCCGGGAACCGAGCCGGGGCTGACCGCGACGCGATTCTTTGAGCCGTCGAATTTCGCATTCCCGTTCGGGGCGCACATCTGTGTTGTTGAGGTAGATCGAGAGACGGGCGAGGTCGACATATTGCGCTTTGTCGCCGTGGACGATTGCGGCAAGATCATCAACCCGTTGCTAGTTGAAGGTCAGATTCACGGTGGCGTTGCGCAGGGCCTGGGGCCGGCGTTCCAAGAGGCGGTCATCTACGACGAGGAAGGCCAGCTTCTTAACGGCACATTGATGGACTATTCGATTCCTAAGGCGCAACACATGCCGTGGATCGAGACGGACCGCACCGAAACGCCCTCTCCCGTGAATCCGCTTGGCACGAAGGGGGTCGGCGAAGCGGGTACGATCGGATCACTGCCGGCTTTTGTGAATGCGGTCGTCGATGCGCTTTCGCCGCTTGGCATTGAGCACGTGGACATACCGATGACACCCCAATCCATTTGGAAAGCCATCCGTGAAAGGAGCCAGTCATGATTCCCGCGAGCTTCGATTACTCCGCTCCCGAAACTTTAACGGAAGCGCTGCAACTGCTGGGCGACGAGGACACGAAGGTACTTGCCGGCGGTCAGTCGCTGATTCCCATGCTGAAGCTGCGTCTGGCGCAGCCGGTGCGGCTGGTTGACCTTGACCGTGTTCCGGATCTCAATTTCATTACTGAGGACAACGGACTGATCCGCATCGGCGCGATGACGACCCATCAGCAGGTCGAGGCTTCGGCTTTGCTGGCGCGGAAGTGCCCATTGCTGGCGAAGACGGCCGGTCATATCGGCGACGTGCAAGTCCGCAATCGGGGGACCATCGGCGGCAGTATCGTGCATGCCGACCCGGCTGCGGATTACCCGGCCGCTCTGTTGGCGCTTGAGGCGAAGGTGAAGCTGACAAGTGCTTCGGGTGACCGTGTGGTCGCCCTTGAGGAGTTTTTGGTCGATGCTCTTACGACGTCACTCGAAGACGGCGAGATCCTCACAGAAGTGCAGGTTCCCGCCGAGCAAGACGGAATAGCAACGGCTTACCGGACGCTGATTCAGCCGGCGTCCGGGTTCGCCATCGTCGGCGTGGCCGTTCGCCTCGGAGTGACGAATGGCAACATCTCGTTCGCCCGCGTCGCCATGACGGGCGTGGGCTCAAAGCCCTATCGCGCGACGGCCGTAGAGGAAGCGCTGGCAGGTCAGCCGGCGAATGCACAGACGTTCGCCACGGCGGCGGCTCACGCCGCGGAAGGCGTTGACGTACTGTCAGACATGCACGCCTCCGAGGATTACAGGACCAACATCGCCACAGTGCAGGCGCGTCGGGCGCTTGAGGACGCCGCCGGCACGGCATGAAGCTCAAGGGAACTTACTCGCTCCCCGCGGCACGGCAACAGGTGTGGGACGCCTTGTTGGACCCCGGCGTTCTTGCGCGCACGTTACCTGGCTGCAAGTCGCTAGAGACAGTCGGCCCCGACGAGTACCGCATGGACATGGTGCTCGCGATCTCGAGCCTGAAAGGGCTCTTTGACGGCAAGGTGCGGATTGAAGATCAGCAGCCTCCGGAAAGCTATCGCCTGTCAGTCGAGGGACGCGGCAAGGTGGGGTTCATCAAGGGCGGTGGGAGCTTCCGACTCATCGAAGCGGGCGTCTCGGTGACGGAGATCGAGTACGAGGGCGACGTCAAAGTCGGTGGCACGATTGCCTCGGTCGGCCAACGGCTCATGGACATGACATCGAAGATGATGATCAAACGATTCTTCGCTGCGCTGGAGAAGGAACTCGCCGGCCCGGCGTAGCTTCCCGCATTCCTTAGCCCCTAAGCGGCATACCTTATTAGGGCTGGTACCTCGGTAAGGGGGGGTACTAGCCCGTATTTGGGGCGAAAACACCACTTGACGCCACGAGCCTCCAAGTTAGACTGGTAGAGGCTGGTTAGTACGGAGATTCCCCATGTTCTTCCTTGGCATCGTCGTCATCATCACTTGGATCTTTTGCTTCTTCTATTACGAAGATGTAATTCCCCGAAACGTGAATGTCGGGATGATGATAGCGGGCCTCTTCATGATGGGATGGGGCCTGCTGCGCGGTAAGGACAACTGAACCAGTTTCTCTCCCGGCGAGAGATCTTTCCCCCCAAACAGAGCAAAGTGACGGCGCCCCGCCGGGGCGCGTTGTCCGAGGTGCGTCTTGGTGTGCGGAGATCCGTACCCAAACCACACAGGGGCCGTGAGCGACAAGCGCAAGATCCTGAAGCAGATGAAGATGGGGACCACCGAGTTCCTTGTCCTCGTCGTTCTGAATGAGAAGGATCGTTACGGCTACGAGATCACCCGCGAGATCCATGACCGCAGCGATGGCTTCTTCGAGTTCAAGCAGGGTTTCCTCTACCCGGCGCTTCGCCGCATGGAGGGAGAAGAACTCATTACCGGATACTGGCGGCGCTCTGATTCCGGAGGCCCTGACCGCAAGTACTACAAGCTGACTGCGGAGGGTGTGACGCGCTTGGGAGCATTCATTGAGGCGTGGTCGGACTTCAGCTCCCAAATCGACCGGCTGTTGACGACGACGGTAGGGTACTCTCCGCGCGGTCAAGCACGGTCGAGTACCAGCGCCGGCTCCAGATAGTGCTACAGGTTCGCTAGACCGTCCTTGTTACTTTCGTCAAGGTTCGAGGATGGTCCGGATCAAGGCCTTTCTGTTCCGCCAGGAAGGCGCAGAATAGTTGGGCCGGAATGACGTAGGGAATGGGCGTGAGCAGATCCGCCGGGCATCCTGACGGAACGGAAGCCCCGCCGGAGACGAGAACGGATCGCGTTGCGCCCGCACACTTTTCTCCAATCACGATCGTCTCGGCTTCGAGCTCACCTAGGCGGCGCAGCGTGTCCGAAGTCGTGTCACGAGTCGGCCCCGGGGACGCGAACACAAAGACCGGGAAAGCGCGCTCCACGAGCGCGATGGGACCGTGCAAGAAGTCAGCTCCAGAAAAACGCTCCGCGATGACGTAGCAGGTCTCCATCATTTTCAGCGAGAGCTCGAACGCGTTCGCGTAATTCAAACCACGCCCTACGACGACCGCATGGTTCATAAAGCGGTAGCGCTCCGAAAGGACCGCGACCTGTTTCTTCGAGCGGAGTGCCCGTGCGGCGAGGCCGGGCAGCCGTTCGAGCGTCTTCGGCGGGATGGGTGCGCCGAGTGCGTACGCCAGCAAGTAGAGCATCAAGAGTTGGCCCGTGTACGTCTTGGTGGCCGCCACACTCTTTTCGCGTCCGGCGTGAACCAGGAACACTTCGTCCACCAAGCGAGTCAATGAGCTTGATCTCTCGTTGGTGATGCCGATCGTGAGGGCTCCCGCTTCGCGCGCTTCCTGTACATAGAGGTTCGTATCGGTGGATTCGCCCGACTGGGAAAGCGCGACGACGAGTGCGTTCTTCCAACGCGGCCGAACGCCGTAAAGTGTCGTCACCGAGGGGGCGGCTAGCGCCGCCGGCAGTCCGGTGGTGGTCTCGATCAGGTAGCGACCGAAAATCGCGGCGTTGTCCGACGTTCCTCGCGCGACGAGGCAGACATAGTCGATTTGTCGGTTAGCGATCCGGCGACGGAAAGCTTCGATCCTCGGAAGCTCTTTGCGGAGAGTGCGTTCGAGCACGCTGGGTTGCTGCTCGATTTCATCAATCATGACCGACATACAAAGGGTATCTTCGCAGGTCAGGCGATGTGATCTCGCCGAGGTGTGGAGTGAAGGCAGCTAGATCGCCGGAAGCGGTCTCTCTTCAGGACCGACGCGAAACGTGACGGACGGTTCAATCTCGCCCGCCGGAAGCCGCACGACACGAGGCCGGATCGCAATGATTAGGTGGTCTTGGTTGGTCTCCATGAAGTTGCGGCTGAAGGCGTTGCCGAACCAAGGGATCCGCGATAGAAACGCGAGACCACTCTTGGTGCGCCGCCGTTCAAGAACTGCCAGCCCGGAGATGAGCGCGACTTCGCCCTCTCGCAGCCGGGCGGAGGTTTGCAGTTGTTGGTTCGACAACACAGGTATGTCGTTCACAGCCGCACCGGTGAGCTGCTTGACCTCGATGCTGATCTCGAGGGAGACCTCTTTCGCGCTGTGGATCTGAGGAGTCATCTCGAACGTCAGACCCAGGTCCTCAAAGGTAAACGAAGGAAAGGGCTCCCGGAAAGTACCGTTGTTGATCGAGTCGTCGATCTCGTCGGTGCTGATGGGAGCGGAAAAACGGGCATTGATGATCGGAAAGCGCTCTCCGACCAGGAAGCGTACGGGCATGCCGTTGGTGGAACGCACGGAGAACCCGGTGAAGACCCGTCCCGATGATTTCATCTGTTGCGCGATTAACGAGGCGCTGCCGACCGCGATGCCGAACATGGTTTGTCCAGCCCCAATGCCGATCAGTGGTGGCATCCCGGTGTATGCGGGCGGAGTGTTCCACAGCACGGTGCTGAAGTTTGTGATTGGAAACGTTGCCGGCAACCGGATGCCGAGCGTTGTCTGTGATGCGTTCGCCATCGTGATGAGCTCTACTTCGACGACGACCTCAGCGCGTGGATGAGCAAGATGCGAATAGAGCGCCTCGGCAAGTTGGACGTTGCGCACCGTGTCGCGGACGAGAACCTGCTGCCGAACGGTGTCGACGAAGAGGCGGCGGATGTCGAGCGTTTGCTGGACAGCTTTGGCGATCTCGTCGGCATCCTGTGCCGTCATGGGCTCGGTGATCGGTATGACCGCCACGGACATCGGCTCAAGCCGGGTGCGGTTCTCCTTGGAATCCTCGGCAACCAGAAAAAGCCCCGCGTGGACCGGGATGACGATTGTGCCGGTGACATCGACCAGAGCATAGATCGTCTCCTGGAATTCGGCATCATCGAGATCGAACCGAATCTCGTCTTCCCCCTCGAAATCGAGATCAAACGAGACGGCCAAGCCAAAGGCCTCGGCGATCTGCTCGTATACCTCGCGCATGGTGCCGCGCAGGCGGAAGCTTGCCGACTTGTCCTTGGGCCGGAGTTCGACCGGAGGCTTGAGCGGCCGGGGCTTCGCAACCATTGCTTTGAAGGGATCTAGCTCTTGTTGCTGATCAGCCCCAGGCAGGTAGGGCTCGGCCGGGTCAAGCTCTTGCGCGGCGGCGAGGTTGCCAAGCCCGGCCAGGGTCTGGGCAGCGCGGCGGCGAACCGCTTCGGCGGCCAACACGAGCCGGCGGTCGCCCGGGTCGTAGGCACGGGCCTGCGTGTAGAGCAGAAAGGCTGAAACGTCGTCGCCCGCCTGCTCCGCCTTCCGCGCCCGCCGGAATAGAGAGTCGGCGTCCGCAGCGTAGGCTGGCGACAGCAGCGCGAGCAGCAGCAGACACACTAATCCTAAGCGGGCACACCTCAAGTAGGGTCTGACGAGTTGGATGGGCGCGGCGTGCACGCAAATGCGAAGTTGCTGTGTGGAAGATCACCTGGCGGCGCTCAGGGCGCCGGTGGCAGGCTTAGCCGAAGGACGGAATAGGAACGATCCTCGTAGACAGAACTGACCTTGCGCAGTGTCGAGAGCCCATCGGCGAACTCGGCCCGGTCTTCGACAGGAACAATGATGTAGTCCCATTCTTCGCCGGCACGGAGGAGCCCGAGCACCCGCCGCAGTGACTTGTTGCTGTTCTCGCCGCCTAACCCGGCACAGAAGTACTCCGTCAAGAGCGGTGCATACGCGCGCGCACAATCGCGGACACCGATGACCCGATCGTCGGCATCGAGCACGGCACTGAGAAACGCAAGTGGCGGGTAGTCCGCCTCGACGGTGCGCAGGAACTCCGCCTCGTCCGAACGCCCGGCGAGCAACTGGAGTTGCGCGAAGCTCACTTGATGAATCATTGCCGCGACGAGCAGCGAGAAGACCAACGTGTAGGCCATCGTCGCGTAGGCGGACCATCGGATGGCTCGTCCCGACTGCCGCGCAAACGATAGGAGACGAAGCCCGGTCAGGGCAAACAGCAGAAGGAAGGGTAATAAGGCGTATCGAAGAATGCCCCAAATCCAGCCCCAATACAGGGCATACAACAGACAGAAGATCAGGCAGATCCGCTCAGCCGGTGAGCTTTCCCGGCGGCGCACGCACAGCCAGACCGTCCAGCACGTTACCAGGAACATGCCCAAAGGGTTGGATGTGGCCGAAGCGAAAACCTTGACACCATCAAAGTGGAAGGTCCGGAGATAGGACAGCCGGCCGGGGTCGTTCTCCTTCAAACCTCCGCCGTACACTGGGCCCATCTGCTCGGCGGCTCCTGCTATCTGCTTCGGAAAAACAGGGTTGCCGGTCTCTAGATAGGTTCGAGCGTGCCAGAACGTGCCGAAGGCAAGGAAGATCAGGGTGAGTGAGGCAGCCAGTCGGACCGAGTTCGGCCGACGGAAGACCTCCATAAGAACGATCACGCCGAGTGCGATGGCTCCGAAGAGAGCGATGTGTTTGATGCCGAAACTCATCGCGAGGCAGAACGCGCCGACGCGCAGCCAGTTTGCCGCACCCCCTTTCCAAGCTCTTAGCACGCAGTAGAGTGCCGCAGCTTGGAACAGCGTCAAATACATGTCGTTCTTCATGACAGAGCCGGTCCAGTGAATGAACGGAACTGACGCTGCCAGAGTCAAGGCGGCGATCGCTGACGCCCGGCCCGCTCCCATCCGGCGCACGATTCCATACAGCAGCAGCAGAGTAGCCGCGAAGATACTCGGCGTTAACAGTTGCGCCGCATACTGGCCACCCAGGCTGAAAGCCGCGGTTTGGACCACCTCGGCGCCTTGCGGATAGTAGGAATAGTTCATCCACGGATAGGCCTTGAGCCCGTGGATTCCCGCATAGAACTTGATCGATGGGATGTGGAACAGCTTTGCGTCGTAGGCCAGACTCGGCGTCAGGGCGGATACCAACGTGATCGCGCCGAAGGCTGCCACGAAGATGAAAACGATGGCACACGCAGGTTGCCGGAGCTCCTCGGTCTCGCCCCAGACGTCATGGAAGCCGCGCAATAGCCGGCCGAGACGGCGCAAGCGCCCCGCAAGCAACACACACGGCAACGCGAATAGTAGCGCGAACACCCACCAATAGAAGGCCCCGATGAGTCCCAGCACAAACAGGATGCAAGTGAATATACCGAGGCCGATGGCAATCGAAAGCGAGATCTCTTCGGCGGCACGATCGACCTCCAAACCGACCTTGTCGATCACGAAGCGGCCGCAGAGATAGCACGCCAGCAAGATCCACAGAACTACAAGCAGGCCCCGCGCATCCCGAGCCAAGCAGGCGAATAAGGGAAGGCCCGCAAGGATGAGCAGTTCGTATCGCCACAAGAAACGCTGGCGGACCCACTGATACAAGGGCAACCCGAGGCCCAGACAGGCCAGACCGGCCAGAAGCCCCTGGTAGACAACATCGCCGTACCGCTCAAAGTAGGCCAGATGGTCGAGGAGCGGCTGCCACGAAAGAGTCAGCCCACACGCCAGGCCGACAAACCACAAGGCGGGGACAAGCCTTGGAAAAGGTCGCAGCAGGAAAGCGTCGGCCGGGACGTCAGTTTGTTGAGACAGGGAGGGGTGGGAACGCATGCGCCGCTAACGGAGGGAGAAACTCCCCAGCTTACGACAAAGTGTAGTTGAACGACCGTGCTGAATGGGGACGTGGAACGGAATGTCCGCCCAGATGGAGGCGGCGCAACCGAACCGCTACGAGACGAGCTTCGCGGCCGGAGATTCCACGACGCCGGCGCCATTGCTCGAGCCGTTCTTCGCGGACTCAGGTTGCTTCGGGCTGAGTAGCTCCGGATTGAATACCGAGAGTGTCTTGGCGACATCCTCGACGTTCACGCCTTCTTCGACGGGGACTTCATGCTCCACCCAATTGCACAATGGGATATTGCGGAAATAGAGACGCTCCTGCACGACCAAGCACTTGCGGGTCGTGAAAAGGACCTTCTGATCGCGGAAGAAGCGGCGTTGCTCGGTGCGCAGGTCCGCCAGAAAGTCATCCAAGGACTGGCGCTGGATGGCTTCGGCCCGCAGCCGGTCCATCTCTTCGTAGGTTTCCTTCTGTGCCTCGATCGTCGTGCGGGCTTCGGTGAGCGCTTGCCGCTCGCGTGCGAGTTGCAATTCGAGACGCCGCTGCCAGATCCAGACCGCGAGTAGCGCCGAACCGAGAGAGATGAGGATGGGGAGTAGAACCCAGAGAACCGCTGTCATAGGCATTCGCCGCCACTGCCATTATACATGCGAAGACGCGGAAATCCGGCTATTCACAGCCAGGATAGGCAGTCTAAGTAACTAAGAAATCGACATTTACGGTGAAAACCTTAGGGGCCGGCCGGCGAAACCTGCGGGAAGGCCCCTCGGGCTCACAGTATCGGTTCGGTCCAGTTCTCGATGACACCCTTGAGGTGCGTCATGAACTGGTCAGCCAACGCGCCGTCGACGATTCGATGATCGAAAGTGAGCGTAGCTAGGCAGATGGAACGGATTCCGATCGCGTCGCCGACGACAACCGGAGCCTTATGGATCGCGCCCAGCCCAAGGATCGCCGACTGTGGCTGATTGATTGCGGGTGTGGCGAACAGACTTCCGTAGCTGCCGTAGTTCGAAATCGAGAACGTGCCTTGGCTGACCTCGTCGGGCTTGAGCTTCTTGTCACGGGAACGTTCGGCAAGATCGTTCACCGCCTTCTGTAGTCCAAGAATGCTCTTCTCGTCCACGGCCGGGATAACCGGCACGATCAAGCCACCGGTGATTGCCACCGCCATGCCGATGTTTACGTCTTTGTGAAAAACAACCTGGTCGCCATCGAGCGCGGCATTCAGTTCTGGGAACTCCTTCAGCGCCGCCGCCGAGGCCCGCAAGAAGAACGGCATGAAGGTGAGCTTCGTCCCGTTCTGCTCGAGGAACTTGTGTTTGGCTTCGTCGCGCGCCTTGGCGATGCCTGAGCAATCGATCTGATGCACGGTCGAAACGTGCGGGGCAAGCCGCATCGTCAGCGCCATATGCTCGGCGATCTTGCGCCGCATTGTCGAGAGTGGCTCGACCGTGTGGTTGCCGAAGCGAGCGGCAGGAGCGGGCCGGAATGTTCCGAGCGTCCCCCCGGAACCTGGAGCCGAAGCGGCCGGAGCGCTTCCGCGGGTCTTCAGATACGCTTCGACATCCTTTTTCGAGATCCGTCCACCTTGACCGGTTCCGGTAACTTGCGCCAGATCGATCTTTTGCTCTTTGGCGATTCTGCGGACCAACGGGGACGAACGAATCCGTTCGCCGCTACCGGCAGACGCGCTATCAGCCTTGCCATTGACGGCAGTCGCGGCGGGGGCAGCCTTAACCGCCGGGGCCGGAGCACTCGGTTTCTTTGAGGCGGGGGCAGCTTCAGCGGGCGCCTCTTCCTCGCCTCCACCTGAGCCGTCACCGATCTTCGCAACGAGGGTGTTGATCTCGACCGTCTCGCCTTCCTGGACGAGAATCTTCTCGAGGATGCCGGCGACCGGCGACGGGACTTCCGAGTCCACTTTGTCGGTCGAGATCTCGAACAAGGGTTCATCTCGCTCGACGGTGTCGCCGACTTGCTTCATCCATTTCGTGATTGTGCCTTCGACGATGCTCTCGCCCATCTGTGGCATTACGACGTCGCTCATGATTCCCTCTCTTGCGGTTCGGTGGGCCGCCGGCGGTCCGGCGCCCTACCCTTCACAGTTCTCTTAGCTCGCGCTGGAAGACTCGACCGAAGTTCTTCACCAGGGCCTGTTTGACCTCTGCTTCCGGTGGCGCTTCGCCCAGCAGCCGTTCCATTGATGTGACCGGCTTCATCAGCCCACAGGGGACGATGTAGCCGTAATAGTCCAGATCCGTTGAGACGTTGAGAGCGAAGCCATGAGACGTGACCCAGCGGCTGATGTGGACACCGAGAGCCCCCAGTTTCGCGTCACCGACCCAGATCCCACTCGCCCCCGGTAGACGGCCCGCCGATACACCGAACTCGGCCACGGTGTCGATCATGACCTGCTCCAGCGCGCGAATGAAGGCAATGATGTCCCGCTTCCAGTCTTTCAAATCGAGGATCGGGTAGCCGATAATCTGTCCGGGGCCGTGATAGGTAACGTCGCCACCCCGGTCGGTTTCGCAGTAGTCGATACCTTTCTCATCGAAGAACTCTCGCGGCAACAGTACGTTCTGTTCCTTCGCGTTGCGTCCCATGCTGACGACGTGCGGGTGTTCAACGAGCAGCAAGCGGTCAGAAATACTACCTTTCTTGCGCAGGGTAACCAGTTCTCGTTGTAGATCCCAAGCGGGCCCGTAGGCCATGCGCCCGAGGTCCTGATATTCGCAGATTGGCGGGGGCACACCCGGCTGGGCGTGCGTATCGACCGTAGCTAGAGTCGAGACCGTCATGCATGCGTCAGGCGTTGATTGAGAGTCCGGCGACGCTATTGAAGCCTTCTTGCACCGCTTCGGCAAGCGTCGGATGCGCGTGGATCGTCGTCATCATCGACTCGACCGTTGCTTCACTCGACATCGCAACCACCGCCTCGCTGACGAGTTCGGTAGCGGAAGGCCCGATGATGTGAACGCCGAGAATCTCACCATACTTCTCATCGGCGACTACCTTGACGAACCCGCTGTGCGAACCGAGGATCGACGCCTTGCTGTTGCCGGCGAACGGGAACTTGCCCACTTTGACCTTGTGCCCTTGCTCGCGGGCTTTCGCCTCGGTAAGGCCGACGCTCGCAACTTGCGGCTCGCAATAGGTCGCCGAGGGGTTCCGCGCATAGTCGACCGGCTCGACATCCTTGCCGGCGATGCGCCCTACCGCGACCAAGCCTTCCATCATGGCGACGTGGGCAAGCTGAGGCGTGCCCGCGACGATGTCGCCGATCGCATAGACACCCGCCTCCGCGGTTTGCATCCACTGGTCGGTGACCACAAAGTCCCGGTCCATCTTAATCTTGGTGTTCTCGATGCCCACGTTGTCGGTGTTGGGCTTGCGGCCTACCGCGATGAGCAGCTTCTGGGCCGACAGCTTCTTCTTCTCGCCTTTGGCATCCGTGTAGTCGAGGTCGACGCCGCTTCGGGCGTTCTTCACCTTGTCGACTTTGGCTCCAACTTCGAGTTGGATGCCCTTCTTCTTGAAAGCGCGCGCCAACTCTTTGGAGACTTCCTCGTCTTCGATCGGGACAAGTCGTGGGAGCATTTCGAGGATCGTCACTTCCGAGCCGAAACTCCGGAAAATGGATGCAAACTCCACGCCCACCGCTCCGGCGCCGATGACCGCGAGCGACTTAGGCACGTCCTTAAGGTCAAGAATCTCGATATTGGTGAGGATGCGCTTCGGGTCGACTTCCATCCCCGGCAGCATCCGCGCCACCGAACCGGACGCCAGAATGATGTTCTTGGCTTCCAGTGTGCGCCGCTTGTCACCGTCGGTTACTTCGACTTTGCCGCCACCGAGCAGGCGCCCATAGCCCCGAATATTCTCGATCTTGTGCTTCTTGAAAAGAAATTCGACGCCTTTGGCATGTTTGACGACAACCTCGGTCTTACGTTGGTTGATCGTCTTATAGTCGAGCTCGATGCCGGTGTGCTTGATACCCCACTGCTCGCCATTGAGCGCGTGCTCGTAGAGTTCGGCGTAGTGCAGCAGCGCTTTGGTCGGGATACAGCCCACATGCAGGCAGGTGCCGCCGAGCATCTCATCTTTCTCGATGACGCCGACTTTGAGGCCGTATTGTCCGGCGCGAATTGCGGCTACGTAGCCTCCGGGGCCGCTTCCAATAACGAGAAGATCGTATTTCATACGGGGAGGACTCAGTTTATCAGAGGGGGTGTCGCCCACCGATTGCACGATCCGGCGGTCTGCGGTATGCTGATCCCCAGTGGGCTCGGTTCCGAGCCTTCTTCCCCTTCCGCGCAGTTTTGGCGGTTCTCCGTCTATGACGATTGCTGACCTTAAAGAGAAGAACATCACCGAACTCACGCAAGTTGCGCGTGAGTTGGAACTACCTGGCGTCAGCAGCTTGCGTAAGCAGGAGCTGATCTTCGCGATTCTTCAGGCGCAAGCCGAGAAGGAAGGTTTGATCTTCGCGGAAGGCGTCCTTGAGACGCTGCCCGAAGGTTTCGGCTTCCTCCGATCACCCGACCACAACTACATGCCGGGGCCGGACGACATCTATGTGTCGCCGACGCAAGTCCGCCACTTCGATCTACGCACCGGCGACACGATCTCCGGGCAGGTTCGTTCACCGAAGGAAGGCGAAAACTACTTTGCCCTCGTCCGGGTAGATGCGATCAGCTTCGAGCCACCGGAGAAGGCGCGCCAGAAGGTCCTGTTCGATAATCTGACGCCCTACTATCCGACCGAGCACCTGCGTCTTGAGACGGAGAAGAAGAAGCTCAGCGGACGAGTGATGGATCTCGTTGCGCCGATCGGAAAAGGCCAGCGTGGCTTGATCGTCGCGCCGCCCCGCACCGGCAAGACGATGTTGCTGCAGTCGATCGCGAACTCGATCACGACGAATCATCCCGAGGTTGTGTTGATCGTGCTGTTGATTGATGAGCGCCCTGAAGAAGTGACCGACATGCAACGGTCAGTTAAGGGCGAAGTGGTCAGCTCGACGTTTGATGAGCCTTACATCCGTCACGTACAGGTTGCCGAGATGGTGATTGAGAAAGCGAAGCGGCTCGTCGAGCACAAGCGCGACGTGGTCATCCTGCTTGATTCGATTACAAGGCTGGCGCGTGCTTACAACAGCATCGTGCCGCCGTCGGGCAAGATCCTGTCTGGTGGCGTTGACTCAAACGCACTGCAACGGCCGAAGCGCTTTTTCGGCGCGGCGCGCAACATCGAAGAAGGTGGCTCGCTCACCATCATCGCGACGGCGCTCGTTGACACCGGCAGCCGTATGGACGAAGTGATCTTCGAGGAGTTCAAAGGTACCGGTAACATGGAACTCCACCTTGACCGCAAACTCGTCGACAAGCGCGTCTTTCCGGCGATCGACATTCATCGCAGCGGCACGCGCAAAGAAGAACTCCTGCTTTCGAAGGAAGATCTGGCGCGTGTCTGGGTGCTGCGAAAGGTGCTCAGTCCGCTATCGGTCACCGAAGGCATGGAACTGCTGCTCGACCGGATGGGCAAGACCCGCTCCAACGCGGAGTTCTTGGCCGCGATGAATACCTAGCCTTCGACAACTGGTGCGGGAAAGCTGCCGCCGGCGTTTCAGCCCTCAGGGTTGGTGCGTGCCCGGGTTTCCATCGGAGGCCGGCGCCTGCCAGTCGTGCGGCAGATCCAACACAAACGCCGCCGGTAGTCGGTTCGGGTAGCTTTCGTAAACCAAGACAAGGCTCTTCCCCTCTTCGAACCAATCCACGCCCTCCCAGTTCACCCGCTGCAGGGGTGCATCGACCATGGCGTTGAGATCGATGCGTTTGCCAACGCGCTTCCCTTCGGCCGTGAAGCACTCGAGCCGATGATACTTGTAGTCGGGGCGATCGACTGAATTCTGTGAGGTGAGCAGCACGATGAAACCCCACTCGCCGCTCGGAAGCCGATGCCATACCAGGTCGGGAGCGCGAAACCGTTGCGCCTTTGGGCCACGGCCCTTCGGCCGCGGCACGTCGAGGGCAACCAAGTTTGAACCCCGTACTTGAACTTCTGTGTCACCCGGCTTCAAGTCGTGGACCTGAATGATCGGCGATAGCGCCTGGCGGCCCACCTTGGCGCGCAGTTGCTCAGGCACGTCGTAGTACTCCGGATAGCCGCCTTCCCAAAGCACCGCCACGCGTGAGGCGCCCTCGCCGACCGGGCGAACCGCTAAGCCTTCCATTCCGCGCTTGCCGAATTCACTGAGGACCGCGCCATAGTCGGCAACGGCACCGTCGGCACCGAACATGGCCCGCAGACGCTCTGAAAGAACAACGACGCGGCCGTCGGCGAGGACGTTGATCGATTCTAGGTCCGTCGCCATCGACGAGTGCGGAAGCGGTACCCGTTCGAGGCGGTCGAGGTCAAGCTCGATCATCGGACCCGTTTCCCCCTTGAGATGGAAACGGAAGTACGAGCCGTGTTGTGAGTCGTCGACGATGAGCAGGAACTCGCCGTGTCGGGCGATCCCCGAGGCCTCCCGGATCTCGACGGTTTCGGCCTGCATGACCCCGACTGCCAGGGCGAACCCCAGCAGCAGCATTGGTCGGCGAAGAGTGCCTAGCATCTCGCCTCATTTTATCCTGTGGTCTCGAATTCGCGCCCAAAAGCTTGCGGGGTAGGGGTCCATTCAAGCGAGCCGGAATTGACCGCCGCCCCGGCACTTGTTACGATTTCTGATTTCTGGATCGCAGGTTACATATGAAAACACTCGAATGGGTCCTCCGTATTGCTCTGGTCGGAGAGTTCCTCGGTCACGGTATCTTCGCCTATCGGGCGGCTCCTCATTTCCAGGAATTGATGGCTGGGTCGCTGGGCATCTCGACCGAGGCGGCCGCACAGATCCTCCCCATCGTCGGCGTCATCGATTTTGGTGTCGCGATTCTGGCGCTGGTGTATCCGATGCGGGCGGTATTGATCTATGCCGCGCTGTGGGGGCTGCTCACAGGAATGGCGAGACCCATGGCGGGCAAAGAGATCTGGGACTTCGTTGAACGCTGGCCGAATTGGGGTGTCCCGCTCGGCCTGTTGCTGGTGCGTGGCTGGCCCAAAGAAGTACGCGACTGGCTGCGCTAACCCGGCCGTTCCTAGCCGCCGAAGCGGTAGATACTGGCGGCCGTCTTCCCGAGTATCCACTTCTTGTCCTCGGGCGTGAAGAACGGAATGATGTCCTTCATGATGAGCAGTTCGTAGAAGTTCGCGTAGAGCATGCGCCGCGGCCCGAACGTGTCATAGACGCGGCGAAGGTATGGCCACATGTCGCGGAAAGGCACATCCTCTTTGGAGGGATTGTGTAGCGACGTGCGGACGTAGACGTTCGGGAATTTCTCAAGGGCCAGGATCTCGTCGATGCCTTCGGCATCAGGGCGCGTGATGTCGATCATGGCGAAGTGATCGATGACGATCTTTACACCGGGGTACCGCTCTGCCATGTCGCCCACTTGCTTCAGCTGATGGGGCGCCAGAAAGATATTGAACATCGCACCGATCTCTTCGGCCTTCTTCCACAACGGATAGGAAACCGGATCATTCATCCAAACGACGTCACGGTCGTAGATGGGGCTGAGCCGTAATCCCGAAAAGCCCTGCTCTTTGACGAGATGCTCGAGCCGCCGTGGATTCTCCGGGTCGTCGGGAGAGTAGAGTCGGTGACCCACCAATAGGCCGATTGCCGCGAATCGGTCGGGGTGCTGTTTGAGTATGTAGGCCGGATACGAGTTGTCAGTCCCGTAGTAACACACGTGACTAATGACGACCTTGTCGACGGCGTAGGTTTTCATCTGCGCGAGAAGCGTCTCCATCGAGTACTCGCGGTTGACCCGGGCATTAGGGCAGTTCGAGAGCCGCGAATTAATAGGAAAACGGTTGTCATGCAACACCCAGGCATGCTCGGCTCCATTGATGATCGGGGCATCGTCTTGCGCGGCTGCACTCGGAGCAGCGAGCGCTCCGGCGGCGCTGAGAGCGAGGTATTCACGTCGTGTCATGACAGGGTTTCTCCGCTTGCTAGTGTAGCGGCCCGGAATCTCAGTCCGTCGCTTCATGCCGCCGGCCTTACGTTGCTTCGCTGGTTCGGATGCCGGCGTAGGCGTCGAGGGCGAGTTGGCGGCTCGCGGCGTGATCGACAATCGGATGAGGATAGTCTCGGCCCAATGCGATACCAGCGGTTTCCAGGACATCGGCGGGGGCGTCAAACGGGGCATGAATCCAGCGGTTGGGCAGGAGAGCAAGTTCAGGAACCCAGCGCCGCACGTAGCCACCATCGGGGTCGAACTTCTGGCCCTGCGACATCGGGTTGAAGACACGAAAGAAGGGGGCGGCGTCCGCGCCGCAGCCGGCGGTCCATTGCCATCCGAGGGTGTTGTTGGCAAGGTCGGCATCAACGAGGGTATCCCAGAACCAGCGCGCTCCTTCTGTCCAGGAAATGAGCAAGTCCTTGACTAGAAATGAAGCGACAACCATGCGGACGCGATTATGCATCCAGCCGGTAGTCCAGAGTTCGCGCATGCCGGCGTCAACGAACGGGTAGCCCGTGCGGCCTTGTTGCCACGCCTTGAGGTTGCGGGCGTTGGTAGCCCAAGGGAAGTTCTCGAAGTTGGATCTTAGGGGACGGTTGGTGGTGTGCGGGAAGTGATAGAGCAGATGGTGGGCAAACTCGCGCCAAACGAGTTGACGCAGGTAGGGCTCGGAATCGTGTGAGGCGTCCGCACCCCATTCCATGAGTTTGTGCCAGATGCGGCGGGGGCTGATCTCACCGAAATGCAGGTGGGGTGAGAGGCGCGACGTGCCGGTCGTAGCCGGGAGATCGCGCGTGTCACTGTAGGCGTCGGCGCTTGTCTTCAAGAAGCGTTGAAGTTCCTGCCGCGCACCACATGTACCGGGTGTCCACGCTTCGCGGATGCCGTTGGCCCAATCGATCTTCGGTTCGAGTTGCAGGTCATCCAGCGATAGGGATTCGGGCCACGCATCGGGCGGCGAGATCTCTTTGGGGCTGGGCAACGGCCGGGCCGGCGGTGTCGCTGCGAGACAGGCTTTCCAGAAAGGGGTGAACACCTGATAGGGTGTGCCGCCCTTCGTCTCGATCGTCCAGGGCTCAAACAACAGTCCGGAGTTGAAGCTTTGCGCGTCGATGCCCTGCGCCTTCAGGGCGGACTTGATCCCTTGGTCTCGCTCGATGACAGCAGGCTCGTAACGGCGGTTCCAGAACACCGCCTCCGCGCCGGTTTCGCGGATGAGGTCTCGCAATACGTCGGCGCTAGCGCCCCGCCGCAGTACCAGCCGCGAACCCTTCGGTCGCAACTCCGCGTCGAGCGCGACGAGGGACTGATGCAACCACCAGCGGCTGGCCGCTCCCGGGGGTAAGTCGCCCTCGCCATCCGGGTCCCAGATGTAGACCGGGATGACGGCATCCGATTTCGCGGCGGCCGCGAGCGCCGGATTGTCGTCCGTTCGCAGGTCTTGCCGGAACCAAACAATCGCCGTTCTAGACTGCGCCGTCGTCGCCTCCGAACAGTTCACGTAGCTTCTCGGAGCGGAAAGCGAAGATTTTCTTCACGTCTCTTGCCACAAAGAAGCGATTCATTAGTGCGCCGCCGGGTACCGCGTAGAGGACACGGTCTTCCGACACGGTGCCGCCGCGCTCCTCGCGAAAGCGGTGCTCGTGATCCCACAAACGATACGGACCGCGCAGTTGCTTGTCGACAAACCGATGCGGCGGCTCCCAGGCCGCGATCTCGCTGCGCCAGCGAATGGGAATGCCGTATATCCGTAGCCGGTAGTCGATCGTCACGCCCACCCCTAAGTCAATCGGCCGAGGCGTGAGCACCTCAAACTTCAGCCACGGTGGAGTGAGACTCTCGAGATTGTGTGCGTCAGAGAAGAACGCGAAGACCTCGTCGAGGGGCCTCGGCACCCAGACGGAGCTTTCATGCTTGAAGGTCTTCATCCACCGCTCAGCATCTGTTCCGCGTAGAGCGCTCCGGCGGGTGTGTCTTCGTGCTTAAAGAAGAGGAAGACGTCTCTGCCCCCTTGCTTCATCTCGTTGACCTTGGTAGTGATCTCACGGCGATCTTCGGATGAGTAGTCTGATTTCCTCAGGCGGAAGTAAACGAAGTCAGCGGTGAGGACTTCGGGGGTCTCGAGTTTCTCCGACTCCGCCAGGCACACCGCGACGTTGTGCTGCTTGAGAAGGTCGTAGACAGCATCGTCGAACCACGACTCGTGCCGGAACTCGAAGGCGTGGCGCATGTTTGTCGGTAAGTCACCCAGAAAGGTCGCCAGGCGCTCGGTGTCACATTTCAGATTCGGTGGAAGCTGGTAGAGCACCACTCCAAGACGCCCGGTTACGCGTAGCGGGTCGATCGAGCGGAGAAAGAACTCGGTCGGCTCCTTCACATCATTGAGGCGCTTGAGGTGCGTGATCCGCTGGTGGGCCTTGATGCAGAACCGGAAGTTCTCGCTTGTGACGTTCACCCAGTTTTCAATCGTGCTTTCGGAAGGCGTGCGCCGGAAGGTGTAGTTGATTTCGACCGCGTTGAGGCGCGTCGCATAGTGCTCTAGAAACTTCTTCGCGGCAAGCTTCTGAGGGTAGAAGTCGGGCTTCCACTTCGGGTAGGAGTATCCGGAAGTTCCCGCGAAAAGTTCGGCCATGGCAGCTTGGGGTGCGTCTCCCATCCGAGTATACCGGGGAGGTCGCCTTCTACTAGGATGTTAGTGGTTTGGGGTAGTTCCAACATCTCAAGGAGGGAGTCATGGCAGAGTCCGGTTTCGAGACGTTTGCACGGGAATACCCGGAAGGACCCCCGGTGGAAGGCTTCCTTCATCCGGCGGATGGCGACTCGGGGCTCGTCCTCACGCATGGCGCGGGCGGGAACGCCGATTCGCGTCTGCTGGTGATCCTTGCGGAAACTCTTGCCGACAAAGGCGTATCCGTGCTGCGCTGCAACATGCCGTTTCGGCAGAAGCGGCCGGCAGGCCCCCCTCATCCGAGCGGCGCCGCGAACGACCGAGAAGGCTTGCGGCACGCCGTCGAGTGCCTGCGGGAACGCGTATCGAAAGTCTACCTGGGCGGACAGTCGTACGGCGGACGTCAGGCAACCATGCTGGCGTCAGAGGATTTGAGCGTCACCGACGGGCTCTTACTAATCTCGTACCCGTTGCATCCGCCGGGGAAACCGGAACGGCTACGGACAGAGCACTTCGGCGAATTGCGAACGCCGTCGCTCTTCGCCCACGGCTCGAAGGATCCCTTTGGAACGCTCGAAGAGATGCGCAAGGCGCTGAAGTTGATCGCCGGGCGAGCCGAGCTACTGGAAATCGAGAAGGGAGGCCACGGCTTGGTTCGTGGCAAGGCCGAGGGCCCCTACCGGGGCACGGCTACTCTCGTCGCGGACAAGTTCTTGGAGTTCTTCCGATAGCTCGACGACCCGTCGCCCATGTCTCTCGACGAGTATCGCCGCAAACGAAGGTTCCAACAAACGCCGGAACCCGCCGGTAAGGCCGGCCGAGGAACCAAGAAATCTAAGCGCCCTCTGGGTGGGCGTTTCGTCGTCCAAAAGCACGCGGCGCGGCGGCTGCACTACGACCTGCGTCTTGAGATCGACGGCGTGCTCAAGTCGTGGGCTGTCCCCAAAGGGCCGTCTCTCAACCCGAAAGACAAGCGCCTGGCGGTGATGACCGAAGACCATCCGCTTGAGTACGGCAACTTCGAAGGCACAATCCCCAAGGGGAACTACGGCGCGGGGACGGTCATCATTTGGGATACCGGCGAGTACGAACCGGAAGGTGATCGTTCGCCGTCGGAGCAGTTGGCCGGGGGTGAAATCAAGTTCGTCTTGCGCGGCAAAAAACTCGCGGGCAGCTTCGTACTCGTGAAGCTGAAGGCGCGCGCCGACGCGAAAGGTAACGAGTGGCTGTTGATCAAGCACGACGACGCCCACGCCGATGAGTCGTTCGATGTCGACACCCTGCCCGACTCGGCGGTCACCGGCCGAACACTGGACGAAGTGACGCAGGGCCTGCTCCCGGATCAGGGCGGACAGTCTCCGGTGGCAGCGCTCGAAGGGGCCAAGCAAGCCGCGATGCCGCGCGAGATCGAGCCGATGCTCGGGACACTCGTCGAGAAACCCTTTTCCGATCCGGATTGGTTATTCGAACTCAAGTGGGATGGTCTGCGGGCCATTGCGTTCGTCGATGACGGCGACTGCCGGCTGCAATCGCGCATGGGACGCGACATGACCGACCGCTATCCCGAACTCGCCATCCTCCCGGATCTACTCGGGGCGAAGAACGCCGTGCTCGACGGCGAGATCGTCGTGCTCGATCCACAAGGCCGGGGTGACTTCGAGCGATTGCAATCGCGCATGCACGTTTCTCAACCGTCGAAAGGGCAGATCGAGCAATCACCGGTTACGTACTACGCGTTCGATCTGCTCTATCTCGATGGCTACGATTTGCGAGAGGTCGAGTTAGTCGAGCGTAAGCGACTACTGAAGCAACTACTCAAAGCGAAAGATCCCGTGCGCTACTCAGACCACATCCTCCAAAAAGGGGAGGATCTATTCGCGTTGGCCAAGCAGCACGGCGCGGAAGGCATTGTCGGCAAACGTGTTCACAGCCGCTACGTCACGAGGCGCGCATCGGAGTGGGTCAAGCTGAAAGTCACGTCAGAGGTCGACGCCGTTGTCGCGGGATACACCTCACCCGGCGGCGGACGGCAGCACTTCGGCTCGCTACTCCTCGGGCTCTACGACGGCAAGAAGCTGCCGTTCATCGGCGCGGTCGGATCGGGCTTCAACGAGAAATCCCTCGCCGCGATTTGGGCAGAGCTAGAGAAGCGTAAGACAAAGCGCCGTCCCTTTCCCGACCAGCCGGTCACAAAAGGCGAGCCCCACTGGATCAAGCCGGAGCTTGTCGCTCGCGTGAAGTACGGTTCATGGACGCAGGAGAAACGCCTACGCGCGCCGGTCTTCATGAGCCTGCGATGGGACATCGATCCGAAAGACTGCCGGATGGAAGGGGAGCGCCCTGCTTCGCCCGCCGTCGTTAGAGCCAAGCCGGTATCGAGCGTCCCCGTCTTGGAATCACCCGAAGAGCTAGAGGAGGAACTATTCACAGGCAAGCGCGAGTCAGTGATCCTACAGATCAACAACAAGCCGGTCCGACTCACAAATCTCAACAAGATTTACTTCCCCGAGGAGCGTTACACGAAGCGCGACTTGATCGCCTACTACTACCGCGTGGCCGATTGCATCTTGCCGTTCATGAAAGACCGGCCCCTGGTTTTGCAGCGCTTCCCCAATGGCATCAAGGGTGATTCGTTCTACCAGAAGGATGCGGGCGTCGATGCACCGGATTGGATGGATACGCATGGCATCTTGTCCGAGGAGCGCGGCAGGGATATCAAGTATCTGGTGGCGCAAGATCTGGCCGCGTTGCTCTACCTGGCGAACCTCGGCTGCATCGAAATGCATCCATGGTCAAGCTCGGTCGGGAGTCTCGACAATCCCGACTACGTGTTCTTCGATCTCGACCCAACCGAGGGGACAAGCTACGACACCGTTGTCGAGGTAGCGCGAGCCATCTTGAAAGTGCTGGACCGGATCAAGGTGCGCGTCTTCCTGAAGACATCCGGGGCGTCGGGCTTTCACATGTATCTTCCGCTTGAGTCCGACTATGGCTACGAGCAGGCACGGACCTTCGCCGAGATCGTGGCGCGAGTCGTGGCAGCGCAGATCCCCAAGAAAGTCACGCTCGAGCGCTCGACCGGAAAGCGCGTCAAGGGCGAAGTCTACTTGGACTATTCACAGAACGCTTACGGACGTCCGCTGGCGACGGTCTACAGCGTGCGGCCGCGCCCCAAGGCGAGCGTCTCGGCCCCCGTGTTGCCGAAGGAACTGCGCAAGGGACTAACGCCCGAACGGTTCACAATCAAGACCATGCCCGCCAGGCTGAAGAAGGTCGGCAACCTGTGGGAAGACTTCTGGGACCACCGCCAACAGATCGAGCCCGCGCTTGAACGGCTGCGAGCCGAGATCCAGAAGAGGAAGATCGCGTTGTGAAGATGTCGACCTCGCAGTTCCTGGCGGTGAACGACTTGCCCAATTAGGCAAGCTCGAATCTTGTGGCGCACGGCTGCGCCGTGCCGAGTCGCCCTGTGGGCGACCTCAAAATCGGCCGAAGGCCGACGCCCTGAACTCTACCCGGCCTTGCGAGTCTTCTTTTTCGTAGCCCGCGGCTTCTTGGCACTCGAAGCGGCGGCCTCTGTCGCCCGCTGCGGGGCTTTCTTCGCTGGCGCTTCCTTCAGACTCTTCTGGAGAGCCTCCATCAAATCGATCACCGGAGCGAGCCGAGGACCTTCCGTCTCGGCCGTTTCCTCGCCCGCCCGCTTGGCTTCGATCATCTCCTGGAGCCGCGCCTGATACTGGTCGTGGTACTTGCTCGGATCGAACGCCGTTGCCAAACTCTCGACAAGTTGCTGAGCAAGCTGCAACTCCTGCGGCTTGACCTCGATCTCGGTGTTTTTGCCGTAGTCGGAGAGCTCACGGATCTCGTTCGGATAGTACATCGTGTGCAGCGTGAGCCCCTTCTTCCGCGCACGCACGAGCGCGGTGTACTCGCGTTGATGCATGGCAAGCTTGGCGATCGCCGCGAAGCCCGCCGTATCCATTGTTTCTACAAGCAATTGATACGCCTTCTGCCCGGCCTCTTCGGGGACGACGTAGTAAGAACTATCGAAGTAGAGCGGATCGACCTCTTCGAGTTTCACGAACTCGAGGATCTCCATGCTGCCCGCCGACTGCGGTTGGACCTTCTTGATGTCCTCGTCTTCAACGAGAACGTATTGATCTTTCGTGTACGCGTAGCCCTTGACAAGTTCGGAGCGCTCGACCGTGCAATCGCAGGTCGGACAATAGAGCTGCTGCTTGACCCGCGTGTGGCAGGTCTTGTGAAGCTGGTTGAAACTGACACGCTCGCTGCGCGCGGCGGTGTGCAGACGGACGGGAACTGAAATCAACCCGAACGTGATGTAGCCCTTCCAAACAGTGGCGGCCATAACGAATGTCCTTCAAGCAGAGAGGCCCGAATGCCAGAGCGGGATGCGGCGGGGCGCTGAGGAGTAGCTGCCTAGAATGCTATACCAAACCCGCAAGTCATTGCAAGCATTGAACTTGTACGCGTAGCGAACAGAGGGAGAATAGTGATTCAGGTGATATACAACATTTCGTAGTTGAAATGTTTGACAGGACTAGATAGAGAGAAATCGAGCGGATTTGACAATTTCGGCTGAGAGGTGGGTTACCGACCGCTGTCCAGGGCCATGATGGTTGGGCTATTGACCGGCCAACCATCATGTCGCGGTCCCGACCGATTTCGTTGGTATTCTGATGAAGAAGGTCAACATCATGGGTGAACAAATCAAACCGGTACGAGCCCCCGATCTCAGAGCCAAAAAGCGTCGCGATGAGAAGATCACCATGCTCACCGCGTACGACGCCACAATGGCCGGTCTGCTCGACCGCGCCGGCATTGATGTGCTGCTTGTCGGCGACTCACTCGGCATGGTCGTCGAGGGTCATGACTCGACGATCCCCGTCACACTCAACGCAATGATTCACCACACCCGCGCTGTGAGCCGCGGAACCAAACGGGCCCTCGTCGTCGCCGACATGCCTTTCATGACCTACCAGACGGGACTCGAAGACGCCGTCCGCAACGCCGGTCGCCTCATCCAGGAAGGCGGTGCGGGCGCGGTGAAGATCGAAGGCGGACGCCCTGTGCTCGACGTTGCCGCGCGCCTGAACGACGTCGGCATTCCCGTCATGGGACACCTTGGCCTCACACCGCAGTCTGTCTTGCGGCTGGGCGGATTCCGGCCCCAGGCGCGCACCTCCGAGGACGCCGACGAACTCATCGCCGAAGCGCAAACCCTCGAGGCCGCTGGCGTTTTCGCTCTCGTGCTCGAATCGATTCCCGCTGAAGTTGCCGCGACCGTTACGCGCGAGCTCACCATCCCCACCATCGGTATCGGCGCCGGGCCTTATTGCGACGGTCAGGTGCTCGTCAGCTATGACGCCTTCGGAATGTTCGACAAGTTCGTCCCGTCGTTCGTGAAGCAGTACGCGCGTCTCGGCGAGGAGATCATCGGTGCGACGGAAGAGTACATCAACGACGTTCGCGAAGGCCACTTCCCCGCGCACGAGCACACCGTCTCCGCCATCTCGCGGCGCAGCGACCGTGACTGATGGTCGAGCTGCTCCGTACCATCGCCGACGTCCGCGCGAAGGTCTCAATCGTTCGCCGCGAAGGAACTGCCATCGGGCTCGTTCCCACAATGGGCGCGATGCATGCCGGGCACGGTCGGCTCATGGAGCACGCCGCGGCTAACAACCGCTTCGTCATCGCCAGCATTTTCGTCAACCCGACTCAATTCAATCGCGACGACGATTACCAGTCCTATCCGCGCAACCTGGACTCTGACCTCGAGTTCTGCGAGCGATACAAGGTCGATGCCGCTTTTGTTCCGGAAGCGGACGAAATGTACCCCACAGCGCCGCTCACGACCGTCGCCGTCGGCCGGCTGACCGAGCATCTCTGCGGCCCATTCCGCCCCGGACATTTCGAAGGGGTCGCCACCGTCGTTACGAAGTTGCTTAACACCGTCCAGCCCGATCGCGCCTACTTCGGCGAGAAAGATCGCCAGCAGTTAGCCGTGATCCGTCGCGCGGTCAACGACCTCAACATTCCCGTCGAGATAGTCGGCGTCCCGACCCTTCGCGAATCCGATGGTCTGGCTATGAGTTCTCGCAATCAACTCCTGAGCACCGAACAGAGAGAAGCGGCCTCGGTCCTCTACCGCGCACTACAGAAAGCCGAGGGACTGGTACACGCCGGTGAGACTTGCCCTGGTGAAGTGATGAAGCAGGGGCTCGCCGCCATTGCAAGCGAACCGTCGGCGCGGGTCGAGTACTTCGAAGTCGTTGACCCCGACGAACTCCAACCCGTCGACGAGATCGACACCGCCGTTCTCATCGCCGTGGCTCTGTGGCTGGGCTCGACCCGGCTGATTGACAACGTCCTAGCCGTACCAAATTCATAGGCCGCCACGCGCCGACGGGTAAAGACGTACACAATAGGAGGACCATGCAACGGTCCATCTCGCGGCGCGGAATTCTCGCGGCCCCTCTGGCGCTGTATCCTTTAGGCGCAATGGCCGCCGACCAAACCAAGCGCCCACCCACCGGAACCCTCACCGATGTCCCCGGCCTCAAGGTCGGCCACTTCACATCGGACAAGCGGCCGACCGGCTGCACGGTCATCGTTGCCGAACAAGGAGCCGTCGCCGGCGTCGACGTCCGAGGCGGCGCTCCCGGCACGCGCGAAACCGACCTATTGCGCCCCGAGATGTCGATCCAGAAAGCGCACGCCGTCGCTCTTTCGGGAGGCAGCGCCTACGGGCTCGCCACCGCCGATGGCGTCATGCGCTATCTCGAAGAACGCGACATCGGCTTTCCGACAAGCGCGGGTGTCGTTCCTATCGTGCCCGCCGCAATCATCTACGACCTGAGCCTTGGCAATTCGACGATCCGTCCTGATGCACAGGCTGGATACAACGCCGCCCAGCGAGCTTCAGGCGACCCGGTTCGCCAGGGCAACATCGGCGCGGGAGCAGGCGCAACCGTCGGGAAACTTCTCGGACGGAGCCGTGCGATGAAAGGCGGACTCGGCTCGGCATCGATCATCCTTCCCAACGGACTCATCATCGGCGCACTCGCCGCCGTCAACGCCATCGGCGATATCGTTGACCCTGATACGGGAGTCCTTCTCGCTGGTGCGCGCACTGAAGACGGCCACTCGCTCGTTGATGCGATGGAGCAGATCCGCACCGGTGTGCTGCTTCCCGACGCATCACCCACCGAGAACACCACCATCGGTGTCGTCGCCGCCAACGTTGACTGGACACAAGCCCAGGCCACAAAGGTCGCGCAAATGGCGCACGATGGACTCGCCCGCGCGACCCGCCCCGCGCATCTTCCCTTCGACGGTGACACGATCTTTGCGCTGGGTACCGGAGGCCCCACAGTGGACAACAAGCTGCTCGGCCAACTCGGAGCCCTAGCCGCCGACGTCATGGCGCAGGCCATCGTCTCCGCCATCCTCCACGCGGAAAGCATCGAAGGCTATCCGGCCCACCGCGATCTGAAATGAGCGTACCCCTCGGGAGTTCCCGCGCCTAATCCGTGGCATGATCCTCGCTCTCCTCATCTACTGCGCTGTCTTAACCGCCATCGGTCTGTACACCGCTCGACGCGTTCAGGGCGCGAGCGACTTCTACGTGGCGGGCCGGTCGCTCTCTTCCCCACTTCTCTTCTCGACGTTCCTCGCGGCCAACCTCGGCGCTGGATCAACCGTCGGGGTCGCAGGGTTCGCCTACGCCGACGGACTCTCGGCCTGGTGGTGGGTCGCTTCCGCTGGATTCGGATCGCTCGTTCTCGCCTTCTGGATCGGCCCTCGCATCTATCGCATCGCCTCCAAGTACAACCTGCTCACCGTCGGCGATTATCTCGAACATCGCTACAGCCGGCCCGTTCGACTGATCACAGCGGGCCTACTTTGGCTCGGGTCACTGGCCATCCTCGCCGGGCAACTCATCGCTCTCGGATTCATCCTCAACGTCGTCGCCGGCATTCCTACGCATTGGGGCATTGCGCTCGGCGGCTTCATTGTGACGCTCTACTTCACGGCAGGCGGACTCCTCTCCACCGCCTGGGTCAACCTCGTTCAAGTCTGCGTGAAGGCCGTCGGATTCGGCATCGCGCTCCCCTGGGCGCTGACCAACGTTGCGGGCTGGAGTGATATCCAAGCCGCGGCGAACTCTGAGAGCTACGTCAGCCTGACCGGCATCGGCCTCGACGGCATCGCCGGATACGCCATCATCCTCATCCCCGCGTTCTTCGTCTCGCCGGGCCTGCTGCAAAAACTCTACGGCGCCAAGGACGAATCAACGATCCGCCGTGGCATCGGCCTGCAAGGGATCGTTCTGCTTCTCTATTCCGCATTCCCTGTTCTGCTGGGAATGATCGCATTCGCTCGCTTTCCGCATCTCGCCAACCCCGAGCTGGCCCTACCCACGCTGCTCGCCGACGCGTTCCCCGTCTGGCTCGGCGGATTGATGCTGGCCGCCATCTTCTCCGCTGAAATCAGCTCTGCCGATGCGGTACTGTTCATGCTCAGCACGTCGGTCGCGCGCGACCTCTATCAAACCGTCCTGCGCCCCAAAGCGACGGACGAAGCTCTACTGCGCGTCACGCGCATCACCGCCGTCATCGCCGGGCTTGGCGGAATCGCACTCGCCCTCTGGCTCGGGTCGATCATCAAAGCGCTACTCGTCTTCTATAGCCTGCTCGTCGTCACGCTGTTCGTACCGCTCGTCGCCGGACTCTATTCGGCCCGCCCCAAAGCAAGCGCCGCGCTCGCGTCGATTGCCGCTGCCGTGCCCGCAACGCTTGCCATTCACGCCCTCACCGACGGCCAAGGATTCGGCCTCATCACGCCGGTCGCCGCCGGTATTCTCGTCAGTGCCCTCGCGTTCGCTTCCATGGCCGTCTGGCAGAGACGCGCCGCTTCCGTATAATGGGCTGACCGCGAGAGGCCGTTTCCCACTATGGAAATTCAACTACACACACTGGACTGGATCGTCATCGGCGTCTACTTCGCCGGCATCGTCGCCATCGGCCTCTATGTCGCGCGGCGCGTCAAAGTCACGGAAGACTACTTCCTTGGCAAGCGCGGCTTCTCTGTCTGGCTGATCATCGGACAGGCCTTCGGCGTCGGCACTCACGCCGAGATGCCGGTCTCCCTCGCCGGCGCCGTTTATCAATCCGGCTATTCAGCCATCTGGTACCAGTGGAAGAACCTTTTCATCACGCCCTTCTACTGGATTCTGGGGCCGATGTTCCGCCGCGTCGGGCGCACGACCATCGGCGAGGTCTACGAAGACCGCTACGGCAGTTTCATGGGCGCGGTCTACACGGTCTTCGCGTTGGCGTTCTTCACGTTCAGCATGGGCGCGATGCTCAAAGGCGCTGGCAAACTTGTGAGTGCCGCATCGGGTGGCACCGTTTCACCGAATGCCGTCGTCATCGTGATGACGCTCACGTTCCTGGCCTATAGCTTCGTCGGCGGACTTGTCTCGGCCGCCTATACCGACTTCGTCCAGAGCTTCTTCATCATCGGCCTATCGTTCCTGCTGATCCCCATCGGGCTCTCGCGCATCGGCGGATTCGCGGGCATGCGGGAAACTCTCGATCCCGCAATGCTCTCGATGGTCACCCCAGGGGATGTCGGCGTCTTTACGATCGTGATGCTCACTATCAATGGACTGGTAGGTATCGTCGCGCAACCGCATATGCTCGCCTCCATCGGCACCGGCAAAGACGAAATGAGTTGCCGCGTCGGTATGGCCTACGGAAACTTCGTCAAGCGTCTCTGCACCGTCGGCTGGGCACTGGTCGGATTAATCGTCGCCGTCATGCTCTCCGATGCCGCCCCCCTGGCCGACCATGAAGACGCCTTCGGTTACGCCACCAAAGAGTTGCTCTTCCCCGGCGCGATCGGGCTCATGATCGCCTGTGTACTCGCGGCGAACATGTCCACTTGCTCGGCGTTCACCGTCGATGGCGGCGCGCTGTTTACGCAGAACTTCTACCGCCGCTACGTCGCGTCCGACAAGCCCGACAGTCACTACCTGTTGGTCGGCCGTCTGTCCGGCGTGACGGTCACCAGCTTGGGCGTCGTCTTCGGACTCATGCTCGACATCGTTCTCGAAGCGTTCCTATTTACCGAAACGATGGCGGCCTTCATGGGTATTAGCATGTTCGCGGCCATCTCATGGAGACGCGCTAACCGCCACGGCGCGTTCGCGAGCCTCATCTCATCGAGCCTGCTGTTCTTCTATCTGACGTATCAGGACTTCGGCGTCATACTTCGCTGGGAGGCAGAAAACTTCGGGTATTCGCTTCTGCTGGGCTTCGTCGCACTCGCCGTCGTAAGCTGGCTCACGCCGCCGGAAAGCAAAGAGCTCCTCGACCCCTTCTACAAACGCCTCAATACCCATAAGCAGCTTGACGAAGAGACCGGCAAAGAGATCGTCATCGACGAACCCGGCCACGACCTTCTCGTCGCCCATCTGTTCGACCTGGAATTATCGAAAGGCCTAGGCCGCTTCTACAAACGCTTCCGCGTCGACATCAACGGCCTCGTCGTCGCCTTCGGTGTCGTCGTCATCATCATCATTTTGGGCCGTGGGATTCTCTTGCTGCCTTAGTACCGTCGTTTCGCTGATGTGAACCGATTTTGTGTCATCGATTTCCGGAAGGAAGATCAAGAATTGGTTTCTGAGGCGTAGTCCTGTTCGCGCGTGCCTGTACTAGAATGACCGCCACACGGAGGTATTCAATGAGACTGTTCACTCGGCTGAGCGTTGCTCTCAGCCTGTTCCCGCTCCTGCTTGCCAGCCTGGGGATTGCCCAGGGCGAAGTGGTCCTGTTCAAGAACGTCCGCATTTTCGACGGCGTCAACGATGACCTGCGCAGGGGGAACGTGCTCGTAGAAGGAAATACGATCGCGCGGATCTCAAGCTCGGATATTACCGCTCCCGCTTCCGCTGTGGTGGTCGAGGGCAACAACCGTATCCTCACTCCGGGATTCATCGATCTGCATGCCCATCTCACCGTCGCGGTCCCGAAGAATCAGCTTGACGCACACCCATGGGTAATCGGTGCGGCGGCGGGCAACGCGGCGCGTTCTTATCTCATGAGCGGCTTTACTACCGTGCGCGACGCTGGCGGCACCCACCCGTCGTTCGCGCGGGCCGTCGATAGCGGTCTCCTCGTCGGTCCACGGATCTTTCCTTCCGGCGCCATCGTCACGCAGACCAGCGGTCACGGCGATCTCCGCGCACCGTCCGATCCGCACCCAGCGCTCAGCGCCGGCCCTGGGGATCACACGCTGTTTCACGGGATTTCAGTGATCGCCGACGGTGTTCCCCTTACCCTGGCAGCGGTGCGCGAGAACCTGCGCCACGGTGCTACGCAAATCAAGATTACGGGCGGGGGCGGGGTCGCCTCCGACTTCGATCCGATTCATACCCTGCAGCCGTCCCCAGAGGAGATCCGAGCCGCGGTTCAGGCGGCGGGTGACTGGGGGACCTATGTGCTCGCTCACGCCTACACAAGCGAGGCGGTGCAGCGCCTGGTGAACAATGGTGTCAAGTCAATTGAGCACGCCCTGCTTATCGACGATGACACGGCCCGCCTCTGTGCCGACAAAGGGATCATCATCAGCACGCAGGTCAAGGTGTTCCGCATGGGAAGCGAACTGGAAGGCCTTTCGGACGAGAACCGTCGCAAAATGCGCGAGGTGCGGGCCGGCCAAGACAACTTGATTCGGCTGATCAAGAAATATGACCTGAAGACGGGCTTCGGGACCGACTTCGTCCTCGGCACCTACCCGCGTATTGCGGAGGAGTTCACCGCGCGTACCGAGTACTGAACTCCCTTCGAAATCCTCAGGCAAGCGACCTCCGAAAACGCAGAGATCGTGCGTATGGCCGGTAAGCTCAACCGGCACGGCAACTTCGGTGAGATTCGGGAAGGCTGGCTGGCCGATCTGCTGCTGATCGAGGGGGACCCCTTCGTGGACATTTCGATACTGGAGGACGCCGAGAGAACTCTCGCGGTGATCATGAAGGGCGGCGAGATTGTGAAGAGCACGCCATAGATGTTGGCGTAAGTGCGCTAGTTTTTGTTGCCAGCTCGTCCAGTTGTCCGCTCCTCGGGAGCCTTAGGCTAGGCGGTCGGCATGCAAGCCCGTGAACGGGCCACTAGGCCCCGTGTTGGATGCGCCCTTCGCCGCGCCGTCAACGCTCGTTCAGCGATACAGAAAGAACCTACTCCGGCAAGCCAAACGCCATAATATTCGATCCCACCGCCAGAGCCACAAACTGCTTCCCATCAACCGAATAACTAACCGGAGACGTCTTCACAATCGCGTTCAGAGGAACCCGCCACAACGTCTTCCCGTCGCGCTCATCAACCGCAACAAAGTAACCGCTCGGGTCGCCATAGAACAACAGTCCACCAGCCGTCCCAAGTAAACCCGCTCCCCGCTTACCGCTAATCGGCCCAACCAGTGGGATCTCCCAGGCAACGTCACCCGTCTCAATATTGAGCGCGCGCAAATATTTTTGGCCTGGCTCCACAGGAGGAGGCCCCGTCTTCCAACTTCCAGGGGAAAGGCTCACCCGGCAACTCTCCAGCGCGATCACATAGTAGAGCCCCGTGGTTGGACTAAAGCTGGTCCCCTGCCAGTTCGTGGCATGGTCAGGGCATCGCACGTCACCAGGCGGCACCCGCACCGGTCGGCCGTCAGCATCAATCCCGCTCGCCCATGTGATGCGGTGCATATACGACTTCGCTTGTAGCAGCGCGCCGTCGGTGCGGTCCAACACATAGAAGAAGCCATTCCGGCCCGCATGCAACAGAAGCTTCCGAGGCTCGCCGTTGTAATCCGCATCAACAAGCACGTTGGGCACCGTGGCGTCCCAATCGTAAATGTCGTGCGGCGTGAACTGGAAATACCACTTCCGTTCCCCGGTATCAGGATCGAGTGCCAGCACGGAGTTCGTATACAGGTTGTCACCGCCGCGCTCGCTGTCGTCCGAATTCGGCCACGGATTACCGGTCGCCCAGAACAGAGTGTCGGTCGACGCATCGTAAGAACCCGTCAGCCAGGTAGCGCCCCCGCCCAGTTCGATCGCCGTCCCTTCCCAGGTCTCGGACCCTGGCTCGCCGGGCGCAGGCACGGTCCAATGACGCCACACACGTTCGCCGGTCACGCCGTTGTAAGCGGACAGAAATCCCCGGATACCCCAATCGCCCCCGGCCACACCGGCCACCACCATATCCTTGACAACAAGCGGGGACATGGTTCCCCCGTACTTCTGCGGCTCGTCAAACAGAACCGCCTCCCAGACCAGAGTCCCGGTGGTCCGGTTGAGCGCGATCAGATGCGCGTTGTCTGTGACCATGAAGACGTTGTCACCGAGAATCGCCACACCGCGATTCGTACCCAGCGACGGATCCGAAACCAGCCCCTTCGTTCGCGGGCGCTCGTAGTGCCAGATCTGCTGTCCACTCCGCGCATCAAGCGCAAAGACTTGGTTTGGCCCGGTGACGTACATAATGCCGTCAGCAACAACCGGCACGGTCTCCAGCCCGAAGTACCGCATGTTCCCGTGGAAGTAAGGCGTGTCCGGCAGGAACTGTCTCCACAGAGGAATGGAAAACGTCCATTTGAGAGAGAGCTTGTCGACGTTCGTCTTGTTGATCTGAGTCAGTCGGCTGTAGCGGTTTCCGTCGAGGTTCCCGTTGTAAGTTGGCCAGTCGCTCGGCTTCGGGTTCACGATCGCCGAGAAATCGATCCCGCCCCGGTCGCCCGATGGGCCTTGGCGCGGCCTCGGCGTGACGTTTGTGCCAGGCTTTACGCCGGTCAACCCGCTCAAGAAAGCGACTAGATTCTGGAGCTCTTCCGTGGAGGCCTGCACCGCCGGCATCAATGAGGATTTCTCCTCGGTGATGCGGGCAACTTGGTCGAGCGAGAGAGGGTGAATTCGGCCATCCAAGTCCTGGACAACGATGTCGTACTGCGTCCTGTTGCGCGCGAACCCACGTAGCGTCGTGCCGTCGCGCAATTCGAGCGACACCATCCCGTAGCCGGAAGCGATACTCCCATCGGGATTCTCAAGCGCGTCACGCAACTCATCGACCCTCTTACTGTGCGCCACTTCGGACAAGTCAGGGCCGATCGCCGCACCCTCGCCGGACACGAGATGGCACGAAGCACATTGCCCCTTCCCGAAGAAGAACTCTTTGCCCGCCGCGCGGTCGCCCGGAACCGTCGCTTCAGCCGCCGATTGATTGAGCGACACAATCATCGCCGCCAGTGCCTCGACAGTGGGAGCCGGCAGATCGAACGCCGGCATTCCGGCCGCCGGAATGCCCTTAACGATGATGTCCTTCAGATTCTGCGGGGATCGCCGACGCACCCTGGAGCCCATCAGTCCAGGGCCTTGCTCGGAACCGCGAGCGTCCACGCCATGACAGCCGGCGCAAAGTTTCTCGTAGGTCTGCTTAATCTCTATCGTGGATGGGGCCGAAGGGTTCTGCGCTGATAGCATCGGGCAAACAAGAAGCGCCGAGACGAAGAGAAGCCACGAAACATTGGGGACTGTACCAAGCGCCAAGCACCTAGGTGCCCGACTCCCAGCGTCTTCACACGGCGCGCCGTGGACTGTCCCCATTTTTTCCCTTCCTCCGGCGCGGCTGAATAGCACTGCGAATGACAACAGGGTTGCGTAAGGTGTTTTCACGGGGAGTTACCAATTGTGATTACATCACAGCGCCCAATGAAACAGTCGCTACGCTTAAGAGTCCAGCAGCATCGACGTGTCGTAGCTAGTACCTCCGTTCGTTGCGTGCTACCGTATCCTCGTTTCGCACCTAGGAAGCTTTAGTCCATCATGAAGACCATCGATTTCTCTCGCTCATTTCTGCGCTTTCGCACCGACCACCTGAACAAGCCTTCGCGAACGACCAGTCACCAGCCTCCGTACACGCTCAACAATTGTTTGATCGCCATTGAATGTCGTTGTCGAATCACCGACCGCGAAACCGACGCCACCCAGCAATTCGTTCTCGGAGCGAGTTGCAAGACCGAGCGAGTCGGCGTCGAGCATGACATCTGGACACAACCCAACGCCGACTTCGTTCCGATCTTCAGCGACGACTCCTTCATGATGCTGAAGAGCTTCGCCCACACAGGTATCCAGGCGGGCCTTTACCCGCCGGGAAGCGGCAAGCAGCCTCTTCGGCAGACAGGCAGCCGAGCCGAGTTCTTCGACGCGACCGCCGTTCACCTCACCGAATGCGAAGGCGAGTTACTCGATTCGCCGGCAGCGATCGTCGAGGCCACGCTCGCCGCCGAACCGCTTGTCGCGGTCACCGAACTATCGCAAGGTCGCTACACCGCCGTCATCGAATACCCGGTCAAGACCATGAACGCTAACGAGCGCGACATGGTGTATCAGACCGATACTGGGCCCGTCCTTTTCCTCGACCTCTCGGCTGAGCCGGAGAACCTACTCACAACGCTGGAGCTAGCCTACTCGGCGTTCAACTCCCCCAACTGGATCGAGTTCATCGTCCGTGTCCCGACCGATGTTTCCGACGAGCTAAGCGTCTTCCACTACTCGAAGTCCGTCCGCATCGATGCCCGCAACAAAGTGATCCGGCGGCTCGGGTAGCACCGTCGGACTAGTTCTCATCAGGGAGAGCGTAGAAGGTCAGACAGTTCTTCCCCTGGCGGATCATGCGGAACCGTTCAAGCCCACCATACCGCTCCGCCAACTCGTGCTTGCTGTCGTGCTGAGCGATAACGAGCGGCGGTGGATTTCCGCCCAGCGTAGTCAGCGTCTGCTCGTATTCCTCATGCGACGCATAAGGCGGACCGAGGAAGAAGATGTCCGCGGTGAGGCCGGACAATACGTCCGACACCGCCTTGTTCACGACCGTCGCGTCCGCCACAACCCCCACCGTGAGCAGGTTCCCGCGGATCACCCCGCATGCGGCCTGGCTGGCTTCCACAAACGTCACGCGTGAAGCGTTGCGGCTCAGCGCTTCGATTCCGACGGCGCCCGTCCCCGCGTAGAGATCCACGAAGATCGACCCTTCGATATCGTTCTGTATTACGTCGAACAGGGTTTCGCGCTGTCGGTCGAGCATCGGCCGTGTCGCCAGTCCCGGCAGAGACTTCAGCCGCCGCCGACGATAGCGCCCGCCGATCACCCGCAAAGGCTTCGGCTCTTCGTAATGAATCTGTTTTGGTTCTCGTTTCTTCAAATCAACCTACCTGCACCAGTCCATAGCGGCGCTGCCACTTGTCACGGATATAGTCCACCAGCTTCACGAGTGCCTGCTTGCTCGGAGGCTTCTCGACAAATGCCGTTGCCTCTCCGCGCGCCAACTCCAGCATCTCACGGTCACGGATCACGTCCGCGACACGGAACGCCGGTAATCCCGACTGCTTCGTCCCAAAAAACTCTCCCGGCCCGCGCAGTTGCAGATCCACATCGGCGATACGGAAACCGTCTTGTGTCTCGACCATGGTCTTGATCCGCTCTTCCGCCGTCGGGTTCATGTCGCCGCACATCAGAACGCAGTAGCTTTTCTCAGCGCCGCGCCCCACGCGTCCGCGAAGCTGATGGAGCTGCGACAGCCCAAAGCTCTCCGCGTGTACAACCAACATAACCGTCGCGTTCGGCACGTCGACGCCCACCTCGATCACCGTTGTGGAAACAAGCACGCCGATCTTGTTCGACGTGAACGCCTCCATGACCGTCTCTTTCTCCGGCGTCGGAAGACGTCCGTGTAGCAAGCCCACTTTGAGGTCAGGAAACACCTGCTTGGCAAGCCGCTCATGGACATCCTGCGCCGCGGCCACCTGCTTCGTTTCCGATTCTTCAATCAACGGGCAGACGACGTAGACCTGCCGTCCGGCCTGCACTTCCCTCCGAACGAAAGCGAAGACCTTCTCCTCATCCGCGAACGGTACATCGCGCGTAACGATCGGCGTCCGACCCGGCGGCAACTCGTCGATGATCGACACGTCGAGTTCGCCGTAGAGCGTCAACGCCAAGGTCCGCGGGATCGGTGTGGCGGTCATCACGAGTACGTCGGGGTGCTCGCCCTTCTGCAACAGTTTCCAGCGCTGCATCACCCCGAAGCGGTGTTGCTCGTCGATCACGATGAATCCAAGCCCCTGGAACTCGACATTGTCGGAGATCACCGCGTGCGTGCCGATCACAACGTGCGCAACGCCCTCGGAAATCACGCGCCGCCGTTTCTTCTTGTCCGCCGCACTCATCGACCCGGTAAGCAAAACGACCACATATCCCGCTGGCTCGAGCAGTTGCTTGAAGTAGAGGTAGTGTTGCGCCGCCAGGATCTCCGTCGGCGCCATCACCGCTACCTGGTAGTCATTCTCAAGCGCGATCACCGCCGCTTCGAGCGCCACGATCGTCTTGCCGCTTCCCACGTCGCCCTGCAGCAGCCGGTTCATCGGCGCCGATTGCGCCATATCGTCGGCGATCTCCTTGAGTACGCGCTTCTGCGCGCCCGTCGGTTTGAACGGCAACACTTCCTTGATCTTGTTGCGCGCTCGCGCGTTTAGCGCGAATGCGATCCCCTTTACCGCGCGCGCCTTCTGGCGCTTCAGAGCCAAGCCACATTCCAGGAAGAAGAACTCCTCGAAGATCAACCGGATCTGCCCCGGCGAGCGGAACGACTTGAGCGCTTTCAAGTCCGCCCCCGCTGGTGGAAAGTGTGTTTCCCGCAACGCCTCCACACGACGCGGATACCCCATGCGACGCCGAACGTTCTCCGGCAGTGGATCGTCCAGCTCCGGCAATGCTTGCAAGCACCCATGGACAAGCGTTCGCAAGTGGCGCGGTGTCATTTTGCCGGGGGCCTCGTACACGGGAACGATCCGCCCTACGTGCAACTGCGAGTCCGGGTCGTCATCCTCGAGTAGTTCATATTCCGGATGAAAGATGCACACTTCCCCCGAATACGTATCTCGCTCCACCTTCCCGTAGAAGGCGACCCGCTTGCCGCGCTCAAGAATCCCCTTCAGGTAATCGCCACGAAACCACTTGCCGATCAGCTCTCCGCCAGACTCATCCCGCACCCGTACTTCGAACAACCGCGCCCGCGTGCGCCGCGACTGAAAAAGCTGCGCCGCCTGGATCTCGCCGATCACTGTCGCCGTTTCGCCCAACGCGAGATCCGACAATGGTTTGACGTTGCTGCGGTCTTCGTAGCGGAACGGTAAGTGATAGAGCAGGTCCTCTACCGTTGCAAGCCCTTTGCCCGCGAGCAGCCGCCCGCGCTGGCGACCGACGCCCTTTAGGTCCTCTAGTTGTGTTTCGGGTTCGATCCGGCTCATGAGGGCAGCTTGCTGAGGCTCGATTGCAGCCTGACATCGAAGTGTAGCGGACGTACTTCAGTACTACCTACCAGGCGCAAGATAGTACGAAACCCTCATTAAGACCGTGTAGGGGTCGATGATATACTCCCTTTGTTCGCAACGAAATAGACCGCGTTCGGACCCTGTTCTCAATGAAGCCCTGGATCGATAAAGCCATCGTTAGCCTGATCGGCCTCACGCTGATGTTCGTGATGGGCATGGGCGCCAAGGATGTCATTCTATCGGGCAAGAACGACTTCGCTCCCATCTACAATGGGACGCAACTTCTCGGCACACCGGACCTCTACAACGCCGAACGCAACTACGAACTTCTTGAAGAGAACCTAGGCGGTATCAACTATTCGCTGCGCTACACCCGCCTGCCCTACCTCGCGGCGATCTTCTGGCCTCTGGGCAAGCTGCCTTATCTGACGGCATACGCGATCTGGATCGCCATCGGTCTCAGTGCTCTGGTCGGATTCACACTGCTGTGGACTATCCCGTCGCGGCTCGACGCCATGGCTTTCACGGCGCTCTCCCTGCCAGCGTTTCAGTCTCTCATGAACGGCCAGGACACGCCCCTGCTCCTGCTCTGGATCGCGCTGGCCGTCCGGCTTGAACAGAAAGATCGCTCATTCGCCGCCGGATGCGTATTGGCGTTGTGCGGGTCGAAGTACCATCTGTTCACACTCATTCCCGTGCTGATCATCGCGCAACGCCGCTGGGGCATGCTGCGCGGATTGGCCGCTGGTGGAGGCGCTCTTCTACTCGTTTCGTTCCTTGTCGCGGGTTGGAGTTGGCCGCTCGACTACATCGCGACCCTTTCCGACAGCCGCGTTCACCCTGAACCATCAAAAATGCCGAATCTCAACGGCATGATGTGGGATTTTCCGATGAGCTTCGCGCTGCAGATGCTGGCCACGGCCGCGATCGTGGTCGCAACGTGGTTCGCCGCACGGCGGACGGCGTTTCTGCCGGGCCTGGCACTCGCTCTGAGCGGCGGCTTGCTCATCAGCTACCACGCATATCTATCGGACTGCGCGCTGCTGTTGCCGGCGGCGATGATCGTCTACGCGCAAATCAAGAACCTCTGGAATCAAGCTTTTTCAGCGCTACTGCTAACGCCGTTCCTGTACATGTTCATCCTTGCCCCGCCGCCCGCATCGTACGTTGTACAGGTCACCATCATCGGCTTCTTCGCCACGACAGCCTATTGGGCACTCAGGGCTGAGCCCGCTCCACAAAAGGCCTTCGCCGCAGCGGCCTGACCTCACATTCGTATTTACGAGACCTACTGTGCCGGCGCAGGCTGATTAAAATTCACTGCCGGAGGGGCCTGCCGCGCTTCTTCCGTCGTCCGGAAGTAGGCGTCTTCGCGCTCGTGTCCTGAGAACGAGGCCACAATGTTGTTCGGGAAGAGCTGGATGTAAGTGTTGTACGCCTGAACCGTTTGGTTGTACTTGCGCCGCTCGACCGCGATGCGGTTCTCCGTCCCGGCGAGTTCATCCTGCAAGCGGATGAAGTTCTGGCTTGACTGCAACTGCGGATAGTTCTCGACCACGACCAGCAGGCGCGACAACGCGCCGCTGAGCTGGTCATTTGCCTCGATCCGTTCTGAAGGCGTGCCCGCCCCGGCCATCGCAGCCCGCGCCTCGGCGATGTTTGAGAATACTTCCTTCTCCTGCGCCGCAATCCCCTTCACTGTCTCAACGAGATTCGGGATCAAATCCAACCGCCGTTGAATCACCGTATCCACCTGCGCCCACGCCCCGGTGATCCCTTCTTTCATCGCGACCATCTCGTTCCGGCGGCTTACGAACATGCCGCCGAACGCCAGCCCCGCAACCAGTACGAGCGCTACGAGAATGCCGAGAACGATTAGAACTTTGCGCAAATCAGGCTCCTTTTATTCGCCATGTTTCATCCCGGATTATAGCCGGTCAACAACTTCAGCGATCCGCGTGATCTCTCCCAGATACGCCTCGAAAAGCGGACGAATCGCGGCGTCTTCCAAGCGCCGGCCGCCACCCCGCACGTCTAGCAAAGTTTCGAACGGCGTGGACGAAATCGAAAACTTCGCCGCGCTCTGCTCGAAGATCTCGCGCTTCTTGACAGATGGCTCCTCGCCACTCAAGATCAGCGCGTGCCGGAACAGCGTCGCAAACGTGGAGACCGAGTCCACCATTAACTGAATCAACTGCTTCCGGTCCTTTTGGATCGCCAGGAACCGCTCCCGCAGCCGCAGCAACCGCGACCGTAACTCGTGTTCTACCTGATGCCGGTGATGGCCGGGCTCCACTGAAATCGCGCCGACAACATCTTCTCCATGGAGCACCCGGTACGCCGCGCGAATATCAAGGAACTCAATCGCAAAGGCATCATGCGCGTTTGTGACCTCTTCCAACGACAAGATCACCGGCGCAGGTTGTCCCTTCTTCATCCAGCGGTCCACCGCCGGATACGCTTTCTCAAGCTGAGGCGGGCCCACCACCTTCAGTACGCACAGCACGTTCAGATCCGACACCTTTTCCTGAAAATCACCCGCTACTGCGGAGCCATAGAGCACCACCGAATGCAGGTCGTCCCCCAAATCATCACGAAGCCTTTGGACAAGTTCATCAAGCAGTTGCTCTTTCATACCGTTCGCCTAACCCCGCCTCACCATGATCCCGACGCTCCGCCACCACCAAAACCACCGCCGCCAAAGCCGCCAAACCCGCCCGACCCACCGCCTCCGAAACCACCACCGCCGCCGCCACCAAAACGGCCCATGCTCCCCAGCATCCAAGCCGTCGTCACAGCGCCGCTGTGCCAGCCTCCAACCCGTCGTCTGCGCGGAAGAAACAACAACAACGCAACCAGCAGTAGCGGCCACCAACTGCCCCGCCGACGGCCACGGCCGCGCGTCGTTGTTTGAACCTGTCCCGTCAGACTGACGCCGGCATCCGCCGCCACGATCGCCGCCACTTGCCCGACGGCTACCGCCACAGCCGAATCGTAGTCTCCCGCGCGCAGGTGCGGCGTCATCCCATCACGGATCTCACCCGCCCGGCCATCCGGTATGATCGGCTCCAGCCCATACCCGATCTCGACGCGAAGCTGCCGGTCCTCGACCGCTAGCAGGATCAGCGCGCCGCGATCCTCCGCGTCTCCAACGCCCCACTTTTCGCCGAGTAGGTTCGCGTACGTTTCGATCGTCTCATCCCCCAATGAGGGGACAATCGCCACCGCCACTTCCGCGCCTGTCTTCTGTTTCAGCTCGGTGGCAAGCGCCTCCAGAGCACCCTTCGTCTGAGGGCTCAGCACCCCTGCAAAATCGTTGATAAACCCCGTCGGCATCAGGTTCGGGGCCTGCGCCATACACTCCACTCCCAGGAAAATCAACAACAAAGGGAGACGCAAGATAGAAGGGCCGATTCGACAGAAACACCCAAAAACAGGGCTAAACAGCATCAAAGCCCAGCATACCACCAGCCCGCCAACATCCAATCCCGTCGAACAGACCCCCTCCAACCCTTGGCGCCTCAGGTCTTTTCTCTTTCGTGGCGCGCACCTGTGATGTGCCGGGCCGCGTTGTACGCGGCCTCCGTGCTCACCCGAGACACGAAACACAAATCACGGACGACCCACGATCATCACCCAGGCCGGACTCCGACCCACCTCATACGTCCCCAACCGCTTCAACGCCCCGCTCGCGGCATCGCGCCGGAACGTCGCCAACTTGCCCGAACCCTGGCCCGCCGCGACCATGTACCGCCCGGAAGGATCGATGTTGAACGAGCGCGGGGTCGCTTCCGTCGGAAAGTGCCCGACGGCGGTCAACCGTCCCGACTTGGCGTCCACCCGGAATGCGGCAATCGAATCATGCCCCCGGTTCGAGACATACACGAACAGCCCGTCGGCCGTAACTTCCACGTCGGCACAAGTATTGTTCTCGGAAAAGTCGGCCGGCAACGTCGAAAGCGTCTGCATCGCCGTCAGGGTCCCGGTTGACAAATCGAACCCATACGCCGTCACGCTGCTTCCGATCTCGTTCGCCGTATAGGCCACCGGCAATGTCGGATGAAAGTAGATATGCCGCGGCCCCGCGCCCTCGGGCGTTCCGGTCGCGATCGGCGGATCATTCGCGATGAGTCGCCCGGCCTTGCCGTCCCAACGAAACTGGTACACCGCGTTCGGCCCCGTATGCGGAACGAACCCAAACCGCCCGCTCGGGTCCAACCGGATGCAGTGCGCATTCACGTCCGTATCAATCACCTGCAGCGGCTCCGCCGATAGCGCACCATCGTCGGCGATCGAGTGCACCATCACCTTCCCCGCGCCATAGTAGGCGGACATCAGGTACCGCCCTGTCGGGTCCGGCAGCACGAACGGCGACGATTCACCCGGCGTCGTCTCATGCCCGACCGCCAGCATGCCTGTGGCCTGGTCAAGATCCAGCGTCACCAGTTTGCCGCCGGATCGCACGGCCGCAAAGAACTCCGGCCGACTCGGGTGCTCCCAGATCGGCCCCGGCGCGCCATCCAACTCGAGCGACCCCGTCGCTTCGAGCCCGCCCGTCTTCTCATCCAGCCGGAAGATCGCAATCCGCTTCTCCCCGCTCACCGATACATAAACCAACATCTCGGCCCAAGAAGCAACCTGCGCCATCATCAGCATCAACACCAATCCCGCAATACGAGTCATGGTCTGGATAGTAAGGGAAGGAGGCGCGCATGTAAATGTGCGCGCCCGCGGGCGCAGCCGGCGGACCGGACCCCGTTTCATCACCGTGTACACTGACCAAGAGGCAAGGTAGCGAACAAATGAACAAAGCAATCCACCGCATCATCACCACCCTGGCGCTCGTCGCCCTAACGCAGGCCGCCCTATGGGCGCAGTCCGGCATCACGAAGTATGTACGCTATTCGCAAAGCGGCAACACCTCCTACGGTATCCTCGACGGCCAGACCGTTCGCGAGCTAGACGGCGACTTCCTCCACGGCGGACGCCCCACCGGTAAGACCCTCCCCCTATCGAAGGTGCGGCTCGAGATCCCACTCGATCCGATGAAGATCTCAAAGGTGCTGGGCGTGGCGTTGAATACCGATATGCCCGACGGCCCTCCGCTGCACGTGCGGCACCCGCGCTTCTTCGCCAAGATGCCGACTTCACTCAACCGCCACGAAGGCGGTGTCGAGCTTCCGCCCGAAGCGATGAACCTCAACTTCGAAGGCGAGCTGGTCATCATCATCGGCAAGAAGGGCCGCCACATTTCGGTCGACGATGCGGAGGACCACATCTTCGGCTACAGCGTCGGGAACGATTTCAGCGAGAACACCTGGTACAAGGAGCTCGCGGAACTCAAAGAGCCGACCCGACTCATCTCGAAGGGCACCGACACCTGGGCCTGCCTCGGCCCGGTCATCGCCAGGGGAGTCGATTGGCGTGACCTCGACATCGAAGTCCGACTGAACGGCGACACAGTCGCGAAGGGCACGTCAGCATTTATGAGGAACGACGTTCGGGAACTCGTCAGCTACATCAGCCGCTACATGACGCTGCTGCCCGGCGATGCGATCTACGTCGGTACGGTAGCTCCGCCGGTTCTGCCCGGCAAGCGCCACGAGATGCAAGTCGGCGACGTCCTCGAGGTTGAGATCGAAGACATCGGCCTTCTGCGCAACAAGATCATCCCGATGAACGTTCCGTAGAGCAGGGCAGTCAGCGAACCTTGATTGGCTCAATTCGGCCGAGAGGAACTTCCATTAGGTCTTCGCCAAAGATGATCTGGCCGTCGAAGACCTCCGCCGCTTCGTGAAGAATCTTTTCGCGGATGCCGGGGCGCTCCAACTGCTCAGTGATGTGAACCAGGACGAGCGTCTTGACGCCGGCGTCCTTCGCGGTCCGCGCCGCATCGAGATGGCCCGAGCAACAGCCCGTAATCCGCGGATCATCGACCAGCCCGTTGATCATGTGGCACATGTGGAGAAGTACGTCGGCGCCTTGCGACAACTCAGTCAGACTCGACGTCGGCGCGGTATCACCGCCGAAGACGATGGATGTGGCCGGCGTATTGAGTCGATATGCAAGGCAGGTCAAATAGGGCTGGCAGTGGACAACTTCGGCGACCTGCACGCTCCAGCCATTGCGCTCGACAACATCGCCATGGCCGATCTCCGTCACGGCCGGCGCGGGCCGTGGGCGCGGTAGGACACCACCGCGCATCTCGTAAACAAAGTGGCTGCCCGGATGTAGTGTGCGGCCCGCTAGATCAGGGCCGTAGACACCGTCCTCGCCGAAGAGTTGCTCGGTCATCCGTGCGGCCGGCGCGGGTGCGACCACCTGAAGCTCAGGAATCTTGCCTGATCCCTGGTCCCAGCGATTGAGCACCAAGTACCCGTAGTCGACGCAGTGATCGTAGTGCAGGTGGGTGAGAAACAGGTGACTCAGTGCCGTCGATGAGACGCCTGAACGCAGCAGCAGCCGCACGGCTCCCGGACCGCAGTCGAACATGAGCGCTTCGCCATCGAGTTCAACCAGATAGCTCGATCCAGCGCGGTGAGTGAGCGGAGCGGGTGTGCCGGTTCCGAGTAGTGTCAGCTTCATAGAGTCGATCCTAAGCTGCCACCTTAGCAGGACCGTCATCGGGTTGATTCGCCTAGATGGCCCTAGCTGCGCTAGAATCTTGCTGGAGTTCACAGGGAGACTAACTCATGAACCGCCTACTGTTTTTTCTGCTCGCCTTCGTGGTTACTGCCGGCGCCCAGACCAAGACGATTCTCGTTTTAAACCGGCCGGCCGAGGATGTCGCGGCGTGGCAAGCTGCGTCCTCGAAGGTGAAACTCGTCCGCGTTACGAACGATACGATGATGGACCACATTGCCGACGCCGATGCCTTCATTGGCTCCATCAAACCCGAGCAGGTGCGCGCTGGGAAGAAGCTCAAGTGGGTTCAGAGTATGAGCGCCGGCGTGGAGCGCGTGTTGCATCTGTCAGGGGGGGACGACTTGCGCAACAGCGACATCGTGCTCACGAACAATCAGATCGTCCAGGGTCCTGAGATTGCTGACCACGCGATGGCGATGCTGTTGACACTTACTCGGCGCATTCCGAAGTTCATCGCGAATCGCCAAAGCGAAACCTGGCAGGGGCGCCCGTATGACGGCATTGAGCTGACCGGCAAGACCGCTCTTGTGATCGGCGTCGGTGGCATCGGGTCGCAGATCGCCGTCCGGGCCTGGGCTCACGGCATGACCGTGGTCGGCGTCGACCCCGAGGACATGCCTTACTCCCCTTTCATCAAGGAAGTCGTCAAGCCCGACCGGCTGGACGAAGTCGTTCCCCAGGCCGACGTGATATTCGTCTCAGCACCCTGGACACCGGAGAGCGCCAAGATGATGGGGCCCAGCCAGTTCGAGAACATGAAGCGGGATTCCTACTTCATCGCCGTTAGCCGCGGCGGCCTTTACGATTTGAACGCACTGGTCAAGGCGCTGGATAGTCGGCGGCTCGCGGGAGCCGGCGTCGATGTGACCGACCCTGAACCACTCCCCAAAGGGCACGCGCTCTGGAAGTTTGACAACGCGATCATCACGCCGCACATTGCCGGCCGGTCGGATCTGGATCGCGGACGCATGATGAGCACGGTCACGGAGAACGTGCGGCGTTTCGCGGAGGGCGAGCCACTTCTTAACGTCGTCGATAAGAAGAAGGGTTACTAGGGCAGGTTAGGGAGAATCTACTCCGGCACAAGTGCGCGGAGCGATGGGCCGACGACGTCGGTAGCGCCCCAAATCGTTCCTCGTAGGACGTCCTGCAATGAGGCCACCGAGAGGGCTCGTCCGAGCACGTTTCTCGTCTCGGCTCGCTCCAGGAAGACCGCGTATCGCGGGTCGCTCTGCAGGACGTACTAGTTGTTGTGCGCCGCCGCCTGATAGTGCTTCTTGAGCAGGTCTTCTCCGCAGTCGTTGCTTGGATCGCGAAACATGCTGTGGATGTGGTTGGTGTCACGTTCCTCGCGGCCTCGGCCGGTATTGTCGTACTCGATCAGGATCGAGGGGCCATGAACACGGAAATAGCAGGACCGCGCTGGATCGGTGGAGCCCATCCATGCGAAGTGAACTTTCTCGAACCCTTCTTTCTTGATCTTTTCGCGGTGCGCGCGAGCGACGGTCTCGGTCTGATTGTTCACGTACTCGTCGATCAGGTTCCACAATAGTCTCCCCTGAGTGGCGGTCATCTCAGAGGCGGGTAGACCCACGGGTGTTTGCAGCGCCTTGTCACGCTGCGGGCCGGTGAAAAGGCCTGGTGGGAGCTCTTCGCTGAGGATTGCGGTGGAGCGCTGTTGCTCCGTCAATGAATGGACCAGCGCGTAGCCCTTGTCTCGCTCCGCGGCGAACACGCGCCATCCGGCTTCGTCGCCGCGTTCGATTTGGTCGGGCTGGGCACCCCAAAGCGCGGGCGCGCCCGTCATTACGCCGTCCACGATAGTAAAGTTAAGCGCGAGATGATGGCCGTCGAGTTGGCAGCCCCAGCGCTTGTCGGCGGCGGGGTTTCCAAAGACACCAAAGTAGTATCTTCCCGTCCCGAACTTCGCGCTCGCGCCTCCGGTGTTCAGCAGGATCTGCTCTCGGTGAAAGACGGCGGCGGCTTTCAGA
>Ga0302123_10000002_pt1:0-12500 | contig 190277 bp, 163 predicted proteins | sample CB21_321_MG_FD_203109 | JGI IMG/M metagenome (GOLD analysis project Ga0302123, IMG submission 203109) | Marine microbial communities from Western Arctic Ocean, Canada - CB21_32.1 | ecosystem: Environmental > Aquatic > Marine > Oceanic | place: Canada: Western Arctic Ocean | collected... | reverse complement strand
AAGTGCTTGAGCCCCGTTACATTTTCGGTGCCGAAAGGCTTGACCAGTGAGCTATTACGCTTTCTTTAAAGGATGGCTGCTTCTAAGCCAACCTCCTGGCTGTCTGGGCCTTTCGACTTCCTTACCCACTTAGCACTTATTTTGGGACCTTAGCCGGCGATCTGGGTTGTTTCCCTTTCGACCATGAAGCTTAGCCCCCACAGTCTGACTCCCGCGCTCGATGTCAACGGCATTTGTAGTTTAGTTGGATTCGATAAGCTTGGAAGCCCTCTAGTCCATCCAGAGCCCTACCACCGTTGCAGATACGCGAGGCTAGCCCTAAAGCTATTTCGGAGAGAACGAGCCATTACGGAATTTGATTGGCCTTTCACCCCTACCCTCAGCTCATCCAAGCCGTTTTCAACCGACACTGGTTCGGGCCTCCGGTTGCTGTTACACAACTTTCGCCCTGGCCAAGGGTAGATCATCCCGTTTCGCGTCTATTCCCAGCGACTCAACGCCCTATTAGGACTCGCTTTCGCTGCGGCTCGCTGATGCTTAACCTTGCCACTGAGAATAACTAGCCAGCTCATTAAGCAAAAGGCACGCGGTCAGGCGTGACTGTTCCGAAGAACGGCCATAGCCCTCCCACTGCTTGTAGGCATACGGTTTCAGGTACTTTTAACTCCCCTAGCAGGGGTACTTTTCACCTTTCCCTCACGGTACTAGTTCACTATCGGTCACAAGCGAGTATTTAGCCTTACCGGATGGTCCCGGCAGATTCCCACAAGGTTTCACGTGCCCCGCGGTACTCAGGATCCCACTAAGCCGTTCTGGTTTTCGCCTACAGGACTTTCACCTTCTTTGGTTGAATTTTCCAAATGCATTCGGCTAACCGTTGCGGTCCCATGATGTGGTCCTACAACCCCGACTTCGCCTTACGGCTTGGTCGGTTTGGGCTAATCCGCGTTCGCTCGCCGCTACTGACGGAATCACTATTGTTTTCTCTTCCTCCAGGTACTGAGATGTTTCACTTCCCTGGGTTCGCTTCCTTGCCCTATGTATTCAGACAAGGATGATCGGTGTTCACACCGACCGGGTTTCCCCATTCGGACATCCCCGGATCAAAGCTTACTCGCAGCTCCCCGAGGCTTTTCGCAGCCTGCCACGTCCTTCATCGCCTGCTTGTGCCAAGGCATCCCCCGTACGCCCTTAGTAGCTTGACCATAAAATTGACCCGGAACTGATTCCGGATCTATAGTCGAGACGTTCTTTGCGCTCGTCGAATTCCCACTACCTCCGCTATACAAGCCAGAGCCGGTGGAAACCCGGCGATGATTGTTATAGATGCCCTACAATATTCAGTTGTCAAAGATCACTTGGAACGCTTTCGAGTTCCAGATGTCAGAGTTCTCGTTGTGTGAACCAGAAGTCTGACATCTGTAACCCGTGCTGTCGCTGCGTTGGATGTGGTGGGCCTGGCTGGATTTGAACCAGCGACCTCATCCTTATCAGGGATGCGCTCTAACCAACTGAGCTACAGGCCCCCGACCGGTTGTGTCCCTGGTTCAGGACTTATGTGGTGGAGCTGATCGGATTCGAACCGACGACCCCCTGAATGCAAATCAGGTGCTCTCCCAACTGAGCTACAGCCCCGGAAGCCACCACTCTACACTGCTACTTCCGAGTAAGTGATTGAGACCGGTTGGACGTGCCCGTGCCCCGAAGAGCATGGGAACAGGTTGCGAAGTATCTAATACGAGTTCGGTGTCGCTTGACGGAAATGAGACATCTATCGCTTCATTGCTTCCACAATAGACATCTTTGTTCCTTTAGAAAGGAGGTGATCCAGCCGCAGGTTCTCCTACGGCTACCTTGTTACGACTTCACCCCAATCGTGAATCATACCTTAGGCCGCTGCCTCCCGAAGGTTGGCTCACGGACTTCTAGTACAATCCACTTTCGTGATGTGACGGGCGGTGTGTACAAGGCCCGGGAACGTATTCACGGCGCCGTTCTGATGCGCCATTACTAGCGATTCCAGCTTCACGCAGGCGAATTGCAGCCTGCGATCCGAACTGAGGACGGTTTTTAGGGATTAGCTCCACCTCGCGGCTTGGCAACCCGTTGTACCGCCCATTGTAGCACGTGTGTGGCCCTGGACATAAAGGCCATGATGACTTGACGTCGTCCCCACCTTCCTCCAACTTGTCGCTGGCGGTCTCCCGTGAGTGCACCGAAGTTAGCAACACGGGACGAGGGTTGCGCTCGTTGCGGGACTTAACCCAACATCTCACGACACGAGCTGACGACAGCCATGCAGCACCTCTACTAGGATTCCCGAAGGAAAAACAGCGTTTCTGCTGCGGTCCCTAGCTGTTCAAGCCCAGGTAAGGTTCTTCGCGTTGCGTCGAATTAAACCACATGCTCCACCGCTTGTGCGGGCCCCCGTCAATTCCTTTGAGTTTCAGCCTTGCGACCGTACTCCCCAGGCGGCATACTTAACGCGTTAGCTCCGGCACGGACTCAGTGAAGAGCCCACACCAAGTATGCATCGTTTAGGGCGTGGACTACCAGGGTATCTAATCCTGTTTGCTCCCCACGCTTTCGAGTCTCAGCGTCAGTAGCGATCCAGAGAGCCGTCTTCACCACCGGTGTTCCTCCTGATATCTACGCATTTCACCGCTACACCAGGAATTCCACTCTCCCCTCTCGCACTCTAGCCTGCCAGTTTCCGCTGCACCCTCCCGGTTGAGCCAGGAGATTTCACAACAGACTTGGCGGACCGCCTACACTCGCTTTACGCCCAGTAATTCCGAACAACGCTTGCTGCCTACGTATTACCGCGGCTGCTGGCACGTAGTTAGCCGCAGCTGCTTGTGCGGGTACCATCATTATTGTCCCCGCTGAAAGAGCTTTACACCCCGAAAGGCGTCATCACTCACGCGGCGTCGCTGGATCAGGGTTTCCCCCATTGTCCAAGATTCCTCACTGCTGCCTCCCGTAGGAGTCTGGCCCGTGTCTCAGTGCCAGTGTGGCCGTGCGCCCTCTCAGGCCGGCTATCGATCTTTGCCTTGGTGGGCCATTACCCCGCCAACAAGCTAATCGACCGCGGGCTCCTCCTCAAGCGTCCGAAGACTTTCATCCCGAAGGATCGTATGCGGTATTAGCTCCAGTTTCCCAGAGTTATTCCCCACTTGAGGGCAGATAACCCACGTGTTACTCACCCGTTCGCCACTGTACTCACCCCCCGAAGGGAGCTTTCTCGTTCGACTTGCATGTGTTAAGCGCGCCGCCAGCGTTGATTCTGAGCCGGGATCAAACTCTCGAGTAAAATACTGTCTCCTCAGCTCTCCGAGGAGTGCCAAGGATAACTCATGGAGTTCCCGTTATGACTCAGAACTCGAAATTAGACGTTCGCAATCTTTCACGTCCAACCAGATTGTCAAAGATCTGGACCACGAAAGATCGTCTCTCCGTTGCCCTAGGGCTAAGGAAATACCTTCCGCGACCGGCCTCAAACTTGTTTTGACGACAAGCGACCCTGAGGGTATTGCTACCCAGGGAACGACTCGTCCGTCAAGATGTCAAGGGTGGATGCTCGGAGCCAATCAGCTACCCAACCAACTCCGTTTGGGGGACACTGTCCCCCTGCATCCTTACGAAGTGTAGCATCTGGTCAAAACCGATGCAAGCGGATAATGAATCTTCGTGGCATGTTTTCTCTCAACGGCCCGGCAAGCCACCACCAGCCAGTTGGGGATATCTCTCGGAAGGCCCAGTTTCAGGGCGAAAGAGGCGATGGTGGTGGAGTTTTGAGCGACGATCAAAAAACAGCTCGAAGTCCGTCCCAACCACGGTCGGCCATGGCGCAGGTTCCGCATTCGGTCGGAATCGCGCGACAAACGGCCAAGTCACAGCGTACGTCCCTGCCCGAAAGCGCCATCGCAATTCGGTCGAAGCGCTGATGACCACGCGCCTTCAACAGCACGGCGTCCCCCGCTCGAAGCTCCTGCCTCAATAGATCCACCGCGTTTTGAATACTCCGACCCACCTCGAAGATCGATTCGCGCGGCATGCCGGCACGTGTAGCACCCGTCCGGTAGGGTCGGGTATGTCCGCCGTACAAGACCACAAGATCGGCTGTTCGCGCGAGCAGCGCCCCGATGCGCCGATAGAGCGGCCCAGTACTGCCAGGCGCTTCGGTAAGGTCGCCGAGGACAACAATGCGGCGGCCGGCCGGCAGCTCCTTGAGGGTTAGCAGGGCAGCCTCGACGGTTTCGAGAGTCGATGTCGAGTGATCGCATAGAAGCGTCGCGCCATTGGGAAGCGGCATCGGTTCCATCCGCTTCGGTGTCGGCGTGAGAGTCTCCAATGACCAGCAAGCCTGTTCCATGGGAATCCCTTCGGCATGTGCCACCGCCAACGCCGCCAGTACGGGATAGGCAAGGTGGCGGCCTATCAGAGGGCTATTGAGCGGATACGATCGACCTTCCACACGAACTCGCATGCGCGTGCCATGAGGCCAGTTCGACTCAAGATGTTCCCCGAGCACGTCCGGGTGCCCTTCAGGCCATAGGTCACGACGCGCGCACTGGTCTCGCCGGCCATCCAGAGAACATTCTCGTCGTCGGCGTTGAGAACCGCGACTCCGTGCGATGGCAGGGCTCGAACCATCTTGGCCTTCTCGTTACGGGTGTTTTCGAGCGTACCGAATGAGCGAAAGTGATCGGTGCCTACCGTCGTCACGACGCAGATTGTTGGCCGCATCAGGCGGGCAAGGGTCTCCATCTGGCCCTTCGCATCGATTCCGATCTCCACTACAGCCCGCTTGACCCAGGGAGGAAACCCCATCATGACGAAGGGGATGAAAGCCATGTCGTTCAAACCGATACCCGGCCGCAGGGGTTCGCCCAGGGCAACCGTCACGGCGCGAGTGGTCGTCGTCTTCCCGGCGCTGCCTACTACCACGACGACAGGCTTGCGAGCCAGTACGACCCTGCGATAGAGCGCCGCGAGCCGCCGGAGCACCGGCCATGCGCCGTGCATCTGGCCGACAAGAAGCTGCGTCCGTCCGATCGGCGTGCGCAAGACGGCTGGGAGATCACGAAGCTGATAGCGCACTACGCCACCTCCTGGGAGTCAACCGGAAAAGGCTTGGCGCCCAGACCGAGATGTCTGAAAACATGACCAGTAGCAGTGCATGCGGCCAAAAAATGATCTTCATGAAGACCAGTGCGAGGATATGAAAGCTCAAGAGAATCGGCACCACGGTACGGCGGGCGAGCTTGGACACCAGACACAACGGAGCCCCAACCTCCGCAAGCGTCACCAGCAGGAACATGAGGTTCGAACCCCATAGGGACTCAGGATGCTCCAGCAAAGGGCCTGTGAAGTTGAAAGAGAACCTCCTGGCCGAGACGCTTTCCCGCACACAGTATGCCAGTGCGGACCCATCCCAAGTCCAATCCAGACCCTCGACGAATCGATTCAGCCCTGAGAAGAAGTACGTGAGCGCAAACAACAGGGTCAAGGTAACCAGCGGATAGGAGACTCGCTGGGTCGAGGCGGCCTGCCCTCGGTCCCCCGGGGTGAAACGCTCAACCAAGGCGAACGCCGTGAATACATAGACCGCTTGGAGCGCAACAATCTCAGCGTGGTTCATCACGCTGAAGCCGCGAACAATCGTCTGATGCGCGGTGAGAAGCACGCAGGCGCCAAGCTTCGCCCACAATGCCCCGGGACGCAGCACCGCCGCTAGGCAGCACGCAACTGCTCCGACGCGGACAGCCGTAAGCGTCGACGCTGCGAGAACGAACTCGTACATCTCCACTGGCAGGAACCGTAGGGGCCCGTGTGGCTCGAAGGCGGCTACCGGTAACGCGGCCAGCTTGTGAAGCGGGTCAACGGCTACCATCACCGCCCAAACGACAAAGACGCAACCATGCACTAAGCAGAACGTCGGTCGCGTCGCTGTGTAGCAGTTTCATTCGCTAGAAGGGTCCCTCAATTGTCCAAAGCTCTCGGCGCTCACGCTTCTGTACCTGTTCGCTGATCGACAATGTGACCTCGCTCACTTCGAGTCGATCCACCCTCTGCTCCGGAAACTGCGTGTTGTGGGCTCGACCGATGTCCCGCATGATCTCTTCGAAGGTCTCGGCGTGCCGTGTGTTGCCCGATTGACGGGCCAACAGGGCGCGACGGGTCCATTTCTCAAGCACGTTCTGGTACCGGTCCTGATGAAGTGAAGGGAACAGCAGATACCCCTGCATCTCGATGGACTCCCCGCTCCGGCGCACGCCGTGCAGTTCGACGTACCGTATCGGCTCAGCACCGATTCCGCCCGGGAACATCCTCCACGCGACAAATGGGAATGTGAGATGCTCCGTGCCGCCAAACTGCGCAACGACGGCCATACCGACAAACATGCACAACACCGCCGCCCTAACCGGAGACCCGTCGAATAGGAATATTCGCACGGGTCGCCGCGAGAGTACAGCACCGATCACGGTGAGGAAGACGACGACCTCGGCAACTCGCCGCCACGACCCCGTGGCGGCGGCAAGTCCGAGGGCAACAAACAGAGCTAGTATCCCGACAACGGCCAGCGATTCAATTCCTGCCTTCCGGTCCTCGTCCTGGTTCATCGATTTCAAGACCCGTCTCATCGCGGGCAAGTTGCCTGCGGCCCAAGAGCCGGGCAGATGTCACAGAGCACTTGCAAGCGACAACCATTGGTCCAACAAGCAACGGGCCCAGTCAAGGAGAAATAGATCCGCGAAAGGTGGTCCCGGCACCTCCCCTTCAGCAGCACCACGTCACCTTCTCTCAGTTCCTGCCGCAGAAAAGCGGCCCCGGCTTGGAGCTCCGAAAAGCCGTGCACGATGGCGCGCGGCTCGCCGCAACTCAGCGCTCCTCGAGTCGCGTGGTGGTGGTTGCTTCCAACAAACACGGCCATGTCGAACTGACTCGCCACGCGCCGGCCGATATCGCCCAAGCGTTCCTCGGGTGGCCGATGGTCGTCGGAGAAATCGCTCAGCACCGCAATCCGCCGTCGCGCGGAGAGATGAGAGAACACGGCAAGCGCCGTATCGAGCGTACCGGCGGAGCCATTGTACTCATCTCGCACAATGATCGCCCCGTTCTTGAGTCTCACCGGCTGCATCCGAGCTGGATAGGGCTCGATCCCATTCAGTCTCGCCGTACTTTGCTCGAGTGGAACTCCGAGAGCCCCGGCTGCTGCAATGGCGCTTGCGATGGCAGGTGCCCAGTGCTGCCCAATCAATTGGGTTTTGACCACCCCGGACTCGCTCCCTGAGTGCACACGGAGCGATAATCCATCCCGGTCGTTCGATACCGGCTCATCGATCCGAAGATCACAGTCGACGGTCGTGCCGAACAACGTCGTCCGGCCCTTGTTGGCCGTCGCCATCTCGCGGACAAGGGGGTCGTCACCATGAAGCACCGCGATCCCCTCGCGCCCCAACCATTCGACCAGCCTGGCCTTTTCCCTTGCGACCACCTCCAGCGTCGGAAAGTTCTCCATATGCTCGGGCTCGACGCCGGTAACGACAACAAGATCCGGCTTCACGACGAACGCGCCGCGCCACATCACGCCGGGGCGATCCACTCCGATCTCCACGATCAGGTAGCGGTCGCGTGGACGCGCCCGCAAGACGGTCCGCGGAATTCCCCGCCGTCCGTTGTTGTTGCCAAGGGTCTTCGTAATCGAAGAGTCCGCGCCCAAGATTCGCGCAAGACACTCACGTGCCGTTGTCTTGCCGCGACTTCCCGTGATGGCGATGACCGTCGTGCGAAACAACAGCCGACGCCAGATGATTGCGACGGCAATGACGAATAGGTTATGGATCCGCCAAAGTATCTCGAACAATTCGGCCCACCACCCGTCGATCCTACCATCCGCATCGATGGTGGCGACGCGATCCGCATCACTACAGACCTCGATCTTCCGCTACAGCCGACGGTACTGTGCGAGTCTCCATGGGTGATAGACTTGTGAGTCCTGCCGCGAGCCGTTCCCGCGGCTGCCGTCCCTTCGATGAGCAAGCGGGCTGTCTACCTCCTCCTAATCGTCCTCACCGTTCTGCACCAGGACTTTTGGCTCTGGGACGACCCGAGCCTCGTGCTCGGGTTCCTACCCATCGGCTTCGCCTATCACGCCGTCTTTACGCTCGTGGTCGCCGCGGCTTGGTATCTCGCGATCCGATACGCCTGGCCGTCCGGCGCCGAGACTTTCGCCGAAGGCAGCGACGAGGATCAACCGGCTCCATGACGTCGCTCGTCATCATGGCCGGCTACCTCGGCCTGCTCGTTGTCCTCGGTATCGTCGCCAATCGGTTCTTTCGTGGAACCGCCTCGGACTACTTCACGGCGAGCCACTCGATCGGTCCTGTACTGCTGCTGATGTCGCTGTTCGGGACGACAATGACGGCATTTGCTCTGGTAGGCAGCACGGGCGAAGCCTATCGCGTCGGCATCGGCGTGTACGGCATGTTGGCATCGTGGTCAGGGCTCGTCCACGCCGGTGTGTTCTTCTTCATCGGCATCCGACTGTGGGCGATCGGAAAGCGCTACGGCTATGTGACCCAGGTCCAGTATTTTCGCGACCGCTTCGACAGCGACCTACTGGGCCTGCTTCTCTTTCCGATCCTCGTGGCCCTGGTGATTCCCTACCTGCTGATCGGACTACTCGGCGCGGGCGGCGTGGTGCAATCACTCACCCAAGGCGCCTTCCCGCAAGCCTTCGCGGCCACCGACGGCGGTCTGCCGCCCTGGTTGACCGGGCTGATCATCTCCGCCGTCGTCCTCTTCTACGTTTTCTTCGGCGGGCTCCGCGGGGCGGCTTGGGCGAACACGCTTCAGACCGCCGTGTTCATCATCACCGGGCTCGTTGCATTCATGTTGATTTCCTCGAAACTGGGCGGACTCGCCGCCGCCAGCCAAAAGGTACTGGAAACCCACCCCGAGCGACTAATGCGTTCGGGCAGCATCGCGCAGCTTGAGTTCTTTACGTACTGCCTCATCCCATTGGCAATCGGCATGATGCCGCACATCTTTCAGCACTGGCTGACGGCGCGCTCCGCCAAGACCTTCCGGCTGAGCGTCGTGATGCATCCGGTTCTTATCTTGATTGTCTGGGCGCCCTGCATCCTGATTGGGGTCTGGGCTACCTCCGCGACGCTCCCTGATGGGTCACTGGTCGTCCCCGCGGGATCGCCGCCGAATACTGAGATCGCCACGATGGTTCACAAGCTGACGACGCCCTTGATCGGCGGACTGCTCGGGGCCGGCATCATGGCCGCCATCATGTCGTCGCTCGACTCCCAGTTTTTCTGCCTCGGCACGATGTTCACAACCGACATCGTCACCCACTATTTCGGCGAAGAGCGCTTCGACGACCGCCAACGGATCTTCCTCGCTCGCTGTTTCATCGTGGGGATCGTGACGATCACCTATCTGCTGTCGCTGGCCGAACCGCGGCAGGTCTTCCCGCTCGGCATTTGGTGCTTCACAGGATTCTCAGGCCTGTTCCCGCTTGTGTGCGCCTCGATCTACTGGAAGCGCTGCACGCGGGCCGGCGCGCTGGCTTCGGTCTTCGTAATGGCGATTTCGTGGACGCTGCTGTTCCATGCATCCGACTACGGCGCCGACGGTTCGTATCTCTTCCTGGGAGTACTGCCCGTCGCCACCGTCTTCATGGCTTCGCTCTTCGCACTCGTCGGCGTCTCATTGGTAACGCAGACCCCCTCCGAGGCGACCATTCAGAAGTTTTTCCCGCACGGTGGAATTGCTGCTGATCTTCCGAGCGAGACCGACATGGCGACCGACTGAGACCAACACTCGTGAAGATCGCGTACATCACCGCGGGGGCCGGCGGCACGATCTGCGGAAACTGCCTGCGCGACAACACCCTGGCGCGCTCGCTCATCGAACTCGGCCACGACGTCCAGCTCATCCCAACCTACACCCCGATTCGCACCGACGAACAAGACGTCAGTTCTCAGCGTGTGTTCATTGGGGGGCTCAAGATCTACCTCCAGCAGACGATGCCGATCATGCGTCATCTGCCCGGACCGCTAGCCGCTCTACTTGACCGTCCGGCGCTGCTGCGATGGATCTCGCGCTTCGCCGTCAGCACGCGGCCCGACCAACTCGGCGCACTCACCGTCGGCGTTCTCGAGGGCGAGGCCGGACCGTTCCGCAAAGAGTTCGAACCGCTTGTAAACTGGCTCACCGAATGGCAGCCGGACGTCGTCCACATTACAAACTCGATGTTGGCCGGGATCGCGCCCATGCTCAGAAAGCGGCTACGCGTACCGATCTTCTGCTCGCTGCAGGGTGAGAATTTGTTCCTGTCGAGCATGCCGGCACCCTACCGTGACCGCGCCTTTGGTCTGCTCCCGGAACTGGCGCGCTCCGTCGACGTATTCGTGTCGCCCAGCCGCGACCACGCCGACACAATGGCCGCTCATCTGGCGGTCCACCCCGACAAGATCCCCGTGATCCACCCCGGCATCGACGTCACCGGCTATTCACAACGCGAGCCCCGTGACCCCGGCGAGTTCGTCGTTGGGTACTTGGCCCGCGTCGCACCTGAAAAAGGCCTCCGCGTACTCGCCGAAGCCGTCGCCAAGCTACGGGCCCAAGCAACGTCTGAAACACCGCGCATCCGCTTGCGAGTCGCCGGATGGCTCAGTCCCGAACATCGCCCCTTCCTAGCCGACGTCGAGGAGCTGGCTCGCACCGCGGGCCTCGGTGACGACTTCGAGTACATCGGTGAAATCGACCGCAATCAAAAAATCGCCTTCTTGCGTGGGCTCGATGTTCTTTCCGTACCAACGTCCTACGGCGCGCCGAAAGGCCTCTACGTACTCGAGGCGCTGGCGTGCGGCGTCCCCGTCGTACAACCGCGCATTGGCGTATTCCCTGAGTTTATTGACGCCACCGGCGGCGGGCTGCTGTGCAAACCCAACAACGCCGCCGACTTGGCCGAGAATCTAGCGAAGCTCATCGCCCACCCTGAAGGCGCCAAAGAAATGGGCGCCAAGGGCAAACGAAGAGTCGAAGCCCACTTCCACAGCAAGCGCATGGCCGAACAAACGCTGGCACTCTACGAGAACCCAGCCCCCTATCAAGAGAGGAAACGTTAGTCCGTCATGGCCTACGAATTTCATTACCAACGCAAGATCTACTGGCAAGACACCGACATGGCCGGAATCATTCACTTCACCAACTACTTCCGCTACATGGAAGAGGTGGAGATCGAGTTCCTCTATTCTCTCGGCCTCGATACGTTGAAGATCGCTCACAAGCACAACGTCTGGCGTCCGCGCGTCTCGGCACAGTGTGATTTCAAGAAGACCGTCAGCTTCGGCGATGAACTCGACATTCACATCTGGGTTGTCAAGAAAGGGCGCTCCTCACTGCACTACGAGATCGCCTTCAACCACGACGGCGAGGAAGTCGCCCACGGCCGCCTTAGTGTTGCCTGCGTCAGCAAAACGGCCGACGGCAAGCTCGAAGCCACACCGATCCCGCGCATCATGAACGAGGCCTTGGAAGTCGCACCGTTCGCCGTAGCGGAAGGTGAGTAGCTTGTCGGACTAGTGACGGAATGCTACGTTGTCAGACTCTGCTTAAATCGAACTAACAATGGCGTCCACTGATCTAGTCGTGCGCGACCTTCGCAAGGAATACCCCACTCCCGGCGACCCGCTCGTCATCATAGGCGGTGTTTCGTTCGAGATGAAACGCGGTGAGGCTCTCGCCATCATGGGCCCGTCCGGCTCGGGGAAGAGCACACTCCTCTACATTCTCGGGACTCTCGAAACACCGACCAGCGGCTCCGTCTCCGTCGCCTCCCGAGACCCCTTCTCGCTTGGCGAAACCGATCTCGCCTCATTCCGCAACGAGCAAGTCGGATTCATCTTTCAGGAACATCACCTACTACCGCAGTGCTCAGCCCTTGAAAACGTGCTGATCCCGACGATGGCTCCCAGTTCGGCTCAGTCCCCAACCGAATCCAAGGACCGCGCCCTCAAGCTACTTGATCGCGTCGGGCTCAGCAGCCGTGTTGATCACCGCCCCGCCGAACTCTCCGGCGGCGAGCGTCAGCGCGTCGCCATCGCCCGCGCCCTCGTCAACAAAGCCCCACTGATTCTCGCCGACGAGCCCACAGGCAACCTCGACCGCCACACAGCCGATGCCGTCGCCGACTTGATGCTGGAACTCCACCGCGAAGAAAACACGATCCTCATCACCGTCACCCACAGTCTCGACTTGGCACGGCGCTTTCCCCAGCGCGCCGAATTGACCGACGGTAATCTCGTCTTCGCAGCCGGTAGCTAGAGAATCCGGAAAATTGGGGACTGTATGGAGTGCACCCCAAGGCTGAGACAAAGAAAAGAGGGACACGGAACCATTCGCTGAAAGATGGTAGCGTTTTGCGGCGATCGGCTGCATAGTGGAGCGAGCCGGGGAAGCGGACGCGGGCTCTGCTG